>MTEX01002133.1_pt2 | contig 55580 bp, 51 predicted proteins | sample 1042691 | NCBI WGS metagenome assembly MTEX01 (sample SAMN06185810, study PRJNA358809) | soil metagenome | isolation source: soil biostimulated with molasses as carbon source | place: India | collected 2015-05-23
CGAGCAGGCTATGCAGCGGGAAGTGGCACGCCAGCGCGAGCGGCTGGTCGGCCTGGCGCGCCAGCTGCAGGCGGTCAGCCCGCTGTCGGTGCTGGGGCGCGGCTACGCCATTTTGCAGGACGAGCAGGGTCAGGTGGTGCGGCGGGCCGGCGATACCCAGCCCGGCCAGGCGCTGACCGCGAGGCTCGGCGAAGGACGCTTGCAGGTGGAAGTGAAGCGCCGCCTGAAGTGAAGAATTTCACGAAAGCAGACGAAAGCGCCCGACGCGGCAGGCGTCGGGCGCTCTATTTCAAGTATCGAAGTCAGGTATCGCGTTCAGCTAGCGAGGCCGGCTTCAGTCGGGCTTGAAGGTGCTCGGCTCCAGCTCGTGGCGGGCCAGCAGCTTGTAGAAGTCGGTGCGGTTGCGCCCGGCGATACGTGCCGCCTGGGTCACGTTGCCCTCGGTGATCTTGAGCACCTTGACCAGGTAGCTGCGCTCGAAGCCGGCGCGGGCGTCGTTGAAGGTCGGCAGCGCACTGTCTTCGGCGGCCAGCGCCTGGGCCACCAGCGCCTCGGGGATCATCGGCGAGCGGGTCAGCGCCACGCACTGCTCCACCACGTTGACCAGTTGGCGCACGTTGCCGGGCCAGGCGCTGGCGGCCAGCAGATTGAGCGCCTCCGGCGAGAAGCCCTTGACGAACGGCTTGTGCCGCTCCGCCGCCTGGGCCACCAGATGGCGCGCCAGCAGCGGCACGTCCTCGGCGCGATCCTTCAGCGCCGGCAGCTTTAGGTTGACCACGTTGAGGCGATAGAAGAAGTCCTCGCGGAATTCGCCCTGATGCATCGCCTGGCTGAGGTCGCGGTGGGTGGCGGAGAGGATGCGCACGTTGACCGGGATCGACTGGGTCGAGCCGAGCGGCCGGATCTGGCGCTCCTGCAATGCGCGCAGCAGCTTGACCTGCAGCGGCAGCGGCATGTCGCCGATCTCGTCGAGAAACAGGGTGCCGCCCTCGGCGGCCTGGAACAGGCCCTTGTGGTCGCTCACCGCGCCGGTGAAGGCGCCCTTGGCGTGGCCGAACAGCTCGCTCTCCAGCAGCTGTTCGGGCAGTGCGCCGCAGTTGATCGCCACGAACGGCTTGTTGGCCCGCTGGCTGGCGTCGTGAATGGCCCGCGCCAGCAGCTCCTTGCCCGAACCGGAAGGCCCGGTGATCAGTACGCTGACATCGGAAGAGGCCACCATGCGCGCCTGCTCCAGCACCCGCTCCATCTCCGGGCTGCGGGTGATGATGCTGGCCCGCCAGGCGTCGGTCTCGTGGCTGCTGCCGGCCGGCGTGTGGGCCAATGCATCGTCGATGGCGCTGAACAGCTCGTCGCGGTCCACCGGTTTGGTCAGGAAGCTGAACACTCCCTGCTGGGTGGCGTTCACGGCGTCGGGAATGGAGCCGTGGGCGGTCAGGATGATCACCGGCAGGCCCGGCACCTCACGCTGGATCGCCTGGAACAGCGCCATGCCGTCCATCTCGTCCATGCGCAGGTCGGAGAGCACGATGTCGGGGCGCTCGGCTTCCAGCTTGCGCAGCGCCTCGGGGCCGCTCTCCGCCGTGGTGACCCGATAGCCACGGCTCTCAAGACGCATCCCCAGCAGACGCAACAGGCTAATGTCGTCATCGACCAGCAGAATGTGGGCAGCGGCGGCTTTCGCCGCCGAGGTGCGTGCCGCTGACCTGCGAGCCTCACTCTTACGTGTATCGGACAATCGAGCCGCTTCCATCACGTCTGTCTCCCTTATCGCCCCAAAAAGCGCTCAGGGCGATTGTTGTCTCAAGTTCATGTTCTGCTCGATGGCAGTGAGCGCCTCGAGCTTCTCGGAGAGCTCGGCATTCTCGCGTTGCAGGTTCGCCAGCTGCCCCCGGGCGTTGTCCCTGTGGCCGGCCAGCGAACGCCGACCCTCGAGCTCGTTGCGCCAGTAGCGCAGCAGCGGTTGCAGGTCTTCCGGTGCGGCAGCCGTGTATTCCTGATAGATCGTTGCCGCCTCGCGCCACTCGCGCTCGCTGCCCCAGGCCAGGGCCACGGCACGCGCCAGCTCTCGTTCGGCCTCGCTTCTGCCCGCAGCGGCTTCGATATCCATCAGGGCCTGGCGACGCCACTCTCCATCGCCGCGTTGCGATGTCAGACCGAAGGCCACCCAGTTGTGCAGCAGGCAGGCCTCGTCGGCAAAGGTGGGCTCTGCGGTGCATGCCACCGTTTCCGGCGACTCTTCCGGTTCCGTGCCCAGCATGGCGTGTTCGGGCAGCAGTTCGCAGCCGCCCAGCAGGGCCGCCAGGCCGCCCATCGCGAACAGCTTTTTCACCTGCGTGGCTCTTACATGTGGCTCTCTACTACCGAAGGTTTCTATGCCCTTCATCGTTCCTCGCTCCTTGCGCTTATGCCCCTTACGAGGGGCTCCGTTTTTTCTTCTGTCAGTGGGATTGCCTGACGCGGCAGGGTCAGGCGGAAACATACGTCGAACTCCCTGTCCTCGACCAGCGCCAGACCGCCGCTCTGGATGCGCGCGCAATCTGCCGCCACCGAGAGCCCGATCCCGGAGCCCTTGAGCGGCCCCTTGCGCCGCGAGCGGCCTTGATAGAAAGGCTCGAACAGCAGCGGCCGGTCCTGCTCGCAAATCGGCTCGCCGGTATTGGCCACGTCGAGGAACAGGTGGTCGCGCCCGGCGTGGGCACGAATCATCAGGTCGCCGCCATCCTCACCGTAGGCAATGGCGTTGGAGACCAGATTGTCGAGAATGCGGCCCACGGCGGTGCGGTCCACCACCCACTCCATGGGGCCATCGAAGGCGGTCACCCGCATGCCCTTGTGCTCCAGTGCCAGGCGGTGCTTGGCCAGAACGGCCTTGACCAATGTAGCCAGATCCACCCGTTCGAGGGTGACGCGCTGGTTGTGCTGCAGCAGGTTGTAGTCGAGCAGCTGCTCGATCAGCCGCTGCAGCTCGCTGCCGCTGGCATCGATCAGCGTCAGGATCTCGCGCTGACGGGGCGTCATCTCACCCGCCACGCCGTCGGCCAGCAGCGCCGAGCCTTCGCGCACGCTGGCCAGCGGTGTCTTGAGCTCATGGGACATGTGGCGCAGGAACTGCTGCTTCTGCGCTTCGAGATCGCTGAGCCGGGTCGACAGCCAGTCGAGCCGGTCGCCGAGCTGAACCAGTTCGGCCGGGCCCTGGATGGTGTCGCGGTCGTTGGTTTCCACCCCGCTGCCGATACTGAGAATGCGCCGCTCGAGCTGGCGCACCGGACGGATGATCAGCCAGCTGAACAGCAGGATGAGCAGCAGGCTGGCGGATACCAGCGCCGTGGTCTGCAGCCACAGGCGCGACTGCACCGCCTCGGCCCGGGCGCTGATCATCTCGATGCTGGCATCGATCTGCTGGCTGGTGGCACGCCGCATCGCCTCGGTGTGCTCGGCAAAGGGCACGAACAGCGCCAGCCATACCTCCAGCGCCTCGGGTTCCAGTTCGGGTAGCTGCGAGAGCAGCAGCAGCTGTTCTTCCAGCGCCAGCACGTCGGGGTCGCCGGGCAGGAAGCGACGCTGCTGGGCCAGCAGTTCGGTGAATTCGGCGTGGCGCTCGGCGTAGAGTTCGAGCAGGCTCTCCTGCTCCAGTACCGCATACTGGCGGGCACTACGCTCCATTTCCACGGCGAGGTTGCTCAGCACGCGGGCACGACGGCTCTCTTCGACGGCCTGACGAGCGCTTACGTCGGCCAGATGAGAGAGTTCGGAAAGTGCCTGTCCGGCCTGGTACATCAGCACTCCCAGCGGCAGCATCACCACCAGGAATGCCAGCAGCACGAGCTGCAGCAATGAGCGAGGACGCCAGCGGCGCGAGACCCGTTTGGTCATGACCAATGTTCTATTCAGGAGAGGGTAAGAAACCACCATGGTACGTTCCTGAAGGATAACAGAGTTACGCGCCCGACTTCCGCCCCGTTCCAGATCACTGCGAAAAAAAAGAGGCCGGCGGATGCCGGCCCAAGTACGCAGGGAACTGAAGGGGTTGAAAATATGGGCATCGTTCGCCTGGTCGAGCCATGTCCCACACTTTCAGCGGGCCCGAGGGCCCCGAAGCCCCGCACCGGCCTTTGCCACCAGGAGCTGCCGGGTTGGGCGAGCGGTAAGCCGCTCTGCTTCGTTCCTTGGCGTCACCGCCGCGAGAAACTCGCCGACGCTGACCCGAAATTCGATCCCCCGAGGGGGGATGAGGCATCCATGCCGGGGCATCCTTGCCCTTCTGGTACCTTTCCTTGCCTGTCGGCGGTACCCGTCTCATCGCAACCTAAGTTACACATCGCGGAGCGAACGCCGAACGTCTCGATGCCCGGGTAGCACAGGGCATGGGGGGGTGGTGGTTCCCCGAGCCTCTCGACGATCCGAAGTGATTCGAGCCGTTTGAATCACTTCTTCGTTGCTCACCCTAAGTATTGCCAGTAACGTGCCAAGAAACTCGATACACCATATTTTTCAAAAGGTTAAACTTCATAAAAAGTTGGCACGCCAGCGCGCGGTGGGAAAAACAGGGAAGAACGGGGCCGTCAGGCTTGCGTTTCGTCACCGTTTGGCGACACCAATTCTCAAAGCGCTACAAGAGGCTTTTAAAAGCAAAGAGTTAGGATGTTGCTTTTTCGAGACAAGCTTTGGGATGCCGTTGCCTCAGAGCGACAGCCGCCGCCGGGAACGCCAATTCCGGGCGGCGGCAAGGGTCTGCAGGACGCAAATGGGAGTTTGCCGACAGCCTCACGCCAACGGCTTGACGAGAATCTTCGACTTGCGCGCGTGGTTGTAAGTATCGCGCTTGAGCGGCGGCAGCGACTCGATGTCCGAGGGCCTGAAGCCGTGCTCGACGAACCAGTGGGCGGTGTGCGTAGTGAGCACGAACAACGACGCCAGCCCCAGCCGGCGTGCCCGCCGCTCGATACCCGACAGCAGCAGCGAGCCGCGCGCACCGCCGCGGTAGCCGACATGGATCGCCAGGCAAGCCAGCTCACCCATGTCGGCCTCGGCGAAGCGGTGCAGCGCCGCGCAGCCGATGATCATGCCGTCGCGCTCGATCACCAGATAGTCGTCGATCTCGTGCTCGAGGCGCTCCCGCGAACGCGGCACCAGCATGCCCCGCCGCTCCAGCGGCTCGAGCAGCTCCAGCAGGCCGCCGATGTCGCCAAGCTCCGCCGGACGCAACTGCTCGTAGCGGTGCCGGGTGATCATGGTGCCCACCCCGTCGCGGGTGAACAGCTCGCCGAGCAGGGCGTCGTGGTCGTGCCACGACAGCAGGTGCGTACGTGCCACGCCGTGGCGTGCCGCGGCGCAGGCGGCGGCGATATGGCGCGCCTGCTCGCTGCCGGGCTCGGCCTGGCTCAACAGCGGCTCGGCCTCGTCGGGGCTGAGCTGACGCTGCAGGGCGCCGTTCTCGTCGTAGAGCCCGGGCTCCTCGCCCATCAGGATCAGCTTGTCGGCGGCCAGCGCCATGGCCGCGTGCTGGGCCACCTCGGCGGCGTCCAGATCGAACACCTCGCCGGTGCTGGAGAAGCCCAGCGGTGGCAGCAGCACCAGCGAGCCGCGGTCGAGCAGCCCCTGCACCGCCGAGACCCGCACCCGGCGCACCTCGCCGCTGTGGTCGTAGTCGATGCCTTCGCGCACGCCCAGCGGCTTGGCCATCACCAGGTTGCCCGAGACCGCGGTGAGCTCGACCCCGTGCAGCGGCGTATTGGGCAGGCCCAGCGAGAACCGCGCCTCCAGCCACAGCCGCTGCTCGGCGGCGACCCGTTCGACACAGGCCATGATCGCCTCGTCGGCGACCCAGCGTCCGTTGTGGCGCCGCGGCACGATGCCCGCTTCGTTCAGCGCCTGCTCCACCTGGGGCCGAATGCCGAACACCACCACCAGCCGCACCCCGAGGGTGTGCAGCAGCGCCAGATCCTGGATCAACTGCTCGCCTCGGCCTCGCGCCATGGCCTCGCCCTCGATCAGGATCACGAAGGTTCGGCCCCGATGCGCATTGATATAGGGGGAGGAATTGCGGAACCAGTCGACGAAGGGGAAACGAGTGTCCAAGGCCGCTCTCCGGCAGCAGGTGAAAAGAGGGGTGTATCGTCTTTGACTATATCAGAGCGACGAAAACGGCGGCACCACTGCGGTGCCGCCGTCTTAGGGACCTTACCGCATCCGGATTTAGCCGAAAATACCCTTGAACATGAAGAAGAACATGATCGCCAGGCCCGCCCCGGCCGGCAGGGTGATCAGCCACGACATCACGATGGTGCCGATCACGCGCAGGTTGAGCGCCGCCATGCCGCGGGCCAGCCCCACGCCGAGTACCGCCCCGACCAGCGTATGGGTGGTGGAGATCGGCAGCCCCGTGCCCGAGGCCAGCACCACGGTGGTAGCGGCGGCCAGGGTGGCGGCAAAGCCACGGCTGGGGGTCAGCTCGGTGATGCCGGTGCCCACGGTGGCGATCACCTTGTGGCCGTAGGTGACCAGCCCCGCCACGATGCCGCCGCCACCGAGAATGAGCACCCACCAGGGCACCAGCGCGGCGGTGTCGATCACGCCGTCGCTGCGTACCACGCTGATCACCGCCGCCAGCGGGCCGACGGCGTTGGCCACGTCGTTGGAGCCGTGAGCGAAGGCCATGGCGCAGGCGGTGAAGATCATCAGCACGCCGAACACACGCTCGACGCTGCCGTAGCCGAACTGGTCGCCGCTGCGCCGCTCGTGCTTGACGCGGTTCTCCATGACGATGCCGATGCCCATGATGCCGATACCCAGCAGCACCGAGAGCATGAAGCTCTGGCCGAAGGTGAAATCGAGCCCCACGTGGGTCAGGCCCTTGGTCAGGGTGACCATGGAGACGATGAAGCCGACCAGGAAGATGTAGAACGGCACGGTGCGCTTGGCCGCGGCGAAGGGGTCCTTGGCCTCGAAGATCAGGTGCTGCACCGACTTGAACAGCAGGAAGGAGATGGCCCCCGCCAGCAGCGGCGAGACGACCCAGCTCGAGGCGATGGTACCGACCCGGTTCCAGGCCACGGCCTCCATGCCCAGCCCCACCGCGCCGAAGCCGACGATGGCACCGACGATGGAGTGGGTGGTGGAGACCGGCCAGCCCTTGGCCGAGGCGATCAGCAGCCACAGGGCGGCGGCCAGCAGCGCCGAGAGCATGCCGTAGACGAGCAGCTCCGGGTTGGCCTGCAGCAGTACCGGGTCGACGATGCCGCCGCGAATGGTCGCGGTGACCTCGCCGCCGGCAAGCCAGGCGCCGAGGAATTCGAAGATGACGGCGATGACGATCGCCTGGCGGATGGTGATGGCCTTGGAGCCCACCGAGGTGCCCATGGCGTTGGCGACGTCGTTGGCGCCGACGCCCCAGGCCATGAAGAAGCCGAAGAGGCAGGCCAGGATGATGAAGATTTCACCGTGCTGCGCAATGATCGACATAGGGGTTGGTTCCTATGTGGCTGTCGGGTTAGGGGCACACCGTGCCGGGATCGCCGGGCGGTGTCCTACCGGGCAGTGAGAATCTGCAGGCGGCTGCCGACGCGTTCGGCACGGTCGGAGAGCTCCCCGACCCAATCGATGATCTTGTAGAGGAAGACCACATCCACCGGCTTGAGCCGATCCTCGAGATCGAACAGCAACCGGCGAATGGAGATCTGCTGGTTGTCGGCCTGCTGCTCGAGAATGTGCAGCTCGCGGATCATGTTGAGCATCACGTCGGAAGCATGGCGGCCGAAGCCCGACTCGAGCAGATCCTGGAGCTCCTCGAGGGCCTGGCGTGCCTGAGCGACGCAGGCGACCGCCGTTTGCATGTAGTCGCGCATGGGCTGGGCCAGCTCGGCGGGCACCTGCATGCGGCGCCCCAGCATGATGCCGGTGATGTCACGCACCTTGTTGGCGATCTTGTCCTGTACGGTGATCAGATCGAGCAGATCGGTGCGGGAAACGGGCAGGAACATGGTGTTGGGCAGGTTGAGCCGCAGCTCGGTCTTGAGGCGGTCGGCCTCGTGCTCCAGCTCGGTGATGGTCTCGCGAATCTTGGCGGCCTCTTCCCAATCGCCCGCGAGCGAGGCCTCGAAGAACGGCAGCAACTGGTCGGCACACTCGTTGGCCTTGCCGATATGAGCCAGAAGAGGCTGGAACGGCGAGCGGCCGAACATCGCCGAAAACGGGTTGGGTTTGACCATGACGTAGGATGCGCTTGTGAAATGGCGGCGCCAGTATAAAGAATGGCACCCTGTCACGTCATGGAAATATTTCCGACACACGATATGCCCGCCGCACCCGGGCCACGCCTGGAAACGAAGAGCAGTCACACGACTAGCAGGAAACCGCATGAGTCACGAGATCGAGATGAAGCTGGCGCTGGGCGAGACGGGGCCCGAGCTGCTGCTTGCGCACCCGCTGCTGCGCAACGGCGTGGACGCCGCCCAGCGGCTGGCCAACACCTACTACGATACCCCTCAGGGCGAGCTGGAAGCGGCGCGCGTGGCGCTGCGCCTGCGCCGATGCAACGACAGCTGGGTGCAGACCCTGAAGACCAGCGGCGGAGGCAGCGGCGGGTTCAGCCGTCGCCGGGAGTGGGAGTGGCCGGTGGCGGGAGACGCGCTCGATGTCGTCGGGCTGGCCGGTCTGCCGCCCTTCGCCGAGCTGGGCGGCGATATCCTGGAGCGGCTCGAGCCGCGCTTCACTACCGACTTCGAGCGCCGCCTGTGGCGCCTGGAGCTGGCCGAGGCCACCATCGAGGTGGCGCTGGACCAGGGCGAGATCCGCGCCGCCGGGCGGCGGGTGCCGATCCGCGAGCTGGAACTGGAGCTCAAGGACGGCGACCCTCAGGCGCTGTGGGGCCTGGCGCAGGCCCTGGCCGAGAGCGTGCCGCTGCGCCCCGCCGATGCCAGCAAGGCGGTGCGCGGCAGCGCGCTGCTGTCGGGTCGCTGGACGCTGCCGGCCGGCACGCAGCCCGGCGAGCGGCTGCATCGCGCCCTGCTGGCATTGGACGCCTACGACGACACCGGCGAGGATGAGTGGAAGCAGACGGCCAGAGAGGCGTTCCAGGCGCTGGCCGACGCCGGCGAGAGCGAGGCCGGGCAACTGGCCACCCTGCTGGAGCGCCCCGCCTGGCTAGAGCGGGACTTCGGTCGCGTGGCGCTGCGGCTGGCGCACCGGCTGGCGGCCTGACAACCGCGCACGGGCCGCGACGACTGGATCGGCACACACAGGAATGCCGTGAAAGAAAAAGGGAGAGTGAACAGGGAGAGAGCGCATGAGCGAACCGTTTCGGCCGGCCGGCGAAGGCGTGCGAACGCGTCTGTTTCAGATCATCTTCGAATCGGACACGCCGCTGGCCAAGGGTTTCGATATCGTCCTGATCGCGATGATCCTGACCAGCGTACTGGTGGTGATGCTCGATACCGTCGAGCGATTCGGAGCGGTATATGGCGGGCTCTTCTACTGGCTGGAGTGGGGCTTCACGCTCATCTTCACCATCGAGCTGCTGGTGCGCATCTACATCCTCGACAAGCCGCTGCGCTACCTGCGCAGCTTCTACGGCATCATCGATGTGGTGGCCATCCTGCCGACCTGGCTGATGCTACTGATTCCAGGCACCCAGACTCTGGTGATCGTGCGCCTGCTACGCGTGCTGCGTATCTTCCGCGTGCTGCGTCTGATGCAGTTCGTCGGCGAAGGGCGCCTGCTGGTGGAAGCGCTGAAGAACAGCGTGCACCAGATCTTCCTGTTCCTGTTCACCGTCTTGCTGCTGGTCACCCTGTTCGCCGCGCTGGTCTACATGATCGAGCCCGCCGAGGCCGGCTTCACCAGCATCCCCATGTCGATCTACTGGGCCATCGTCACCCTGACCACGGTGGGTTACGGCGACATCGTGCCGGTGACGCCGCTCGGCCAGGCGATCTCCACCCTGGTGATGCTGATCGGCTACTCGATCATCGCCGTACCCACCGGGGTGTTCTCCGCCGAGGTGATCCGCTCGATCCGCGCCGACCGCTACTCCGACCAGGCCTGCCCCGGCTGCGGCCACGACCGCCACGAGAAACGCGCGCGCTACTGCCTCAAGTGCGGCACCTGGCTGGACGAGGAAACGCCCGACCCCAACCGGGCGCCGGAGACATGATGGCTCGCGTCGCCGACGCTCAATCGCCGAACGGCGCCAGGTCGCCGCGCCCTTCGCGCAGGATGGTGGGCGGCAGTTCGCGCAGGTCGATCACGCTGGTGGGCTCGAGATGGCAGGCGCCGCCGTCGATGATCAGGTCGAGCTGGTTGATGTAGCGGTCGCGGATCTCCTCCGGATCGGTCATCGGCAGCTCCTCGCCCACCGGGATCAGCGTCACGCTCATCAGCGGCTCGCCCAGGGCCTCCAGCAGCGCATGGGTGATGCGGTGGTCGGGCACGCGCACGCCGATGGAGCGCCGCTTGGGGTGCAGCAGCAGTCGCGGCACCTCGGAGGTGGCGTTGAGAATGAAGGTATAGGCCCCCGGGGTGTTGGCCTTGAGCAGACGGAAAACGCTGTTGTCGACCTTGGCGTAGGTGCCGATGTCGGAAAGGTCGGAGCACACCAGGGTGAAGTTGTGCTTGTCGTCCAGCGAGCGCAGCCGCTTGATCCTCTCGATCGCCTTCTTGTCGCCCAGGTGGCAGCCCAGGGCGTAACCGGAGTCGGTGGGATAGGCGATCACCCCACCCTGGCGAACGATCTGCACCGCCTGGTCGATCAGGCGCTTCTGCGGATTTTCGGGGTGGATCTGAAAGAACTGGCTCATGTCGATTCCCTGCTGTGGTCGGTTCTTGCTGCCCACTATAGCGCGCCGACGGTCGGCTCGTCGCAGTTCGCAATGAAGCCGGCCAGCCGCGGATGCGTCCATACCGGCGGCACGGCGGTGCGCGGCACCGGGCTCATGCTGCCCGGTGCCAGATGCCCACCAGGAAAATGGAAGTCGCTGCCCAGCGAGGCGTAGAGCTCCCGCTCGGCCAGCTGGCGGGCCAGATCGCGGGTAACGTCGGCATTCTGAAAACCGCTGATCAGCTCCGCCGCCTGCCCGCCCGCCGCGGCAAAGTCGTCGAGCAGCTGGCCGCGCTTGCGCCGGGTCAGCCCGTAGCGCAACGGATGCGCCAGCACCGCCACGCCGTTCGCGGCCACCACCCAGCCCACCACATCGGCCAAGGCCGGCCAGTGCGCCTTGACATCACCCGCCTTGCCGCTGCCCAGATGCTTGCGAAAGGCCGTGGCCACGTCGGGCACCAGGCCCGCCACCACCAGCGCACGGGCGAAGTCGGGTCGCCCCAGCGGACGGTGGGGGCCGGCCTGCTCGCGGGCACGCGCCAGGGCGTTGTCGAGCCCCAGCTTCTCCATGCGCTCGGCGATGACCGCCGCACGGGCCTCGCGGGCCTCGGCCTGGGCGTCGAGCCCTGCGGCCAGCGCACCGTGGGCGCCTTGGGGCAGCAGCGCCACCACGTGAATGCCGATGCCCTGCCAGCGGGTGGAGAGTTCGGCTGCCGGCAGCAGACACACGCCGAGGTGCTTGGCCGCTGCGGCAGCCTCGCTCACCCCGGCCACGGTGTCGTGATCGGTCAGCGCCATCAGCGTGACGCCCCGCGACGCGCACAGGGCGACCACGTCGGCGGGGGCCAGGGCGCCGTCCGAGGCGGTGGAGTGCATGTGCAGGTCGACCCCGAGCGGGCCGGGATCGCCGGCAAAATGCTCGGGCAGGTGGGGCATTGGCATGACGCAGGCAGGCAACTTTGTCAAAATGATGGCCCATGGTGCGCGTCCGACGACGGTCGGTCAACGCACGGTTGGAGTCCGCGGTGATACCGCTCGACCGAGGAAACGCTGCGATGCTGTACGCAATCATCAGTGAAGACGTGAAGAACAGCCTGGAGCGACGCCTGGCTGCCCGCCCCGACCACCTGGCCCGGCTGGAAAAGCTGCGCGACGAGGGCCGCCTGGTGCTGGTCGGTCCGCATCCCGCCGTGGACGCCGAGGACCCCGGCGAAGCCGGTTTCACCGGCAGCCTGGTGGTGGCCGAGTTCGACAGCCTCGAGAGCGCCAAGGCCTGGGCCGACGCCGACCCCTACGTGATTGCCGGGGTCTACGCCAAGGTGACCGTCAAGCCATTCAAGAAGGTGCTCCCCTAACCCGCCCTCGACCTGCCGGTTATCCACAGAGACTTTGCTCACAGCTTCTGTGGATAACGCTGTTGAAACGCCGCGGATGGCTCGCCGGATACGCCATGCCACGCCGCCGCGGCGACAACGGTCAATTTTTGAGCAGCCCTGTTCGTGTAGAGTTCGTGCTTTCGTTCCGAGACCCGCGCTGGAGAAGTCCGTGTCCCTGCCCCATGCCTCGCTGCCGCCGCTGGCCGCGCTCGAGCCTGCCAGCCTCGACTGGCAGCACGACGAGAGCGGCGAGAGCACCCCGCTCTCGATCTGCTTCGACGACGTCTACTTCTCGCGCCACGACGGCCGGGCGGAGACCGAGCATGTCTTCATTCAGGGTAACGACCTGCCGCAGCGCCTGGCCGCCTGGCGGGAGAAGCGCCCCTTCACCATCGGCGAGACCGGCTTCGGCACCGGGCTCAACATGCTCTGCGCCTGGGCCTGCTTCGACGCCCACGCCCCGGCCGGCGCTCGCCTGCACCTGGTTTCCACCGAGCGCTTTCCGCTGCGCCGCGACGACCTGGCCCGGGCACTGGCGGCCTGGCCGGACCTGGCGGAACGCGCCGAGCGGCTGATACGCCAGTGGCCCGAGCCGGTGGCCGGCGTGCATCGGCTGTGGCTCGACGAGCGGGTGACGCTGGACCTGCACTTCGGCGATGCCAGCGAGCGCCTGGCCCTGCTCGAAGGCCAAGTGGACGCCTGGTTCCTGGACGGCTTCGCCCCGGCCAAGAACCCGGAGATGTGGCGCCCGGAGCTGTTCGCCGCCATGGCCGCCCGCTCACGCCCGGGGGCGAGCTTCGCCACCTTCACCTGTGCCGGAACGGTCAAGCGCGCCCTGGCCGCCGCCGGTTTCGCCTGGCGCAAGGTGCCCGGCTACGGCCGCAAGCGCGAGATGCTCGCCGGTGAGATCGCCGCACCGCCCGCCGACGAGCGTCGTGCCCACACGCCCTGGTTCAGCCCGCCGCCGGCACGCCCGCCGCGCCACGTGGCGGTGATCGGCGCCGGCATTGCCGGGGCCAGCACCGCTGCCGCCCTGGCCCGGCGTGGCATCGAGGTCACTCTGATCGACCGCTTCGACCGCGCCGAGCTGGGCACCACGCACCTGCAGGGGGCGCTCTACGTCAAGCTCGCGGTGGAGACCAATCTGCAGAGTCGCACCTACCTCGCCGGCCTGCTGCACAGCCGCCGCTGGCTGGCCGAGCTCGACCCGGAACAGACCCTATGGCAGCCCAGCGGCGTGCTGCAGCTGGCGCTGAATGAAAAGGAGCTCACGCGTCAGGCGCGCTTCCTGGCCAATCACCCGCTACCGGCCAGCGTGGTGCGCGGGCTCGACGCCGAGGCGGCCAGCGCCGTGGCCGGCATCCGCCTCGACGCACCGGCACTGGACTACCCCGACGCCGCCTGGGTCAGGCCGCTGGAGCTGTGCGTCAGGCTGGCGGCCACGCCCGGTGTCGTCTTCCGGCGTGGTGAAGTGACCGGGCTGGCCGGCAACGAGAGCGGCTGGACCCTGACCCTGGCCGACGGCGAGCGTATCGCCGCCGATCAGGTAGTGATCGCCACCGCCAGCGAAGCGGCCCGCTTCGAACAGAGCCGCGCCCTGCCGCTGCAACCGGTGCGCGGCCAGGTCAGCCAGTTGGCGTTGCCCGAGGGCGCTCCGGCGCTGGGGCGAGTGGTATGCGCCGGAGGCTACGTGCCACCAGCGGCGGATGGGGTGCTCAACTTCGGCGCCACCTTCGCCCCCGGCGATATCGACATGAGCGAGCGTGAGGCCGACCACGCCGCCAACCTGGCGGAACTCGAGCGGGGGCTGCCCCACTTCGTGGCGGCACTGCGCAAGGCCGGCGCCGAACTCTCGCCCGAGGGGCTCACCGGTCGCGTGGGCGTACGCGCGGCCAGCCCCGACAAGTCACCTTACTGCGGCCCGCTGCCCGACGCCGAGGTCTGGCGCGCGGATTACGTCGCCCTGGCCAAGGATGCCACCCGGGTACCCGACGTGCCCGGCCGCCACCACCCGGGACTGTGGATCAGCGCCGCCCACGGCTCCCGCGGCATGGCCAGCGCCCCGCTGTGCGCCGAGCTGCTCGCCTCGCGCATATGCGACGAACCGCTGCCGCTGGAGTGGCCGCTGGTGGATCACCTGCACCCGGGGCGACGGATCATCCGCGATCTGGTTCAGGGCAAGTAGCCGCCCGTCGCCAGGCCAGGCGCAAGCCTACTTGGACACCAACAGCGGCTGCCGGCGGCTGACGAAGTTCGGCCCCGGCCGCCCCAGGTGGTAGCCCTGGCCGAAGTCGATGCCTAGCCCCTCGACGGCGGCCAGCACCTCTTCGTCCTCGATGAACTCGGCGATGGTGCTCACGCCGAGGCTCTGGGCCAGGGTCACGATGCTCTTGACGAAGGCCATGTACTTCTCGTCGCTGAGCATGTTGCGAATGAATTCGCCCTCGATCTTGATCACGTCGATGGGGAACTGCTTGAGATAGCGGAACGAGGAGTAGCCCGAGCCGAAGTCGTCGATGGCGAAGTTGAAACCCTCCATCTTGAGGTCGAGCACGAACTTCTCCAGCAGCTTGAGGTTGCTCACCGTCTCGCGCTCGGTGAGCTCGAAGACGATGCGCTCCGGCTGGATGTCGTAATCGATGGCCAGCTGATGGATGCGGCCGATGAACTCGCCGATGATCAGCGACTTGGGCGACAGATTGATGAACAGCATGCCCTCGTAGCCCTGCTCGCGGACCTGGGCGAAGGCCTTCTCGATCAGTTGGTAGTCCATCTTGTGGATCACGCCGATGCTCTCGGCGATGTCGATGAACTCGCCGGCCGGCACCAGACGGTCGTCGAGCTGGATGCGCATCAGCAGCTCGTGGATGTTGACCTCGCCGGTGCGCACGTCGGCGATGGGCTGGAAGTAGGGCACGATGCGCTGCTCCTCCAGCGCGCTGAGCACCATCTGGTTCTTCTCGCCCACCTCCTTGAACACCGCCGCCACCTCCTCCTGCTCCGGCAGGGCCACGCAGTTCTTACCCTTGCGCTTGGCCTTGTACATCATGTTGTCGGCCATCAGGAAGAGGTCGTGGGGGTTGCCGGCGTGGTTGGGGTAGCAGGCGATGCCGATCGAGGTGGTGGCCCGCACCGTGCTGCCGTCGGGGGCGGTGAGCACCTGCCTGGAGAGGTTGCTGGCGATGCGCAGCGCCACCGAGTAGGCCTGCTCCTCCTCGGTCTGCGGCAGGATCACGGTGAACTCGTCGCCGCCATAGCGGGCCAGGAAGTCGCCCGGGCGTATGGAGTGGGCGAGGGTGTCGGCCACGGCGTGCAGGAACTGGTCGCCGAAGGCGTGGCCGTGACGGTCGTTGACCGTCTTGAAATTGTCCAGATCGAGCATCAGCAGGCTGAAGTGGTCCTGGTGACGTGTCGCCCGGCCCACCTCGTAGGTCAGCATGTCCTTGAAGATGCGCTGGTTGTGCAGGTTGGTGAGCGGATCGCGGGTGGCGTAGAACTCCAGGTCCTGGGTGTACTTGTAGATCGCCTTGACCGAGCCCACCAGATTGAGCAGCGTCGAGAGGATGCCGTCGATGACGATGTGGCGAATCGGGTCCTGGGCCAGATCCGACTGCACGCCGATGCCGACGATGCCGCCGATCTTGGGCGCCTCGAGCAGCAGCGACTTGGTCTGCAGGCGGATGTCCTCCGGCGTGAGATCGGCCAGCGCCTCGTTTTCTCCTGAGCTCACCACCGTGTGATGGGAGACCTTGAGGATGATGCAAGCGGGCTGCCCTTCGTGTTTGCGCTCGAGCAGTTGGGTCAGCAGCGCTTCGAAGGTCGCCCGGGTCTCCGGCGCCACCTCGCGGTACCAGAAAACCTCCAGCTCGTAGCCTTCGTCCTCCACCTGGAAGATGGTCACCAGGGTGTGGGCCTGAATGATGGTATTGATGTCGGCCAGCAGCTCCTTGATGAACTCGCGCCAGTCGCGGACCACCTCGGAGGTGATGATGAACTTGCTCAGCAGACGGATCTCGAATTCGAGGATGTCCTTGTCCACCGCCACGTTGCGCAGCCGGCCCACCAGGGCATTCACTTGCTGCATGGCGTCGTTGAGCTCCTGAAAGCCCACGTCGCTATCGCCGAGGTTGAGGTTGCGGAAGTCGGCCACGGAGTTGACCGCCGCCAGACGCTGGCGGAACTGTCGTAGGGTGGCCTCGATACGCTCGGCGAACAGCTTCGAGATGCCCAGCGCTAGCATCAGGACCATCAGCGCGGCGACGATGAACATGGCCAGGTAGTTGAAGCGCATTACGCGACTGATCGGCGCCAGGTCATGCTGAATGTCGATGACGCCGAGCACCTCGCCGGCCGCCGCGTACTGCTGACAGGCCAGGCACTCGGCGCGGGCCACCAGCGGCATGATGCGCCGCACGGTGCCGTTCTCGCGCCAGACCCGCTCGCCCCCGGCGGCCAGCGCCGCACGAATGACGACGTCCATCTCCGGCTGATCGATGTCGCCGTGGCGCTGCGTGACCCCTTCGCCCCAGTAGAACGTGAAGCGATAGCCGGAGGCTTCGTGAGCCAACCGGGTCTCCTCGATGAAGGTTTCCATCTGCTCCAGGTTCCAGCCCTGACGCAACACCTGCTGCATGGCGCTATAGCTCTGCCTGGCCAGGGTTTCCGAGGTCTGCTCTGCCTGGCGCGTCAGAATGTTCTCATACAGCAGCGAGGAGGCCAGCGTGACCCCGATGAAGACGGTCAGTGAGGCGGAGAGAATCGCCACCAGCACAAACCCTTGCAGGGTCTTGAGGCAGGTGAACAGGGAACGAACCTGGGTCAGCATCTCGATCTCTATGAACAGGACAGACGGTGCCGAGCCTCGCTCCTGAGTCGCCGGCGAATACGAACGAATAGAGGGGTATTTTCTGCATATTAGGCGTCGTGAAGTTTGACTTGGGTCAACCTTCTCCGAGGTCCCGTCATGGCGATGGTCGAACCCGCCTTGTCTCCCGTCGGTAGCTGCGCCAGCAAAAGGCCCGTCAATTATGGCGGGCCAGTTCGGTCGAGCGGCGTCGCTGCGGAGCGCCTGGGCTTGGCTAGCCTTCCTCCTCATCGTCGGCCAGGTCGCGACCGAAGGCGCGCCACTGGGCCAGCGTCATCACCTCAGTGGTCTCGGTCTGCAGGTCGTGGGCGATGAGCAGCTCGCCGCGCTCCAGCTGGCGCTTGAGCTCGGCGACCCAGCCGCGCATGCCCTCGCCGGTGTCGGTGGTATCGTAGCCCTGGCGGGTGACGAAGGCCTCCAGCAGGGCATCGAGGGTCTCCCCCGGCAGCATGCGGTAGGGCACTTCGATGAAGCGGCCGCTCATGACGGCTCCCCTTCACTGTCCGGCGCTCCCTCACCTCGCTCCCAGGCCGCCAGCCGTTCGAGGAAGGCGGCCTCGTCGAGTACCTCGACACCGAGCTCCTGCGCCTTGGCCAGCTTGCTGCCGGCGGCCTCGCCGGCCACCACGCCGGTGGTCTTCTTGGAGACGCTGCCGGCCACCTTGGCCCCCAGCGCCTGCAGGCGCTCCTTGCCTTCGTCGCGGGTCATGCTCTCTAGGCTACCGGTGAGTACCCAGGTCTGCCCCGCCAGCGGCTGGGGCCGCTCGCCGATGGTTTCCTCGGCCCAGCTCACGCCCAGCTCGCGCAGGGCCTCGATGGTCTCGCGGTTATGCTCCTGGCGGAAGAAGGTGTACACGTGGGCGGCCACCACCGGGCCGACGTCCTCCACCGCTTCGAGATCGGCCTGCTCGGCGGCCATCAGCGCATCCAGGGTGCCGAAGTGGCGCGCCAGGTTGGCCGCCGTGGCCTCGCCCACCTCGCGGATACCGAGGGCGAAGATGAAGCGCGGCAGAGTGGTGCTCTTGGCCTTCTCCAGCGCCGCCACCAGCTTCTCGGAGGACTTCTGCGCCATGCGCGGCAGCGTGGCCAGGCGTTCGGCATCGAGGCGGAACAGATCGGCAGGCGTCTTGACCCAGTCGAGTTCGACCAGCTGGTCGATCAGCTTTTCGCCCAGCCCGTCGATGTCCATGGCCCGGCGCGAGGCGAAGTACTTGAGTGCCTCCTTGCGCTGAGCGGCGCAGTAGAGCCCACCGGAGCAGCGCGCTACCACCTCGCCCTCCAGCCGCTCGACCTCGGAGTCGCACACCGGACAGCGCTCGGGGAAGACGATCTTGCGCGCATCGGCGGGGCGCCGCTCGGGCAGCACCCGCACCACCTGGGGAATGACGTCGCCGGCGCGCCGAATCACCACGCTGTCGCCGATCATGACGTCGAGCCGGGCGATCTCGTCGGCGTTGTGCAGGCTGGCATTGGAGACGGTGACCCCGGCCACCGAGACCGGCTCGAGCCGTGCCACCGGGGTGATCGCGCCGGTACGTCCGACCTGGAACTCGACGTCGTTGAGCCGCGTGGTCTCCTCCTGGGCGGGGAACTTGAACGCCGTGGCCCAACGCGGCGCCCGGGCGACGAAGCCCAGCTCGCGCTGCAGGCGCAGGTCGTCGACCTTGATCACCGCACCGTCGATGTCGTAGCCGAGGCTGTCGCGCCGCTCGCCCAGCCGCCGGCAGTAGTCGACGACGCCCTGGCTGCCGCTGACCACCTCCAGTAGGCTGCTGGTGCGAAAGCCGAAGGCCTTGAGGTGCGCCATCAGTTCGCTGTGGCTGGCATCGCCCGGAGTCGGTTCGATACGCGCCACCTGGTAGGCGCTGAACTCCAGCGGCCGCTTGGCCGTGATCTCGGGGTCGAGCTGACGCAGGCTGCCCGCCGCGGCGTTGCGCGGATTGGCGAACACCTTGCCGTCCTCTTCCCGGGCGCGCTCGTTGAGCCGCTCGAAGCCCGCATGGCTCATGATCACCTCGCCGCGCACCTCGAGCAGCTCGGGAGCGTCGCCACGCAGCTTGAGAGGGATCGAGCGCAGCGTGCGCAGGTTGGAGGTGATGCCCTCGCCGGTGCGCCCATCGCCACGGGTCGCGCCGCTGATCAGCACGCCGCGCTCGTAGACCAGCGACACGGCGGCGCCGTCGAGCTTGGGCTCGCAGCAGAAGCGGATCGTCTCGGGGTCGGTTTCCAGCCGCTCGGCCACCCGCTTGACGAAGGCCTCGAGCTCCTCTTCATTCAAGGCGTTGTCCAGCGACAGCATGGGCACGGCGTGCTCCACCTCGGGGAAGCCGGCGTCCGGTGGCGCGCCCACCCGCTGGGTCGGCGAGTCGGGCGTCACCAGCTCGGGGTGGGCCTGCTCCAGCTCCTGCAGGCGGCGCAGCTTGCGGTCGTACTCGGCGTCGGTGAGGTGCGGCTCGTCGAGCACGTAGTAGCGATAGTTGGCGTCATCGAGCTCGGCGCGCAGCTTGGCGACTTCGCCGAGGATCTTCTGGTCGGGCTGGCTCATGCGTCTCTTGGGTCTCGAAAGATGGCTCGCCGCCCCTGAACACGACAACCCCGTGATCGCTCACGGGGTTGTCGGCGGGTGCGGCATGGCACGCGAACAGGCGTCAGTTCACCTGGTAGCGATTGAGTCGATTGCGGCGCTCGAACTCCTGCACGCGCTGGCGGGCGAACTCCACGGTCTGCGCGGTCATCACGCTGTGGTTCTCGTCCTTCAGCTCGCCGCCCAGGTTGCGCACGATGACCATGGCGGTCTCGACCATCGCTTCGAAGGCTGCGGCGGTATCCAGCGCCCCGGGCAGCGGCATCAGCAGGGTGATGCCCGGCGTGCGGAACTCGTCCATCGCCTCGATGGGGAAGGTGCCCGGCTTGAGCACGTTGACCATCGAGAACTGCAGCTCGCTGTCGGGGTCCTCGGTCTCGAAGCGGTGGAAGATGCCCATGTCGCTGCTGTAGCGCAGGCCGCAGGCCAGCATCAGGTTGAGCAGCGCCTCGCCGGAGAAGCCCTCTTCGTCGCGCGACAGCACGCTGATGACGATGATCTCGTCGGCGTGGCTCAGGGTCTCGCGGGCGCGCTCGGCGCTGACGTTGTGACGCAGCGCCCGGGCCAGGGTCGGGTGGGCGCGCACCACGTCGTCGTCATGGATGGGAGCGCTCGACAAGGTGGGTTCGGCCGGCTCGGCATAGTCGGCCGCTTCAGCGTAGCCAGCCTCGACCTGGCGCTCGGAGCGCGAACGCGGCGGCGCGAACAGCGGATCGTCGTCGTCGGCCAGCTCGATGGCCTCGGCTTCCAGGCGGCGGCGCTCGGCCTCTCGAACGGCCTGGGCCTCGGCGGCCTCCCGGCGTTGCTGAGCCTCGCGAGCGGCCTTCTCGGCACGCTCCTGCTCGCGGCGCGCCCGCTCCTCGCGCTTCTGCTCCCGGCGCTTGGCCAGGCGCTGCTGCATGGAAACGCCGAAGCGGTGCATCGACTCGCCCACACGGCGTGAGCCGCTCTTGATCGAGTTGCCCATGCCTTCGAGATCGACCAGGCGATATCGCTCGTCCTCGTCGTGATGAGGATCGTGATCGTCAGGATCGGCGGCAAGCGGTTCGGCCTCGGCAGTGACCGAAGCCGACTCGCGAACGGGTTCGTCGTCATCCAGGGCGGAAAGCGTCGGCTCCCGGCGCTGCTCGCTTTCGTCCACGGCCGGCTTGGCCGCGACGGTTTCGCCAGCAGGCACTTCGGCATCGACCGATTCGGCCGCGGGCGCTTTCGCCGCAGCGGGTACCTCTTCGGCCCGGCTGGGCGCGGCGGCGACCGATGGTTCCTCCACCCGCTTTCGCTCGGCCTGACCCAGGTCGAGTTCGGGCTCGGCCCGCTTGGCGCTCACCTCGGGCTGAGGCGCGCGATCGGATGCCTGGGTCTCGGGTGCCCGAGCCTCGGGTGCCTGAGTCTCGGATGCCTGAGTCTCGGATGCCTGAGCCTCGGATGACCGAATCTCGGATGACCGAGTCTCGGCAGCCGCCGTGTCGGACGCCTTAATGGCAGAAGCCACCGGACGCGAGGCGTCGGTGGCACTGGCAGCGGGACGGGCCAGGTTCGGCGTACCGGCCTTGGCATCGCCGGGGGCCTCTCTGAAGCCGGCCAGTACCCGAGAGGGACCTGGATGCTCCTGGCGCTCCAGCTTGGGCTTCGACGGGACCTGCGAATAGCTCGCAGGCCTGACGACCCGGGCGCCGCCGTTGGGCAGCTCCCAGTTGGCATCGTCATCGGCTTCCGCCTGGCTGTCGACGTGGTTGTTGTTACCCCCTGCCTGGTCCAGGCGGGGCACTCGGCGCTGACGCTTAAGGCGACGCACGCCATCGATTACGATGAGCGTCACCAGGGCCAGCCCCAGAATGATCAGCCATTCTCTAAGTTCCATGGGTCGTCTTGCCTATCACTAGGGCGCCATGCCGGATGGATGTTCGTCAACAGCATAGCGCGATTGCCGAAAAAAAGGCCACTTTTTTGTTTGTCAAGCCCTGGCATTATCGCTCGGGAGTCAAATCATCCCCGCGCCTTTCCCTGTGAATTCGCCATTGTATTATGCGATATGACCACGTTGTGTCTTCTGATATCGCGTTTGCCGCTCGCTTTCAAGTCCTTTCAAGCCTCGGCCAAGGCCGCAGCCTCTTCCACCCCCACGGCCACCAGGCGTGAGACACCGGGTTCCTGCATGGTCACACCCATCAATCTTTCGGCGGCTTCCATGGCGATCTTGTTGTGGGTGATATAAATGAACTGCACCGACTCGGACATGTCTTTCACCAGTTTGGCATAGCGTCCTACATTGGCATCATCTAGTGGGGCATCAACTTCGTCGAGCATACAGAAGGGTGCCGGATTGAGTTGGAAGATGGCAAAGACAAGCGATAAAGCAGTCAGCGCCTTTTCCCCACCCGAGAGAAGATGAATGGTGCTGTTCTTCTTGCCCGGTGGTCGTGCCATGATCGCCACCCCGGTATCGAGCAAATCCTCGCCGGTCAGCGTCAACCATGCGGTTCCACCACCGAAGACTCGCGGAAAAAGCGATTGCAGCCCCTGATTGACTCGCTCGAAGGTGTCGCGGAAGCGCGTTCTGGTCTCCTGGTCGATGCGTCGAATCGCCCGTTCCAGGGTCTCCAGGGCCTCGTTGAGCTCGGCCTGCTGCGCCTCCAGATAGTTGCGCCGTTCGGCCTGCTGGTCGTACTCCTCGATGGCCGCCAGGTTGATCGCGCCTAGCCGGCGGATGCGCTCGCCGACCTCTTCCAGACGGGTCTGCCAGGCCGATTCGGTGGCATTGGGGTCGAGACTCTCTTCGAGTGCTGCGGCCTGATGGCCCAGCTCGGCAAGTTGCTCGTCCTGGGTCTCGGCCTTGAGCGCCAGGGCCTGGACCTGCATGCGCGCCTCCTGCAGGCGCTCGCGGATGCCCTCCAGGTTGCGCTCGTGGCCCTGTCGCGCCAGCTCGCCTTCGCGCAGGCGCTCCACCAGCTCGGCGGCCTGTGCCTTGGCTTCGTTGAGCGCGCGTTCGTCGCCCTCGCGGCGGTGCAGCAGTTCGTCGAGCTTCTCGCGCTGCTCCTCGTCGGGCTCGCGCAGCTGTTCGAGGCTCTCGCTGAGCTCCTCGCAGCGCGCCTGCAACCGCTCACGGGCATCGCCGCTGCGCCCCTGCTGCTCGTTGAGGCCGGCGCGCTCGGTCGAGAGCCGCTGATGCTCCAGCGCCAACTGCTGGGCACGCTCCTGCAAGGGCCGCTGCCGGGCACGCAGGGCCGTCAGCCGCTCGCGAGCCTCGCTGCGCGCCCGCTCCAGCCGCTCGCGCTGCTCGGCGCCCTCTTCCAGCCGGGCCATGGCCTGCTGCCAGCGCTCGCGGGCCTCCTCAATGCTCAGCCGTGTCTCTTCACGGGTCTCGTCGAGGCTCGCCAGCTCTTCGGCCAGTTCTCGGGCGCGACCCTGTAGATGCTCCAGCCGGCTGGACAGACCGCTGTCCTGTACCGCCAGCTGCTGCTGCTCGCCGGCCAGACGGCGCTCCTCCTGGCGAATGGCGTCGAGATCGCGCTCGGCCTGCTCGGCGCGCTCGCGCTCGGCCTCGATGGACTGGTCGCGTGCGGCGAGACGGGTCTCGAGTTCGTCGAGCTCGGCCGCGGCCTCCTCGAAGCGGCGCCGGCTGACCAGCAGCGCATCGGGTCCGGCACCCTGCCCGCGGTGGCGCACCCAGTCGCGCCCCAGCCATAGCCCTTGGGGGGTGATCAGGCTTTCGCCCGGGCCGAGGCCTTCACGCTCGGCCCAGGCCTGGGCGTCGCTCTCGGCGCAGCGGATCGGGGCCAGCCAGGCCACGGCGGCACCGGCGCCGCGCACTCGGGCGGCGAGGCTGTCTGAGGTGAATTCGAGCGCCACCTGGGGCGCCAGGGCACCCAACTCGGCGGGCGGTTCGGCACTCGCGGCGCGAAACGCTTCCGGCGCGGCCAGGCGTGCCTTGAGCCAGGGCGCCAGCACCCAGGAGACGCTGGCCTCCCAGCCGGGGTCGACGTCGAGCGACTCGCCCAGGCGCGGCAGCTCGCCCAGTTCGTGGTCTGCCAGGTGTGCGGTGAGGGTCTCGTCGGGATCGGTGAGCGCGGCCTGGATCAGGGCATCCAGGGAGGCCAGCTCGCCCTGCAGCGCGCTGCGCCTGGCGCGTTCGGCCTCGCGCTCGCGCTCCAGGGCCACCGCCGCTTCGCGAGCGGCGTCGCGGCCGGCCTGGAGCTGCTCGCGGCGGGCTTCGACCTCTTCCTGAGCCAGGTCGAACTCCGCCAGTCGCTCCTTCAGCTCGTCGCGCCGGGCCGTCAGCTCGGCCAGGTCGGGCAGCTCCTGCTGCTGCTGACGACGGCGCTGGACGTCGGTCTCGAGTCGTGCCAGACGGCTCTCCAGCTCGCGCAGGCGGTCCTGACTGCGTTCGGCGTCGCGGCTGGCCTCGCGCCAGCTCTCGCTGAAGGTCTCGAAGGCCTGCTCGGCCTCCTCGGCTGCGGGTTCGGCTTCCTCCAGCATCGCTTCAAGCTCGGCGAGCTGCTCGGCCACCTCTTCCTGCTCCGGCACCAGAGTTTCCAGGCGCTCGTCGAGACGCATCAGGCGCTCGCGGTCGTGCTCGCCCAGGCGGTCGAGCTCGGTCAGCTCCTGGCGAGCGCTCTCCAGGTCGCGGGCCAGCTGCCCTTCGCGGCTGCGCGCGTGCTCCAGGTTCTGTTCCAGGCGGGCGATGGCGCCGCTGGTCTCGAAGAAGCGTGCCTGGCGCGCCTCGAGGGTCTCGGCGAGGGCGTCGTGGCCGGCCCGCGCCTCCTCCAGGCGGGTCTCGCACTGGCGCAGGCCGAGAATTTCGCGCTCCACGGCGGTTTCCAGCTCGCCTACGCGGCGCTCCTCCTCGGCCTGACGGGCGCGCAGGGCACGCCCGCGCAGCAGCGCCAGCTCGCCCTTGAGGCGGAACTCCTCTTCCTTCAGGGATTGATAGCGACGCGCCGCCTCGGCCTGACGCCGGAGGCGTTCGAGCTGCTTGTCGAGCTCGTCGCGAATGTCCTCGAGACGCTCGAGATTCTCGCGGGTGCGGCGCATGCGGTTCTCGGTCTCGCGGCGGCGCTCCTTGTACTTGGAGATGCCGGCGGCCTCTTCGAGGGTGGCGCGCAGCTCCTCGGGGCGTGCCTCGATCAGCCGCGAGATCATGCCCTGGCCGATGATGGCGTAGGAGCGCGGGCCGAGGCCGGTGCCGAGGAACAGGTCGGCGATGTCGCGGCGGCGGCATTTCTGGCCATTGAAGAAATAGCTGGACTGGCCGTCGCGGGTGACCAGGCGCTTCACCGCGATCTCGGCGTACTGAGCGTAGAGGCCGCCCATGGTGCCGTCGCTGTTGTCGAAGCGCAGCTCGATGGCGGCCTGCCCCACCGGCTTGCGCGCGGTGGAGCCGTTGAAGATGACGTCGGTCATCGATTCGCCGCGCAGGGTCTTGGCCGAGGATTCGCCCATGACCCAGCGCACGGCGTCGATGATGTTCGACTTGCCGCAGCCGTTGGGGCCGACGATGGCCGTCATGTTGCCATCGAAGGGCACCGTGACCGGGTCGACGAAGGATTTGAAACCGCTCAGGCGGATCGAGGTGAGTCGCATCCCGCTATTCTATGACACGGTCGATCACGACCTCCACGGGATCTCCTTCAACGTCACCAACTCTCACCCCTTCCAGATCGCCGTACATGTCGCCGGTCTCCGGCGTGGCACCGCCGCTCTTGCTGACGCGCACCAGCAGGCGCACTTCGCTGACCTGAGACAGCGAGGCATCGGGCGACATGGCATGACGGTCGTCGATGATCAGCGTGGCCGGCAGCTCGCCGAGGGTTACCCGGGCCACGGCCAGCGGCGGCAGCTCACCCTCCATGTCGCGGGCGATGATGAACACGCGGGTATCGTCGTCGAGCAGCCCCTGCAAGCGCTCCTCCAGGCTGACGCTGACGTGGATGCCAGGCCCCTGGGCCACGGCCTCCTGCTCATCCGGCGCCACCCCCATGCGCTGCTGGGCGATCTGGATGCCCTCGCGCAGAGCCTGGGCGGAGCTGGAGTCGGACATGCCGGCGATGGCCCGCCGCCAGTGGTCGACGGCCTGCTCGTAGTCGCCGCGGTCGAAGGCGTGCACGCCCAGCATGCCGAAGATGGTCGGCTCGCTGGGGTTGAGCTCCTGGGTCTCGTCGATCAGCGCCTGCACCTCGTCGGTGAGGGTGCGATCGGCCATGAAGAACTTGAGCTGCGCCTTCTGCGCCAGCAGCGAGGCGGCACGCCCCTCGATGGCGATGAGGTTGTCCAGTGCGTGCAGTGCCGCCTCGCCCTGCCCCGAATCGCGATAGATCGGATAGAGCGTGGCCCAAACGTTGGGATTGCTCGGCTGGCTCTCGGCCTGCTGCTCGAGCCGAGCCAGCAGCGTGGGCAGCGAGTCGCTCTCCTGGAAGGCGTTGAACAGGGCGAGATCGCCCTCGGCGCCGTGCTGCTGGTACCACAGCACGCTGCCGACCACCACGGCCACCGCCACCAGCGGCACCATGAGACGACCGGCGGCCGGCGCATGCAGCGGCCGGCGCACCAGCCCCTCGGTATCCTCGAGCAGGCTGCGGTCGAGGTCGAGACGGTCCTCTTCGAAACGCGCCTGGTCGATGTCGCCTCGCTCGAGCGCGGCTTCCAGCGAGGCCAGGCGACGATGATAGATCGCCACGTTCTGCTCGGCGGACTTGTCGTTGGCTTCGAAGTCGCGCTGGGCGTCATGCACCAGACGCGCCCGACGCAGCGGCGCCACCAGCAGCCACAGGGCGGGCAGCAGCAGGAGGGCAAAGGCTAACCATAGCTGGATCATTCGGTCCTCCCGCGGTTGATCAGAGCCTCGAGGCGGGCGCGCTCCTCGGCGCTCAGCTCACGGGCAGAGGCGTTACGCCGTGCACGCACCACCAGCGCCACCAGTACGCCACCGGCCAGCACCAACCCGGCCGGCAGGCCCCAGAGCAGGAAGGTGCGCCCTTCCAGACGGGGGTTGTAGAGCACGTAGTTGCCGAAGCGCTCGACCATGAAATCACGAATCTCCATGTCGGCACGGCCGTCCATCAGCATCATGTAAACGTGATTGCGCATGTCGCGGGAAACCGGCGCATCGGAGTCGTTGATGGCCTGATTCTCGCAGGTGGGGCAGCGCAGCGAGGCGGTCAGGCTGCGGTAGCGCTGCTCCATCACCGGATCGTCGAATTCACGCACCTCGATGGCGCCAGCCTGAAGGGTGCCCGCCATCAGCAGCGTCAGGATGCCAATGAGAGCCAATCGAATCACTGCCATTTCTGCACCTCCGGCAGGATGTGTTCACGAACGTCACTGGCCGAGATATAGCCGGTGTGGTGATAGCGGATGATGCCGTCACGGTCGACCAGGAAGGTTTCGGGGGCACCGAATACCCCTAGTTCGAAGCCCAACTCGTTGTCCGGGTCGAAGATGTTGGTCTCGAAGGGATTGCCGAAATCCTCGAGGAACCCCAGCCCCTTCTCGCGGGTATCCTTCCAGTTGACCCCGACCATGCGGATGCCGCGGTCGGCCAGGTCGAGCAGCTGCGGCATCTCGCGCTTGCACTCCGGACACCACTCGCCCCACACGTTGACCAGGGTCAGCTCGCCGGTCTGCAGCAGGGAGCGGTCGACGCGGCGCTCCGGGTCCTCGAGGGTAGGCAGGTTGAACTCGGGGAAATCCCGCGCCATCAGCGCCGATTCCCGATGGAACGGGTTCAGCGACAGTCCCTGGTACAGGAACAGCGACAGCACCAGGAAACCGATCAACGGCAGCAGCAGGATCAGACGACGGGTCATGCGGTCGCCTCCTGGCGGTCGCCTTCCGGCTTCGCGCCCGAGGTGGCGGCGGCCTCTTCCGGGTCCGGCGCGGTGGCCAGGCGCCGGTAGCGCTTGTCGGCCACGGCCAGCACGCCGCCGGCGGCCATCAGCAGGCCACCCAGCCACAGCCAGCGCACGAAGGGCTTGTACTGCACGCGCATGGCCCAGCTGTTGTCGCCGAGGTCCTCGCCCATGGCCACGTAGAGGTCACGGAAGAAGCCCGGCCGCAGTGCCACCTGGGTCATGGGCATGCCGCGAGCGATGTAGAGCCGCTTCTCCGGGTTCATGGTGAAGCTGCGGGTTCTGCCGTCGCGCTGCACCTCGATCACTGCCCGGTCGGCCAGGAAGTTGGGGCCGCGCCGGCTGGCGAGCTCGGTCATGGTGAAGGTGTAGCCGGCCACGCTGACGCTGTCGCCCACGCTCATGCGCACGTTGCGTTCGATGTTGTAGTTCGACACCACGGCCACGCCGATGATGGTCACCGCCACGCCCAGATGGCCGAGCTGCATGCCCCAGTAGGCCAGCGACAGCTTCTTCAGCCCCGCGCCCACCGAGCTGGCGTGGCGGGTCTTGTCGTAGAGGTCGCGCAGCATCGGCAGCACGATCCACAGCGCGGCGATGATGCCGATCGCCACCGGGGCGCTCCAGCGCTCGGCGAAGATCAGCGGCAGCGCCATGCCCAGCACCACGGCCACGACGGCGGAGAGCCACAGACGCTGGATCAGCAGCTTGCTGCTGGTGTCCTTCCAGCGCGAGATCGGCCCCATGCCCATGAACACGCACATGAGCAGCGTCAGCGGCACGAACAGGGCGTTGAAGTAGGGCGGGCCCACGCTGATCTTGCCCAGATTGAGGGCATCCAGCAGCAGCGGATAGACGGTGCCCAGCAGCACGGTGACGGTCAGGATCACCAGCATGATGTTGTTGATCAGCAGCATGGCGTCGCGAGACAGCCAGCCGAAGCCGACCTTGTGGCTGACGCGGGGCGCGCGCAGGGCGAAGACCAGCAGCGACAGGCCCACGGTGATGCCCAGCAGCATCAGGATGAAGAAGCCGCGCGAGGGGTCGTTGGCGAAGGCGTGCACCGAGGTCAGCACCCCGGAGCGCACCAGGAAGGTGCCCAGCAGCGACAGCGAGAAGGTGGTGATCGCCAGCAGCAGGGTCCAGCTCTTGAACGAGCCGCGCTTTTCCGTCACTGCCAGCGAGTGCATCAGCGCGGTGCCGGTCAGCCAGGGCAGCAGCGAGGCGTTCTCCACCGGATCCCAGAACCACCAGCCGCCCCAGCCCAGCTCGTAGTAGGCCCACCAGCTGCCCAGCGCGATGCCGATGGTGAGGAAGGCCCAGGCCAGGTTGGTCCAGGGCCGCGCCCAGCGCGCCCAGGCGGCGTCCAGGCGGCCGCCCAGCAGCGCGGCGATGGCGAAGGCAAAGACCACCGAGAAACCGACGTAGCCCATGTAGAGCATGGGCGGATGCATGATCAGGCCGATGTCCTGCAGCAGCGGGTTGAGGTCGGCGCCGTCCTGGGGCATCTGCGGCAGCAGACGCTCGAAGGGGTTGGAGGTGACCAGGATGAAGAGCAAAAAGCCGACGCAGACCATGCCCAGCACGCTGATCACCCGTGCCACCATGTCCCGCGGCAGTTCGCGGGAGTAGCGCACGGCGAAGTAACCCCAGCCGGCCAGCATCATGCTCCACAGCAGCACCGAGCCTTCATGGTTGCCCCACACGGCGCTGAACTTGTAGTACCAGGGCAGCATGGAGTTGGAGTTGTTGGCCACGTTGACCACGCTGAAGTCGTCCAGCATGTAGCTGGCGGTCAGCGCGGCATAGGCGATGGCAACGAACAGGAACTGCCCGGCCGCCATGGGCCGGGCATAGGCCATCCACAGCGGCCGGCGCAGGGCGGCACCGGCCAGCGGCACTACCGATTGCACGATGGCGAACAGCAGTGCAATCACCAGGGCGAAGTGGCCGATTTCGGGGATCATCTGAATCTGCATGGAAACTCCGCTCAGTACTGGCTCGCGCCTTCTTGCGCCTCGCTCTCTTCGATGCGCTTGGCCACCTTGGCGGCCTTCTGCTGGAAGTCGGCGGGGGAGTAGCCGGCGGCTTCGAGCGCCTCGGCGACCTCGGGGGGCATGTAGTTCTCGTCGTGACGCGCCAGCACCTGGTCGGCCTTGATATAGCCGTCGCGCTGCAGCTGACCGACCACCACCACGCCCTGCCCTTCGCGGAACAGGTCGGGCAGGATGCCGCTGTAGTGGACGCGTACGTCCTCGACATAGTCGGTGACGGTGAACTCCACGTCCAGGCTATCCGGATTACGCACCACGCTGCCTTCCCGCACCATGCCACCGGCGCGAATCTGGCGTTCGTAGGGGGCGTCGCCGGCGGCGATCTGGATCGGACTGAAGAACAGGTTGATGTTGGCCCGCAGGGCATAGAGCGTCAGCCCCACGGCGATGGCCGCAAGCGACACCAGGCCGAGGAACATGAACAGCTTCTGTTTGCGTTTAGGCGTCATTGGTGCATCCACCCTTGCTAGTTTGAATCGGTTGCGCCGCGGCGGCGGGTGCGCTCTGGCGCGCTTCGCGGCGAGCGCGACGCTGCAGCTGTCTCAGCAGCTGGCGGCGCTCGGCGCGAGCATGAAAGACGATGCCCAGCAGCAGGGCGGCGGTCAGGCCCCAGGCCGACCAGACGTAAGGGGCGTGCCCACCCATGGCGAGCAGTTCCTGGAAGGTGTCGAATGCCATCAGTTCGCCTCCTCGACCAGCTCACGCACCCAGCGCTTGTTGGATTCGCGACGCAGGATCTCGCTGCGCGTGCGCGTCAGCACCAGCGCGATGAAGAAGCAGTAGAACCCCAGCACCATGATCAGCAGCGGCAGCCACATCTCCATCGGCATGCCGACACGCCCGGTGATGGTGAAGGTGGCCGGCTGATGCAGGGTGTACCACCACTCCACCGAGTACTTGATGATCGGAATGTTGATGACGCCGACCATGGCCAGCACCGAGGCGGCGCGGGAGGCGCTGTCGCGGCTGGCGAAGGCGCCACGCAGGGCGATCACGCCGAGATAGAGGAACAGCAGGATCAGCATCGAGGTGAGGCGCGCGTCCCACATCCACCAGGTGCCCCAGGTCGGCACGCCCCACACCGCGCCGGAGAACAGCGCGATGAAGGTCATGGCAGCGCCCAGCGGCGCCATCACGGTGGCGGCCATGTCGGCGATCTTGATCTTCCAGACCATGAACACTAACCCCGTGATCGCCATGGAGACGAAGATCGACTGAGCGAGGAAGGCCGCCGGCACGTGCACGTAGATGATACGGAAGCTGTTGCCCTGCTGGTAGTCGGCCGGGGCGAAAGCCAGCCCCCAGATGGTACCGGTGACGATGAGGATCAGCGCCGCCGCCCAGAACCAGGGCTGCAGCCTCGCGCTGATGGCGTAGAACCACTTGGGGGAACGCAGCTTGTTAATGAAGGCCCACATGCCTTTCAACCTCTCAACCGTTGATACTGATGCGCAGCGACGCCGCGATTGCCAGCGGCGCAAGACTCAGGGCCAGCGCCAGCAGCGCGCCGAGAATCGCCAGATGCGCCAGTACGCCATCGCCGAGGATGGCCGCCTGGACGGCCCCGGCACCGAAGATCAGCACCGGGATGTAAAGGGGCAGCACCAACAGCGACAGCAGTACACCGCCGCGGGAAAGCCCCACCGTCAGCGCCGCTCCGATGGCACCGATCAGGCTGAGACTGGCGCTTCCCAGCGCCAGGGAAATGGCTAACACTACATAGCTGCCAGCCGGCAGCGACAGCATGATACCGAGCACCGGCGCCATCAGCGCCAGAGGCAGACCGGTCAGCAGCCAGTGCACGGCGACCTTGGCCAGCGCCAGCAGCGCCAGCGGTTGGGGCGTCAGCAGCAGTTGCTCCAGCGAGCCGTCGTCGTAATCGGCACGGAACAGACTGTCCAGTGACAGCAGGGCCGCCAGCAGCGCCGCCACCCACAGCAGGCCGGGCGCAATGGCCGCCAGCAGGGCCGGATCGGGGGAAATGCCGATCGGGAACAGGGTGATGACGAGGGCGAAGAACACCAGCGGATTGAGTACTTCGCTGCGACGGCGCAGCATCAATACCAGGTCCCGCTTGAGCGTTGCCCATACTGCGACAGCGAGGCCGTCGCCAGGTTCCTCGCGCAGCGCTGCGGCTGCCTTGGCGAGCGAGTTCTCAGATGCCGTCATCGGCTCCTCCCCCGCCGAGGCGGATACGGCGCAGCTCGGCGCACGGCGTGAGCTCATGGTGCGTGGTGACCAGCACGCAGCCACCGCTGCGGGCGTGTTCCACCAGGCGTCGCTCCAGTGCCGCCACGCCATCGCGATCGATGGCGGTAAAAGGTTCGTCGAGCACCCACAGCGCACGCGGCGTGAGCGTCAGCCGAGCGAGTGCCACGCGTCGCTGCTGTCCGGCGGAGAGCTGTCCGGCCGGCACGTCCTCGAAGCCGACCAGGCCGACCTCCTCCAGCGCCCTGAAGCGTGCCGCCTCGCCCGGCTTCTCGCCGCTGAGCGCCTGATACCAGGCCAGATTCTCCAGCGGCGTCAGTGCTGCCTTCACGCCCGGGGCGTGGCCCAGATAGAGCAGATTGGCGAGAAAGGACTCGCGGGCCTCGCGCATCGGCCGCTCGCTCCAGAACAGCTCGCCTTCGTAGTCGGCCAGCTGGCCCGAGAGAATCTTGAGCAAGGTGGTCTTGCCGCTGCCGTTCGGCCCCTCTACCCGCACGATCTCGCCCGCACGGATATCCAGGTCCAGATCCCGGAACAGCCAACGGTCGTCACGTTCGCAGGCCAGGCTTTGCGCTTGTAGACGCAGGCTCAACAGCACTCTCCAGGAATGGGTGATTACGCCGGAAATGCTACACGGAAAGGCCTTTTGCCGCTACCGAACGGGGTGCGTCATGGCGCCACCCTTGCCCCAGGTCAAGGCAGCTTCATGGTGGAGAAACTTGCCAGGAACGTAACGCCTGATATGATTCGAAGTACCTGTACATTTCAACAGGGTCGCACAGAGGGGGAAACGCCAATGCCAACGCCTTCCATGCACTACCTGTATCGACGTCCCAACCTGCCCATCGCCACCTCCTGGGCCAGCGTCGACGCCACCGACCTGGTCGAGGTGCCCCTGCTGGGAGATGTCTCGGCGGGACTGCCCATCGAGGCCTGCCCCAGCGGCGGTGCCATTCGCGCCCCCGCCTGCATGGTGCGGCGCAACACCTACGCCCTGCGCGTACGCGGCGACTCGATGATCGACTGCAACATCTTCGATGGCGACGTGATCATCATCGAGCGTCAGGAGAGCGCCGAGAACGGCGAGACCGCCGTGGTCCTGATCAACCAGCAGGAGGTCACGCTGAAGAAGCTCTACATCGAGAAGAACGGCGTGCGCCTGCAGCCGGCCAACGAAAACATGGCGCCGATCTACCTCAAGAACAGCGACATTCAGGTGCTGGGCATGGTCATGGGCGTGGTACGCCGGCAGGAAGACCCCGAGCTGACCCACTGATGCGCTACCCGGTACCCGACCTCGCTCCCGGCACCTGGCAGGAGAGCGTCATCGAAGTCGAACGCAGCCGCTTCATCGCCTGGCTCTGCCACGCGCCCGACGTGGCGGCCTTCGACGCCATGCTGGCCGAGGCGCGTCGCAGCCACCCCAACGCCAGCCATCACTGCAGTGCCTATATCGCCGGCCCGCCCGGCGAACAGCAGGCCATCGGCTTCTCCGACGACGGCGAGCCCGGCGGCACCGCGGGACGCCCCATGTTCCAGGTGCTGGAAGGCGCCGGGCTGGGCCAGATAGGCTGCGTGGTGACCCGCTACTTCGGCGGCACCAAGCTCGGCACCGGCGGCCTGGCCCGCGCCTATGCCCAGGCCGTGGCGCGAGGGCTCGAGGCGCTGCCGCGGCGACAAGCGGTGGAACGCACCATGCTGAAACTTGGCGTCGACTTCGCCGGCGAGGCCGAGGCCCGCGCCTGGCTGGAGAGCCATGACGCGCCGGTGGAGCATGCCGAATACGTCAGCGACGGCGTACGTCTCACCGCCGCCTGGCCCAGCGACGTGGCGGTGGACCTGTCACCGCTGGAAGCCCGGCTGCGCGGCAGGCTCGAGCTGCTCGAGGCGACTCAATCCGGCGAGACCACACCGCGTAGCGCCACCTCGTAGGAGCATCGGATATGGTCGTCCATCAGGGCCCGCGCGGCCTTGATGTCACGCTCCAGCGCCAGCTCCACCAGCTCGCCGTGCTGGGCATCCAGCTTGGACCTCACCTCCGGTGCCTCCGGCGCCATACGCCGGTAGCGATCGAACTGGTCGTGCAACTGCTCGATGAATCGCAGTAGCCAGCTGGAGCCGCAGGGGGCTACCAGGGTTCGATGGAAGCGGGCATGCAGTTGCTCCCACTCCTCGACCTTCTCCGGGGCCATGTCGGCGCGTTTCAGACGGTGCGCTGCCGCCAGCAGTTCGGACTCCCATTCGGCATCGCCGTGGCGGATGGCGCGCTCCAGCGCCATGCCTTCGAGTTCGCGGCGCATCTCGGCGATGTCGTCGAGCTCCGCCCGCTCCAGCCTAGGCACCCGAAAACCACGTTGATTCTCCTGGATCAGCAGACCGTAGGCCGCCAGGCGATTCAGCGCCTCACGCAGCGGACTCAATCCCACCTCATAACGCTCCTTGAGTGCGCTGATCGCGATCTTCTCGCCAGCGGCAAAGCGACCGTCGATCAGGTCATGACGAATCGCTTCGAAGACCCGGCTGGAGGAAGTGGTTGCACTTCCCTTGCGTTTCGAGACTGCCATTCTCCCTCCCCCCTTTTACCCGCGCGGTTACCCGAAGCTTGACGCATCCTGAAAGCATAATCTACGTTTCATCGACAATAATCGATTTTATCCCAACAAGACGATCAGAGCTTAAAAAAGATGATAAATGAGCCTTTACCCACCATTCGCCATGGGTCGTGGCAATGAGCCATTCGCGGACGGAGCAGCAGAGCGTTCCTCAGAGCAGCCTGTTTTGGGTGTTTTTGCGTATCGGTCTGCTTGGGTTCGGCGGCGGCCCGTCGATGATTCCTCTCGTTCAGCAGGAAGTGGTCAAGCGCCACGCCTGGCTCAGCGACGAAGAGTTTGCCGACATCCTGGCCATCGCCAACACCCTGCCCGGCCCCATCGCCACCAAGATGCCCGGCTATATCGGTTACCGGGTCGGCGGCGTGACCGGCTGCCTCAACGCGGTGCTGGCGGTGATCCTGCCCACCATCCTCGCCATGATCGCCCTGCTCGGCATCTTCAGCCGTTACCGCAACGTGGCCTGGATTCATGGCATGGGCCAGGGCGTGGTGCCGGTGGTGATGGTGATGATGGGTCAACTGACCTGGGACTTTCTGCATAAGGCGCAACTCGTCCTGGGCTGGCTCGTCAGCCTGGCCATGGCAGCAGTGGCCGGTGCACTGATCTATGTCATCGGCGTGCACCCCGGTTGGGTGATCGGCGGCATTCTGGTGGCGGCGCTGCTGCGCCCCACCCGCAAGCAGGAGGCCGCCTCATGATCTATTGGGAGCTGTTCCTGGCCTTCTTCATCCCCAACATCATCGGCTATGGCGGTGGCCCCGCCATCATCCCGCTGGTCGAGGCCGAAGTGGTCGGTCGTCATGGCTGGATGGGCGCCCAGGAGTTCGCCGAGACCCTGGCGCTGGGCAACGCGCTACCCGGCCCCATCGCCACCAAGATGGCCGGCTACGTGGGCTACGACGTGGCCGGCGTGGGCGGCGCCATCGTCGCCGTGTTCGCCACCGTGGTGCCGTCGCTGCTGCTCATGCTGGGCGCCCTGGGGTTGCTCTACCGTCACCGCCACTCACCGCGGGTCAAGTGCATGAGCCAGTGGGTGCGTCCGGTGATCGCGCTGATGATGGCCTGGCTGACCTGGAGCTTCTTCATGGAAGGGCTCCACGGTGCCGGAGTGCTTCACACCCTGCTCATTGGCACGGCATCCGCCGTGGCCTTGCTGCGGTTCCGCGCCCATCCGGCCTTCGTGGTCCTTGGCGCACTGATATATGGAGGACTGTTCCTGGGCTGAGCTCCGACTCGATGACGTCCACCGCCGGCGTCTCCTCATCCAACAATACAACGAGGACGACATCATGAAGACCTACACGCCAGGTACTCACACATGCCACAGCCCGTGTGCTGACGGAGGGCAGCATGTCGACCAAGGATAATCAGCACATCGACCCCACCCTGGATCTCTATTCCGGCGCCCTGTTCACGGCGATCGGCCTGGGCGCCATGATCACTGCACGCAGCTACCCGATGGGCAGCATCGATCGCATGGGCCCAGGGTTCTTCCCCATGGTGCTCGGCGCCATCATGGCCGTTCTCGGCATCGTGCTGGTGTTGAAGAACCTCGAGGGATTTCGCCAGTCGTATCGCCGCCAATACGCCTCTCCCGCACCTGCCAGGGACGACAGCAGCCGGCACGACGGCATGATCCGGGCGGCTCGCTCGATATTGTTCGTGCTCGGCGGCATGAGCTTCTTCGCCCTGACCATCGAGCATATCGGCCTGCTGCTGTCGGTCGTCGGCCTGGTGATCATCTGCTCGTTCGCCGAGCCGGGCATGAAATGGCGCCCCACGCTGCTGCTGGCGCTGTTCATGGCAGCCCTCTCTGCGGCGATATTCCGCTACGGCATCGGCCTCCCACTGCAGCTGTGGGGTAGCTAAATGGAATTCCTCGACAATCTGGCGCTCGGCTTCGGCATCGCGCTGACTCCCGAGACGCTGATGTACTGCTTCATTGGCGTGACGCTCGGTACCTTCATCGGCGTGCTGCCCGGCATCGGGCCCCTGGCAACCATCGGTCTTCTGTTGCCCGTCACTTTCCACCTGCCCCCCACCGAGGCGATCATCATGATCGCCGGGCTGTACTACGGCGCCATGTACGGGGGCTCGACCACGGCTATCCTGCTCAACCTGCCGGGTACCGCCGCTTCGGTGGTGGTTGCCCTGGACGGCCACCCGATGGCGCAACAGGGGCGTGCCGGTCCGGCACTGGTGATGACGACCATCGTCTCCTTTGCCGCCGCCTGCGTTGCGATCGTCATCATCGCGCTGTTCGCGCCGCCGCTGGCACAGTTCGCACTGCGCTTCGGCTCTCCCGAATACTTCTCGCTGATGCTTGCCGGCCTGCTGGGTGCCGCCATTCTGGTCAACGGCTCGCTGATCAAGGGCATCGCCATGGTCATACTCGGGCTGCTGCTGGGCATGGTGGGCCAGGACGTGACATCCGGCATGCCCCGCTTCACCTTCGGCAGCATCAGCCTGTATGACGGCATGGGCTTCGTGGTCGTGATCATCGGCCTGTTCGGTCTGGCCGAGGTGCTCAACAACGTGGCCCTGGGTGAGAAGCGTGAGCGCTTCGTCGGCAAGGTGCCATGGCGCGACCTGATTCCCACCAGAAAGGATCTCCGCGACTCGGCCGGCTCCACGGCGCGCGGCACCGGCCTCGGCTCGCTGCTGGGGCTGCTGCCCGGCGCCGGGCCGGCGATGAGCACTTTCACCGCCTACGCCGTGGAGAAGAAGGTGGCCAAGGACCCCAGCCGCTTCGGCAAGGGTGCCATCGAGGGCGTGACCGCCCCGGAGGCGGCCAACAACGCAGCGGCACAGACCTCGTTCATTCCCACGCTATCGCTGGGCGTGCCCGGAGACGCCACCATGGCGCTGATTCTCGGCGCCATGATGATGCATGGCCTGGTTCCCGGCCCGCAGATCGTGACCGCCAATCCGGAGTTCTTCTGGGCCTTGATCGCCAGTTTCTGGGTCGGCAACCTGCTGCTGTTGATCCTCAATCTGCCGCTGGTCGGCATCTGGATCAAGATGCTGGCGATACCCTATCGGGTCATGTTTCCCGCCATCGTGACCTTCATCTCGATCGGCATGTACAGCCTGCACCTTGAAGTGTTCGATGTATTCCTCGCCGCCGGGTTTGGCCTGGTCGGCTATCTGTTCATCAAGCTGCGCTGCGAGGCGGCGCCGCTGCTGCTCGGGCTGATCCTGGGCCCGATGGTGGAGGAAAATCTGCGTCGTTCGCTGCTGATTTCCCGCGGCGATTTCAGCATTTTCTTCACCCGTCCGATCAGCCTCAGCTTTCTCATCCTTGCCGTCTTCATCCTTGCAATCGTGCTCGGCCCAGGCCTCTACCGGCGCTGGAAAGCCAGATACGCATGATCGAGCACGCTGCAACCAGCGCACGGCTCGACCGTGCGCCGTCACCGGCGAACCGCCCAATACCAGATCGGAGTAGAACAATGTCAATATATCTCAAGCCACTCATCACCCTTTCCGCCGTTCCCGCGCTCTGCCTGATGGTCGCAACCTCTGCCGCAGCCGACTACCCGGAGCGGGAGATCCGCCTGATCATTCCGTTCGGCGCCGGCGGCTCCACCGACATCGTCGGGCGAACCGTGGGACAACCGCTCTCGGAGCGCCTCGGCCAACCCTTCGTCTACGAAAACCGGGGCGGTGCGGGTGGTACCGTGGGAACGCGCTCCGCCTCCACCGCCGACAATAACGGCTACACCCTGTCGGTCGGCTCGACCAGCACCCATGCCGTCGGCTACCTCGTGCATGACAACGTCGGCTACCACCCCATCGACGACTTCGAAGCCATCAGCCTGATCGCCGAAACCCCCTATGTCCTGGTGGTGCACCCCGATTCCGACTTCCACTCGGTGCAGGATGTGATCGACCACGCACACGACAATCCCGGCGACTTGAACTTCGGCTCCGCCGGCGCCGGCAGCACTACCCATCTCTCGGCGCTGATGTTCAACGACATGACCGATGTCGATGCCGTGCACATCCCCTACGAAGGCAACGCCGAGGCCACGACCGCCCTGCTGGGCCAGGAGATCGACTACCTGTTCGGCAGCTTCCCGGCGGTCTACTCGGCGATCCAGAACGAGCAGTTGCGCGCGCTCGGCGTAGGCACCGAGAACCGCGCCTCTCAGCTGCCCGACGTTCCCACCGTCGAGGAAGCCGGCGTGGATGGCTACCTGGCCACCCTGTGGCTGGGCATCTTCGCCCCGGCGGACACCGACGAGGACATCGTGGCCAAGCTGCACGGCGAGATTGCCGACATGATCGAGAATGACGACGCCGTTCGCGAGGCGCTTCGCGACAACGGCGCCGAGCCGGTCTTCAGCGATTCGCCCGAGGAGTTCGTGGCGCTGATCGAGTCCGAGATCGAACGCTATCGCGAAATCGTCGACAACATCGATGAATGACAGCCAGCCACCGTGCCCGTCGATGCTCGACGGGCACTTTTTCAGCAAGGAGCCTCTGATGAGCCAAGACAATTACGTTTTTTCTCCCCCCACGCCCACAGCGCTTCCGATCGACGGAGAAACGAGCAGCTTCCCGGTACGCCGGGTGTACTGCGTGGGCCGCAACTACGCCGCTCATGCGGTCGAGATGGGGCATGATCCGGACAAGGAGCCGCCGTTCTTCTTCCAGAAGAACCCCGACAACATCAACCTGAGCGACAGTTTCTCCCTGCCTTCGCACTCACAAGACGTGCATCACGAAATCGAGCTGGTCGTGGCAATCGGCAAGGGCGGAAGGAACATCGCCCTCGAGGAGGCGATGTCCCATGTCTACGGTTACGCGGTGGGACTCGACATGACACTGCGCGACCTCCAGAGCCAGGCCAAGAAAATGGGGCGCCCGTGGGAAATAGGCAAGGCGTTCGAGAAGTCGGCCCCCTGCACGCCGATCGTGAAAAAGGACGGCGTGGACGTCGAGAGTGGTGCCATCTGGCTCAAGGTCAACGGAGAGCTGAAGCAGGAAGGAGACCTCAACCAGCTGCTGTGGAAGGTGCCCGAAGTGATCGTGCATCTCTCCGCGCTGTTCGAGCTTGCCCCGGGGGACATCATCATGACCGGCACGCCGGCCGGCGTGGGTCCGGTGCAGAAAGGCGACAGGCTGCATGGCCATATCGACGGTGTCGGAGACCTGCATCTTGCGATAGTTTAAGAATCAACCGGTAAGACAAGGTCTAGCAGGCTGGTCTTTGACCGGCCTGCCACACGACAGGACAGCGCATGCCATTCGATCCTCACTACTACCCCTACCCCTCGCGCCGCATGGCAACCTACGGCCACCGCGGCATGGTCGCAACCTCACAGCCCATGGCCGCCCAGGCGGGCATGGAGATGCTCAAGCAGGGCGGCAACGCCGTGGATGCCGCCATCGCCATGGCCGCGGCCCTGACGGTGGTGGAGCCCACCGCCAACGGCATCGGCGGCGACGCCTTCGCCCTGGTATGGAGCGAGGAGCGCCTGCACGGGCTCAACGCCAGCGGCCCCTCTCCCCAGGCCATCTCCCGCGACGCAGTCACGGCCCTGGGCCATGAGGAGATGCCCGCCCTGGGCCTGACGCCGGTCACCGTGCCCGGCGCGCCCGCCGCCTGGGCCAGCCTTTCCGAACGCTTCGGTCGACTGCCCTTCGCTGCGCTGCTGGCGCCGGCCATCGCCTACGCCGAGCAGGGCTATGCGCTGTCGCCGGTAGCAGGCCTGACCTGGCACCAGGCGTGGCTGCGTTTCAGTCAAAGCCAGGGGGAGGCGTTCACGCCCTGGTTCGAGCACTTCGCCCCGCAGGGTCGGGCGCCCAGGCCGGGAGAGGTGTGGCGCTCCGCCGACATGGCGGCCACCCTGCGCGCCATCGCCGAGAGCCGGGGCGAGGCGTTCTACCGCGGTGAACTCGCCGAGCGCATCGACGCCTTCATGCAGCGCCACGGCGGCTTTCTGCGCGCGGCCGACCTGGCCGCCTTCAGCCCCGAGTGGGTCGAGCCGGTCGGCGTGGGCTACCGTGGCCACGAGATCTGGGAGATCCCGCCCAACGGCAGCGGTTTGGTCGCCCTGCAGGCACTGGGCATGCTCGAAGCCCTGGGCGAGCCGCCACGCGACCCGGTGGAGCTGCTCCATCGGCGCATCGAGGCCACCAAGCTGGCCTACGCCGACGGGCTGCATTACATCAGCGAGCCCAGCGCCATGGACACCGGCCCCGCTCAGCTGCTGGATTCACGCTATCTCGGCGCCCGCGCCGCGCTCATCGGTCACGACGCCCTGCAGCCGACATACGGCAATCCGCACAAGGGCGGCACCGTCTACCTGGCCGCGGCCGACGCCGATGGCAACATGGTCTCGTTCATCCAGAGCAACTACGAGGGCTTCGGCTCCGGCATGGTGGTACCGGGCACCGGCATCAGCCTGCAGAACCGCGGCCGCTCGTTCTCGCTCGACCCCGGCCATGTCAACGCGCTGCAGCCGGGCAAGCGTCCCTACCACACCATCATTCCCGGTTTCATCACCCGCCAGGGCGAGGCCGTGGGCCCGTTCGGCGTGATGGGCGGCTTCATGCAGCCCCAGGGCCATGTTCAGGTCGTTACCGCCATGCTCGATGACGGTCTCAATCCCCAGGCCGCGCTGGACCTGCCGCGCTGGATGTGGACCCGCGACACCACCGTGCAGGTGGAGCCCCACTTCCCCGACCATCTGGCCCAGGCGCTCGCCCGGCGCGGCCATCGCATCGTCAAGGCCAGCGACTCCCTGCTCTTCGGCCGCGGCCAGATCATTCTGCGCGACCGCCACGGCAGCTACTGTGGCGGCACCGAGCCGCGTACCGACAGCCTGATCCTGCCCTGGTAAGCGCAGCGGGCCTGCACGGGGCAGGCCCGCTGCCTTCGCCACACCCACCTGACCAACTGAGCACGGCCGGAATTCGTCCCGGCTGGCGGCCTCGCCTACGACCTTGGTATACCAATCCTTATGGTATACCGTGAGCAATCCGAGCCTCACTGACCTCACCGGCTCAGCACCATTCCTCTTGCCGAACGAAACAAACCTTTTTTCCTCAATGATATACAAGTAAAACCCAGCACTTTATCGAGAGCAGAATCCGCCCAAAGGGGAAAAATTGACCCAGGTCAGAAAAAGCCTTGACAGGGAGAGCGGTGGCAATCTAGGCTGCATTCATGGCTTTTGGTATACCAAGAGCCATTTCGGAAGAACCGGCCACGACCGGACCATGACGCCAAACAACACATGACGCCAAACAACAAGAGCGCGGCCTGCCGCAACAGGCGGCGCACGGGTAACCACCAGGAGTCCTCCCCATGGCACAGTTGATGAATCGCGACGAATTCCGCACCGCTCTGGAAGAAGCCATCAAGGGCAAGAGCGCCAACAAGGCACCGTTCAGCGTGGCCTGGGCCAGCGGCAAGCTGTCCCGCGATCACCTCGCCCGCTGGGCCGAGAACCACTACCACTACGTGGGTCCGTTCGCCGACTACCTGGCGTACATCTATGCCAACACCCCGGAAACCTACACCGAGGCCAAGGACTTCCTGCTGCAGAACATGTATGAGGAAGAGCTCGGCGGCGATCGTCATACCGACCTGCTGATTCGCTTCGCCGAGGCCTGCGGCACCACCCGCGAGCGCGTCGAGAACCCCGACAACATGTCGCCCACCACTCGCGGCCTGCAGAGCTGGTGCTATGCCGTGGCCATGCGCGAGCACCCGGTGGTGGCAGTGGCGGCGCTGGTGGTCGGCCTGGAATCCCAGGTGCCCTCGATCTACCGCAGGCAGACCCCGACCCTGCGCGAGAAGTACGGCTTCACCGACGAGGAGGTCGAGTTCTTCGATCTGCACATCGTCTCCGACGAGATCCACGGCGAGCGCGGCTACCAGATCGTGCTGGAGCACGCCGATACCGTCGAGCTGCAGCAGCGCTGCCTGAAGATCTGCGAGATCGGCGCCCAGATGCGTCTGCTCTACACCACCGCGCTGTACTACGACTACGTCGCCGACGATCTGCCCATCACCGAACTCGACATGGCGGCCTGATAGCCCCGCCCCTTCGGATGCGCCAGCCATCTGCCGGCCTCGGTGCCGGCAGCTGGCTGCCAACGCGCAATGGTGACAGCCAGTGACGACAAAGAGGTAAGCGTCTTGGATAACGCAACCCAGTTTCTCAACTATATCGACGGCCAGTGGGTCGCGAGCGGCTCGGGGGCAACCTTCGAGAACCGCAACCCTGCCGACCAGGACGACCTGCTCGGGCTGTTTCAGGCTTCCGGCGTCGACGATGCGCGCCGGGCCATCGCCGCTGCCGACCGGGCATTCACGGCCTGGCGCGAGACGCCCATCTCGCAGCGCGCCAAGATTCTCAACCGCGCCGCCGACTATCTGATGGAGAACGTCGAGCAGTTCGCCCGCGAGCTGACCCGCGAAGAGGGCAAGCTGCTGGCCAACAGCCGCGACGAGGTGACCCGCTCGGCCCAGACCCTGCGCTTCTACGCGGTGGAAGGCCAGACCATCACCGGCGAGACCTTCCCCCAGGACGACGCCAAGATGACGGTCTATACCCAGCGTGAGCCGCTGGGCGTGGCCACGATCATCACGCCGTGGAACTTCCCGATCTCGATTCCGGCGCGCAAGATCGCCCCGGCTCTGATCACCGGCAACACCGTGGTGTTCAAGCCCTCGTCCGACGCCCCGCTGATCGGCTATCGCCTGGCCGAAGCCCTGCATCACGCCGGCGTGCCGGCGGGCGTGTTCAACTTCATCACCGGCGCCGCCTCGGCCATCGGCGAGGAGATCACCGCCAATCCCGTGGTCAAGGCGATCTCCTTCACCGGCTCCACCGCCGCCGGCGAGCGCATTCACCGCGCCGCGGCCATGGCCACCCGCACCCAGATGGAGCTCGGCGGCAAGAACCCGCTGATCGTGCTGGAAGATGCCGACATCGACACCGCCGTGGACCTGACCGTGAAGGGCGGCTTCTCGCTCACCGGCCAGGCCTGCACCGGCACCAGCCGGGTGCTGATCGCCCGCAGCCGCAAGCAGGAGTACCTCACGCGACTGGTGGAGCAGGTCAAGACCCTGAAGATCGGCAATGGCATGAGCGAGGGTATCCAGATCGGCCCGCTGGCGACCCGTCAGCAGCTCGATACCGTGCTCGGCTACGTCGAGACGGGCAGGAAGGAAGCGACCCACGTTTACGGTGGCGAACACCTCACCGAGGGCGACTACGCCAAGGGCTTCTACGTCACGCCGGCCATCTTCAGCGACGTGACCCAGGAGATGCGCATCGCCCGCGAGGAGATCTTCGGCCCGGTGGTCGCGGTGATCGAGGTCGATGGCTACGAGGATGCCATCGCCAAGGCCAACGACACGCCCTACGGCCTGGCCGCCGGCCTGGTGACGAAGAACTTCGATTACATCCAGCGCTTCCCGCTCGATATCCAGGCCGGCACGGTGAAGATCAACCGCACCACCACCGGCAACCTGGTCAATGCCCCCTTCGGCGGGCTGAAGCAGTCGAGCACCTCGACCTTCCGCGAGTCGGGACGCGCCGGGCTGGACTTCTTCACCCAGACCAAGACCGTCTATCTCGGCCGCTGAGCGCGGCACACACAACGACAACCCTGACGAATAGGTGACTCATGAAACAGGTATTCCGACTGGAACTGGAAGAAGCCAAGCTGATGGTGGAGGCCGCCAAGAAGCGCTCCGAGGAGATCGGCGTGCTGGAAACCATCTGCGTGGTGGATGACGGCGGCTACCCGCTGGCGCTGGAGCGCATGAACGGCGCTCGCGTCACCGGCCCGCAGATCGCCTGGAACAAGGCCTTCACCGCTGCCGGCCACAAGCGTTCCACCCACCTGTTCAATACCGCCCCCAACGGCCCCGCCCTGCCCGGCAACGAGGCCTTCGGTATTCAGTGGAGCTTCGAGGGCAAGTTTGCCGTGTTCGTCGGCGGCTTCCCCATCGTGGTCGACGGCGAGGTGATCGGCGGCGTGGGCCTGAGCGGCGGCAACGGCGAGCAGGACACCCAGGCCGGCCTGGCCGCACTGCAGGCCCTTCAGAACCATCTGCGCGAAGCCGGCCACGAAGTCGTGGTCGAGGCCGACATCAAGAAATGAGCCCGGCCCAATGAGGTTGCGTCGGCAAGCGGCGACTGCCCTTGCCGACGGTCCCGACGAATCGCAAGCGCCGCCAGCGGCGACGACAACCAGGCCCTGACCAGACGGGTGCGCTCGAGGAGGTTGCCATGAGCTACCGTATTACCCTCTCCGACACTGCAGAAAGCTTCGAGGCCCAGCCGGGTGAGCCCCTGCTCGAGGCCGCCGAGCGAGCCGGTTTCCCGCTGGCTCATGACTGCCGCTTCGGCGGCTGCGGCGCCTGCCGCGTCAAGCTGATGGAGGGCAGCGTCGAGTATGACGAGTTCCCCTTCGGCCTGACCGAAGAGGAGGCCGAGGCGGGCTACGCCCTGGCCTGCCAGGCATGCGCCCAGAGCGACCTGACCATCAGCGCCAAGCTGCTGCCGGCGGGCCACATCCCGGCCGATTTCCACGTCGCCACCATCGAGCGGCTGGAGAAGTTGAGCCATGACGTGACGCACCTGGTGCTGCGCATTCCCAGCGCCAGCGAGGTGGTCTTCCATCCCGGCCAGTACCTCAACGTGATGCTGGACGACGGCAGCCCGCGCAGCTTCTCGATGGCCTCGCCCCACCGCGGCGAACTGTTCGACTTTCACATCCGTCGCGTGCCCGGCGGTCACTTCACCGGCCGTCTGGAAACCCACTATCGGCCCGGCGACACCCTCGACGTGGAGCTGCCGCTGGGCAACTTCCGCCATGACGCCGAGAGCCCCCGCGACCTGCTGATGGTAGGCGGCGGCACCGGGTTGGCGCCACTCAAGAGCATCATCGAGTCGCTGCTGGATGAACCGGGCCGGCCGGGCATCACGCTCTACTGGGGCGTGCGTCGCGCCGAGGATCTCTATCTCGACGAGCAGCTCAACCACTGGGCCAGAACGCTGCCCGACTTCCGCTACGTGCCGGTGCTCTCGGAGCCCGATCCCGAGTGGGGCGGCCGCCGCGGTTTCGTGCACGAGGCCGTGTGCCAGGACTTCGACGACCTGAGCCCCTTCGATGCCTACCTGTGCGGCCCACCGCCGATGATCGCCGCCGCCAAGACGAGCTTTGCCCAGCGCGGTCTCGACGTCGAGCGCATCTACGCCGACAGCTTCAACTTCACCCATGAGCTCGAAGGCAGCGTCGCCTGACGCATCACCGGATCTAGCGAGGTAATCGACATGCCGGATATCACTTTCATCACCAACGACGGCAAGGTCGTCAGCGCTCCCGAGGACTCCAACCTGCTGCGCATCTCGCTGCGCGAGAAGGGCGGCATTCCGTTCAAGTGCGGCGGCGGCCTGTGCGGCACCTGCAAGTGCCTGGTCGAGGAGGGCCGCGAGAACACCGACGCGGTGAAGAAGAAGGAGGAAAAGCTGCTCTCGGCCGAGGAGCTCGAGCAGGGCTATCGTCTGGCCTGCCAGACCTTCCTCAAGGGCGACGTCAAGGTCTCCTGGGAGGAAACACCCAAGGGCGGCGCCGCCGGCGCACGGCAGGTCCAATCCAAGGCGGAGGCATGAGCGGCGCCATGACCAGCAGCGAGAATACGCCACGGGTCGGCCTCATCGGCTACGGCACCGCCGGCAGGGACGTCGCCGAGGCCATCCTCGGCGGCCAGGCGGGCAACAGCCGCCTGGCCGCCGTGCTGGTGCGCGACGTGGCCAGGTATGCCGACGTTGCCCTGGACGACGTCGTGTTCACCGACAGCGAGGCGGCCTTCTTCGCCTGCCCCCTCGACGTGGTGGTCGAGACGGCAGGCCACGATGCCGTGATCCGCTACGCCGAGACCTCGCTCGCCCACGGCTGCGATTTCATGGTGGTCTCGGTGGGTGCCTTCTGCGACCAGGCGCTGTTCGATCGGGTCATGGCCAGCGCCGAGCGGCATGGCCAGCGGGTGCTGGTGCCTTCGGCGGCCATCGCCGGCCTCGACCGCATCGCCGCCGCCGCCCAGGGGCCGCTTGAGCGGGTCACCCTGACCACCCGCAAGCCGGTCAAGGCGTGGCGCGGCACCTTCGCCGAGGAGGTGGTGAGCCTCGATGCGATCACTCAGCCGACAGTGATCTTCGAGGGCAATGCCCGCGAATCGTCCCGCGTGTTCCCCGAGAGCGTCAACGTCTCGGCGGCGCTGAGCCTGGCAGGCGTGGGCTTCGAGGCGACCCAGGTTCGCGTACTGGTCGACCCCACCATCGACAAGAACGTACATGAGGTATCGGCCAAGGGGCTGTTCGGCGAGGTGCGCATCGAGGTGCGCAATACCCCTTCACCCAGCAACCCCAAGACCGGCTACATCGTCGCCATGAGCGTCGCCCGGGCGCTGAAGAACCTCTCCTCGCCGCTGGTCATCGGCTAGGCACGCCAGCCCCCCTACGAACGAAACCGAGCGCTCGAGGGCGCCCGGTTCACGTTGCAATCTTGCTGGCCTGCTCAAACCTGGGAGTGGCTCATGTAGGCCTTGCGCGACTTCTCGAGGTGGATGCGGGTGAAGCTCTCGGCCAGATCCTCTTCGCCGCTGCGAATCGCGCTCAGCACGTCCTGGTGCTCGCGCAGCGCCTCCTTGGTACGCCCCGGCAGGGCACTGCTCAGATTGGAGAAGGCGCGCACGTAATCCTTGAGGTCGACCAGCATCTCATGAAGCTTGGGATTGCCGGAGGCACGCCCGATCAGCTCGTTGTACTTGACGTTGAGCTCCACCTCGTCGCCACCGCCGTTGTTCAAGGCCTCCTCGATCTCGGCCATGAGCTGGTCGATCTCGGCGACGATGGCCTCGTTGACCTTCTGGGCGGCCAGGCGTGCCGCCAGCGACTCCAGCGATGCCAGGATCATGAAGACTTCGAGGATCTCGGACTGGGTGATCTCGTTGACCACCACCCCCTTGCGCGGCACCGTGCGCACGAAGCGCTGGGTCTCGAGGCGAAACAGCGCCTCACGAATGGGGGTGCGGCTGATGTTGAGCTTTTCCGCCAGCACCCGCTCGACCAGCCGATCCCCCGCCTTGTACTCGCCACGCAGAATGGCGTCCTTGAGGTAGGCGTACACCTTGTCTCGGATCGGGGAAAGATCTTCCTGGGTCCAGGTCTCGGCCATCATTGGCTACCTTCGGCTGTCTTGGAACGGGGGTGGCGAAAGGCACATTTTACCATATCTGGACAGCGCAACGGTATCTGGTGCACGAGGGGCCAGGAACAGAGGCCATGCCGAACGCCCGCACCAAGCGGTACGGGCATTCAGCATGGCCTGTCATGGCTGGGCTGGGAACTGGTGTCGTGCTCGCCTTAAAGCGCCACCCTTTCCAGCCGCGCATCGATGCTGCCGAAGGTCACCAGCTGCTCGAGCTCGGCACGGGCCGCCTCGACGGTGTCGAAGCGCTCGAAGAATTTCAGCGGCACGCTGTTGGTCGTACCCCCTTCGCCGGCTTCGACGATGCTGACACGGCCCTGGTCGCCGTCGACCTCGGCGATGGTGAAGTCGGCCTTCTTCTTGCCGTAGAAGAAGTACTCGTAGGCCTCGACGGGGGAAATGCCCTGCCCGGGCCTGGCATCGTATTCGCCCAGCTTGCTCGTCAGGATGATGTACATGTCGGGTGCCCTCTCTCGTGGTCTTGTGCTTGTCATGTCTTGCGCTTGGTATGGCGCAGTGCCTGTGGTCGTCCTGCAACGAGCAGGCCTCAGGTGGCAAGCTCCCTCTCGCCCCGTGCCGGCTGCGCGCCGGCCGGCTCCTCCAGCAGCGGCCGCAGGGCCGCCGACAGCTCTGCCAGGGCCTCCTCGACGATGGCCTTGCCGATCTCGAGGCTGGCCTGGGTGGCATCGCCGATGCAGCCGTTGCGGGTCATCTCCTCGTAGCGGTAGAAGCCCTGGATGGGGTTGCCCGGACGCATCCGCTCCCAGCGCCCACCATGCACGATATCGCCCTTCTCCAGGCGCTCGGGACGCACCAGGTGCGGGGCGAGGTAGTACGCCTCGGAAACCTCGCGCTCGCAGCTGTGTCCGAACAGCGTCGAGCCGATGTGCGCCTTCATGGCCTGCTTGGCGGAAGCCGTGGTCTTGGCGTAATAGCAGTCGACCTCCAGCTCCTGGGCGAAGCTGGCGCAGGCCAGGCCCAGGGTGCCCTGGTTGCCACCGTGGCTGTTGAGGAACAGCACCTTGTCGATGCCGTGGCGCTTGAGCGAGACGACCATGTCGCGCAGTACGGCCAGCAGGGTTTCCGGGCGCAGGCTGATGGTGCCGGGAAAGTTCAGGTGGTGGGGGGAAACGCCCATGTTCACGGTGGGCGTGACGAGAACCTGCGGATACAGCACCGCGGCAAGCCGCTTGGCCATCTCGGTGGCCAACACCGCATCGCAGCTCTCGTTCATGTGCGGCCCGTGCTGCTCGTGAGCCCCGACCGGCACGATGGCCATCTTGACGCTCTTGAGCGCCTCTTCGACCTCAGGCCAGGTCATTTCCGTCAGCACGTAGCTTTTCATCTGGCCTGCCATCCGACTTTCCATCCCGCTCTCCTTCGGTGCCTGCGCGATGGAGCCTCGACGGCAGGCAGCCTGTTGTCATAAGGGTAAGAGTGTCACCAGACACTTGGTATACCATATGCCAACACTAGCCGAATCCCGCGATTCATGCAAAGCCTTTGAGCACCCTCTTTCGATCTAGCGGCAGCTGCGCATGGCCACCTCGCTGGAAAGCGTGATGTGCTCCTCGATCAGCGCCCGGGCCCGACGGGCATCCCGCGCCAGTGCCAGGTCGACCAGCTCTTGGTGCTGGGAGTCGAGCTGATGACGCAGCTCCTCGGCGCGCGGCGCCACCCTCCGATAGCGGTCGAACTGGTCGTGCAGCTGGGAGATGAAGCGCAGCAGCCAGGCCGAACCGCAAGGCGCCACCAGGGCATTGTGGAAACGCGAATGCAGGTGCTCCCACTCCCCCACCGGGGTGTGCTCGCCGGCCCGGGCCAGGCGATGATTGGCCGCCAGCAGCTGGGATTCCCACTCCTCGTCGCCATGGCGTATGGCCAGCTCGAGCGCCATGCCCTCCAGTTGGCGACGCATTTCGGTGATATCGGTCAGCTCCTCCCGGGTAAGCTCCAATACCCGGAAGCCGCGCTGGTTCTCCTGGCGCAGAAGACCATAGGCGGCCAGCCGGTTCAGCGCCTCACGCAGCGGGCTCAGCCCCACGTCATAGGTCTCCCGTAGCAGCGTTATCGACAGGCGTTCGCCCGCGCGGTAGCGACCGCTGAGCAGATCCTGACGCAGCGTCTCGTAGATCCTGCTCGCGGCGGTGGCACTGCCCTGCTTGAGGGTTTCGGTCATGGCGTGGCTCCCTTCATTTTTTTGGAATTTGGTATACCTATCTTGACGAACTGACAAGCTGCAATCTAATCTAGGTCAAATAATCGATTATTTCCAGGAAAAATACAACCATGTGTCATATAATCGCATGATTTATATGAAAAATTACCTTTGGCTTTCATAAGGATTTTCGCAGACATGACGGCATCGCAACAAGGAAAGCTGTTCTTCTCCTTCCTTCGAATCGGCCTGCTGGGCTTCGGCGGCGGCCCTTCGATGATCCCTTTGGTACACCAAGAGGTCGTCAAGCGCCACGCCTGGATGAAGGACGAGGAGTTTGCCGACGTGCTGGCCATTGCCAATACCTTGCCGGGCCCCATCGCCACCAAGATGCCGGGTTACATCGGCTTCCGAGTCGGCGGCACGGTCGGCTGCATCAATGCCGTCCTTGCGGTGATCCTGCCGATGATCGTGGCCATGATCCTGCTGCTCGGCCTGTTCAGCCGTCATCGTGACGTGGCCTGGATCCACGGCATGAGCCAGGGAATGGTGCCGGTGGTGATGGTGATGATGGGCCAGCTTGCCTGGGACTTCCTGAACAAGTCGCGCCTGGCGCTGGGCTGGGCCGTCAGCCTGGTCATGGCCGCCGTGGCCGGCGTATTGATCTATTGGCTGGGCGTCCATCCCGGCCTGGTGATCGGCGCCCTGCTGGTTGCCGCCATGTTGCCGCCCCTCACGAAGCGCAAGTCGGTCGAGGAGGCGGCGCAATGATCTACGTACAGCTCTTTCTGGCCTTCTTCATTCCCAACATCGTCGGCTATGGCGGCGGCCCCGCCATCATCCCGCTGATCGAAGCGGAAGTGGTAGGCCGCTACGGCTGGATGAACGCCCAGGAGTTCGCCGAGGTTTTGGGGTTGGGTAACGCTCTGCCGAGCCCGATCGCTACCAAGATGGCGGGCTACGTGGGCTATGAAGTGGCCGGTGCCGGCGGTGCCGTCGTCGCCGTGCTGGCGACGGTGGTGCCCACCCTGCTGCTGATGCTGGGCGCTCTGGGACTGCTCTATCGCTACCGCGACTCACCGCGGGTCAAGCGCATGAGTCAGTGGGTGCGTCCCGTCATCGCCATCATGATGGCCGGCATGGTGCTGAGCTTCTTCAGTGAAGGCATGACCGGTGCCGGGCTCGTGCATACCTCGATCATTGCAGCGGTAGCAGCCATCGCGCTGTTCCGCTTCAAGGCGCATCCCGCCCTGGTGGTGGTGGGCGCGCTGGCCTATGGAGGCTTGCTGCTGGGCTAGACCCCGGCCATGGATTCATCACGGATAGCCATACTCGAAGACAGGAGAAAACGATGCGACGACCCCCGAGCTGAGCGGCCCCATGTGCGAAAGACGTCAGCACCGCTTTCGTGACATGCAAAGCAGCCGCAACCGTGACTGTGCAAGAACCGACAAATACAAGTAGACGATGGGCCTCTCGACGCTAGCGGAGCCGCCATCGCCAAGTCTGACGACACGACAGGTGCAAAATGGAACAACTCGAGCAAATACAACTCACCGCCTCGCACTGGGTCTTCCTGCTGGTGATCCTGGCGATCTTCGTTTCCATCGGCTTTCGCAAGGGCGTCATCATCCCTTCCATTGCCGGTATCTTCATGCTCGGTCTGCTGGCCGAGGCACCTCACGACGGCGGCCTCAACCAGTTGATCTTCGCCGTTCAGGTAGTCTTCAGGGCGCTGCTCAATGCCGGCACCGAGCTGTTCGACATCATGCTGGTCATCGCCCTGATGGTGGCCATGCTCAAGTCGCTGCAGCATCAGGGAGCGGACCGTCTGATGGTGGCGCCGATGAAGAAGCTGATGGTGGGCCCCTGGACGGCCTTCTTCGTCCTCGGCATCACCATGTACATTGCCGCCGCCTTCTTCTGGCCGACCCCGGCCGTGGCGCTGGTCGGTACCGTGCTGATCCCGGTTGCCATGCAGGTCGGCTTGCCGGCCATCGGCGCCGCCATGGCGGTCAACCTGTTCGGGCATGGCATGGCCCTGTCGGCCGACCCGGTGATCCAGGGCGCGAGCCGTCTGACCGCCGGCGCCGCCGGCATCGACACTACCACACTGGTGCCCTACACCCTGCTGTTCTCCCTGGTCGTGGGTGGCGTGGCCATCACCATGGCCTGTCTCGCCCTGCGTCGCGACATGCGGTCCGGTGTGCTCGAGGCGCCCAAGGGCGACGAGGTGTTCTCACCCCGCTCGGCCGGCGCTGCCGCCGTGCAGACCAATACCGTCAAGGAACAGGAGGAGCCCGAGGCCGGCCCCTATGCCCGGCTCTTCGCCATCGCCGTTCCGGTCATCCTGCTGGGCATTGCCGGGCTGATGATCTACCGCGCCCTGTTCATGCCCGACCAGGCGATTCGTGGCGGCGGTGCCACGGCACTGCTGGGCGGTACCGCCACGGTGTTGCTGGTGCTCTCTTCGTTCGCTGCCCACGGTCATCATGCGCTGGACGGCATCAGCACCTACACCCGCGAAGGGTTCTTCTTCGCCATCAAGATCTTCGCGCCGATCATTCCGATTGCCGGCTTCTTCTTCCTCGGCCATCCCGCGCACTCCGCCGAGGTGATCGGCGCCAGCGCGACCGGCTACCTGTTCGACATCGGTCACAACATCGGCCACTACATCGACGGCAACGTCTTCCTGCTGACCTTCGGCATGGCCTTCATCGGTCTGCTCTCCGGCATGGACGGCTCGGGCTTCTCCGGCCTGCCGCTGGTGGGTTCGCTGTCCGGCGCCCTGGGCACCGCGGCCAACGTCGATATCCACGTCCTGGCGGCACTCGGCCAGGTGGCGGCGATCTTCGCCGGCGGCGGCACGCTGGCGGCCTGGGCCTTCGGCGTGGCAGCCGATGCCGGCATTGCCGGGGTCAGCCCATCGGCGCTGGTGCGGCGCAACTTCGTTCCGGTCATCTCCGGTATCGTCGTGGCCTCGCTGCTCGCCGTGTTCCTGTTGATATAGCAACCGAGAGCCCGTCCAGGCAGTAGCCATCTCACCCGGCGTCCGCGACGCCGGGTGAGTTTTTTGAGCAGCAAAAAAATAGCGCAAGGTAGGGTTGACGAAATCCGACAACTGGCACATGGTATACCATATGCCATAAGGCAATGCAGACGACACGCATCGCGCGTTACGCCAGAGCGACGTGACAGCGCGATGCGCCATCTGACGATAACGACTAGGTGACCCTCATGCCCCTGATCACGATCCACAAGAACGGTGAGGTCTTCGAAGGCGAAGTCCAGCCCAACACCAACCTGGTGGTGCGCGCCGGCATTCGCCAGTTCCCCTATCCCCACCTGAGCTACGGCTGCGGCATGGGCAAGTGTGCCAAGTGCATGTGCAAGGTGCTCAAGGGGGGCGAAGCATTGCCCGAGCCCAACTGGAAGGAGAAGAAGATGCTGGGAGAGCGCCTGGAACAGGGCTACCGGCTCGCCTGCCAGCTGTGGGTGGAAGAGGATCTCGAGCTGGCTCAGGACAGTGCGGCCGGCAGCAGCCAGCCAAGCCGAGCCGGTGGCGTCACGGCCTCATGAGCGGTGGCGGCGAGCCAGACGAACCGAAGCGCCCAGCGGCTTTCGACCGCTGGGCGCTTCGTCTTCAGGCCGTGCTCAGCCCAAGTACTTGATCATCACCCCGGCGGCCACCGCCGAGCCGATGACGCCGGCCACGTTGGGGCCCATGGCGTGCATGAGCAGGAAGTTGTGCGGATTGGACTCGAGCCCCACCTTGTTGGCGACCCGCGCCGCCATCGGCACCGCCGACACCCCGGCGGCACCGATCAGCGGGTTGATCGGCATGCGGCTCACCAGATTCATCAGCTTGGCCATGAGCACCCCTGCCGCGGTGCCAATGGCGAAGGCCACCATGCCCAGCGCCATGATGCCCAGCGTCTCCAGCGCGAGGAAGCTCTCGGCCATCAGCCGCGAGCCCACGGCCAGCCCCAGCACGATGGTGACGATGTTGATCAGGGCGTTCTGCGCGGTATCGGTCAGTCGCTCCACCACGCCGCACTCGCGCATCAGGTTGCCGAAGCAGAACATGCCCAGCAGCGGTGCGGCATCGGGCAGGAACAGCGCCACCAACATCAGCAGCAGCAGGGGAAAGGCGATCTTCTCCAGCTTGGAGACCGGCCGCAGCTGGGTCATGGCGATCGCCCGCTCCTTGCGCGTGGTCAGCAGCTTCATGATCGGCGGCTGCAGCATCGGCACCAGTGCCATGTAGGCGTAGGCCGCCACGGCGATGGCACCCAGCAGCTCAGGCGCCAGCACGCTCGATACGTAGATCGAGGTCGGCCCGTCGGCACCGCCGATGATGCCGATGGCCGCCGCCTGCTCGATGGAGAAGTCCATCCAGCCCAGGGCCGACATGCCCACCGCGCCGAACAGGGTGGCGAAGATGCCGAACTGCGCCGCCGCCCCCAGGAACAGGGTGCGCGGATTGGCCAGCAGCGGGCCGAAGTCGGTCATTGCGCCCACGCCCATGAAGATCAGCAGCGGCGCGATGCCCGAGGCTACGGCCAGGGAGTAGAAGACGTAGAGCAGCCCGTCGCCGTAGCCGACGTTCACCGCGATGTCGCGGGCGGCACGGATCTGATCCGGTGCGGCACCGTTGTCGACCAATGCCTTGAGCGTGGCGCGCCATGCCTCCTCGCCGGCCAGCGGATCGAGCGTCGCACCGAGCGCCGCCGCCATCTGCTGCAGCACCGCCGGGCGCGCCACTTCGATGGCCTGGTCCAGCGCCGAGATCGCCAGGCCCGCCTCGGGAATGTTGGCGAGTATGCCGCCGAAGCCGATCGGCACCAGCAGCAGCGGCTCGAACTTCTTGGCAATGGCCAGATAGAGCAGCACCAGGCCCACCAGGATCATGACCGCCTGGCCGAACGTCAGGTTGTAGAGGCCGGAGCCCTCCCACAGGGTCAACAGCTTTTCCATGGCAGCGACCCTTAGAGCACGATCAGCGTGTCGCCGACGGCGACGCTGTCGCCCTCACCGACCTTGACCTCGGATACGGTACCGCTGCTGGCGGCCCGCACTTCGGTTTCCATCTTCATTGCCTCGAGGATGATCACCACATCGCCTTCCTGCACGCTGTCGCCGGGGCGCACGTTGACCTTGAAGATGTTGCCGGCCAGCGGGGCGGTGATGGTCGCACCGCTCGACGCTGCCGGCGCGGCAGCCTGCGGCTGGGCCTGCTCCTGCACCGCGCCGATCTCGCCACCTTCGGCCACCTCCACCACGTACTGCTTGCCGTTCACCTTGACCGTGTAGGTCTCGGGGCCGGCGGGCGCCGCCGCACGCGTCGCCGGGAGCTTGCTCTCACCCTGCGGGGCGGCCACCGGCAGGCTGGCCTCCTGGCCCGGCGCCTGGGGGGCCGGCTCGAAGGCATCGGGGTTGTCGCGATTCTTGAGGAACTTCAGGCCGATCTGCGGGAACAGCGCGTAGGTCAGCACGTCGTCGATCTCGCGCTCGCCTTCGGCCAGGCGGATACCCTCAGCCTTGGCCTTCTCCTTCAGTTCGGCAGCAAGCCGGTCCATTTCGGCTTCGAGCAGGTCGGCGGGACGGCAGGTGATCGGTTCGCCACCCTCCAGCACGCGGCTCTGCAGCTCCTTGTTGAAGGGGGCCGGAGCGGCGCCGTATTCGCCCTTGAGCAGCGCCTGGACCTCCTTGGAGATCGACTTGTAGCGCTCGCCCATCATCACGTTCATCACCGCCTGGGTGCCGACGATCTGCGAGGTTGGGGTCACCAGCGGGATGAAGCCCAGGTCCTCGCGCACGCGGGGG
>MTEX01000653.1_pt1 | contig 55368 bp, 54 predicted proteins | sample 1042691 | NCBI WGS metagenome assembly MTEX01 (sample SAMN06185810, study PRJNA358809) | soil metagenome | isolation source: soil biostimulated with molasses as carbon source | place: India | collected 2015-05-23
CATCGAGCGCGCTGCCGGTTTCGAGGAGCGTCTCGCCGAACTCTGCCCCGACGTCGAGCTGATGGAAACCCAGCCGGGCAACTGGAACCGTGAGCGGGCCCAGCGCGTCATGGAGGACTTCCTGACCAAGTACGACCGGATAGACGGCGTCTATTCCGGCGACGACAACATGGGGGTAGGTGCGCTAAATGCCGCCAAGGACGCCGGCCGTGCTGGCGACATCGTTTTCATCGGTGCCACCAACTTCGCCGTGGGCTATGACGCAATCGCGCGCGGGGAGTACTACGGCTCCATTTACCAGTCTCCGGTAGATGATGCCGAGGCTGCATTGCAGACCGCCCTGGATGTCCTGGCAGGCAAGGAAGTGCCCAAGCTCAACTTCTTCGAGACCCCGAAGATCACCGCTGAGAACCTGGAAGGGTTCGACCGTCCGGTCTTCTGACGGCACGGCGTGCTGCCCGGGATATGGCGCAAAGGCGCGATATCCCGGGACACAGATCGAGCCTGTGCCAGCACTTGCTGCGCATGGCCATATTCAGACAGGTGATTACCATGGCTTCTGCAGAACAAACCAATCCACAGCTCCTCATGGGAAGAATCAGCCGCAAGGGTATTCTCAGCTTTCTATCCGCTCAAGGTATCCTGGTGTTCTTTCTCCTGAGCATGTTCGTCTTCTCGCTGTTTTCCGAGCAGTTTCTTTCCCAGTCGAACATCATGACCGTCGTGCGCCAGGCGTCGATTATCGGCATCATCGCCGTCGGCGTGACGGTGGTCATCATTGGTGGAAACCTGGACCTTTCCGTAGGCTCGATGCTGTCGTTCGCCACCGTCCTGGTCGTCGACCTTCATGACAAGATCGGCCCTATGAACGCCATTCTCGTGATGTTCGCCCTGACTCTGCTTCTCGGCGCCGTGAACGGCTTCCTGATTGGCCTCATGCGGCTCAACTCCCTAATCGTGACCCTGGCCATGCTTTCCGTCATTCAGGGGCTGGTGCTGATCTACAGCGGCGGCCAGAACGTCGATATCACCAACCAGGATGGCACCTGGTTTGCCTTTTTCGGCCGCGGCTACGTGCTGGGCATCGCGGTACCGGTATTGCTCTTCGGTCTGCTGGCCCTTCTGATGCAGATCGTCATGTCTTACACCGGATACGGTCGACGCATCTTTGCCGTCGGGGGCAATCCCATGGCCTCCGTCTACTCCGGCATTCGCAGGAACTGGTGCGTCTTCAGCACCTATCTGATCTCTGCCTTCTGCGTAGCCTGCGCCGCCCTGGTGCTCGGCTCACGTGTCATGGGTTCCCAGAATAATGTGGGGCAGGGCTACGAGCTCTTGGTGTTGGCCGGCATCATTCTGGGCGGCACCAGCCTGCTCGGTGGTGCCGGCAGTATATGGAAGACGGTAATCGGCGTGCTGATCCTCGGCTTCATCCAGAACGGCCTGCTGCTGATGGGCTACCCCTATTACACCCAGTGGATCGTGACCTGGGTCATCATCATCCTGGCCGTCTGGCTGGATCTGGCCAACAAGCGCAAGCGCCTGTTGACGACCCATTCATGACGCGGAGGCATGACACATGATTTCAATAAAAGGCTTCTTCCGCGGCAGGACGATCATCCAACCGATCTGGGTCTTCGTCATCGCCATCTTCATCTTCTTCAGCTTCATGTCGGAGTACTTCCTGTCGCTGAGCAATATCACCAATATCCTGGTCCAGACCTCTACCATCGGTCTGATTGCCCTGGGCATGACCTACGTGATGATCAACGGCAATATCGATCTATCGGTGGGGGCGATCCTGGGCCTAGCCGCCTCACTGGCGGTGGGGCTTCAGGACTATGGGCTGACCATCGCCATCATCGCGGCGCTGGCGTCCGGCATGCTGCTCGGCGCGATCAACGGTCTGGTGGTATGGAAGACCGGGGTCAATGCCTTCATCGTCACCCTGGGCGCCATGCTCGGGATCCGCGGACTGATCTTTCTCTACACCGGCGAGCAGTCCTTCTATTCGATGAATTTCGCCTTCGCCGATTTCGGCGCCAGCACCATCGGGCCGATCCCTGTGCTGGCGATCATCTTCCTGTTCTGCACTCTGGTGATGCACCTGGTGCTGACCCGTACCGGCCACGGGCGCAACACCTTCGCCGTGGGCGGCAACCCGGAAGCCTCCATCGATGCCGGCATCCGGCTCGGTCGCCACATGATGATCAACTTCATCATCGTCGGGTTCTTCGCGGCCCTGGCCGGGGTACTACTGGCCAGCCAGATGGGCGCGGCCACCCCGAATCTCGGGCGTGACTACGAGCTGTGGACCATTACCGCGGTGGTGCTCGGTGGCACCAAGCTCACCGGCGGTTACGGCAGCATCGTCGGTACCCTCGGTGGCGTCCTGGCCATCGGTATCCTGCGCAACGGCATGAACCTGATGCAGGTGCCGGCCTTCTACGTGCTGGTCGTGCTCGGCCTGATCCTGATCTCGGTGCTGATCATCGACAAGAAGCTCAATGTGCCCTCGACGAAGGAGGTGCGGATATGACGCCCGTCCACGCCACGACTGGCCACCGTCAGCCGATCGACGCCGACCCGGTCCTCAAGCTCGAAGGCATCACCAAGCGTTTTCCCGGCGTGGTGGCACTCAACCAGGTCGACTTCGACGTGCGCCCCGGCGAAGTCCATGCCCTGCTCGGTGAGAACGGCGCCGGTAAGTCGACCCTGATGAAGGTGCTGGCCGGCAAGTACCAGGCCAATGAGGGCCGGATCATTCTCGGCGGCGAGGAGATGGCCTTCGAGAATCCCAAGCATGCCAAGCGTGCCGGGGTCGTGCTGATCCACCAGGAGCAGTCGCTGGTGCCGGGGATGACCGTGGCCGAGAACATCTTCCTCGGCAGCCTGCCGAAGAAGTGGGGCAATCGGGTCGACTGGCGCAAGCTGCGTGAGGATACCAACCGGATCCTCGAGACCCTCAAGTGCAGCTTCCAGCACGATGACCTGGTGGGCTCGCTGTCGATCGCCAAGAAGCAGATGGTCGAGATCGGGCGGGCGCTGGTCCTCACCCCGCGGGTGGTGGTTTTCGACGAGCCCACCGCCTCCCTCACCGATCATGAGAAGCCGGTGCTCTACGACGTGATCCAGTCGCTCTGCGAGCAGGGCGTGGGGATCGTCTATATCTCGCACCGCATGGACGAGATCTTTCACCTGTCCCACCGCATCTCGGTGCTGCGCGACGGCGAGTACACCGGCACGGTGAATACCTGCGAGACCAACGAGGACGAGGTCACGCGGATGATGATCGGCCGCAGCCTGGAGCTCGACCACGCCAGCAAGCCGAGTGAGTTCGGCGAGAATATGCTCGAGCTGCGCAACCTGTCGGTGAAGCGGCTGTTCTCGGACGTCAGCTTCAGTATCCGCAAGGGCGAGATCGTCGGCATGTACGGTCTGGTCGGTGCGGGGCGCTCGGAGGTCGCCGAGACCATCTTCGGCCTGCGCTCCCCCTCGGCCGGCGAGATCCTGCTGGATGGCCAACCGGTGAGCTTCAATACCTCCCACGACGCCGTGACTGCAGGCATCGCCCTGGTGCCGGAGGATCGCAAGGACCAGGGGCTGATCCTGGGCATGAACTGCCGTGACAACATGACCCTGGCCGGACTTGGGTCGGTCTCCACGTTGGGGTTCATGAAGCGTGCCGATGAGCGGGCCGTCTACGACAAGTACCACCAGGCGATGAAGATCAAGACGCCCAGCTGGCGCCAGAAGGTGGGCAACCTGAGCGGCGGCAACCAGCAGAAGATCGTCATCGGCAAGTGGCTGCACACCCACCCCAAGCTGCTGATCCTAGACGAGCCGACCCGCGGGATCGATGTGGGCTCCAAGGCGGAGATTCATGCCCTGGTCAAGGAGCTCGCCAAGTCGGGCTACGCGGTACTGGTGATCTCCTCGGAGATGCCGGAGGTGCTCGGCCTGAGCAACCGCATCATCGCCATGTACGACGGCCGGGTCACCGCCGAGTTCGACGGCGACAGCGTCAGCGAGGACGAGCTGGTGCAGGCGATCACCGGAATGGGCAAGCCCTCGCCGGTCCAGGCCGAGAGCGCCTAGGCGGGTTCGCCGTCTCCACGGCGTCCCGCGGGGCGCCGACATGCACCTGCAACGTCTAGGAAATAACCATGCAACCCTTTGTCTATCATGGCCTGCCATCTCGGGTGGTATTCGGCCAGGGGACCCTGTCGCGCCTCGCCGAGGAAATCGAGCAGCTCGGCTGCCGCCGGGCCCTGGTGCTGGCCACTCCCCAGCAGCAGGAGCAGGCCCGCGCGGTGCTGGAGCAACTGGGCGAGCGCGGCGTCGGCCTCTATGCCGAGGCCGCCATGCACACGCCGGTCGAGGTGACCGAGCGCGCTATGCGGGTGGTCGAAGAGCTGATGGTCGACTGCACCGTGGCCATCGGCGGCGGCTCGACCATCGGCCTGGGCAAGGCCATCGCGCTGCGCACCGGGCTGCCCCAGGTGGCCATCCCCACCACCTATGCCGGCTCCGAGATGACGCCGATCCTCGGCGAGACCCGCGACGGCCTGAAGACCACCCAGCGCACCCTGGAGGTGCTGCCCGAGACGGTGATCTACGACGTCGACCTGACCCTCTCGCTGCCCGCAGGCATGTCCGGCACCAGCGGCATCAATGCGATTGCCCATGCGGTGGAGGCGCTCTACGCCCGGGACCGCAACCCGGTGATCTCGCTGATGGCCGAGGAGGGCATCGCCGCGCTGGCCAGGAGCCTGCCGGTGATAACCGCCGACCCGGGCAACGCCGAGGCGCGCGCCGATGCCCTCTACGGCGCCTGGCTGTGCGGTACCTGCCTGGGCTCGGTGGGCATGTCGCTGCACCACAAGCTCTGCCACACCCTTGGGGGCTCCTTCGACCTGCCGCATGCCGAGACCCACACCATCGTGCTGCCCCATGCCGTGGCCTACAACGCCCCGGCGGCCCCCGAGGCGATGTTGCGCATCGCCCGGGCGCTGGGCTGCAAGGATCCCGCCGCCGGCCTCTTCGACCTGGCCCGGGCGGTGGGCGCACCCACGGCACTGGAGGAGATCGGCCTGAAGACGGGGGATGTGGAGCGTGCCACCGAGATCGCCACCCGTAATCCCTACTGGAATCCCCGCGAGGTCGAAGCCCAGGGCATCCATCGCCTGCTGAGCCATGCCCTGGTCGGCCATCGGCCGGCCAGCGAGGAGGGAGCCCAAACATGAAGAGGCTATTTTCCAATGCCACCGTAATCACCATGGATCCTGAACTCGGCGATCTGCGCAATGGCCAGGTGCTGGTCGAGGACGACCGGATCCTTGCCGTGGGCCATGACCTGCCGGCCGAGGGAGCCGAGGTCATCGACTGCCGGGGCGGCATCCTGATCCCCGGCTTGGTCAACGCGCATATGCACACCTGGCAGACCGCCCTGCGCGGGGTAGCCGCCAACTGGACGCTGCTCGAGTACTTTCGCCACGTCCACCGCGGCCTGGCGACCCTCTTCACCCCCGACGACATTTATATCGCCACCCGCATGGGGGCCCTCAACCAGCTCAACTGTGGCACCACCACCCTGGGTGACTGGTGCCACAACAACCCCACCCCCGCGCATACCGATGCGGCGGTGCGTGGGCTCAAGGAGTCCGGTATCCGGGCGCTGTTCTTCCACGGCTCGCCCAAGCCGGATCCCAGGCCTGGCCAGCCGCACTTCAGCGAGATCCCCCATCCGCGCAGCGAGGTCGAGCGCCTGCTCGAGGGAGAGCTGGCCGACCGCCAAGGGCGCGTCACCTTGGGGCTGGCCATCCTCGGTCCGCACTACTCCACCCTCGAGGTCAGCCTGCAGGACTTCGCACTGGCCAAGGAGTTCGGCCTGGTCGCCTCCATGCACCAGGGCGGCGGCGAGGCCGTCAGCCCCGGCGGCTGGGACGTGATCGAGGAGAAGGGCCTCTTGGGGCCGGACATCAACATCGTTCACGGGCAAAGCCTCAGCGACGCGCAGCTGGCGCGCTTCTGCGCGCAGGGGGTGACCTTCTCCATCGCCCCGGAGAACGAGATGACCCAGGGGCACGGCTTCCCGATCACCGGCCACGTACGCCGTCATGGCGGTGTGGTCTCCCTGGGGGTGGATCTGGAGTCGGTGATCTCCGGTGACATGTTCACGGTCGCCCGCATGGCGCTGGGCATGCAGCGCTCGCTGGACAACGACGCCTCGCGGCGCGAGCAGGGTGGCATTCCTGACACCTCGACCATTCGCACCCGTGAGGCCCTGGAGTGGATCACCCTCGACGGTGCCCGCGCCCTGGGCCTGGAGGCGCGCATCGGCAGCCTGACACCGGGCAAGCAGGCCGACATGGTGCTGCTGGATACCAGCCTGCTGAACATGCAGCCGGTCAGCGACCCGGTCTCCACCGTGGTCATGCAGGCGAGCCTGGCCAACGTCGACAGCGTCATGGTGGCGGGGGAGTTCCACAAGCGCCACGGCAGGCTGCTGGCCCACGTGGCCGACGGCCTCGGTCACCTCGACGCCTCCGGCCAGCGGATCTACGGCGAACTGATGTCGCGAGAGCAGGCATCCCGAGCACAAGGGGAGAGAGCCCAATGAGCACGACAAGCGCTATGACCACGACGAGCCTCATGACCACGTCGAACAAGGTGGCCTGGATCGGCCTCGGCAAGCTGGGCCTGCCCATGGCCGCACGGATCGCGGCGGCGGGGACCCCCATCCAGGGGTTCGACCTCAGCGCCGAGCGCATGGTCCTGGCCGAGCAGGTCGGCATCACCGCTCACCTGTCCCTGGCCGCCGCCGTCGAGGGGTGCCGCCTGGTCTTCGTCTCGATTCCCGATGACCGGGCACTGCTGGGCTTGCATCTGGGGTCTGACGGGCTGATCGAGGCGATGGCCCCGGGCAGCGTGCTGATCGAGACCAGCACGGTGAGCATCGAGGCCTCCGCCCGGGTGGCCGAGGCCGCCGATGCGCGGGGCATTGCCTATCTGCGCAGCCCGGTGTCGGGGAACCCCGTCGCCGCCGAGTCCGGCACCCTGTCCGCCATGGTCTCCGGCCCGCGCGACGCCCTAGAGGAGGCCGAGCCGGTGATGGCCACCTTCACCAAGGCCCAGTACTGGCTCGGCGACGCGGAGCAGGCCCGCTACGCCAAGCTGGCGATCAACCTGATGATCGCGGTGAGCGCCGGCATGATGGGCGAGGCCCTGGCGATGGCCCGCAAGGGCAACATCGGCTGGGAAGCGATGCTGGACCTGATGGCCGACAGCGCCGTCGGCTCGCCGATGGTCAAGTACAAGACCCAGCCGCTGAAGAATCGCGACTTCACCTCCACCTTCTCGGCCGCCCAGATGGCCAAGGACCTGGACCTGATCCTCGGCTGCGCCCACGCCGACGGCGTCGCCGTGCCGCTGGCCGCCCAGATGCGCGAGGCCTACAGCTCGCTGATCGGCACCGGGTACGGCGAGGACGACTACATCGCCACCATCCACCATACCGAGCGCCTCTCCGGGCTGCCGGCCATCGAGAGGTCTTGATCCCATGCGCAACCTCAATGCAGAGAACATCACGGCTGCCGTGATCGAGCAGTTTGCCGGCTGCGGTGACGAGCGCCTGAAGCAGGTGCTCAACAGCCTGGTCACCCACCTGCACGCCTTCATCCGCGAGGTGGAGCCCACCGAGCAGGAGTGGACCCAGGCCATCGACTTCCTGACCCGCACCGGCCAGATGTGTGATGACAAGCGCCAGGAGTTCATTCTGCTCTCCGACACCCTGGGCGTCACCATGCTGGTCGATGCCATCAATCACCACAGCGCGGACCCCATGGTCTCCGAAAGCACCGTGCTGGGCCCCTTCTATGTGGCCGACCCGCCCGAGGCCGCCCAGGGGACGTCGATCGACTGGAACGTCGAGGGCGAGCCGTTCTTCGTCGAGGGGCGGGTGCATGACGAGCGCGGTGAGCCGCTGGCCAATGTCGTCGTCGATGTCTGGCAATCGGACAGCGAAGGGTTCTACGACGTCCAGAAGGAGCTCGAGAGTGCCTCGCTGCGGGCCCGGTTCACCACCGACGACCAGGGCCGCTACGCCTTCTGGACGGTGACTCCCTCACCCTATCCGATCCCCACCGACGGCCCGGTCGGCAGGATGCTGGAGGTCACCGGTCGCCACCCGTACCGGCCCGCCCACGTGCACTTCATGCTGATGGCGGAGGGCTTTGAAACCCTGGTGACCCAGGTCTTCGCCGAGGACGACCCCTATCTCGACTCCGATGCCGTGTTCGGGGTCAAGGATTCCCTGGTCAGGGAATACGAACTGCTTCCGCCGGGAAATGCACCGGATGGACGGTTGATTGACGTTCCCTTCCGCCATCTGACATATGACTTCGGCCTCAAGGCGAGCCGCTAGTCCCACTGCAAGACACCCCCTGATCCAACACCATTCCGCAAGAGGAAAGCGACATGACTGCTATCGACAACACCGCGATCAAGACCCTGTTTACCGAAGCGCGAACCCACAACGTCTGGCAGGATCGTGACGTCAGCGACGAGACCCTGCACGAGCTCTACCGCCTGATGCACTTCGGCCCCACCTCCATGAACTGCCAGCCGACCCGCATCCTCTTCCTCAAGAGCCAGGAAGCCAAGGAACGTCTCAAGCCCGCGCTGTTGCCCGGCAACCAGGAGAAGACCATGAAGGCGCCGGTGGTGGCCGTGCTGGGCTTCGACACCGAGTTCCACGAGCACCTGCCGCGCATGTTCTCCCACAACAAGGACGCAAAGTCGCTGTTCGAGGGCAAGCCGGACTTCATCCACGCCACCGCCTTCCGCAACAGCTCCATCCAGGGCGGCTACTTCATCCTGGCGGCGCGTGCGCTGGGCCTGGATGCAGGGCCGATGTCCGGCTTCAACAATGCCGCCGTCGATGAGGCCTTCTTCCCCGACGGCAAGGTGAAGAGCAATTTCCTCTGCAACCTGGGCTACGGGGATGTCGAGGCGCTTTTCCCACGTCAGGAGCGCTTCGCCTTCGAGGAGATCTGCGAGGTGCTGTAAACGCGCTTCCGGGAGGCGGCACCCGGTACCGTGGGCATGCCCTTCATGGGCGACAATGCCATGCTCCGGTTGGGCCGTGTTCGCCACGGCCCCTTTTTTCTATCTGGTCAGAGAGCAGAGGCCCGCATGCTGTACGACTGGCAGTTCATCGTGTTGCTCATCGTCGCCGTGCTGATTACCGGCATCTCCAAGTCGGGCTTTGCCGGCGGCGTCGGCGTGGTGGCGGTGCCGCTGATCTCGCTGAAGGCCAGTCCAGTCTTCGCCGTGGCCGTGATGCTGCCCTTGCTGATCGTGATGGATCTGTTCAGCCTCAAGGCCTGGTGGCGGCACCGGGTGGGGCCCGTGCTGTGGCTGATGTTTCCACCGGCGGTAGTGGGGGTGGCGGTCGGCTACCTGACCTATGGCCGCTTCGACGAGAACCTGCTGAAGGTACTGCTGGGGGTGTTCTCGATCCTGTTCGGCCTGTGGGGGCTGCTCAAGCCCTTTCGCGGCAAGGTTCTGCCCACCTGGGCAGGTGCGCTGAGCGGCGGTGTGTCCGGCTTCACCAGCTTCATCGCCCATGCCGGGGGACCGCCGCTCAACTTCTATCTGCTGCAGTGCCGGCTCACTCGGGAGCAGTTCCTCGCCACCGCGGTGGTCTTCCTGGCGGCCACCAACCTGGTCAAACTGGTGCCCTACGGCATGCTCGGTCTGCTGAGCATCGAGAACCTTTCCATCGCGCTGCTGCTGATTCCTGTGGCCTGGCTGGGGGTGCGTCTGGGGCTGGTCATTCAGAAGCGCCTGAGTGGGGAGCTCTTCTTCCGGATCATTCTGACCCTGTTGCTCCTGTTGGGCATTCGGCTGATCGTCGACGGGTGGGGTTAGCCGCGTTGACGATGCGTTGTCGCCAAGTCGGGGCGGCGCTATCGTGGAGACTCCTTCTTGTCACGAGACGACCATGAGCGACCTTCTCGACGAGAGCCATCCGGAGGGACCCTACGAGACGCTGTCTCCGACACCGAGGCCGAAACTCTCCAATACGGAGCTCTCGCGCTTCATCGACTTCATCGAGAAGTTCGAGGAGGAGACCGAGCATTCGCTCTCTATGAAGTACGGTTACCGTGAGATGCGCATGATGCTTCATCTCATGCGCAATCACCTCGCCGGCCGACTGACGACGCCCACGTCTCTGGCGGCTGCCTCCGGGCTCTCCTACGGCACCGCCAAGCGCGGGATCGAGAGCATCATCGAGCGCGGCCTCATCCTGTCTCGCCCCAGGACGAAATCGGGCAAGACCGTCTCGCTGCATCCATCGCCCATGATGATCGAAGAGTGGGAGACCTATGCGCACCGCATCAAGGCCCTCCTGGGGCCACTGTTCGGCGTGGATCCCGCCTCGGATACCGGTCGCCGGATCTTCCTCGATACGGCCGCCACGGATCGCGTGATTTCGCCACCGGCGGTGCTTTCGGCACGGCTCGAGTTGAGGGGCGGGCTGCGCGGTCTCATTCATGCCGACCCCACCTTCATGGCGATGCATAACCTGAAGCAGCAGCTCGAATCGATCTTTGGCCTGGAGATCCACAACTCCGCCCGATCCATCGACGACCTGCTCGAGGCGATCCTGTCCAACGCCGGCCGGACGAAGTCTCGCTTTGACCTGGTGGCCTGTGACCTGCCTTGGTTCGGTGAACTGGCATCGAAGGGAGTGTTGCTGCCGCTCGACCGCTTCGTTGAACGCGACGCCTACGACCTCTCCGATTTCCACCCCGTAGCGGTGCAGAGCGCTCAATACGGCGGACACCAATACGGTATTCCTTTGCAGACCACCCCGGAGCTGCTCTGCTACCGAAAGGACATCCTCGAGGAAGCGCAGCTCGAACCGCCGACGACGACCGAGGAACTGATCAAGGTGGCCAGGCGGCTGCACGATCCCGCCAAGGGGAGGTATGGCATTGCCTGGAATGCCGCACGAGGCACGCCGCTGGGCCATACCTTCAGCTTCCTGATGGCCAAGTTCGGGCAGCCGATCGTCAATCTTCGCCGCAGTGAGGGGGGCTACGATTACCAGCAGGCCTCCGGAGTGGATCTGCGACCGATGTTTCTGTCGGATGCCGCCTACAGGGCCTGCGAGTACATGCTGGACATTCTCAAGTACTCGCCCCCTAACATCCTCAACATGGCGTGGTACGAGCGGGCCCAGTCCTATGCCACCGGCGAATCATGCATGGCCTACTGCTACACGCTGCTGGCGCCGCTCATCGAGTTCGATCGCCAGTCACCGGCCTGGGGCAAGACGGGTTACCTGCCGCATCCGATCGGCAACCATGGCCGTGCCATCACCCCGATCGGCGGCTATGCTCTGGCCATTCCCGCCAACCTCTCCGAGGAGCGGGTCGAGGGCGTCTGGACGGCCCTGCGCCACCTGACCTCGGCCAACATGTCTAAGCTCTATATCCTCAACGGTAGCCTGGTGACGCCGCGCTTCAGCGTCAGCTGCGACCCGGAGGTGTCTGCGTTGTCGCCGCTGATCGAAATCGTCGATGACATGGCGAGAAAGGACATCCTGCAGGCATGGCCGAGGCCGCCCGTGCCGGGCATCACCGATCTGATCAACATCGCCGGACAAGAGATCTTCGAGGTGCTGGACGGGCGACGTTCCATCAAGAAGGCCCTGTCCTTGGCGCAGGACAGGGCCGATAGGGTAATGCAGGACAGAGGGTTCTACTGATCCATCTGCTGGCTGGTTACATCACTGCAGGATCATGCCGCCGTCGATCATCAACAGTTGGCCGGTCATGTAGTCCGATTCGGAGCTGGCCAGGAAGGAGGCCGTGCCGACCACGTCTTCCGGGTAGGAGTAGCGCTTCATCAGGATCATCTTCTCGGCGAGTTCGTCCATGGACTGGCCCTGCTTGTCGAATTTGCCGATGCTGACCAGGTCCTTGTCGAGCTGCTCCCAAAGCTCAGTGCGCACGACGCCAGGACCATAGCCGTTTACGGTGATGTTGTGATCGACAAGTGCCTTCGCCCCGCCATTGATCATGGCCAGTACGGCGTGTTTGCTGCAGGAGTAGGGAACCACGTCATCGAAGGCCTGCCGGGAGAGGATGGAGCCGACGTTGAGGATCTTGTAGGGGCCGTGCTCCTTGCCCTGTTCAATCATCTGCTTGGCGGCTTCCTGCATGCCGATCAAGCAGCCCAGCGCATTGACGTCCATGATCTGATGCCAGTTTTCCTCAGTGATATCGAGGAACATCAATGGCTTGTTGATGCCGGCATTATTGACCATCACATTGAGACTGCCGAATGCCTCAACGGTGGCCTGGACGGCCGCTTTCATTTGATCGCGATCCGTCACATTGAGCTTGACCGAAATGGCTTTCCCGCCGTCCCTTGCGTTAATGCGCTGGGCCACTTCCTCGCAACCCTCGATGTTGAGGTCGGCCACGCAGACGTTGGCACCCTGGGCAGCATAATGTTCGGCAACGGCCGCCCCCATGCCGCGTGCGGCGCCGGTAATCAGGCAGTTCTTTCCTGCTAAACGTGTCTTATCCATCTGAACACCTCTTGGACTTGTTTAAGGTGGGGGCATGTCAGAAAGGCATGCCTCAGTTGTCATTTGTTGCGACGAATTGCCTCCTTATCCAGGGGCAATCTTTTGCATCCTGTCGATTAAGGCCTGGCGCAACGAGGTCCTGAAATCGCCTTGCTGTCACGTATTTTCTATAGCGCTGGGGTGGAATTACAGCTGATGGAGAGGGCAAAATAGCCAGATTGGATTTTTCCAGTATCAAGTGATGTCTAATTGGAAATTCGTTATTGTTTTTCAGCGGCGACCAGGAGTGACGGCCATGCTCCGCCTTGCCGCATGAAGTCATCGATACAGAATTTTCTGATGATGGTGAGGCGCGTTGGCTGCTCTCTGCAGAAGCCCGCACGAGACGTTATGGAGATTGGCGTATGATTCAGAACAAGGTCCTGGTACTGCACGGCCCCAACCTCAACCTGCTCGGCAGCCGTCAGCCGGAAGTCTATGGATATGAGACCCTGGACGACATCAACAACGCGCTCTACGAGAAGGCCGCCATCAACGGCTGGGACATCAAGGCGCTACAGAGCAACCACGAAGGCGTGCTGATCGACGCCATCCACGCCGCCCGCGAGGACGGCACCGCGGCGATCGTCATCAACCCTGCCGCCTATACCCACACCTCGGTGGCCATCCTCGACGCCCTCAACGCCTTCGACGGCAAGGTGATCGAGGTGCACCTCTCCAACGTGCACAAGCGCGAGCGTTTCCGCCACCACTCCTATGTCTCGCTGCGCGCCGACGGCGTGATCGCCGGCCTCGGCAGCCAGGGCTACCTGGCGGCGCTGGATGCCGTGATAAAGGCCGCCGCCAAGGCGTGAAGACCCAGACGTGAAGACCCAGACGTGAAGGTCCGGGCGTGAAGGTCCGGGCGTAAAGCCGCTCTGCCATTGATCTGCCACTGACGGAACGGGCTCGGCCACACAGGCCGCCCGTTTCGTATCTTTTTGTAACAAGTAATTGGGATGCTGGAATATTAGCTACCCTGACATCAGGAGGATCAATAATAACTAGTGAGTGACGAGGGGAGAGGCATGGAAGACCCGGATACCATGGCGCCCGAGGAGCGGAAGAAGAAGGAGTTCAAGCTGTTCCTCTTCATCGCCATCCTGCTGTTTCCCATCCTGGCGATAGCCGTTGTCGGTGGCTTCGGCTTCTCGGTATGGATCTACCAGACCTTCACGGGCCCGCCCGGGCCGCCGAGCTGAGGGTCGCATGCACAAGGCGAACAATCCCAATACACGTCGCCAGTTCTTTCGCTCCCTCGGCGGTCATGGCCCGCTCCAGCGGCCACCCTGGACCGACCATGACTTCACCGAACGCTGCGTGCGCTGTGCGGCCTGTATCGAGACCTGCCCCGAGGGTGTGCTGTTCCATGGCGGCGGCGGCTATCCCGAGATCCGCTTCGACCAAGCGGGCTGCTCGCTATGCCGTGCCTGCGTCGAGGTCTGCGATGCAGGCGTGTTCGACACCCAGCGCCCCGCCTTTCCCTGGCGCGCCCGTATCGAGAGCCACTGCCTGGCGCTGGCCGACATTCATTGCCAGAGCTGCCAGGACGCCTGCGAGTGGCAGGCCATCGTCTTTTCCCCCCTGTTGGGGCGCCCGCCCAAGCCGCGCCTGAACGGCGAAGCCTGTACCGGCTGCGGTGCCTGCCAGGCCCTGTGCCCCAATCACGCCATCACAATGACAAGCGAGGAGATGGCCCATGCCGAATGAAACCCTCCATATCGCCAGTCTGCTGGTACATGTCCGGCCCGAGCACGCCCGGGAAGTGACGCGATGGCTGGCTGCCCAGCCCGAGAGCGAGGTCAGCGCCGAGGATCCCAGCGGCAAGCTGGTGGTGGTGGTGGAGAGTTTGCGCGAGGCGCGGATTCTCGAGCTGATCGATGTGATCCAGGTGCGGCCAGGCGTGCTGGGAGCGGCGCTGGTGTATCACCAGGTACTCGATCCAGCGTCTGCCGACGAACCCGCCGATCCCGTCTCATCCCAAGCCGCTGCAGAAGGAATGCCGACATGAAGATGACGCGTCGTGAATTCGCCAAGGCCAACGCAGTGGCCGTGGCGGCGGCCACTGCCGGTATGGCCATTCCGGCCGGCGCCACCAACCTCATCACCAACGCCGACTTGACGCGGCTGAACTGGAACAAGGCGCCCTGTCGCTTCTGTGGGGTGGGCTGCAGCGTCATGGTAGCCACCCAGGGCAACCGTATCGTGGCCACACACGGTGACATTCATTCGGAGGTCAACCGCGGGCTCAACTGCGTCAAGGGCTACTTTCTGTCCAAGATTCTCTACGGTCAGGACCGCCTGCAGCAGCCGCTGCTGCGCAAGCGCAACGGCGTTTACGACAAGCGCGGCGACTTCGAGCCGGTCTCCTGGGACGAAGCCCTCGACCTGATGGCCGACAAGTTCAAGAGTGCCATTCGCGAGCACGGACCCGAGAGCGTGGCGATGTTCGGCTCCGGCCAGTGGACCATCTGGGAAGGCTATGCCGCCAGCAAGCTGTTCAAGGCCGGGCTGCGCTCCAACAACATCGACCCCAATGCGCGGCACTGCATGGCCTCGGCGGTGTTCGCCTTCATGCGCGCTTTCGGCTCCGACGAGCCCATGGGCGTCTACGACGACATCGAGCACGCCAACGCCTTCGTGCTGTGGGGCTCCAACATGGCGGAGATGCACCCGATCCTCTGGACCCGGGTCACCGACCGGCGGCTCTCCTATCCGGAGACCCAGGTGGCGGTGCTCTCCACCTTTCAGCACCGCAGTTTCGATCTGGCCGACATCCCCATGGTGATGAAGCCCAACGCCGATGTGGTGATCCTCAACTACATCGCCAACCACATCATCCAGACCGACCGCGTCGACCGCGCTTTCGTCGAGAATCACACCAACTTCGTGCGTGCCGTAGATGACATCGGCTACGGCCTGCGCGACGAGCATCCGCTGCAGCAGGCGGCCGCCAATGCCGACGAGCCCAACCGCTGGACGGAGATGAGCTTCGATGAATTCGCCGACCACGTTGCCGACTTCACCCTGGAACGGGCGGCACGGGAATCCGGGGTCTCCGAGAGCCGCCTGGAGCGGCTGGCCGAGCTCTATGCCGACCCCGACATCAAGGTCATGTCGTTCTGGACCATGGGGGTCAACCAGCACACCCGCGGCGTGTGGGTGAACAACCTCATCTACAACCTGCACCTGCTCACCGGCAAGATCTCCGAACCCGGCAACAGCCCCTTCTCGCTGACCGGCCAGCCCTCTGCCTGCGGCACCGCCCGCGAGGTGGGCACCTTCGCCCATCGCCTGCCGGCGGACCGGGTGGTCACCAACCCCGAGCATCGCCGCGAGGCGGAGCAGATCTGGAAACTGCCCGAAGGCACCATTCCCGAACGCGTGGGCTTTCACGCCGTGGAGCAGAGCCGCAAGCTCAAGGACGGCGCGATCAAGGTCTACTGGACCCAGGTCAACAACAACATGCAGGCCGGGCCCAACACCCAGCAGGAGATACTGCCGGGCTGGCGCAACGAGGAGGCCTTCGTCATCGTCTCCGACATCTACCCCACGGCCTCGGCGCAGGCCGCCGATCTGATCCTGCCGGCCGCCTCCTGGGTCGAGAAGGAGGGCGCCTTCGGCAACTCCGAGCGGCGTACCCAGTTCTTCCATCAGCTGGTCGAGGCGCCCGGGGAGGCGCGCTCCGACCTCTGGCAGCTGGTGGAGCTCGCCAAACGGATCGACGTCGCCGACGTGTGGCCGAGCGAGCTGCTCGACAAGGCACCCGAGTATCGCGACAAGACGCTGTTCGAGCTGCTCTACGCCAACGGCCAGGTCGACAGCTACCCGCTCTCGGACATGGAGGAGGGCTACGCCAACCAGGAGGCCGAGGCGTTCGGCTTCTATATCCAGAAGGGGCTGTTCGAGGAGTACGCCCGCTTCGGCCGCGGCAAGGGCAAGGATCTCGACGCCTTCGACAACTACCACCAGAACCGCGGCAAGCGCTGGCCGGTGGTGGACGGCCAGGAGACTCTGTGGCGCTATCGCGAAGGCTACGACCCCTACGTGGAAGAGGGCCGGGGCGTGCAGTTCTACGCCAAGCCCGACGACCGTGCGCTGATCTTTGCCGTTCCCGACGAGCCGCCCCCCGAGTCGCCTGACGAGGAGTACCCCTACTGGCTCTCCACCGGGCGGGTGCTCGAACACTGGCACACCGGCTCCATGACCCGCCGCGTGCCGGAGCTGCACCGGGCGGTGCCGGCGGCGCTGCTCTACATGCACCCGGAGGATGCCCGTGAGGAGGGCATGCGGCGCGGCAGCGAGGTGAAGGTGATCAGTCGTCGTGGCGAGGTGCGCCTGCGGGTCGAGACCCGCGGCCGGGTGACCCCGCCGCGTGGCCTGGTCTACGTGCCCTTCTTCGATGCCAACCGGCTGATCAACAACGTGGTGCTGGACGCCACGGACCCGATCTCCAAGCAGACGGACTTCAAGAAGTGCGCGGTTCGTCTCGAACTGGTCAGCCTGGCCTGAGGCCGAGACAGAAGGAGAAACGCAATGAAATGGCTCACTATGCTCAGTCTGTCGCTGGTGCTGATCGTTGCCGGCCTGGCAATCGCCGAAGAGCGTCGGGACGATTCGGCGCCGGACGGCCTGCGGCCGGGCGGCACCCTCAGCCAATCCCTGCCGGCGCCGCCGATGGCCGGCGAGCCCCGGGACGCCGGGCGCGAAGTGCTCAACTATCCGGAGCAACCGCCGGTCATTCCCCACGGTATCCGCGATTATCAGATCGATACCCGAGCCAACCACTGCCTGACCTGCCACAGTCGCGAGCATGCGGTCCAGGCCGGGGCTCCCATGGTCAGCGTCAGCCACTTCCGCGACCGCCACCAGCAGGTGCTGGCAGCGGTGTCGCCCGACCGCTACTTCTGCACCCAGTGCCATGTGCCGCAGACCGATGCCAGCCCCATCGTTTCCAATACCTTCCTCAACGTCGATGAGGTGTTGGGAGAAATGCTCCGGCAGCAGCGTGAGGGAGGTGGCCAATGAAGCGCTGGTTGATCACCTATTGGCGTATCCTGATGCGCCCCAGCATGCACTTCAGCCTGGGGTTCCTGACGCTTGGCGGCTTCATCGCCGGGATCTTATTCTGGGGCGGCTTCAACACCGCGGTGGAGGCGACCAATACCCAGCAGTTCTGCATCTCCTGCCATGAGATGGAGCGCAATCCCTACCGCGAAATGCAGGGCAGGATCCACGACGTCAACCGCTCCGGGGTCGGCGCCCAGTGTGCCGACTGCCACGTGCCCCACGGCTGGACGCACAAGATGGCGCGCAAGATGGAGGCTTCAAAGGAGGTGTGGGGCTGGATCTTCGGCACCATTCGCACCGAGGAGCAGTTCGAGGACAAGCGGCGCGAGCTGGCGGAAAGGGAGTGGGCCAGGCTGGAGGCCAACGACTCGCTGGAGTGCCGCAACTGCCACGACTTCGAGTCCATGGACTTCACCCAGCAGAGCTCCCGGGCTGCACAGGCGCACTCCACCACCCTCGTCGAGGGGGAGGCCACTTGCATCACCTGCCACAAGGGCATTGCCCACGAGCTGCCCGACATGAGCGAGTTCTATCAGCATACCGCCACGGGGCTGCCCGGCATCGAATCCTGGGTCGCTCACCTGAAGCGGGATGCGCCGGTGCCGGGCTACCCGGAAAACTGACCGTGGGTAAGTGTGCCTCGCCTCGCCTTGCGTGGGCGAGGGGCACGCACCTTCACAGCCGCTCCAGGGCCGCCTCCAGGTCATGCAGGTCGCGGATAGTGACGGTGTCACCGGGGAAGGGCGATGCGCCGGGATCGGCGGTAACGCCGACGAAGCGAGTGCCGTTGGAGCGGGCGGCGCGAAAGTCATTGTATGAATCGCCGATCATGACCGTCTTCTGTGCCGAGAGCCTCCGGCGAGCCAGGAGGTTGCGCAGCCCGGTGACCTTGTCCGGTGGTGCGCCGATGACCTCGCGAAAATAGCAACTGAGCTCGCGTTTCGCGGTGATGGCTTTCAGTTCGGCTTCGGGGGTGGCCGAGAGTAGGTAGAGCGGACGCACAGCAGCCCAGCGCGAGAGAAACTCCAAGGCACCGGGAATCGCCGGAGCCTCGAGCAAGCGCTGTTCGACGCTGGCCTTGAACCGTGCGCAGAGTTCCTGAATGCGCGCTTCACTGGGTGGGCGTCCGAAGATCTGCCCCTCGATGTGACGAAACTTGACCTCGCGTGGCTGGCCCCCCTTGCGCCCCAGGTAGGCACACACCGCCTGGTATTGCGGTTCGGGCGCCTCGGCATAGAGGTCGGCGAAGGCCTGGCGCTTGAGGGTGGCTGAATCCAGTACCACCCCATCGAAGTCGAAAACCAGCGCGTGGTGGCGGGTAGGGCCGGTCACACTCGCACCTCTCGTCATTCGTTTGTGGTCGCCGACGCGGCGGTCAGGCCGCGCCGGGGTACATCAGCTTCTGCTGAAGCGCCGGGACAGCCTGCCCTTGAGCGGGGTGTTGCTCAGTAGCACCAAGGTAATCACGCTGGTCAGCACCAGCGACAGCGGATTGGTGACCAGGGCCAGCAGGAAGTCACCGCCACGGTCGCCCACTGAGGACATGGCCTGACGATACGACTCGTCGAGCAGCGGCCCCAATATGACGCCCAGAATGATGGGCCCCATCTGAAAGCCGAACACCTTGAGCCAGTAGCCGAGGATGCCGAAGCCGAGCATCCAGTAGACTTCCGTCATGTTGCTGTTGATGGAGTAGGTGCCGACCACGCAGAGCACCAGAATCAAGGGGATCAGCACGGCCTTGGGCACCTCGACGATCTTCGAGAAGATCTTGATGCCGGTGAGGCCGAAGATCAGTAGGAAGATGTTCGCCAGGGCCAGATTGCCTACGGTGAACCAGAAGATGTGCGGCGTTTCGATCATCAGCATCGGGCCGGGGTTGAGCCCATGTATGACCAGCGCGCCGATGATCACGGCCGTGACCGCATCGCCCGGCATGCCCAGCGTCAGCATCGGCACGTAGGCGCCGCCCACTGCCGCATTGTTGGCGGTTTCAGGCGCCACCAGGCCTTCATAGGCGCCTTCGCCGAAGGGCCGAGTCGGATTCTTGACGCTGCGCTTGGCGTGATCGTAGGCAAACAGCGAAGCAATGTCGCCACCGGTGCCGGGCAGGGCGCCGACAATGACCCCTATCACCGAGGTACGTACCGAAAGCGGCAGGAACTTCAGCACCATGTTCAGCGGCGGCACGATCTTGTCGACCTTCTGCTTGACTGGCACCTTGGCCAGGTTGTGCAACTGGTAGAGGGCTTCGGCCACGCCGAACAGACCGATCATCACCACCACGTAGTGAATCCCGCCGAGCAGCTCCATCTGACCCAGGGTGAGGCGTGGCTGCGCGGTGACCATGTCCATGCCCACCAGGCCGATAATGCCCCCCAGCGCCACCGAGAAGATACCGCGTGAAAGCGACTTGCCGGACAACGAGCTGACCAGCAGCAGGCCGAGTACGGCGATCAGAAAATAATCGCGAGGGGCGAACTGCAGTGCCAGCCCGGAGAGATAGGGCGCGGTGCCGGCCAGTACCAGCACACCGATCAGGCCGCCGATCACCGACATCACGGTGCTCAGGCCGATGGCGCGCCCCGCCTCGCCGCGCTGGGCCAGGGGATAGCCGTCGAAGGCGGTAGTCACCGCCGAAGGGGCGCCGGGAATGTTGAGCAGGATGGCGGTGCGCGATCCCCCGTAGACACCGCCGACGTAGATGCCGACCATCAATGCCAGGGCGTGGTCGATGTGCCAGGAGAAGGTGAAAGAGATCAGGATCGACACCGCCATGGTCACGGAGAGGCCGGGAATGGCGCCGATGTAGATGCCGGCCAGCACGCCGAGGGCGGTCAGGCCGAGCAGGCCCGGGTTGAGCCAGGCCATGAGCAGGAAGGAAAGCGTGTCACTCATCGAAGGCCTCGAGGGTCAGGGAAGGTAGACGCGGAAGACCACGGTGAAAAGGACGTAGATGATAGCTATGGCAGCTGCCGTGATGACCAGCGAACTCACCACTCGGCCTTGGCGGAAATAGATGAACATCGCGGCCAGAAAGATGAAGGTACTGATGTAGAAGCTCGCCCAGACGATGGCGGCCAGGTAGATGATGGCAGCAATGGAAAAGACCACGATGTGTGGGCGGAAGTGGTCGCGCAGAAACACCTGAAATTCCTGCAGGGCGCTTTTGATGCTCTCGTCGCGACGCTTGTAGCGGTGGCTGACAAGGATCGCCAGTGACGAGGCGAGCATGACCAGCGCCAGACCGACCGGAAAGGAGCCGGCCGAGTTGAGGCGAAGTCCGCCATCGATACGATAGGCTTCGATCAGTACGCCGATGCTCAGCAGCAGTAGCAGCCAGTCGAAGACCTTCTCGCCGGCCTGTACGCGTTCGATTTTCTTGCTCATCACAGACTCCAAGGGGGGCGACGGAGCCGCCCCCCTGCGCCACAGGGCGTGTTACGGACGCGGGATACCCAGCTCTTCGGGCGTGGCTTCCAGCGCATCGGCATCGGCCTCGTACATGGACCAGGCGGTGACGGATTGCCAGTTGCTCAGATACTCCTGCGCCTCTTCGCCGCGCAGGTTGAGCGGTTCGGCACCGAAGTTTTGCAGAAACTCCGTGAACTCCTCCTTGCCCACGGCCTGCTCATAGGCGTCCTCCAGGGTGGCCTTGATGTCATCCGGGGTATCCTGATGCACGAAGACGCCCCAGAACGGCCCCCATGGCAGGAAGCTCTCTATGTCGGGCAGCGCCTCGGTGATCGGCGGCACACCCGGCAGCGATTCGATCTCTTCGGCGGTGAGGATGGCCAGCCCCTTCAGCTTGCCGCCGCGGATCTGCTCACCGGCGGCGGCCAGACTCAGCGGCATGAAGTCGATATGGCCACCCAGCATGGCGGTGATGCCTGGGCCGTCGCCGCCGAAGGTAACGGTGCGCACGTCGAGTTCGTCCACTGCATTGATCATGGCGTGAACCGTGCTTGGCAGGCCGCCGGCACCGGTGCCGCCCATACGCAGCTCGTTGGGATTCTCGTGGGCATATTCGAGCAGCTCGGCGAAACTATCGAAAGGGCTGTTTTCGGGAGCGGCGATTACCACCAGCCCCTGGCCGATGATATTGACGGTATGCATGTCGTCGTAGGTGAAGTCGGCCAGACCCATCAGCGGGTAGAGTTGTGGATTTTCTGCACCGAAGAGCATGTTGTAGCCGTCCGCACGCTGGCGCATCACGTGGTTCATACCGATCACGCCAGTGCCACCCGGGCGATTGGTCAGTACGATGGTAGTGCCCAGGATCTCTTCGACATGGGGGGTGAGGCTGCGCACCACGTTGTCGGTGGCACCGCCGGCGCCCCATTGAATGGTGCCTTGAATGTTGCGCTGGGGATAGTCGGCCAGGGCGCTGCTTGCCAGGGCAAGGGAGCCGAGAGAAACGGCCAGTGATGTAAACAGTGGCTTGAGCATGGAATCCTCCGGGGTGGTTGTTGTGCGTGCCGCTCGTCGGCGGCCTCCTGTCTCGGCAGAAGTGAACATGTGTTCGCCTTGCGAACGGTAGTGCTATTAGCGAACACTAGAACTCCCTTCCAATAGTGTCAATGCCCGAAGGGTTTTATGCGACGAAGGTTTAATGCCGCCGACGCCGATCATCCGAATGGCGTGCGTATCGCCAGAGGCGCCGAATCCTCAGGGTAGCCGCAGACGCTTGGCAAGGGCATGCCCTGTTCAGCCATGTTGCGAACTAAAGAACGCTATGCGAACATTGAAACCAAGTTCTATTTCCGCTCCTCAGAGGTGAGGGGGCGGGTTTCGAGCCAACCACATGGCTGCCCATTGCGACCAGACGATGGGGCCGGGAGAGGTAGAAGATGCGTGCCATTGCCACGGTCTGCCTGAGCGGCGACCTCAGGACCAAACTCGAAGCTATCGCTCGTGCAGGCTTCGAGGGGGTGGAAATCTTCGAAAATGACCTGCTCTCCTTCGATGGGTCCCCCGAGGAGGTGCGTCAGCTCTGCGAGCGTCTGGGGTTGGCCATCGTGGCCTTCCAGCCGTTCCGCGATTTCGAGGCCATGCCCGAGCCGCAGCGCAGCCGTAACCTGCAGCGGGCCGAGCGCAAGTTCGACCTGATGGAGCAGCTCGGCACTGACTTCATGCTCGTCTGCAGCAACGTCTCTCCTCAGGCGAGCGACGACATGAAGCGGGCCGTGACCGATCTACGCGAACTGGCCGAGCGTGCGGCCAGGCGCAACCTTCGCATCGGCTTCGAGGCGCTGGCCTGGGGGCGTCATATCTCCGACTATCGCGATGCCTGGGAAGTGGTGCGGCGCGCCGACCACCCCAACCTCGGCGTGGTGCTCGACAGTTTTCACATTCTTTCTCGTGGGCACGACCTCTCCACGATCGCCAAGATTCCCAAGGAGAAGATCTTTTTCGTCCAACTGGCCGATGCACCGCTGCTCGAGATGGACGTTCTCCAGTGGAGCCGCCACTTCCGCTGCTTCCCCGGTCAGGGACGCCTGCCGCTCAAGGATTTCATGGCGGCCCTTGCCAAGTCGGGTTACGGCGGCCCTCTGTCGCTGGAAATTTTCAGCGATGCCTTCCGCGCCGCGCCGGCTGACATCACCGCGCTGGATGGACTTCGCTCATTGATCTGGCTCGAGCATCTTGGTCAGCACGGGATTGCCGACACCTTGCCTCAGGCGCCGCACTACCACGGGGTTCACTTCATCGAGTTCACTCTCGATGAGGAGAGCGCCGCCCCCTTGGGCGAGTTTATCGATGCGCTGGGCTTTCGTCACGTGGGTCGCCACCGCTCCAAGAACGTGGAGCTGTGGAAGCAGGGCGAGATCCATCTGGTGCTCAATTTCGAGACCGACAGCTTCGCCCACACCTTCCGGTTGCTGCATGGCACCTCGGTGTGCGCCGTGGGCTTTCGGGTCGACGATGTGGCACGTGCGCTGGAACGCGCCCGTGTCTTCAAGGCACCGCTGTTCCGCAGCCAGGTGGGCGAAGGGGAGATGGAGATTCCGGCGATCCGCGGGGTCGAAGGCAGCCTCATCTACCTGGTGGACGAGTCGGCGGCAGACGACCTCCAGTGGCGCACCGACTTCGAGCTGTTCGACCAGGAGAGTCGCAACGAGGCAGGGCTGATGCGTATCGACCATCTGTCCTATGTCCTGCCGGCCACCCAGTTGCTGAGCTGGCAGCTGTTCTACCGCACGGTATTCGGCTTTGCCGCCGAGGCCGAGAACGAGATCGTCGATCCACACGGCATGATGATCAGCCAGGCAGTGGTCAGCCCCGACCGCAGCATTCGTCTGCCGCTGACCGTCTCCCAGGCTCAGCAGACCCAGCCGGGGCGCTTCCTCAGCGAGTTTCGCGGCGGCGTGCAGCAGATCGCCTTCGAGAGCAACGACCTCATCGCCACCGTGGATGAGCTGCTGTCGCGTGGGCTACCCCTGCTACGGATACCGCGCAACTACTATGACGATCTCGAGGCACGCTTCGACATCGACCCGGCGCTGCTCGACGCCATGCGTTCGCGCAATATTCTGTTCGACCGCAGTGAGGAGGGCGACTTTCTCCATGCCTATACCGAGACCTTCTCGGGACGCTTCTTCTTCGAGATCGTCGAGCGTCGCGGCCGCTACCAGAAATTCGGCGAGCCCAATGCCGGCATACGACTCGCGGCTCAAGCGAAGTCCGGCTGAAACCGGCAGCACTGGAAGCCTTTCGAGACGGTTTTTCGAGATCCATTCGAGTTCTTCGAGCGCAGCAAGCTCGCCCCGTTCAGGAAAACAGCGCTATGAAACTGGGACTGATAGGTAAGGCCATCATGAACTCCAGCTCGCCGGACTTGCACGTGCGGCTTGGCGGGCTGACGGAGATTCCCACGACGTACGACCTGTTCGACGCCAACGAGCAGCCCATCGATTCGCTCGAGAGCCAAGTGCGTAAAGTGGTGGCCGCCGGGTACCGGGGCGTCAACGTCACCTATCCCTGGAAGGAGGAGGCGGTGCGCCTTGCCGATCGTACCAGCGAGGGCGCACGCATGGTGGGTGCTGCCAATACCCTGGTCTTCGAGGCTGAAGGCATTTTTGCCGACAATACCGATTTCACCGGCTTCATCAGCGGTTTTCGCGCCACGCTGGGAGAGCGTCAACCAGGACGTGTCCTGGTGCTCGGCACCGGCGGAGTGGGCAAGGCGGTGGCTTTTGGCCTGGGCCGGCTCGGCGCCTCGGAGGTAATCCTGATGGACCTGGATCCGGCCAAGTCGAAACGGCTGGCCGAGGAGCTGCGGGCCCAGGGTTTCGTTGCTTCCACCATTACGCCCGAGCAGCTGGCCGAGACGGTGCCGGCCTGCGACGGCCTGGTGAACTGTACCCCCATCGGTCACGAAAAGAGTCCCGGCTGCCCGTTGCCCAAGGAGCTGGTGGCGGCACATCACTGGATCTTCGATGCCGTCTACGTGCCGGCCGTGACCGAGTTCGTCGCCGCCGCCAAGGCCGTCGACGCGGCGGTGATGAGTGGGGTGGGCCTGTTCGTGTTCCAGGGCATCGATGCCTTCAAGCGGTTTTGCGAGGACGACAGCAAGCGCGCCTCGGTGGATGCGCAGGCCACGACCCTCTACGCGCACTACCGCCGCGAACTGCTGAAGGAGAACGATGCATGAGCCAGGGCAAGGTACTGGTCCTGCACGAACCCAATCTCAACCACCTGCCAGCCTGAGATCTACGGCTACGAGACCCTGGACGACGTCGGCAATGACCTGCGCAAGAAGGCGGTGTTGGCCGGCTGGGACATCCACTGCCGGTAGAGCAACCATGAGGGCGAGCTGATCGAAGCCATCCATGCCGCCCGCCTCGACGGCACGGCGGCGGTCATCAAACAGGGGGGAGTGATGCCGAAGATATCCAGCATGGGCGCTCCTCGAGGTAGCGAGGGGTCGAGCGTCAGTCTCCCGCCGCGGCGAGCTGCTGGAAGTGCGCCATCATGCGAGTGGCATCGGCGGGCCGTCCGCTGATCAGCTCGAAGGCCTTGACCGCCTGGAACACCGCCATGTTGGTGCCGTCCATGGTGGTGCAGCCCAGCGCCCTGGCCTTGCTCAGTAGTTCGGTCTCCATGGGGAAATAGATGATGTCGGCGACCCACAGCTCTGAGCGCAGCAGCGGCTCGGGGACCGGCATGCCGGGCAGCTTGTCCATGCCCACTGGGGTGGTATTGACCATGCCATCGGCGGTAGCCATCTCGGCTGCCAGGTCCACGCCGACGTACGCCCGTCCTGTGCCGAAACGGCCCTTTAGAGAGGCGATCAGCTCGCGCACCTTGCCGACATCGGTATCGAATATCACCAGCGTTTCGACGCCCTGCTCCAGCAGGGCATTGGCCACGGCGGCACCGGCCCCCCCGGCCCCCATCTGCACGACCCGTCGGCGTGGTGCCTGCCCCAGGTTGCGACGAAAGGCCTCGCCGAAGCCGGTGCAGTCGGTGTTGTGGCCGATCAGCATCTCCCCACGGATCACCACGGTGTTCACCGCGCCGATGGCACGCGCTTCGTCGGAGAGCTCATCGAGATAGGGAAGGATCGTCTGCTTGCAAGGGAAGGTGACATTGAGGCCGTCGAAAGCGCTTTGGCGCACGGCGCGTAGCAGCTCCGGCAGCGCCTCGGCGTCGAGTTCCAGGCTATCCAGATCGATCAGCTTGTAGACATAGGGCATCCCTTGGCGGCGGCCCTCTTCCATGTGCAGATCGGGAGTCTTGGACTGCTGGATGCCGGCGCCGATCAGGCCAACCAGCACGGAACGGTCGTTGATGGCACTCATCAGGCTATCTCCACCATTCGTTTGGCGAAGTGCTCAATGGCCAGCGCATAGCCGTGGGTGCCCAGCCCGCAGATCACGCCGACGGCGACGTCGGAGACGTAGGAGTGGTGGCGGAACGCCTCACGCCGGTGCACGTTGGAGATATGCACCTCGATGACCGGTAGTTCCGAGGCCAGGATTGCATCGCGGATAGCCACCGAGGTGTGGGTCCAGGCCGCCGGGTTGAGCACCACGCCGGCCACCTTGCCGCGGGCCTGGTGGAGCCAGTCGATCAGCTCACCCTCGTGGTTGGTCTGGCGGAAGTCGATGGCCAGGCCACGTGCTTCACCCTGACGCTGGCAGAGGGCCTCCACGTCTGCCAGGGTCTCGTGACCATAGAGTTCTGGCTGACGGGTGCCGAGCATATTGATGTTGGGGCCGTTGAGGACCAATAGAGTAGCGGTCATGGGTATCTCCAGAGCAGAAAAAAGCGGAGGGCGTCAGACCTCGAAGACACGGTATTCGCCGACCTCGAGCATGAGATGGTCATTGCCGGGAACGGCAAGCCGCAGGAAGATATAGTCGCGACCCCTGCGGCGCTCGTAGCGCAAGGCATAGGTCTCGAGCAGGATCTGGCCGTGTTCGGGCAAGGCCTGGTGGGCCGCCAGGTCGTGGTAGTAGTTGGCCGGTACCGGTTCCACGGCAAGTCCGGCGGCACTCAGGCGCTGGACGGTGGCCACCACATCGTCGACTTCGAGGCGCAGTTCCACACAACTGGCAGGCTGATCAACCCCCGCTGAAGCTGACAAGGCGCGACCGACCGAAGTGCCAGCATGGGTCGAGGTCTCCAGGGCGATCTCCACCCCACCGTCGGTGAGCTGCCAGCAGCGACGCCTTACCACGCCCTGGGGCTCGTGGCGCACGCCCGTGCTTGCCGCAGGCAGTCCTAGCAGATGACGCCAGACGCCTGACTCGCTCTCCAGCAGGCCAAGCGGTAGGGCGAAGGCGACTCCGCTCAACCGACAGTCCGAGGGCGCCGGATGCAGGCCAGACTCGAAGCGTCCGTCGAGGTTGGCGTCGTGGCCAATGCGCAGCGCCAGGGCCGCTGGGGTGGTCAGCAGTCGGCCACCCAAGTCATCATCGCCGCGGGTGGCTTGACCATAGTCTTCCAGACGCATCAGCAAGGCCTGGGAGTCGGTGCATGTGAGGCCCAGGCTATGCACAGCAACGGCCGCGTTGTCGTGGGTCTCACGTAGATAAACATCGAAGGCCTGGCCAGCAAAGCGGGTGATGGGCGCTCGGCGATGCCGGCCCTGCTCGACCAGGCCCAGGCTACCCAGCAAATGCACCACGGCCTGGCGGTGGACGGGCGGTATGGCTAGCTCGAGGCTGGCAAAACCGTTGAGAGTCGGGGCCCCGGGCGGCTGAAACAGTGGGAACCCTGCCGGGTTGGGCAGTTGGGCGTCGGCTTGCAGGCGCTCCTCCAGCCACAGCAGCGATTGGCGAGCGGCCATCGCGATAGGGCCAGCCGGAGCGGCGCGAAACTCGTCGTTGAACATCTCCAGCGACAGTGGACCAACGTATCCGGCCTTGAGCACGGCGGCGACGAAGCCTGTCATGTCGTATTCGCCGAGGCCGGGAAATGATCGCAGGGTGCGGCTGTACCTCGGGGGGCGAAGACTCTCTCGCGGGGCGTCGGAGAGCTGCAGGAAAAAGATCTTCTCGCCGGGCAGCTGAGTAATGGGGGTGATGGCGTCGTCCAGTGCCAGGGTGTGGTAGCTGTCGAGAATGAGCCCAAGGCTAGGGTGGTCGGCGGCTTCAACCGCCGCCCAGGCCTGGGCGTAGCGGTTGATTTGCGTGCCCCAGGAGAGTGCCTCGAAGCCCACTCTCAGCCCGCGGGCCGCCGCCCGTTCGGCCAGGCGATGGAGCTGCTCGGCGACGAGGGTCGGATCGCCGGAAACATCGGGCTGGGCATTGGAGCAAACCAGCATGAGCTCCACACCGAGCTGTTCCATCAGGTCGAACTTGTGCTCGGCGCGCACCAAGTTGCGCTCCAGCTGTTCAGGCTGGACACCCTCGAAGTCTCGAAACGGCTGAAAAATTTCGATGGTCAGCCCCAGGTTCTCGGCCATCCGGCGAATCTCGTCTGGGCGGCCCGGGTAGCTCAGCAGATCATTCTCGAACAACTCACAGCCATCGAAGCCGGCGGCGGCGATGGCCTGGAGTTTCTCCGGTAGGCTGCCGGAGAGCGACAGGGTGGCGATAGAGTGGCGCATGAGGGCCTCCCTGCAGGCGGGCCAGAGCCCGTCCGCATCATGGATAGTGATCGGGGTACCGCCTGGCGGCAGGCTCAGTCCGGCTGGACGTTGAGTTCCTCTTCCCGCGCGCGCGCCAGCATGGTGCGAATGTTGTCCGTGGTTCGCTGGGTATGCTGGGCCAGCAGGGCGCAGGCCAGGTCGGCGTTGCGCTCCAGCGTGGCCTCTACAATCGCTGCGTGCTCGCTGCGGGTATCCCGGTCGAAAGGGTTTTTCTGAAGGTAGAGGCGGCGGTAGCGATCGTTGAGGTCGTGGAGCGTGCGACAGTAGTTGAGGAGCAGCGGCATGTCACAGGCCTCGAGCAGCTTGAGGTGGAACTGGCGGTGGGCCTCTTCCCAGACCTCCTGCTGCTCCAGGGTCATGCCATCGGTACGCTTGATGCTGTCCAGCTCGTACTGGGCGGCGATGATTCCGGCTTCCCAGCGCCGGCCGCCCTCGGCGATCGCCTCACGCAACGCCAGCCCCTCGAAGTGGATGCGCAACCTGGCGATCTCCCTGAGATTCTTCTCCGATACGGGCATGACACGGTAGCCACGTTTGTCCTCGATCAGCACCAACCCCTCGGCACCCAGGCGCGACAGCGCCTCGCGCAGGGGGCTGCGGCTGATCGACAGGTTTAACTGCTCGCGAAGGGCCTCCAGACGAAGCTTGGCCCCCGGGCGAAGTTCACCGCTGAGAATGGCGCGACGCAGGCGCTGAACCAGGGAGGTGGCCAGGGTGATACCGCCCTCCCCGCTCTCGGGGACGAGACTTTCCATCATCCTGTTCATCATCAGAGCCTCCAGTGTTACCGGCGTCGTGACGCCTATCGGGTAGCGAGAGATCAGTGTTCAGTATACCGCGCCTTATCCCTTGGCCTTCAGGGCTCCTCTGCAAGCAAGGAGGCCCTGGGCGAGCCTCAAAGCAGCGGCGTGGCGTGTTCATGGAAGCTCGGCGGGCATTCCAGGCCCCAGGCGGTGGAGCGGCCCTTGACCTCGGTGCCCCAGGTTACCGGTTCCCAGTCCGGTTCGAAGATATGAAAGCCGCCGGCAAACACCTCAATGCGATTGCCACCCGGCTCATAGACATAGAGGAAGAAACCCTGGGTGCGCGAGTGCTTGGCCGGCCCGAACTCGATGAAGACGTCGTTCTCCATGAAGATCTCGGCGGCTCGCAACACCTCCTCGCGGGTGCTGGCGTAGTAGGCCAGGTGATGCAGACGACCGCTGACACCCGCCGCTGGCTCCTTGGTGATCGCCAGGTCGTGGGCCTTGTTCATCAGGCTCATCCAGGCACCGACTTCTTCGCCCTGGCCGCCGGGGATCAGGTGCTCACGTAGTTTGAAGCCCAAGGTCTCGGCGGCGAAGGTGCGCATCTCCACCACGTCCCGGGTCAGCAGGTTGATATGATCGATGCGTTCCACCGCCACGCCTCGGCCATGGTATTTCTGTGGCTGATTGGGGAGATAGGCTTGCTGACCCTCGGGCGCCCGGTATTTCTCGGACTCGAAGTAGAGCTCCATCTCGTGGCCGCCGATGCCGGTGAAGCGGTAGGCCTTGCCGTGGCCCACGTCGCCATCGATCCAGCGCCCCTGAACACCATAGGCTTCGAGGGCGGCGACACGACGCTCCAGAGCCTGGGGGCTCATGGCTCGCCAACCCACATGACCAAGCCCGGCCTGGTGGGAGGCGGTGAGCTTCAGCGAGGTGAGATCATGGTCGCCCCAGGCGCGCAGAAAGGCGCTGTCACCCTCGGTGGCCACGACATCGAGACCGTAGACTTCGGTGAAAAAGCGCAGGCTCTCGTCGAATTTGGGCGTGAGCAGCTCGGCGTGGCCCAGCTTGGCGATGTCGTAGATCGGTTCCTGGTAGGACATCTCTTGTACTCCCGTTGAGTTGGCAGGTCGCTGCTGTTGTTGTGTTTGGGATGGCGAAATCGCCAGGGGTCATCGATGCGTCATATCCAGCGCGACGTCGACGATCATGTCCTCCTGGCCGCCGACCATCTGGCGGCGGCCCAGCTCCACCAGGATATCCATGGTCTTCAGGCCATAGCGCTCTGCAGCGGCCTCGGCGTGACGCAAAAAGCTGGAGTAGACGCCGGCATAGCCCAGCGCAAGGGTCTCGCGATCGACGCGAACCGGCCGGTCCTGCAGAGGGCGAACGATATCGTCGGCGGCGTCCATCAGGGTGTAAAGGTCACAGCCGTGATCCCAGCCCAGGCGCTCGGCGACGGCGATGAACACCTCGAGCGGAGCATTGCCGGCGCCGGCACCCATCCCGGCCAGGCTGGCATCGACCCGGTCGCAGCCCTCCTCCACCGCGACGATGGAGTTGGCCACACCCAGGCTCAGGTTGTGGTGAGCATGAATGCCGGTCTGGGTGCTCGGGTCGAGCGCATCCTTGAGCGCCCGGAATCGCTCGCGCACCCCCTCCATGGTCAGGGCACCACCGGAGTCCACTACATAAAGGGTCTGGGCGCCGTAACTCTCCATCAGCTTGGCCTGTTCGGCGAGCCCCCTGGGCGTCTGCATATGGCTCATCATCAGGAAGCCTACGGTATCCATACCGAGCTTGCGGGCATGCTCGATATGCTGGCGGGAGACGTCGGCCTCGGTGCAATGGGTGGCGATGCGAGCCCCCCTGGCACCGGCGGCATAGGCGGCGTCCAGGTCGTGGACGGTACCAATGCCAGGTAGCAACAGGGTGGTGATCATGGCGTGCTCCACTACCTCGGCTACTGCGGCGATCCACTCCACGTCGCGGTGAGCGCCGAAGCCGTAGTTGAAGCTGGAGCCTTGCAGGCCGTCGCCGTGGGCCACCTCGATGGAGTCGACTCGGGCGGCGTCGAGGGCACGAGCGATGCGTCGGGCATCGTCCAGGCTGTACTGGTGGCGCACCGCATGGCTGCCATCGCGCAGGGTAACGTCGGAGATGTAGAGTTTTTTGCTCATGATGGAGCTCCTCAAGCGGTGGCGGCAAGCAGGCGGGTCTCGGCCAGACGCTCGGCGCAAGCCTTGGCAGCGGAGGTCATGATGTCCAGGTTGCCGGCATAGGCAGGCAGATAGTGAGCAGCGCCTTCCACTTCCAGGAAGATGGAGGTCTTGAGGCCGCTAGCCTTGCCGATGCCGGGAACGTTCAGCGGCGCCTCGGCCGAAATCTCCTCGAATTGCACCCGCTGCTTGAGGCGATAGCCGGGCACATATTGCTGGACCATGCGGACCATCTCCTCGACGGAAGCCTCGATGGCGGCTCGGTCAGCCGGCTCGGAGAGTACGAAGACGCTGTCACGCATCAATAGTGGCGGCTCGGCGGGATTGAGGATGATGATCGCCTTACCGCGTTCGGCCCCGCCGCAAACCTCGATGGCCTTCGAGGTGGTTTCAGTAAATTCGTCGATATTGGCACGGGTGCCGGGGCCGGCGGACTTGCTGGAAATGGAAGCGACGATCTCGCCGTAATGCACCTTGGCGACCCGAGCAACGGCTGCCACCATGGGGATGGTAGCCTGGCCACCGCAAGTGACCATGTTGATGTTGGGGGCGTCCAGGTGCTCGTCCAGATTGATGGGGGGGATCACGTAGGGGCCGATGGCCGCGGGGGTCAAGTCGACCACCCTGATGCCGCGGGCCGTGAGCAGCTCGCTGTGGCGCCGGTGGGCGCCGGCGGAGGTGGCATCGAAGACGATCTTGATCTCGTCGATGTGGTCCATGGCCAGCAGCCCGTCGATGCCCTCGGCGGTGATGGGCACGCCAAATCTCTGTGCCCTGGCCAGGCCGTCGGAGGCGGGGTCGATGCCCACCATGGCGCCCATCTCCAGGTACTGGCCGTGACGCAGGATCTTGATCATCAGGTCGGTGCCGATGTTGCCGGAGCCGATGATGGCGACTTTGACTTTCTGGCTCATGCTGGAGTCCTCACTGCTGCCGTGCGCGGCGTTGCTGCATGGTTTCCCCACCTACACCCCAATGGGTGGCGGGGTACTCCTGGACCAGCACCCGTACACTCTCCAGAGGGGCGTCCAGGCTCTCGCTGATGGCACGGGCGACATTCTCGATAAGCCTCTGCTTCTTCTCGGCATCACGGCCTTCGATGATGTTGATGGTGGCGATCGGCATGGTCACTCCTCCACATGGAAACCGAGGCTGCCTAGCTGCTGCATTTCCAGGCGCACGTATTGTCCGGGCTCTAGCCACTCGGCGGCAGTAGCGCCACCAGCCAGCACGATGTCGCCGGCACGTAGCGGCTCGCCGGCCTGGGCGGCCAGGCGTGCGGCAGCCACCAGCGAACGGATGGGGTTGCCAAGAATGGCAGCGGTTGAACCGACATGACGAGTCTGGCCGTTGAAACTCATGGCCAGCCCCAGGTTGGTAAAATCGATCCTGGGATCGCCCCAGTTACCGATCACGAAGCCCGTGGAAGAGGCGTTGTCGGCGATCACGTCGGGCAGTGAGAACTTGAAGTCGCGGTAGCGCGAATCGATGATCTCAAGCGCAGGAGCGATGGCCTCAATGGCCGTCAGGGCCTCGGCAGGAGTGACCTGTTCAGGCAGGTCGCGGCCAAGCAGGAAGGCCAGTTCCGGCTCCACCCGCGGGTGCACATAGCTGGCCAGGCTTATGGTCGAGTTCTCCTCGATGCGCATGCCACTGGTCAGGCGCCCCCAGATCACATCGTCGATGCCCATCTGGCTCATCTTGGCGCGACTGGTGAACCCCATCTTCATGCCCACTCGGGTCTCGCCGCGCTGCAGGCGCTGTTGTATGGAGGCCATCTGGATGGCGTAGGCCTCATCCAGCGACATCTGCGACTCGGGGTCGAGCTGCTCCACGGCGGTGGCTGAGCGGGCCGCCTCGTCGAGCCGGAGGGCGTGCTGCTGAATATTACTCATGCGCTCACCTCGTCATTCGCTGCCAGTTGGAAGACGGCCTGGACGCTGCCTAGGCCGTTGATGCGTGCCTCGATCACGTCACCGGGCTGCACCGGCACCATGGGGCCGAGGGCGCCGGAGAGCACGAGGTCGCCAGCCTTCAGCGGCTGACCGAGTTTGGCCATCTTGCGGGCCAGCCACACCACGGCATTGAGGGGGTTACCAAGACAGGCGCGGCCCACGCCAACCGAAACCGGCTCACCGCGCCGCTCCATCACCATGCCGCACAGATCCAGGTCGAGGTCTTCGAGGCGTCGCGGGGTGCTGCCCAGCACATAGACGCCGGACGAGGCGTTATCGGCAATAGTGTCGATGATGCCGATGTTCCAGTCGGCGATGCGGCTTCCAACCACCTCGAGGGCGGCTACCGCATGATCGATGGCGCGGAACACGTCCACCTGCGTAGGGTTGACCATGGCCAGGTCCTGGCCCAGAACGAAGGCAACCTCAGCCTCCACCTTGGGCTGCTGCAGCTGCGCCCAAGGGATCGGTTCACCGTTGCCGTAGCCCATGTCGTCGAACAGAGCGCCGTAATCGGGTTGATCGACACCTAGCTGGGCTTGCACCACTCGTGACGTGAGTCCGATCTTGCGGCCGACGATGCGGTGACCAGCCGCCAGCCGTGCCTCGGTGTTGTGCTGCTGGATGGCGTAGGCGGCTTCGATGTCGAGGCCCTCGAACCTCTCGCGCAGCGGGGAAATGAAGTCACCGCTGGCGACGGCATCGCGCAGTTGCTGGGCTGCCAGTTGCAGGGATTCCGGCTTCATGATGATTTCCCGATTCCTTGTTCGTTGGCGGAGCCGTCGGCCTGCTCGGCCTCGCGGGCGGCGACGCTAGCCAGCATGTGGGCTCCACGATTGGCGGCGGGCAGGCCGCGGAACAGGAAGCAAAGATTGATGGTGGCTTGGAGCTCCTCCCAACTTGCGCCACAGCGGCGGGCCGCGATGCAATGGGTTTGGGCGGCATCGTTCCCTGCCATCAAGAGCATGCCGAAGAGCATCATCTGCACCATCTTGGGTTCCAGGTGCGGAGTGTCCATGGCGTAGCTGCGTGTCTTTTCTTGCAGTTCGACCATGGTGGGATCCATGACACCGGTGGTGCCCAAACGGGCCTCGATACGCGGCGGCACGAAACCGAGCAAATCGAGATAGGGCTGCTGGTGGGCGCTGATGGCGTCCCTCTGTGCGGTGCTTGTCAGGCCCATGGCCTGACCGACAGCGTCCAGGTCGAGTCGAGGTGATGACATGGATGGAGCTCCTTGTGAGCAACAGAATAAGCGACAAAATTTGTTTTGCATGCAAAACAGCCGTTGAGTGCAAACTATTCGCCCCGCCCTCAGGCGTCAAGAGAGTTGAAGAAAGTTAAGACCAAAGTCGTATTTATAGAATGATCTTGAGCATTCCGCGAAAAGTTGTTGCGGTGAACTCCTATTTATTTCACGACTGGCGTACCGCAACACTGGATTGTTATTAGACGTTGGTCGAGGGGATATTGACCGGAATCTGACAGCGCCCTAGTTTGTGTTTTGTCGTCAATAAAAAATTTGCATGCAAAATGACGTCAGGATACCTCACTCCATGCAGCGGTGCTTCCAGGATGGCAAGGCGAAAGCCCGAGGCTCAGGCACCCATAACGACAACGAGGCAACGACAATGACAACGATGAACTTGAAGAGCGCCCTGCTCGGCACCGCCCTGGCCTTCGGCGTAAGCACCATGGCTCAGGCTCAGACGATCCGCTTTGCCCACGTCGACCCCGACGACTGGCAGGGCTCCAAGAAGGGCGCGGCAGCGCATATGTTCAAGAAGATCGTCGAGGGTGAGACCGACCTCAGCGTCGAGATCTTCCCTGCCGCTTCACTGGGCAACGAACCCGAGCTGGTGGAACAGGCCATTGACGGCACGACTCAGGTGGTGATGGTTTCTGGCGCCATGGCGCAGATCTGTCCGGCGGCCGGAGTACTCGATATTCCCTATACCTTCGATTCGCCAGTGACCGCCTGGCGAGTGCTGGACGGAGAGTTCGGCCAGGAGCTGGCCGAGCACTGCCTGAACCAGACGGGGCTGCGCACCCTGGGGTACGGCGAGACAGGCGTGCGTCACTTCACCAACAGCGTGCGTGAGATTCGGACCCCGGATGACATGGCAGGGTTGCGCTTCAGGGTCCAGGACATACCGCTCTATGTGGAGATGGTACGCGGGCTGGGGGGCGAACCAACCCCGATTGCCTGGTCGGAAGTGCCCACCGCGTTGGCCACTGGCGTGGTGGACGGCCACGAGAACCCGGTGGGGACCATCTACAACAACAACATTCATGAACTGCAGGCCTACCTGACCCTGGATGGGCACGTCTATGCCACTGACTTCCTGCTGATCAACGATGACTTCTACCAGTCGCTATCGCCCCAGGACCAGGCCGTAGTTGAACGCGCTGGTGTCATCGCCGGTGTGATGGGGCGGGCGATTCAGCAGTTCACCACAGCCGAGGGGGTGATTGCGGTGCAAGAGGCAGGCATGCAGGTCTACACTCCCACGGCGGAAGAACTCGAGCAGTTCCGTGAGCGCGCTCAGCCTCGTGTCCTCGAGTGGCTGGCCGACGACTTGGGCCCCGATGCCGAGTGGATCGACAAGCTGGAAGCCGCCGTCGCCGCGGCCAGCCGCTGATCACTGACGTACGCGAATGCACCCTGCCGGCTGAGCCGGCAGGGTGCCCCCGACTCTTCACTGGCTGAGACGCGCTCACCATGGCTGCACTCTTCCGTCCCCTGACTCTCCTGGTGTCACGGTTACTGGCTATTGGCGCCGGGCTATGCATGGCCACCATTTTTCTGATCGTCTTCTGTAATGCCGTGCTGCGCTATGCGCTAGGTAGCTCGCTGGCCTGGGGAGATCAGTTGCCTGTCTTCCTGGGCATCTATGGCGTGATGTTTGGTTTGTCGCTGGGCTATTTACAGGATCGCCACGTACGCCTCGGCCTATTAGTGGACTTCCTGCCTGAGCGCCTCCGAGAGATTCTATTTCTGATCGTCGACCTATCGGTCGTAGTGATTGGCGTATTGCTCTCCTGGTCTGGCTACCTCTTCATGCAGCAGCGCGGTGGCATGCGTATTTCGGGGTTGCACGGCGCGATGCGTGATCTGAGCCGATTGACGGGCCTGGATCTAAGCCTCTTCGCCACCATGGCTCCCTATCAGTTCGCCCTGTGCCTTGGTGGCGCCATGCTGGCCGTAGCAGCGGTGCTGAAGTTCATCGAACGGCTTGGCTTGCTGCGCAGCACACCGGAGGGAGTGTGACATGGTTTATGTAATTCTGGTCGGCGGGCTGATCATTGGCTTGCCGATCGCCTTGGCGATCCTGGCCGCCTTGCTGTTCTTCATGGCAACCGGCGAGCCGCCCTATCATCTGCGTGCGGTGGCTACCCAGATGTTCTCAGGCATGAACTCCTTTCCGCTGCTGGCAATCCCACTGTTCATTCTGGCCGGCGAGCTGATGAATGCCAGCGGCATCACCAGTCGTATCATCGCTTTCTCGAAGCTGATGGTGGGCAGGCTCAGGGGAGGGCTGGCTCATGTCAACATCTGGGCCTCGGTGGTCTTCGCAGGCCTGTCCGGTTCGGCGGTAGCCGATACCTCGGCGCTGGGACGTGTGTTCATTCCAGAAATGGAGAAGGAAGGCTACCCGCGCGATTTCGCAGCGGCGCTGACTGCGGCCTCGTCCGTCATCGGCCCGATCATCCCGCCGAGCATTCCGGTTATCATCTATGCACTGATCGTCTCTGGTGTCTCGGTGCCGGCCCTCTTTCTGGCGGGCATCGTTCCGGGGCTACTGCTGGCCCTCTTCCTTTCCGGCTACGTGATGATCTTCGCCGGCAAGTACCAGAAAAAGGCCGCGCCAAAGCCGGCCGGTGAGAAGCGAAAGATCCTGCTGGACGGCATCGTACCGCTGTTTATGCCGGTGTTCGTGGTGGGCTCCATCCTGCTCGGCATCGTCACGCCCACCGAGGCAGCGGCCTTCGCCGTTGCCTATGCCCTGCTGGCAGGAATGCTCTACTTTCGCGAGCTCGGCTGGCGGGATCTGCCTTCGATCTTTTCGCGTACCATGGTCGATAGCGCAGTGATCATGACGATTATCGGGGCTGTAGCCGCAGCTAACTGGCTGTTGACCTACAACCGCATTCCCAACCTGATCACCGACATGGTGCTTGCCTACATCAGTGTGGAATGGACCTTCCTGCTGGCGATCATTGTGTTGTTCCTGATAGTTGGGCTCTTCCTGGAAGGGATCGCCGCCATGCTGGTGCTGGTGCCGATTCTTCACCCCATCGCCATGAGCCTGGGAATCGACCCGGTGCACTTCGGTATCGTAGTGATTTTCAACCTCATGATCGGGTTGATCACCCCGCCCATGGGGCTCTGCCTGTTCGTGGCGGATTCGGTGGCCAAGGTGGGGCTAGCACGGTTGTCACTAAGAGTACTGCCGCTGTTCCTGGTGCAGTTACTGGTGCTGTTGATCATCACCTTCGTGCCGGCCACAGTGACTGGCCTGCCACGGCTATTGGGCTATTGATCCGTCACGGAACGCCATGAGACGACGCCAGCGGACTCGCCGCTGGCGTCGTGCATTCAATGGACGCTTGCACCGAACCCCGTCAAGTAGACACGATGGCTTGCCGCACTGGGGTGCTGGAGGCCGTCTCTCGTGCGGTAGGGAGAACACTGTCGCCCGGTCAAGGCGAATCTGCACTCGGTAAATGAGGTTCCGGGCGGCCTTCCCAAGCTGTCACGGTGCCCCGTGGGCGGCTCGGTGATCCCTTCGGACGTATCGATGCACCCTGCTGGAAGTGGAGCGCAGTCGCGTTAGCCAGCCGGCATGCTGGCTGATGGCGCTGTCAGTGTTTGCGCGTCGCCAGGAAGATGCCCGCGCCGATGATCAGCACGGCGCCCAAGTAGGTTTCCACCAGCGGTACGTCACCGAACACCAGATAGCCCGACACGGTGGCCCAGACGATCTGCAGGTAGAGAAAGGGCGAGACCAGGGATGCCGGGGCGCAGCGCATGGCCATGATCAGGCCGAGCTGGCTGACGGCACCCAGGGCGCCGACCAGCATGAATAGCGGCACATCGCCGCCGGCGATGGGTGTCCAGAAGAAGGGTACCACCACCGAACTAACCATGGCGCCGGCCAGCCCGGCGTAGAACAGAGACGCCAAAGGATGGTCGTTACGCCCGAAACGTCGCGTGGCCAACTGGTAGAGCGCAAAGCACAGCGCCATGCCGAAGGGCAGCAGAGCGGCAGGCTGGGCACGCCAGTCCACCGGCCCCACCGCAATCACCACGCCGACGAAACCGGCAGCCACCGCGGCACCGCGGGCCAGGGTCACGCGCTCGCCCAGGAGCGGAATGGCCAGCAGGGTAACCAGCAGCGGCGAACTGAAGTTGATCACGTAGACCTGCAGCAGCGGAAGCTCGCGGAAGGCCAGGAAGGCGAAGGTGCTGGCAGCGAGCAGCAGCAGGCCACGCACGAACTGCCCCGGAAGCGATTCGACGGACGCCATGATGACTCGGCAGCGGGGCCAGCCAAGCATCAGCAGATAGCCCCCCAGCACCAGCATGTGGCCGGCATAGCGGGCCCACACCACCTGCACCGGCGAGTAGCTCTGAGTGAGCCACTTGACCCCGGTGTCGAGCAGGGTGAACAGCAGGCCCGCGCCCAGCATGAAGGCGATGCCCAGCAGCGGGCGGTCTGCAGCCCCGGCGGCGGGTGTGGCGGTGGTCGTCGACATGGCCTTCGAAATCTCTTTGAAGAAAACTTAATAGTAGCAGGCTAACAGATTGGTCCCGTTAGGGCGCCATCCGTTAATTGGTCAGTGGTGGTGAACGAGGGTACTGGCCTTGTCGAGGGCCTGGCGGGCGCGCTCCAGAGCAGTGACCCCCTGGCGGCGCAGCGACTCAGTAGGTATTTCGAGGCTCAGGGGCCGGCCAGCGGGCAGGGTTGCCAGCAATGCCTCGAGATCGACGTCGCCGTCGCCGGGAAAGCAGCGCTGCTGCCTCGCCTCGTGAAGGATCTCTTCCATGCTGGCCGGGATCGGCCCCGCCACGTCGCACAGCTGCACGTAGCGCAGCCAGTCCGGCGGCACGTATGCGAGCTCTACCAGGCGGCTGGCCGAGCGGTTGAAATGGAAGGCATCCACCAGCAGGCAGGCGTTGGCGTGCCCGGCCTGACGCGCCGCAGCCACGATACGGTGTGCCTGGCGTAAGTTACGCACCCCCGTCCAAGGCATGAACTCCAGGTGCGGATGCAGGCCCAGTGGGCGAGCCAGCTCACACAGCGCAGCGAAATTGTCGATGGTGCGCATTTCGTCGTCGTCATTACCCGCCACCAGCACCTCGCTGGCGCCCAGCTCGGCGCCAATCTCCAGCACCTCGTGAAAATCCCGGGTCACGTCGCTATCGGGCTTGAGCCGCAGGATCTCGATGTCGAGTACCTTCATCCCCGTCTCCCGCAGCCGCTGCCGAGTCTGACGCCTCAGGGCGGCATCGCTGACCAAAGGATAGTGATGCTCTTCCGGCGTGGCGGGAATCAGCCGCAGGCCCACGGCTGCATAGCCGGCTCGGGCCGCTACCTCCACCATGTCCGGCGGTGACAGCTCGAGTACGGTGAGGGCGGCCAGGGAAAAGGTCGTGTCATGCATGGGGGGCATCGCCGTTGGTCATGCTATCTGCGTTGCGCTGCTTGCCGGCGACATGCAGGCCGGCAATATAACCGAAGGTCATGGCCGGGCCGAGATTGATACCTCCGGCCGGGTAGTGGCCGCCCATGATGCTGGCCATGTCGGCGCCTGCGGCATAGAGACCCGCGATGGGGCTTCCATTTTCATCAAGCACTCGGGCATGTTCGTCTGTCTCGAGGCCGGCGAAGGTGCCGAAGCAGCCCGGTACCACCTTGACCGCGTAGAAAGGGCCTCGCTCCAGCGGCGCTACGCAGGGGTTGGGTCCGTGAGCCGCATCGCCGTTCTTGCGATTGTAGAGCGTAGTGCCGCGGCCGAATTCGGGATCTTCGCCGTGCGCGGCGTGCCGGTTGAACTCGGCCACGGTGGCTGACAGGCCTTCCGGGTCGATGCCGCACGCCAGGGCCAGTTCGTCGAGCGTCCTGCCGCGCTTGAGATAGCCCTTGCGAATCCAGTGACGAAAGGGCACCGGCGCCGGGCGAGTGATGCCGAGACCGTAGCGGCGCTGAAAGCGGTGGGTGCAGATGAGCCAGGAGCAGATCTCCTCACCCTCGGGCACGGCGCTGATCATGGCCTCGACGTAGTCGTAGTAGCCGTGAGCCTCGTTGACGAAGCGTCTGCCGTTTTTCAGTACGCCGATGATGCCCGGCTTGGCGCGGTCGATGATGTGCGGGAAATGGCCGACGCGGCCGTTGCCCCAGGGCGCCAGGGAGACCGGCGCCCAGGCCACCGGCGAGTGGAGGCTGCTGCCCACCACACCGCCTACCGCCTCACCCAGACGCAGGCCGTCGCCGCTGGCTGAGGGCGGCGGCAGTGGCCAGTGCTCCTGGCCGGTGGGGGTGCGCGGGAAGAGCTCGCGGCGGCGTTCGACGTCCCAGGGGAAGCCGCCGGCAGCCAGCATCACGCCGTGGCGGGCGTGCAGCGTCTCCTTCCCCTCGGGGCCTTCGATCACCACGCCGGTGACCCGCTCGCCTGCCTTGATCAGGCGTGTCACCGGCGATGAAACGCGAAACGTCACACCCAGGTCGTCGGCGGACTTGGCCAGTCGTCCGACCAGCGCTACGCCGTTGACCAACTGCATGGCACGGCCGTAACGGGTCAGGTCAAGGAGGTGACGAGCCAAGCGCTGGGCGACATGTGCGAACGACTTCAAGGAACGCGTGCAGGTGAGGAATGCCGCCAGATCCGGACCGGCCTGGATCGGCATGCCCAGAAACGCGGTCTCGGGCATGGTCCTGCGCAGCTTGGACAGTGTCTCGCGGTTCAGTTGGCGGCCGTCGAAGGGGGCGGCAATCACCGAGCGCCCGCCAGTACCGGCGCCGGGCGTGTCGCCATGAATGTCGGCAATGGCGTTACCGTCGGCGAACTGCAAAGCGGTCTTCTCATGAAAGAACTCGACCATTCGCGGCGCGGCATCGAGAAAGGCGTCGATCTTTGCAGCGTCGTAGCGCTCACCCAGCTCTGCGCGTAGATAGGTGCGCACCGTTTCCGCCTCTTCGACGATGCCGGAGGCGCGGGCCAGGGGATTGAGCGGTGCCCACATCCAGCCGCCGGACCAGGCAGTGGCACCGCCCAGGGTGTCGGCTTTCTCCACTACCGCCACTTTCAGGCCATGGTAGGCCGCGGTGACGGCGGCGGCGAGGCCTGCGGCACCCGAACCTACCACCACCAAGTCGTACTCATGTTGCGGATCCATTCGGTTTCTCGCCAGAACTCGGTTTCAACAAATCTAGAACCATGTTCCAGTTTTTTCAATAGCAGCCGAGCATTTCTCCTGACGGTGGGCGCGGTCGGCGGTATCAACCGCGGGGCAACAGGCCAGCAATGTCCATCAACCAAATGCCCATGCTCAGGGTCACGAAGGCGCCCAGGGTAGCGATCATCAGCGTGGCGGCGCTGACGCCGGCCAGGCCATAGCGCTGGCCCAGCAGCGGGAAGACGCTGATCATGGGCGCACAGGCAAACAGCAGCGCACCGGCTAGCAGCATGGGGTCCGCTTCCGGCATCAGCAGGAAGACGCCGAGCACCGCCAGCGGGTGCAGGATCAGCTTGCCCGCCACGATTTGGCCTACGTCGTTCATCATGCCGCGCACCTGGAGACCGAACAGAGTGCCGCCGATGACGAACAGCGCCGCGGGGCCGGATGCGTTGGCCAGCATGTCGACGGCCTGGGCCAGCGGTCGGGGCAGAGTGGTGTCGGTCACCGCCAGTAGCAGGCCCAGCCCCAGCCCCACCAATATGGGGTTTCGTATCAGGCGGAAGAGCGTCTTGCGCGCCACCGTGGCGATGCCGGCGCCGCGCTGGCGACCTACCTCGGCGAGAATCAGCGCCGCCGGGATGATCAGCAGGTTTTCGATCAGCATGTTCAGCGCCAGGAAAACCGCCGCCGGAGAGGCGCCCAGTACCATGGCCGCCACCGGGAAACCGATGAAGCCGCTGTTCGAGGCGGACATGCCCAGAGCGTGAATGGCCCCTTCGCTGAGCGGCTTGTGCTGCAGGCCGAGGGTCAGCAGCAGGGCGAAGGCGAACACCGCCAGCGAGCCGAGGCCATAGGCCAGCAGATAGTGGGGCTGCAGGACCTCGTCCAGGGGGTTCTGGGTCACGGCGCGGATCACCAGCGCCGGCAGGGCGAAGTAGAGTACGAAGGTGGCCACTCCCTGCATCTGCTCCCGGTTCACCAGCCGCGTGCCCATGGCCAGGTAGCCGGCACCGATCAACAGGAAGATCGGCGTGGTGATGGCGAATATTTCCAGCATGGGGCCTCCTTGCCGGCGGCGAGCATGAGCGAGCCCCAGGTTATCCCGGGTCCCTCGTGCTCTATAGCTGCAGCGTCAGGTGAAGAGCCGTGAGGTAGGCGTGGCTTGGGAGAGTTCCTGGGCGGCGGTGACTAGCGCCTGCCCCAGTTCCTTGACCCGCTCGGCGTCGAGCCGCACGCTGGGGCCGGCAATGCTGAGCACGCCCTGCGGATGCCTGTCCAGGGGATGACGCACCAGGGCCGCCATGGCCGCGGTGCCAGGGCCCATGCTGTCGTGGGTCCAGCTGTAGCCGCGCTCACGGGTCTCACGCAGATGGTCGAGCAGCGCCTGCTTGGTGCGAGGCGCATTCGGCCCCAGTGGATGGTCGGTCTCCATGCCCTGGGTGTCGACCAGCGCCAGGGCCTGCTCGTCGCTGAGGGCTGCCAGCCAGGCGTGACCGCTGGCGGTGCAGAACAGCGGCGCCTCCTTGCCCATGTCAGGGTCATAACGCAAGCCGCTGCGTGCCCCCTGAGCCTTGGCGATCCAGGTCAGCCGGTTGCCCTCGATCACCGAGAGCCGCACCAGCTCGCCGCTCTGCTCGGCCAGACGATCGAGGATGGGTTGTACGATGTCGCTGGCACCGGTGCTCGAGAGGTAGCGAAAGCTCATGGCCACCAGCCGGGTAGTCAACTGATAGCGCTGGCTGGCGGCGTCCTGGCGCACGTGCCCGAGGCGAATCAGCTCATGACAGATACGATGAGCGGCGCTCTTGGGAATATCCAGCCGCTCGGCGATGACCAGCAGCGGCAAACCGTTGGCATCTTCGGAAAGGGCTTCCAGCACGCCCAGGGTGCGTTCGATCAGGCTGCCCGCCATGGGAAGGTCTCGCTTGGCAAAAATATTATTCTAGAACTATGTTCAAGAAACTTCATCCGCAGCCATTTAACTGACCGTTTCGCGAATCTCCCGCGCCTTTCTCTGCAGCAGCGGCAGGTACTCGCGCATCAGAGTGTCGAGATCGACCCGGGCGGCGTTGGTGCTGATGTTGATGGCGCCGAGCAGCTTGCCGTTGGCATCGAAGGCCGGCACCGCCAGCGAGCGCAGCCCCGAATCGAGCTCCTGATCGGCGATGGCGTAGCCCTGCTGGCGCACCTTGAGGATGCACTTCTTCAGCAGCGCCTTATCGGTCACGGTCTTGTCGGTGTAGCGCTCGAGCGTGACCCGCTCGAGGAAGGCATCGAGCTCGGCGTCGGGCAGCTGAGCCAGCAGCGCTCGGCCCATGGAGGTGTGAGCCGCGGGCAGGCGGGTGCCCACCGAGAGGGTGATGGCCATCAGCCGATGGGGAGCGGAGGAGCGCGCCACGTAGGTAACGGCGTCGCCGTCGAGCACGCCCAGGGACGAGGATTCGCCGCTTTCTGCGGTGATGTCCTCCAGTACCTGCTGGATCACGCTACGATAGTTGTTGGCGGAGAGAAAGGCGTAGCCGAGCTGCAGCACCCGTGGGGCCAGCTCGAAGTAACGGCCCTGCTTCCTCACGTAGCCCAGCGCGTGCAGCGTGAGCAGGAAGCGCCGGGCGCGGGCGCGGTTCATGTCGGTGCGCGCCGCGACTTCGCTGAGCGTCATGCGCGGGTGCGCCTCGTCGAAGGCCAGGATGACCTCGAGGCCGCTGGCCAGGGCGGTCACGAAGTCGCGGTCGTCTGGGCTGAGAACCTCTTCCTCTGGTGTCATTGTCGTTCCGTTATCGTGAGTTGCTCCCGGGTCGCACCCAATCTAGCATAGTGTTCGAATCACGAACACTTGTTCGACTATAGGCTGAGCGATTGGCAAGACCAAGCCGTGAGTCCGAGCCCTGATTATCGGAAACATGATACCGGAGACATGATATGTCCGACGCCCTGCTTCAGCATCCCTTCATGAGCCAAATCGCGCTGAGCGAGTGCAGCGCCGAGGCCATGGTGGCAGGCATGTTGGCCTTCGAGCTGGCGCTGGCCGAGGTGCAGGAGGCGCGCGGCCTCCTGCCCGAAGGTGTGGCGGCGCAGATGCGCAAGGCACTCGAGGGACACGCCTTCGATATCTCGTCCATTGGCGCCGGCGTGGCCAGCGGCGGCAACGCAGCGATCCCCTTCGTCAAGCAGGCGCGCGCGGCGCTGCCCGCCGAGCTGCGGCGCCATTTTCACCTCGGCGCCACCAGCCAGGACGTGATCGACTCGGCGCTGATGCTGCTGCTCAAGCCGCGTCTGGCGGCGTTGGATACGCTGCTGCGGCGCTGTCGTAGTGCTGCGCTCGCTCTGATGCAGGCTCACGAGACCACGGTGATGGTAGGGCGCACCCTGATGCAGCAGGCGCTGCCGATAACCTTTGGCGTCAAGGTGGCGCACTGGGGCATCGGCCTGGAGCAGGCACGTTGTCGCCTCGCCACACTCGAGCTGCCGGTGCAGTTCGGTGGTGCGGTGGCCGTTCATTCCGGTTTGGACGGACCGGGCTTGGACGGGCAGGGATCAGATGAAGCCGATCCGGGCGGGCTGGGCCTGGAGCTGATGGATGCCCTGGCGCAGCGCCTCGAGCTGAGCGTCCCGGTGCTCCCCTGGCATACCGACCGTCAGCCGATCCACGCGTTGGCCACCGCGCTCGACGCCGTAGCCGGTGCCGCCGAGAAGCTGGCGCTGGATGTCGCCCTGCTGACCCAGACCGAAGTGGGCGAGGTGAGCGAGCCCGGCGGCGAAGGCATGGGCGAGTCCTCCTCCATGCCGCACAAGCGCAACCCGGTACGCTGCGCGCTGATTCGCGGCGCGGCGCGTCAGGTTCACGGCCATGTCTCGGTCATTCTGAACGCTCATGCCCAGCCGCTGGAGCGCGGCCTGGGCGAGTGGCACGCCGAGTGGACCCCGCTGCTCGACAGCGCTCTGCTGGTGGAGGGAGCCCTGGAGCAGGCCGCCGTGCTGCTCGAAGGGCTCGAGGTGCACCCTGAGGCCATGCGGCGCAACCTGGCGGCGACCGGTGGCGGCATCATGGCCGAGCCGGTATCGCGCCTGCTGGCGCCCACGCTGGGCCAGGAGGCGGCCAAGCGCATCAGCGCCGAGGCTGCCGAAACGGCCCGCCTGCAGGGCGTGGCCTATGCCGATGCGCTGCAGGCTCACCCTGAGCTGCAAGGGCAGGTGGAAGCGCAAGCGCTGCGTCAGGCAACCGATCCCGCCTTATACCTTGGTAGTAGCCAAGCTCAAGTGCGCCGCGCCGCTGCCTGGCTTCAGCGCGAATAACGACCTGAAAACCCGTCGGTTTCATTGAGCTCAACGAGGGGAGGCCTGGCCTCCCCTCGTTTTTTTCGTTCCTGACGAGTTTGACGGCCGAGCGACTTGGCGTTAATTTGTTCGCATCACAAAACAAAGTTCGTTATTCGAACTTTTTAACGAGAGCGTCCAGGAGAACACCATGGCCGAATTCCTGAGCCTCCGTGACGCGGTGGCCCGCTACGTCGAAGACGGCGCCACCGTGGCCATGGAGGGTTTCACCCACCTGATTCCGTTCGCCGCCGGTCACGAAGTGATCCGCCAGAAGAAGCGCAACCTCACCCTGATCCGCATGACGCCTGACCTGGTCTACGACCAGATGATCGGCGCCGGCTGCGCCAGGAAGGTGATCTTCTCCTGGGGTGGCAACCCCGGTGTGGGCTCGCTGCACCGCCTGCGCGACGCGGTCGAGAAGGGCTGGCCGCACAAGGTCGAGATCCTCGAGCACAGCCACGCCGCCATGGCCTGCGCCTTCGAGGCCGGCGCCGCCGGGCTGCCGCTGGCCGTGCTGCGCGGCTACGTGGGCAGCGAGCTGCCCAGCGTCAACGACCAGATCAAGTTCATCGAGTGTCCCTTCACCGGCGAGCGCCTGGCCGCGGTGCCGGCGGTGCGCCCGGACGTCTCCATCGTCCACGCGCAGAAGGCCGACCGCGCTGGCAACGTGCTGGTGGAGGGCATCGTCGGCGTGCAGAAGGAGGCGGTGCTGGCGGCCAAGCAGAGCATCGTCACCGTCGAAGAGATCGTCGACGACCTGCGCGCCGAGCCGGACTATCACCCCAACGCCTGTATCATCCCGGGCTGGGCCATCAGCGCCATCGCCGTGGCCGAGAAGGGCTCGCTGCCCTCCTATGCCCACGGCTACTACCCGCGCAACAACGCCTTCTACAAGGAGTGGGACGGCATCGCCCGCGACCGCGACACCTTCACCCAGTGGATCGAAGAGAACGTCATGAAAGCAGGGGGGAATGCCTGATGAGTAGCGTCGATAAGTGCCTGGACTACACCTCGGCGGAGATGATGACCGTCACCGCGGCCCGCGCGCTGGAGAACGGCATGACCTGCTTCGTCGGCATCGGCCTGCCCAGTGAGGCGGCCAACCTGGCGCGCCTGACCCACGCACCGGACGTGGTGCTGATCTACGAATCCGGCACCCTGCAGACCAAGCCCGACGTGCTGCCGCTCTCCATCGGCGACGGTGAGCTGGCCGAGACCGCGCTCACCACCGTTTCCGTGCCGGAGATGTTTCGCTACTGGCTGCAGGGCGGCAAGATCGACGTGGGCTTTCTCGGTACCGCCCAGATCGACCGCTACTGCAACCTCAACACCACCCTGATCGGCGATTACCGCGAGCCCAAGGTGCGCCTGCCGGGCGGCGGCGGTGCGCCCGAAATCGCGACGAACGCGGGTGAGGTGTTCATCACCCTGAAGCACTCCAAGCGCGCCTTCGTCGACCGGGTCGACTTCGTCACTACCCTGGGCTTCGGCCGCGACGGCAAGGGCCGCGACGGCGTGCCCAACATCGGCAAGGGGCCGACCCGGGTCATCACCGACCTGTGCGTAATGAAGCCCGATCCCGAGACCAAGGAGCTGGTGGTGGTCTCGCTGCACCCGGGCGTGAGCCGCGAGGACGTGATCGAGGCCACCGGCTGGGAGATCCGCTTCGCCGAGACGCTGGAAAGCACCCCGGAGCCCTCGGCCCGCGAGCTCGAGGTCCTGCGCGAACTCAAAGACCGTACCGCCCGTGCCCATGCCGGTGCGTAATTCGCGCCAGAACGGCCTGCGCTTGGCCATACGGCGTTGAGAGACAGCTCAAAATGCTCATTTACCCATTCGTAAACTCCGCTTTTGGACTCGCGACATCCATGTCGCTCGCTCTTCGAGCAGCGGAGCTGCCCAAATCAGCAATCCTTGCCGATTTGTCGCTGTCTCTCGCCTTGTCTGGCCATCGCTCGACGCGTTCTGGCATCGAATTAAGGAGATATTTAAATGACTGACGTATTCCTTTGCCATCCGCGGCGCACCGCCATCGGCCGCTTCGGCGGCACCCTGGCCAGCGTACGCCCCGACGATTTCGCCGCCACCATCTTCAAGGCGGTACTGGCCGAGGCTCCGGATCTCGACCCGGCCGCCATCGAAGAGGTCTTCATGGGCTGCGCCAACCAGGCCGGTGAGGACAACCGCAACGTGGCGCGCATGTCCTCCCTGCTGGCGGGCCTGCCCACCTCGGTGCCCGGCACCACCATGAACCGCCTGTGCGGCTCCGGCATGGACGCGGTGGGCACCGCCTTCCGCGCCATCAAGGCCGGCGAGATGGAGCTGGCCCTGGCCGGCGGCGTGGAATCCATGTCCCGTGCGCCCTACGTGCTGGGCAAGGCCGACAGCCCCTTCTCCCGCGGCCAGAAGATCGAGGACACCACCATTGGCTGGCGCTTCGTCAATCCGCTGATGAAGAAGGCCTACGGCATCGACTCCATGCCGGAGACCGCCGAGAACGTGGCCGAACAGTTCAACATCTCCCGTGAGGACCAGGACGCCTTCGCCCTGCGCTCCCAGCAGAAGGCCGCCGCCGCGCAGAAGGCGGGTCGCTTCGCCATCGAGATCACACCCATCGAGATCCCCCGGCGCAAGCAGGAGCCGCTGGTATTCGATACCGACGAGCACCCGCGCGAGACCACCCTGGAGAAGCTGGCCGGGCTGCCGACGCCGTTCCGCGAGGGTGGCAGCATCACCGCCGGCAACGCCTCCGGGGTCAACGACGGCGCCGCCGCCATGCTGGTGGCAAGCCGGGCCGCGGTGGAGCAACATGGCCTCAAGCCCATGGCCCGCATCATCGGCATGGCCACGGCCGGCGTCGAGCCGCGCATCATGGGCTACGGCCCGGTGCCGGCGGTGCGCAAGCTGCTCGAGCGCACCGGCGTGACCATGGACGAGATCGACATCTTCGAGTTCAACGAGGCCTTCGCCGCCCAGGCACTCGCCTGCACGCGGGACCTGGGGCTCGCCGACGACGACCCGCGGGTCAACCCCAACGGCGGAGCTATTGCCCTGGGCCACCCGCTGGGCATGTCCGGCGCCCGCCTGCTGCTCACTGCCGCTCACGAGCTGCAGCGCACCGGCAAGCGCTACGCGCTGTGCACCATGTGCGTGGGCGTGGGGCAGGGTATCGCCACGCTGATTGAGCGCGTTTAAAGGCAAGAGAGAAGAGGTAGGAGAGAGAAGAAGGAAGGGACGAAGAGGGTAGAGTCAGGGTTTCTTCCCTCTTCCAGGTGCGAAGCACCGGTCTTCCGTCTTACCGCTATTTGCCAATCAGGCGCCAAGCCATGATTCGACGCCTGAGGATGGGAGAGTGTTTATGGCATTTCTGAACGTCGACGGCCGCAGCGTCGCGTATCGCCTGCTCGGCCCCGAGGCGCTGCCGCTGGTGGTGCTGGCGCATCCACTGGGCATGAGCCAGGCGGTGTGGGACGAGCTGCTGCCGGCGCTGCTGCCGCGCTACCGCGTGCTGACCTGGGACCTGCCCGGCCACGGTGCCAGCCAGGCCTGGCCGGCCGAAGGCGGCGAGATCACTCCGGCGGCCCTAGCCCGCGAGGCGCTGGCGCTGGTCGAACATGCCGGTGTCTCGCGCTTCCACTTCGTCGGTACCTCCATCGGCGGCGTGGTCGGCCAGCAGCTGATCAGTGAGCACGCCGAACGGCTCTACTCCATCACCCTGACCAATACCGGCGCGGTGATCGGCAATGCCGAACTGTGGAGCACCCGCGCCGAGCGCATTCGTCAGGAAGGCCTGGCGGCCATGGCCGAGGAGATCGTGCCGCGCTGGTTCGCACCGGCCTGCTTCGAGGCCGAACCGGCCCTCAAGGCCGGCTGGTGCACCCAGATGGGCCGCGGCGACGACGAATCCTACGCCCGCCTGTGCGAGATGCTCGGCCGCACCGACTTCCGCGGCAAGCTGAAAGGGCCGCTCGCCGAGCATCCGGGCATCGGCGTGCACCTGCTCGGCGGTAGCGCCGACGTGGCCACCCCGCCGGAGACCTTGCAGGCCCTGGCCGCCGAGTGTGGCGGGGCGCCGCTGGAGATCCTCGAAGGCATTGCCCACGTGCCCTCGGTGGAGGCGCCCGCCGCCATGGCCAAGCGGCTGCTGCTGTGGATGGCCAGCGAGCGTGAGGACGTCGGCGAGCATGGCGTGAGCTATGCCGACGGGCTCGAGACCCGCAAGCAGGTGCTCGGCGAGGAGCACGTCGCCCGCGCCAGCCGGAATGCCAACAGCCTCGACGCTCCCTTCCAGCAGATGATCACCCGGCTGGCCTGGGGCGAGCTGTGGAGCAACGACGACCTCACCCGCCGCGAGCGCAGCCTGATCACCACCGGCATCCTCGCCGCCCTGGGCCGCGAGGAGCTCACGCTGCACCTCAATACCGGCAAGCGCATCGGCCTCTCCGAAGCGGAACTGCGCCAGGTACTGATGCACGTGGCGATCTACGCCGGGGTACCGGCGGCGAACCATGCGTTTGCGTTGGCCAAGGAGCTGGGCTGGGGCGAGGAGCTGGGCTGACTTGGGGCAGAGGCAGGAAGTCGTACACGGCCTCTTGTCCGTTTCTCAAGGCTATCTGTCTCACTGGCTGGGAGTTCGATTATCAGTTCAGGGGGTCTTTGCTGCCTTGAGGGCTTCCAACCTTTCCTGCCAGTCGTCCGGGAAGCCCATGGGCTTGCGGGGAATGTCGGGGTATTCCGCCAGCAGGGCCTGGAGGCGACCGGGCCAGCGGGTGTCCGGGCTGATCTGGGTGGTGAGGTGCGTCAGCATCATCAGGACGGTGAAGAGGCGGCGAGGGACGCCCCTTCCCGCCTGAGGAGCCGGAAAGGCGAGGTGTTTCGGCCAACTGGGCGGAATGGAGAGCTCGCGGTTCCATAGCCGGAAATGATGCGCACAGACATTCCGGATGAAGGTCAGGGTATGCAGCCAGCTTGCGAGCACATGGTGTGGGAGGGCGAAACGCCGTGCGATGGCCTTTCGATCACGATACTCGTCAAGCCCATCGAATAGATGGGATAGTGTGCCGAGGCTCAGCTCTTCCACCATTGCCCAAGAAGGCAAGTGCGCAGGCTGGTCGTAGGTGAGCGCGTAATAGCGTGGGTAATTGTCGCGCTTGCGGCTCTCTTGTCGTGCCCGTTTGATTTCCTCGGGTACCTTCGCCCTCTCGATGCGTTCTATCTCTTTGTGATACTGACGGGTTTCCTTGGCGAGCTTGTCGTTCAGCTCAGTGAGCAACCGTGCATGATCGAAGTGGGCCTTGAAGCACGCGGGCGTCAAGTACCAATGCGTACCGTATGTGCAGGCCATATGGTTGCTGATGCCCGTCCGTACGGCGATTTCGACCTTTTCGATGGCGACCATCACTAGCTGACGAAGGTCGCTGTCGAAACGGTAGACCTGCATGATGTCCGATAACCGAGCGTTCGGTTTGAACCGGTGCTCCGGGTCATCGGGATACTGGAAGGGCCGCATATAAGGGCTGAGCCTGAATGAAGTCGTGACTTCAAGCAGCCGAAGAGCGCGTTCACGGTCATTGATGAGCAAGCCACGCTCGATCAGCAGGTCGAGCTGCTCTCTTGCCGTCAGAGCGGGCTTGGCGAAGCGGATCATCGTGCCACCTCCGGAACGAGGTGACTGGAGCCTTGCATAAGCGCAATAAAAAACCCGCGCAATTTGAGCGTGAGGACCGGAGTCCACATAGGCTTGGCGGGTGTATTGAGGCCAATTCTAGGCGTACCGATATCGGGATGCAAGGTTCCTACGACTGCAATCGCTAGGTATCTTGCCAAGCGGCGGCTAATCGTCGCGAGCGTCGTGGCGCCCATCTTCACGCTCCTTGTGACAGGCACGGGGTCACCAGTGATGATGGTGTGCCCCGTGAAGTAATGTTGCTTGCTGTTATAGCGCTTTAGCAAAAGCTTATCGTAACGAAGGGTTATCAGGCTATTTGTCAGTAGCCCTTTGAGTTAGCTTTTCTAGGATTTTTATTAGAGTGCTAATAAGCTGTGCCCCATGGCATGATCCGAACCGGCCTTTGGCCGGTTTCGGCTTTATGGGCGTAGCAGAAGGGATCAGGAGAGCAGGGCATGACTCAGGACACCACCACCCCGCCGCCGAGCGAGCTGCGTCAGGCCTTGCTGGCCTATGGCCTGCTGTGGTGCCTGGGGCTCTATCTGCGCCTCACGGTGCTGGTGGTGCCGCCGCTGATCCCCCAGCTCAAGGCGGTGCTGGGCTTTACCAGCAGCGAGGTGGCGATCGCCACCAGCCTGCCGCTGGTCACCATGGCCTTCGGCGCCCTGCTGGCCGGCTGGCTGCTGGCCCGGGTCGGAACGCTGCCCAGCATGCTGCTGGGGCTCGCCGTCATGGCGCTGGGCAGTGCGCTGCGTAGCCTGCCCGAGGGCTTTACCGCCTTCATGCTGGCCACCGTGCTGATGGGGGTGGGGATCGCCTTCATGCAAACGGCGATGCCGGTACTCGCCAAGCTGTGGGCGCCCGGTCGCATCGGCCGCGCCTCGGCGGTTTACACCAACGGCCTGCTGGTGGGCGAGCTGCTGGCGGCGGGCGCCACCGGCCCCCTGGCCGCGGCCTGGCTCGGTGCCCACTGGCAGTGGGCCTTCGCCCTGTGGGTAGCGCCGGTGCCGCTGCTGATGCTGGTATTGATCGTCGGCTGCCGGCAGCTTCCGGCCATGGCGAATGGCTCCCGTAGCGCCAGCCTGACCCTGCCCAACGTGCGCGACGGCCGCACGTGGCGCCTGGTGGCCCTGCTCGGCGCGGCGGCGGCGCTCTACTTCACCGGCAACGTCTTCCTGCCGCCGCTGCTCGAGGCGAGTGCGCGCCTCGAACTGCTGGCGCCCAGCCTCACGGCGCTCAATGGCGCCCAGATGTTCTCATCGGCGCTGCTGATCCTCTACGCCGACCGGCTGATGGGGCGGCCCCGGCCGCTGATCGGCATCACCGCCCTGGCGCTGCTGGCCCTGCCGCTGATGCTGTGGCTGCCGGGCGGCCACGTGGTGTGGGCAGCGGGCGTGTTCGGCTTCTTCACCAGTGCGCTGTTCATCTTCGTGCTGGCGCTGCCGGCCTGGCTGGTTCGCCTCGAGGCGCTGCCGCGGCTGATGGCCGGCATGCTGTTCTTCGGGTACCTTCTGGTATTCGGCATCACCGTGATCGGCGGCTGGCTCAACGATCTCTCGGGAACCGTGGCGTTGGCCTTCCTGCCGACCCTGTTGATCAGCCTGGTCGCCATGGTCGTCACCCCGCGGCTGCTCGCCTCACGCCAGTAGGAAAACCCCATGCTCAACGCCCGTATCAAGCTGCGCCATCTGCAGGCCTTCCTCGAGGTGGCCCGCCAGCGCAGCTTCGCCCGGGCCGCCGAGCGGCTGGCGATCACCCAGCCGGGCATCTCCAAGACTATTCGCGAGCTGGAAGAGAGCCTCGGTGCTTCGCTGTTCGAACGCACGCCCCAGGGCGTGGCGCTGACCCAGGCGGGCCTGACCCTGCTGCGCCATGCCGGGCCGGCCATGCGCGCGCTGGAAGAGGGCGTGGCGGCGGTGGGCGACGTGCACCTGGGCGCTCACGACCTGCGCGTGGGGGCGCTCTCCACGGTGGAGAGCCGGCTGCTGCCCGAGGCCATCCGCCGCTGGCACGCCGCGCCCGGCGGGCAGAACGCGGTGGGCGTCAATGTGGTAGTCGGCGCCAGTGCCTTCCTGCTCTCGCGCCTGCGCCGCGGCGAGCTGGATCTGGTGGTAGGGCGCATGACCGAGGCCCGCGAGATCCGCGACCTGGCCTTCGAGCATCTCTACTACGAGCCGCTGCTGCTGTGCGTGCGCCGCGGCCACCCACTGGCCGGCATCGCGCCGCTGGAAGCCGCTCGGCTGGGCGAATTCCCCTGGGTGCTGCCGCCTCTGCAGACCACCCTGCGCCAGCAGGTCGACAGCTTCTGCGTGCGCCACTCGCTGACGCTGATGAGCCAACGGCTGGAGACGCTCTCGCTGCCGATCAGCCGTCACTACACTCTGGAGAGCGATGCCATCTGGGTCGTGCCCGAAGAGGCCGTGGCCGAAGACCTGGCGGCGGGGCGGCTGTGTCGCCTCGGCATCGAGCTTGAACCCCGCGGCGGCTCCGTGGGGCTGTGCTACAACGCCAGCATGCAGCCCTCGCTGGCGCTGGAAGCTTTCTGCGAAGTACTGCGCGAAGTGAGCGCCGAGCGCGGCACCGGGAGCAATTGAAAATAGCTCCATAGCGGCAGTGCAGCATAACCCAGCGGTTATGAGGGGTGCCCGAGTCGTCAATTGGCGGGCCTTTGGCGAGAGGCCACACTGGGCGAGACAAGACCACTCTCCCCAAGAGACGACACGCCATGCAAGATCACAACAAGCGCTTCGTAGAGCGCGACCGTAACTGGCACCCCCCGGCCTACGCCCCCGGCTACAAGACCAGCGTGCCCCGCTCGCCGCAGCAGGCCCTGGCCAGCATGCAGCAAGCCACCACTTCCGAACTCACCGGCCCCGACTTCCGCCACCTGCGCATGGGCCCCCACGACAACGACCTGCTGCTCAACTTCCGCGAAGACCCGTCGCTTTCGGGCGCGGCCGGCCTGCCGGTGGGTGAGCGCATCATCATGTTCGGCCGCGTGATCGACCAGTTCGGCAAGCCGGTGCCGCACACCCTGGTCGAGATGTGGCAGGCCAACGCCGGCGGGCGCTACCGTCACAAGAACGACCGTTACCTCGCCCCGCTCGACCCCGGCTTCGGCGGCGTGGGCCGTACCCTCACCGACGAGCAGGGCTGGTACCGCTTCCGCACCATCAAGCCCGGCCCGTACCCCTGGCCCAACGACCCCAACAGCTGGCGCCCCTCGCACATCCACGTCT
>MTEX01012106.1_pt1 | contig 52409 bp, 41 predicted proteins | sample 1042691 | NCBI WGS metagenome assembly MTEX01 (sample SAMN06185810, study PRJNA358809) | soil metagenome | isolation source: soil biostimulated with molasses as carbon source | place: India | collected 2015-05-23
TGTAGATGTCGGGGTCCAGGGTGCCGCCCAGGTGGACGTTGAGCATCTGGGCGCCACGACAGATCCCCAGCACCGGCTTGCCCTGAGGAATGAAGCGCTCCATCAGTTCCAGCTCCAGCTCGTCGCGCTGCGGGTCGAGGCGCACGTCGAGCTGCACCTCGCCGCCGTAGAGATGAGCCTGGATGTCGTCGCCGCCGCCGATGATCAGCCCATCCAGGGCCTGTGGCAGCGGCCGTGAGGGAGAGAGGCGCAGTGGCCTTCCGCCGTGTCGCCACACGGCGAACCAATCGAACCACCAGGCGATACGGCTCTTGTAGTCCGACGTGGTGATGCCGATGAGAGGGCGTGTCATGAGGGGGAGCGGACCTCCTTGATCCAGCTGCGCAGCTTGCCTGCCATGCGCGTCATCAATGATTGCGTGTTGAGGCTGACGAAACGACCGGCGCGTTCGCGCAGTTCCTTGCTATCGGCAGCGAGCCGTTCGACGGCGACCCAGCGGTTCCATTCCATCACGGCTCCCCAGCCGCGCTGCGAGAGCTGAGCGTTGGGCAAACGATAGTGAAAGGTCGGCCTGGGCTTGATCAGGCTGGTGTGAATCAGCGGGTCGGGGTAATCGGGACGCAGGAAGGCGAACAGCGGGTAGAGGTCGAGCTCGCGGTTGCGCGTCGGGTTGAAGCTGATGTAGTCCGCGATCAGCGTATCCAGGTCGGGCGCGTAGTCCGGTGACAGCACCTGGATGGCATAGTGCTTGGGAAAGGGGTTGGCATGCGGCAGCACCTCGCGGGTGATGTCGATGTCGATCTCCTTGCGCAGCCAGGCGGCCATCAGCAGATAGGCCTGCAGCTGGCGCAGCAGGTAGTCGGTCTCCAGGCTTGCCACCTCGGGGTTGAGGTGCAGGCCGAAACCGTACAGCAGGCTGGCATCGGTGCCCTTGGCGCCATGGGCATGCAGCGCCGCGAACAGGTTGTCGAGCTTGTCCAGCTCGTTCCACGGTACCGGCGGACAGACGATCTCGGTTGGCACCAGCCCCATCACCACGTCGCCGATCAGCTCGCGAGTCTTGTGATGAAATTCCATGCGCATCTGATGCCGCTGTCGCTCCCACTCGGTATCGCTGTGTGGCGTCTGCTTCAGCATCCGGTTATCGGGGTGGGCATACTGGGTATCGAGCTCGATGATGAACTCGCCCCAATGGGTATTCACGACCTTGAGACGATGAGGGCTGACCTGCTGTAGCTCGCCACCGAACAGGTCTCGCACCAGTTCGCCCGTCTGCTGAGGGGGGAGCCCGGCAAACTCGATTTCGACACCGATCCGGCGGGGTTTGCCCTGAACGTTCAGCGGCTCGGGTGGTGATTGCGGCAGCATGAAGGCATCCTGTGCGACTCGAGAGTCTGAACGCCAGCCTAGCACAGAGCGATGAGAAGCCGTCAGGGACCGAACCTTGTTCTACTGTTGTCCCAAGGCTTGGCAGAACGGACAAGGGAGTGTAAGCGATGCCAGTTGGAGTTATCCGAGCGGGGCTTGCCGGTGCCGTGCCGGTCATGATCCGTTTCGGGCTGTTGTTGAGTCTGCTGCTTGCAGCGGGAACGTTGCATGCTCAGACATTGACCTTCGGCGGGCTGGGACAGGAAGAGCAGGCCCCGCAGGAGACCCACGATGCCGAGTCGTTCCAGCAGTCGCTCAATGAAGTGATCGCGACGCTGGAGGACGAGGAGCGTCGCGGCGCGCTGCTCGGTGAGCTGCGCGACATCCAGCAGGCACACGGTGAGCACGTCGCCGACGACGGTGCCATCCAGCGCCAGGGGTTGCTCGGCGCCTTGGCCGAAACGATCAGCGAGTTCGGTGAGCAGGCCGAGGCGGGCGAGTCGCCCATCGACGACTGGCAGCGCCAACTGGAGCAGGGCTGGGCGGAACTCAGCGACCTGATGGTGGATACCGGCACCAACACGCTGGTGCGTTTCGCCATCGACAGCGCCGTGATGCTCGGCATCTGGGCGGGCCTGCTGGTGATCCTGATCGCCCTGGGCCGGTTGCTGTTCAAGCGACGCGAGCTACCCCTCGATCTGCCGCGCGAGCCGCGCGGTTGGCTGCTGGCGTTGCACTTCCTACGGCGCATGCTGCCGTGGGCTCTCGCGTTCCTGCTGGTGATGGGGCTGGTGCAGGTGCTGCCGCCCAGCCCGGGGCGGACCCTGGCGCTGATCGTGGCCTATCTGGCGCTGTGCGGTCGCACGCTGTCGGTAGTGGTGGAGTGTGTGGTCTCGGTCTTCACTCGCGGCCATCGCTTCCCTGCGGTGCTGATCCTGCAGCGCAAGGCACTGAGGATGCTGTTCGTGATCGGTGCCCTGATCGCGCTTGGCGATGCGCTCAATGCAGCCCGGCTCTCGCTCATCGTGGGTGAGGAGCTGGCAGCGTTGGGCTCGGTGCTGACCAACATGCTGGCCGCCCTGCTCAGCATTCGCTTCATCTTCAAGTTCAAGCGCCCGATTCGGCACCTGATCCGCAACCGCTCCTGGCGCGTACGCCGCGAGGGCGGCACCGGCATCGAGCTGGCGCGCATCGTCGGCGAGCTGTGGCACGTGCCGGCGCTGCTGGTGGTGGTGGGGTCGCTGCTGGCCATCTTCGTCACCGTGGGCGACGTGGGGGGCGCCCTGGCGCGTTCGATCGTCTCCGCGGCACTGCTGGTGCTGACGTTGGTGATCACCGGGTTGATCCAGCGTCACGGCGAGCGCCGCGGCAAGCGTCGCCGGCTCAGCGAGTATCGCCGGCGCCTCGAGCGTTTCGGCTACGCGCTCTCCCATGTGGTGGCGTGGATCGTCTTCGCCGAGCTGTCGCTGCAGGTGTGGGGCGGTTCGCTGTTCGGCCTGGGCCGCGAGGGCGTGGCCGGGGTGCGTATCGGCCAGGCGCTGCTGGCCCTGGGCTTCACTGTGCTGTTGGCCTGGCTGGCTTGGATCTTCGCCGACACCGCCATTCAGCGCGCCCTGATGTCTTCCGCCCGCTCGCGGGGGCGGCGCGTCAATCAGGCGCGAGCCCAGACCATCACGCCGATGATCCGCAACGTGATGTTCGCCACCATCGTGATCATCGCCGCCATCGTGGGGCTGGCGAATCTCGGCGTGAACGTCACGCCGCTGCTGGCCGGTGCCGGCGTGATCGGTCTGGCGGTGGGCTTCGGTGCCCAGACCCTGGTGCAGGATCTGATCACCGGCATCTTCATCATCATCGAGGACTCGCTGGCGGTGGACGACTTCGTGCAGATCAACGGCCACATGGGCACCGTCGAGGGGCTGACCCTGCGCACCGTGCGGCTGCGCGACCTGGACGGCATCCTGCACATCATCACCTTCAGCGCCATCCAGTCGATCCACAACATGTCGCGCCATTTCGGCATCGCGCTGATGCGCATCCGCATCCCTCACACCATGAAGATCGACGATGCCATCACTCTGATGCAGGAGACCGCCCAGGAGCTGCGCCAGGACCCGATGATGCGACATCACATCTGGTCGCCGCTGGAGATGCAGGGCATCGACCGCTTCGACGAGGGGGCCGCCGTGCTGCGCATGCGTTTCCGCACCGCACCGGTGATGCAGTGGGACGTGGCGCGCGCCTTCAACCTGCTGCTCAAGCAGCGCATGGAGGCCCAAGGCATCGACCTGGGCATGCCGCGCCTCAGCGTCAGCATGGAGGGCCGGCCGGGCGACCCCATGACGGACGAGCCAGGGCAGAACGATGGCGACCCGGCCACCTTGCGCGATGCCAAGGGGCGGGCGCCGGGCGAGGCCGGCATCGCCGATCCCGATGGCGAGACCAATCCACAGCGTGCCTCGCCGGACTCGTCGTGAGCAGGCCGTGCTTTCTTCCGCTCAAGGCGGCCTGCTAGCGCAGGCCGTCGATGCTTTGAAGTCAATCTCATGGCGGCCTGCCATCTGTAGCCCGCCGCCCCGCGGCGGCGCCCGAAGCCGTCTCTAGGAAAGTTCCCTGGCACCTGTTCGGATTAGACCATGGTCTTGGAAGTAAACGTTTACCTTCCAGAGGTAAACGTTTACATTGCTGCCGTTACGCTGCGATTCTCGATATCGACAATGCCTGCCCGTCAGGCTCACCAGGAGGCGCAAGATGACCATCAAGGCCACGGTCTGGGGCGAGAACGTCCACGAGCGTACCAATGCGGTGGTGGCTCGGATCTACCCCAGCGGCATGCACACCTGCATCGCCGACGGACTCAACGAGGATCTCGAGATCGAGGCGCGCTCGGTCACCCTGCAGGATCCGGAGCACGGCCTCACCGAGGAGGTACTGGAGAATACCGACGTGCTGCTGTGGTGGGGGCATGCGGCCCACGGCGAGGTGAGCGACACCATCGTCGACCGGATTCAGGCCCGAGTGCTTCAGGGCATGGGGCTGCTGGTGCTGCATTCGGCCCACTACTCGAAGATATTCAAGCGCCTGATGGGCACCACCTGCTCGCTGAAGTGGCGCGAGGCAGGCGAGCGCGAGCGGCTTTGGGTCGTCAATCCGGGACATCCCATCGTGCAGGGCGTAGGCGATTACATCGAGCTGCCCCATACCGAAATGTACGGCGAGCCCTTTGCCGTACCCAACCCGGACGAGGTGATCTTCATCAGTGCCTTCGAAGGGGGCGAGGTGTTCCGCTCGGGGCTCACTTACCGGCGTGGCAACGGCAAGATCTTCTACTTCCGTCCTGGGCACGAGACCTACCCGATCTACCACGACGTCAAGGTGCGCCGGGTGCTCAAGAACGCAGTGAAGTGGGCGCGCCCGGAGGGCTCGCGATGGATCGATGCCTGCCCCAACGTGCCGCCCGAGCAGGCTCCCGACCCGGTGGTGGTGAAAGGCGAGGGGCTGCACAAGCCCGGTGAGGAGGGATTCAAATGATTCGTCTGGCGATCATCGGGGCCGGTAGCATGGCCGGCGAGCATGCCAAGCAGTTTCAGGCCCTCGACGGGGTCGAGCTAGTGGCCGTTTGCGACTTGGATGGCGGCCGGGCGCAGGCCTTCGCCGCACGCCACGCCATTCCCGCTGCCTATACCGATCTCGAGGCAATGCTGGCCCGGGAGGAAATAGATGCGGTGAGCAACGTCACTTCGGACGCCGCTCACAAGGCGACTTCGTTGGCGGCTATCGCTGCCGGCAAGCACATCCTCTGCGAGAAGCCCCTGGCCACCAGCGCCGCCGATGCCGAGGCGATGGCGGCGGCGGCTCGCGAGGCAGGAGTGATCAACATGATCAACCTGAGCTATCGCAATGCGCCGGCCATTCACCAAGCCCGGGAATTGATCGCCTCGGGGGCCCTGGGGCGGATCCGCCACGTGGACGCCAGCTATCGCCAGAGCTGGCTGGTCAGCCACGCCTGGGGGCGCTGGGATCAGGACAGCCAGTGGTTGTGGCGGCTCTCCCAAAGGCATGGCAGCAAAGGGGTGCTGGGCGATGTGGGGATTCATATTCTCGACTTTGCCAGCTTCCCGGTGGGCGACATCACGGCGGTGAATTGCCGGCTCAAGTGCTACGACAAGGCTCCGGACAGCCGCATCGGCGACTATGTGCTCGACGCCAACGATACCGCCCTGATGCGCGTCGAGTTCGCCTGCGGGGCGCTGGGCAGTCTCCATGCCACGCGCTGGGCCACCGGTCATCACAACTCCCTGAGCCTGAGCGTACACGGCGACCGTGGCGCCCTTCGGGTCGACCTGGACGCGGCCAAGGATCGGTTGCACGTGTGCTTGGGTGAGGATGTCCATCCGGCCTGCTGGCGCGAGGTAGTCGCCCCCGAAACCCCCAGCCTCTACCGTCGCTTCATCGACGGTATCGTCAAGGGGCATAACGATCAGCCCGACTTCGCCCGCGGCGCGGCGCTGCAGCGGGTGCTGGATGCCTGCTTCGTCTCCGACGCCGAGGATCGCAGCTTGGCCCTGGCCGGCTGAGCCTGGTCGGTTGCCACCCGCCACGCCACCGCTCAGACCTCGATGGTGGCTTGGCTGGCGCGGCCCGGCTGGCGAGGCGCGCCTGCCTCGCGCCGCTGACGGATTTTTGACACAATCATCGGCCTTCAAGGGCAGGCGACGGCACATTGCAGTCGCTGCACCACGCATGGGGCAGGCAGATGAGCAGAGATTCGTCGCGGTCGGCGACCATCCGGGAAATCGCGCGGCAGGCGGGGGTTTCCATCGCTTCGGTGAGCCGGGCCCTCAACGGCAAGCCGGGACTGAGCGAGGAGTTGCGCGAGCGCATCCTGGCGATCAGCCGGGAAATGGCGTACCGGCCCAGCGCCGCCGCCCGCCAGCTGATCAGCGGCAAGGCGGCGGTGGTGGGCATCTCGCTGGGGCGCCAGGATGTCGAGCTGCATCCTTATTACATCCTGCTCTACCAGCATCTCACCCTTGCCCTCCATGAGCAGGGCATGGTGCCGATCTTCTTTGCTCACGACCAGACGGCGTCGCTGCCCGAACGGGCCGGCGCCGCCATCCTGCTCGGCGAGTTTCCCGGCGATCGGCGGGCCGAGCGACTGGCCGAGTCGGGCGTGCCCTACGTGCGCATCGGCGAGCCCGGCGAGGGGTTCTCGGTGGCGCCAGACGATCGTCACGGCTTTGTCCAGATGACCCGCTACCTCATCGAGAGCGGAAGGCGGCGGATCGCTTTCGTGGGCGGCGAGCTGGAGCAGCCCTGCTATCCCCCGCGTCTGGCAGGCTATTGCCAGGCACTGGCCGAAGCGGGCCTGACGGAGCGGTTCTTCAGCCTGCCGCATGACGTCACCTCGGCGTCGCTGACCGCCTATCGATTCTTCGCCCCCAAGCTGGCGAGCTGGGACGCGCCCCCCTTCGACGCCCTGGTGTGTGCCACCGACGAGATCGCCCTGGGCTGCCTGGCGGCCCTGGATGACCATGGCCTCGCCGTGCCCGAGCAGGTGGCCGTGACCGGCTTCGACGACCTGCCGCTGCTGGCGGCCCGCCTGACCACCTTGCGCCAGGACATCGCCGCCATCGCCACCATGAGCGTGGTGCTGCTGGGCGATGCACTGGCCGGCAGGTCGCCGCGCCACGTCTCCATACCGGTGGAGCTGATCCGGCGCGAGACGGGCTAACGCCATCCGCACGAAGGATGACCTGCCGCCTTGGGGTGAGTGCCTGATGCCGCTGGTTCGAGATGGAAAGCGGGCCGGCTTTCCCCGTACTATGAAAGTCATACCGCCTTATCCGGGCCTCTGGCACAAGGAGACGGGGCAGCGTGATCACCGTCGAACGCAAGGACAGCTTCCACCTCAAGATTTCCCGCGTGCTGCAGGAGGAAACCTCGCACCGGTTGGATCTGTTCCTGTTCGTTCCCGGCGAACTCGGGCTCAATGAGCACGTCATCTCCGAAGATGCCTTCTACTACAGCGGCATCCACGTCAAGCGCACCTACTACAGCGACAAGCACCACCTGCCGCTGGTGCTCAGCCGCCTGGCCAGTCGCGGCAAGCTCAGCACCGAGCAGTATCGCCTCAGCCTGAGCCTCTATGCCTACCAGTACGTGGTGGCGTTGGAGCGGGCGACCCAGAGCCTGCTCGACACCGCACGCAAGGTGAAGAAGGCCGAGGGCGAGGAGCGGGATGAATCGGGTGAGCCCAGCGCCGAGGAGAGCAAGGGCCGTGACGAGGAGAGTCGCGAGACGCTCTCCGACCCCACCTCGGTGGGGCTCGAGGAGCGTCTCGAGGAGCTCTGCGAGCTGGCCCAGGGCATTCTGCGTCGCCTGCGCCGTAACCGGCCCGGCGAGGACAACCTGCTCAAGTACTATGCCAATATCGACAACTACCTCTCCTGGTTCACCGAGCAGCGGCTGCTGGCGTTGCTAGCCCACCTGCCGCGGGGGCGCAACTACCGGGCCATCCGCGAGCGCCTGCTGGAGATCGTTCAGGCCGAGAGCGAATACCGCGATCAGGAGGAGTACAACGCCTCGCGGGTAACGCGCGATCCGACGCGGATGTCCAACAAGATGCGCCTGTTGCGTCGCCTCATCGAATACCCGGTCACCCTGAAGCAGAAGAGCCAGGAGCTGGGCGGTGCGGAGCAGAAGGCGGTGAAGGGGCTCGCCACCGGCCTGGTCATGATCTTCGTCTCGCTGGGGCTGCTCCAGGCGCGGGATGCCTGGGGCAACATCACCGCGCTGTTCGTGCTGGCCATGGCCGTGCTCTATGCCATGCGCGAGGTGTTCAAGGACGATCTGCGCAATACGCTGTGGCGCTGGCTGCGCAAGGGGCGCCCCAAGTGGCGTCGACAGTACTTCGATGCCACCAGCAATGCCATGGTCGGGCGCCAGCTCGAGTGGTTCGACTACAAGCGCTTCAGCAAGCTCGACGAGCAGATCCAGCGCGTGCGCCAGCGCAACGTGGCGCAGCGCGAGGAGGTGGTGCTGCACTATCGCTCCAGCTCACGCATGTCGCCGACCCGTTTCCTGAGCGGCTATGAGCAGACCCGCGAGACGCTGTCGTTCGATCTCTCGCAGCTGACCCGTTTGATGGACAAGGGCAGCCACCACGTGTATCGGCTCAAGGACGGCCAGGTCACCCGTGAGTCGGTGGAGAAGCGGCACCTGCTCAACCTGGTGGTGCGAGAAGAGGTCGCCCATGCCGAGCCGATTCTGCAGCGCTGGAAAATCGTGATGAGCCGCTCGCGAATCGTCGACGTGGTCAAGGTGCACCAGGAGGGTGGGGAAAAGCGCACGGCCGACAAGGAAGCCCTCGCCAAGGAAGCTCTCGCCAAGGAAGCATTGAATCTTCACCGTATATAAAGGCTTGTCGCGTCTGTTTTGCTACAGGTCAAGATGGCTGCTCGTCCGCTCTGCTACTTTGGGGAATGTAGAAAATTGTGACGCCGAACAAGTCGGACTAGATTTTAAGCAGGGACCAGCCAGGAGGATCCCGTCATGCATGCTGTCGATGTCATGACCCCAAAGGTCATCACCGTGTCACCCGAGACCGACGTTCGGGAAATCGCACGCCTGTTGCTCGAGCACAACATCAGCGCTCTGCCCGTGGTGGAAGACGATGGCAAGGTTCTCGGCATCGTCAGTGAGGGCGACCTGATGCGTCGCGTCGAGAACGGTACCGAACGGCGCAAGTCCTGGTGGCTCAAGTCCATCTTTGCCGGCGCCAACAACGCCAGCGAATACATCAAGTCTCACGCCCGCAAGGCGCATGAGATCATGACGCCCAACCCCATCACCATCAACGAGGACGAGCCGCTGAACCGCGTGGCCAAGCTGCTGGAAAAGCACCACATCAAGCGGGTGCCGGTAGTGCGTGACGGCAAGCTGGTGGGTATCGTCAGCCGCGCCAACCTGTTGCGTGGCTTCTCGATGACCGCGCCCGATGCCGCGACCCCGGCCACCACCGACGACCGCGAGATCCGCGATGCCATTCTCGAGGAAATCGAAGAGAACACCGGAGTCTGGGTCGATCGCATCAACGTGATCGTGACCGAGGGCGTGGTGCAGGTCTGGGGCCTGGTCGAGAGCCAGGAGGAGAAGTTGGCGGTACAGGTCGCCGTCGAGAACACGCCCGGCGTGAAGTCCGTGGAGAACAATCTCGGCATGCTGCCCCGCGGGGTCGGTCACTTCTGACCGTAACGGGCCGTATCGCCAACGTCCAACGCAAGCGGGGCGGCCACAGGGCCGCCCCGCTTGCGTCTGCAGGCGAACGAAGCTCAGCCGACCTGCTTCAGTGCCGCTTCCAGATTGGCCAGGCTGCGCTCGGTCTCGTGCAGCTTGTCGAGGCCGAACAGGCCGATGCGGAACGCCTGGTAGTTCTCGCCCTCGTCGCACATCAGCGGCACGCCGCCGGCTACCTGCACCCCGGCGGCGGCGAACTTGGCCACGATGCCCGGATCGTCGCTGTAGCAGACCACCACGCCGGGCGCTTCGAAGCCCGCTGCCGCCACGCTGCGGTAGCCGTAGCGTGCCAGCAGTTCACGCACGCCGCGTCCCAGCGCCCACTGCTCCTCGCGCACCTTGTCGAAGCCGTACTCGGCGGTCTCGTGCATGATGTCGCGCAGCCGGGCCAGACCATCGGTCGGCAGGGTGGCGTAGTAAGCGTGGCCGCCGTTCTCGTAGGTCTCCATGATCCACAGCCATTTGCGCAGGTCGCAGGCAAAGCTGGTGCTGACGGTCTCTTCTATACGCGCCCGCGCCCGCTCGGAGAGCATCACCATGCCGCAGCAGGGTAGCCCGCTCCAGCCCTTCTGGGGGGCACTGACGAGCACGTCGACGCCGATCTCCTGCATGTCCACCCACAGCGTGCCGGAAGCGATGCAGTCGAGCACGAACAGGCCACCGACCTCATGTACCGCCGACGCCAACCGGCGCAGATAGTCGTCGGGCAGCAGCAACCCGGCAGAGGTTTCCACATGGGGCGCGAACACCACGCCGGGGCGCTCCTCGCGGATGGTACGTTCGACCTCCTCGATGGGGGCCGGCGCGAAGGGCGAGCGGTCGTCCTGCGGGTCCAGGCGGCGGGCCTTGAGCACCGTGGTCGAGGTGGCAATGGCGCCCATTTCCAGAATCTGGGACCAGCGATAGCTGAACTGGCCGTTGCGCACGATCAGGCAGTGCCGGTTGGTGGCGAACTGCCGTGCCACGGCCTCCATGCCGAAAGTGCCGCTACCGGGCACGATCGCCACGCTGCGAGCCCGGTAGACCCTCTTGAGGGTCGCCGAGACATCGCGCATCACCCCCTGGAAACGTTGTGACATGTGGTTGAGGGAACGATCGGTATAGACCACCGAGTATTCGAGCAGGCCATCGGGGTCGACATCGGGCAGCAGGCCGGGCATGGGAATCTCCCTTCTTCCAAGCGAGTGGCGAAAGCGTCATCGAACCGAAAAGGATATGTCGTTTGCGGATGGCGGGCCAGCGCAAGGCCAAGGCTCTGTACGAAAACTGTCTGCGCTCGCCCATACGGCGTTAAAAATCGGCTCAAAGTACTCATTTACACCCCGTAAACTCCGTCTTTTCGCCGATTTTTGCCTTGTCTGGCCATCGCTCGCCGACTTTTCGTACAAAGCCTAAGTAATCTTTGAGTCGACGGTGCCGGAAGCGAAAAGCAATGCTGTCAACCGGGGCCGGTCAAGCGAATGGGGGCGGTCAAGAATGGCTCCGATCCACCGCAGGCCGGCGGGCCTGCGGTCGACATAGGGGCGCATCACTTGTGGCAGAAATAGACCTTGGCGGGTGGGATGTTGATCGGCTCGAAGGTGCTCTCCACGCGCGAGAAGATCTGGCGCAGGTCGGAAGAGACCTTGGGGGAGAACTGATAGATCAGCATGGACCCCCCGGCGGCCAGTGCTTTCTGGCTCTGCTGAAGGATTCGCTCGCGGCAGTCGGCCGGCATGGTACTGAAGGGCAGGCCGGCGACCACGTAGTCGGCTGCCGGCAGGCCAAGGCGCTCGAGTTCCTCCTCGATGTTTTCTGCGGAGCCGGCAATCACCTTGAGACGAGGGTCGGTCATGGAGCGGTTCAGGAAGTCGACGAAATCGTCGTTGGTCTCGATGACCACCAGCGTTGCGTCGGGGTGCAAGCGACCCAGGATCTCGTGGGTGATGGTGCCCACGCCGGGCCCGTATTCGACGATCACACGTGCTCGTTCCCAGTCCACGGGCTCCAGCAGCCGGCGAATGAGGAAGGATGAACTGGGTATGATGGAACCCAGCATGCGGGGGTGCTTGAAGAAATTTCGTGCAAAGAGTGTCAGTTGGGCTCGTCGTTCAGGGCCTGCCACGACCGGGGGTCGCTCTTGAACCGCCATGGGCATTACCTCCTTCAGTTGTAGCTGAACATGCCTCCACTCTAGGCCAGCCTAGGTCTGCATGAAAGGGCGGGCTTGTCCGGGGGCTCAACCAAACGTCTGAACGGGAGGGAGTCTTGCATGCTGCGTTGAATTACGGCTAAAGAAGGATGTGGAATATACTTGACGATGTTCTTGGCGATGTTTAGCTTGAATGTTGAAACTTTCAGTGAACGTCTTGCATTATTCTTGACGTCTGCACCCCTCTGAAATCGCCATGGGTGAAACGATGCCTCACGACAAGACCAACGAATCGCACCCTCATCCGCCGCCCTTGATTACCTTCACAGGCGTCCAGAAGACCTACGATGGCGAGCATCTGGTGGTCAAGGATCTCAACCTGACGATTCGCCAAGGGGAGTTCGTCACGTTGCTGGGGCCCTCCGGTTCCGGCAAGACCACCTGCCTGATGATGCTGGCCGGCTTCGAGGTGCCGACCAGTGGCGACATCTTCCTGCGCGACCAGCGGCTCAACAGCGTGCCGCCCCACAAGCGCAACTTCGGCATGGTGTTCCAGAACTATGCCCTTTTTCCCCACATGACGGTAGAGGAGAACATCCGCTACCCGCTCAAGACGCGCCGCATGCCGGCCGCCGAGGCTGACCGCAAGGTGGCCCACATTCTCGACATGATCCAACTACGCGACTTTGCCAGGCGCCGGCCCACCCAGCTCTCCGGCGGCCAGCAGCAGCGCGTGGCGCTGGCCCGCTCGCTGGTCTTCGAGCCGCAGCTGGTGCTGATGGACGAGCCGCTGGGAGCGCTGGACAAGCAGCTGCGCGAGCAGATGCAGCTGGAGATCAAACACCTCCATGAGCGGCTCGGGCTCACCGTGGTCTTCGTCACCCACGACCAGAGCGAAGCGCTGACCATGTCGGACCGCGTGGCGGTGTTCAACGATGGCGTCATTCAGCAGATCGACTCGCCGTCCAATCTCTACGAGCACCCGGCCAATGCCTTCGTCGCTCAGTTCATCGGCGAGAACAATACCCTGGCAGGTCGTATTCAGTCGGTGGAAGGGCGCCACTGCCGGGTCAGCTTCGGCGACGGCTGCAGCACTGGGGCGCTGATCGGCACGGGGCTTGCGGTAGGCGATGCCACGCGGCTGTCGATTCGTCCCGAGCGGGTCAAGCTCAACGGCTCCGCTCAGGGCCTGCCCAATCGGCTCCAGGCCCGCATCCGCGAGTTCATCTACCTGGGCGACCACCTGCGAGTTCGCTGCGAGCTGGCCGGCAACGACGAATTCATGGCGCGGGTCCCGGTGGACGACTTCGAAAGCAGCATGCAGCCGGGCGATGTGATCGAACTCGGCTGGCGAGACGAGGACGTGCGCGCACTCGACGCCTCCTGATCCACAACAACGCAATAATTCAATAACAAAGGCCTTTGGCCGGGAGATAGACATGACTCAACAGCGCTTCCCACTGTCCCGCATCAGCCGCGGCATCGCCCTCGGCGGCCTGGTCAGCCTCGGTCTGGCGGTCTCCGCCAGCGCTCAGGCATTGACCGTGATCTCCTTCGGCGGCGCCTCCGGCGAAGCCATGCAGAACGCCTACTACGGGCCCTTTAGCGAGGAGACGGGCATTCGCCTGACGCCGGGAGATTACAACGGCGAGCTGTCGCGCATCCGCGCCATGGTGGAAACCGGCAACGTCAGCTGGGATCTGGTGGAAATGGAATCTCCCGAGCTGGTACGCGGCTGCTTCGAAGGTCTGTTCGAGCCCATCGACTGGCAGCGCCTGGGGCTGGGCAGCGTGCTGATCGATGCAGCCTTCGACGAATGCGGCGTGGGTACCTTCGTGTGGTCGACGGTGCTGGCCTACAACGCCGATGCGCTGGACGGCGCACCGACCTCCTGGGCCGACTTCTGGGACGTCGAGCAGTTCCCCGGCACCCGCGGGCTGCGCCGTGGTGCCAAGTACACCCTGGAGTTCGCGCTGATGGCCGACGGCGTGGCCGCCGATGAGGTCTACGACGTGCTGCGCACGGACGAGGGGGTCGACCGTGCCTTCGCCAAGCTCGACGAGATCAAGGACCACATCCAGTGGTGGGAAGCCGGCGCTCAGCCGCCGCAGTGGCTGGTATCCGGCGACGTGGCGATGACTTCCGCCTACAACGGTCGCATCGCCGCGGCTCAGGAAGAGGGCAGCAACCTCGAGATCGTGTGGAACGAGAGCATCTACGACCTCGACTACTGGGCCATCGTCGCCGGCAGTGAGCACGTCGACGAGGCCTATGCCTTCATCGAGTTTGCCAGCCAGCCCGAGACTCAGGCGGCTTACTCCAGCCAGATTCCCTACGGTCCGGTGCACCCGGAAGCCATCGCCCAACTGGACGAGGCTCAGGCGCGACGCATGCCCACCTACGAAGAGAACATGGTGGGGGCGCTGGCCATCGATACCGGCTTCTGGGTCGATCATGGCGAAGAACTGGAGCAACGCTTCAGCGCCTGGGCGGCCCGCTGAGGGACGTCGAGCGGCGGCGGCCTCGGGGTCGCCGCCAGCCCTGCTTCCACGTCGGGCCCGCATGGGCTGGCCCGACACGCTTGAACCATGGGGAAGGCGATGTCCGCGAACCAGACGGCAACCATGTCGCCGGCCAGGCCTGGCGGTAATCTCAAGGCGCAGCTACGTCGTGCCGAACGGCTGCGCAAGCTCAAGGCTATCGGCCTGGTGGCGCCGCTGGCGCTGTTTCTGATCGTCGTCTTCGTGGTACCCATCGGCAACATGCTGTGGCGCAGCGTCGACAACACCGAGCTCGATTCGGTGATGCCGCTCACGGCAGAGGGGCTGCGCCACTGGGATGGCAGCGGGCTGCCGGACGAGGCCACTCTGGCGGCCTTCGCCGCCGAGCTGCGCGACTCCCGACAGGGTGGGGGACTGGGGCGCATCAGCCGGCGCCTCAACTACGAGGACTCGCGCTATCGCAGCCTGCTGATGAACACCCTGCGTGGCCTGCCGGCGGTCGATGCGGTCGGCCCCGATACCGATTGGGTCGCGACCCTGACCGAGATCGATCCGGCCTGGGGCGAGACCGAGACCTGGCTCGGCATTCAGCGTACCGCACCCACCACCACCGACCGTTACCTGCTGGCTTCGCTCGACCTGGAGCGTAGCGCCGACGGAGAGATCCAGCGCGTCGCCGAGCGCGACCGCCTCTACCTGAGCGTGTTCCAACGCACGCTGGTGATTGCCGGGGGCGTCACCCTGATCTGCCTGGCACTGGGCTTCCCGCTGGCCTATCTGCTGGCCACGCTGCCGGCCAAGACCAGCAACATGCTGATGATTCTGGTGCTGCTGCCGTTCTGGACCTCGCTGCTGGTGCGTACCGCGGCGTGGATCATCCTGCTGCAGTCCAACGGCCTGGTGAACCAGAGCCTGCTCTTCACCGGGCTGATCGACTCGCCGCTGCAGCTGGTGTTCAACCGCATCGGGGTGTTCTTCGCCATGGTCCACATCCTGCTGCCGTTCATGGTGCTGCCGCTCTACAGCGTGATGAAGGGCATCTCGCCGAGCTACCAGCGCGCCGCGGTATCGCTGGGCGCGCACCCCTTCGCCGCCTTCTGGCAGGTCTACGTACCGCAGACCATCTCCGGCGTGGCGGCCGGCACCATTCTCGTCTTCATCATGGCGCTGGGATACTACATCACCCCGGCGCTGGTGGGCGGGCCGGCCGATCAGATGGTGAGCTACTACGTGGCCTACTACACCAACACCACCAACAACTGGGGCATGGCGGCGGCGCTGGGCAGTTTGCTGCTGGTGGTCACGCTACTGCTCTACCTGGTTTACCACCGCCTGGTGAACCGCAAGCAGCTGATCAGGAGCTGAGCCATGTCGCTACCTCCCTACGCCTCGCCGGTAGAGAAAGTGTGGTTCTGGGTCTTTCGCCTGTTCTGCGGTCTGATACTGCTGTTCCTGATCGCGCCGGTGCTGGTGATCGTGCCGCTGTCGTTCAGCAGCGGCTCGTTCCTGACCTATCCGCTACCGGGTTTCTCGCTGCGCTGGTACGAGGCGATCTTCACCTCCTCGGCGTGGATGGGGGCGCTCAAGAACAGTCTGATCGTGGCGCCGCTGGCCACGCTGCTGGCGATGATCTTCGGCACCCTGGCGGCGGTGGGTCTCAACCGCGCCGAATTTCCCGGCAAGGGACTCATCGTGGCGCTGCTGATCTCGCCCATGGTGGTGCCGCTGGTGATCGTCGCGGTGGGCATGTACTTCTTCTTCGCCCAGGTCGGCCTGCTCAACTCCTACACCGGGCTGGTGCTGGCGCATACGGTGCTCGGCGTACCCTTCGTGGTGATCACCGTCAACGCCACCCTGCAGGGTTTCGATTTCAATCAGGTGCGCGCCGGGGCGAGTCTGGGCGCCAACCCGATGCGGGTGTTCTTCACCATCGTGCTGCCGCAGATCGTGCCCGGCGTGGTATCGGGCGGGCTGTTCGCCTTCGCTACCTCGTTCGACGAAGTGGTGGTGGCGTTGTTCATCGCCAGCCCCACCGAGCGCACCCTGCCGATCCAGATGTTCTCCGGCATTCGCGAGAACATCAGCCCCGCCATTGCCGCCATGGCCACCATTCTGATCCTGATCTCGACGCTGCTATTGGTTACCATGGAGCTGTTACGACGGCGCAGCGAGAGGCTGAAGGGCAACGCCTGACGCTCCTCGCGCTGCAACCTTGTCGCCTCTGCGCCCCGTTGCGACGGGGCGCAGTCGTGTCCTGAGGCCTGGGCGCCCGCAGTGGCGGGCCATGTATCGGAGCATTGCGTGAACGACTTCCTGATCGTCGGCGGTGGTGTCATCGGCATGCTGACCGCCTGCCAGCTGGCCGAGGCCGGCCATGGCGTTACCCTGCTGGAGCGAGGCCGCTGCGGCCAGGAGGCCTCCTGGGCCGGAGGTGGCATCGTTTCGCCGCTCTACCCCTGGCGCTACAGCGAGCCGGTATCGCAGCTTGCCCGGGGGGCGGGAGAGCGCTATGCCGAGATGGCGGTGCAGCTGCGGGAGGCCACCGGCGTCGACATCGAATACCGCCAGAAGGGGCTGCTCTATCTGAGCGTGGACGACGCCGAGCGCGCTCGCGACTGGGCGCAGCGTCAGGGCTGGCCGCTGGAGCGGGTCGATGCCGACTTCATCTACCGTCAGGAGCCCTGGCTGGTAGAGGGGCTGGGCGAAGGATTGTGGATGCCCAGCCTCGGCAGCGTGCGCAACCCGCGGCTGTGCCAGGCGCTGCGCGCGCGACTGGAGATGTTGCCCAACGCCCGAGTGGTGGAAGAAGCGGCCGTCGAGCGGCTCATCGTCGAGCGGGGGCGGGTGCTGGGGGCCGTTGTCGGACAGCAGCGCATCGCTGCCGGGCGGGTGATCCTGTGCGGCGGCGCCTGGAGCGGGGTGCTGCTGGCCGAGCATGACGTGGCGCTGCCGGTACGCCCGGTGAAAGGCCAGATGATGCTGTTCGCCACGCCGCCCATGCCGGGCGGGCGCCAGCTGCTGGAACGGGTAGTGCTGGCCGATGGCCGCTACCTGATTCCGCGCGGCGATGGCCGGGTGCTGGTCGGTTCGACCCTGGAGCAGACCGACTTCGACAAGAGCACCACCGAGGAGGCACGCGAGTCGCTGTGGCACAGCGCCGTGGCGATGCTGCCGGCACTGGCCGAGTGCCGGGTCGAGCATCACTGGGCCGGGCTGCGCCCGGCGGCACCGGACGGCATCCCCTTCATCGGCGCCGTACCCGGCATCGAGGGGCTCTTCGTCAATGCCGGGCACTACCGCAACGGCCTGGTACTGGCGCCGGCGGCGACCCGGCTACTGGTCGATCTGCTGCTCGGGCGGGAACCGGCCATCGACCCCGCGCCCTATCGTCCGGCACGGCGTTCCGGACGGCCGGGCTCAACCGCGCTGGGCGGCCTGGATCGCCGTCAGCGCGATGGTGTAGACGATGTCGTCGACCAGGGCACCGCGTGAGAGGTCGTTGACCGGCTTGTTGAGCCCCTGCAGCATCGGCCCCACGCTGACCACCCGCGCACTGCGCTGCACCGCCTTGTAGGTGGTGTTGCCGGTGTTGAGGTCGGGGAACACGAACACCGTGGCACGGCCGGCCACCGGCGAGTCGGGCGCCTTCTGGCGGCCCACGCTCTCGATGGCGGCGGCGTCGTACTGCAGCGGCCCGTCGATCAGCAGGTCCGGTGCCTGCTCGCGGGCCAGCCGCGTGGCTTGGCGCACCTTGTCGACGTCGGCGCCGCTGCCGGACTCACCGGTCGAATAGCTGATCATGGCCACCCGCGGCTCGATGCCGAAGGCCTGGGCGGAGCGCGCGCTCTGGATGGCGATCTCGGCCAGCGCCTCGGCGTCGGGGTCCGGGTTCACCGCACAGTCGCCGTAGACCACCACCTGCTCCGGCAGCAGCATGAAGAAGATCGACGACACCTGGCGATAGCCCGGGGCGGTCTTGATCAGCTGGAAGGCGGGGCGCACGGTGTTGGCGGTGGTGTGAATGGCGCCGGATACCAGGCCATCGACCTCGTCGAGCTGCAGCATCATGGTGCCCAGCACCACGTTGTCCTGCAGCTGATCCTCTGCGGTCAGCTCGTTCACCTTGCCGCGACGGCGCTCCACCATGGGCGCCACGTAGCGGCTGCGAATGTGCTCGGGGTCGAGGATCTCGAGCCCTTCCGGCAGCTCGATGCCGCGGTTGCGGGCGACCTCCTCGACCTCCTCGCGGCGGGCCAGCAGCACGCAGTTGGCGATGCCGCGGCGTTGGCAGATGGCGGCGGCCTCCACGGTACGCGGCTCGCTGCCCTCGGGCAGGATGATGCGCCGGTTGGCGCGCTGTGCCAGCTTGACCAACTGATGGCGGAACGCCGAGGGCGACAGCCGACGGGTGAAGCCGCGGCTGAGGTGATCCTTGAGCCATTGCAGATCCAGATGGCCGGCGACGAAGCGGGTCACCTGCTCGGCGCGCTCCAGGTCGTCCATGGGGATGTCGTTGCCCATGCGGCCCAGGTTCTTGGCCGTGGTGAAACTGTCGGTGTCCACCGCCAGCACCGGCATGCCGGTCTTCAGCGCCGGACGACACATCTCGATCATGTTGTCGTTGGGCATGAAGCCGTTGGTCAGCAGCACCCCGGCCATGGGCACGCCGTTCATGGTGGCCAGCGCCGAGGCCAGCACGATGTCGTCGCGGTCGCCGGAGGTCACGATCAGGCTGCCGGGGCGAAATACGTGCAGGGCGTTGGCGGCGCTGCGGGCGCACAGGCTGGTAGAGAGCACGCGGCGGTTGGCGGCGTCGCCCTCATGCAGGAACCTGGCGTCGAGCGCCCGCGCCACGTCGACCACCCGCGGAGCGATCAGCGCCGGGTTGTAGGGCACCACGCCGATCAGATGGAAACGGTCGGTAGCCAGCGCCGGCGAGTGGCGGCGCAGTTCGTTCAGAAAGGTGTCGTCGAGCACGACGCTGCTGGTGCCGGGAGCCAGCGTAGGCTCCTCGCCGCCGGGCAGGTTCTGCATGCGCATCAGGATGCAGCCCAGGGTGCGCGCCGAGCCCACGCCGCCGAAGGCGCTGGCGTGCATGTCGAGCTGTTCGGCCAGTGCCTCGGGGGCCGCGGCGTCGCCGCTGCCGATCAGGATGATGCGGGCATTGAGCGCATGGGCCAGTTGGGCGTTGAGCTGGGTGGCGTAGGTGCCATGGGCGGTGGGAACCACCCCTTCCACCACGATCAGGTCCGGCGCGGTGCCATCCTGCCCGCCCACGGCGTGATCGAAGAGTTCGATGACCTGCTCCATCAGCACGTCGAGACGATCCTGGCGCAGCAGGCGCTCCATGTCCGCCTGGGGGATGGGGGCCGGGGGGCGCATGCCGAGGGTGCTGCCCACCAGGGCGGTGGAGCGGTCGGGGCCGGGGCCGTTCAGCTCGTCCTGGCGGAACGGCTTGAGAAAGCCGGCCTTCAGACCGATGGTATCCAGCGCCTGCATCAGGCCCAGACAGGCGGAGGTCAGGCCGACCCCCACCCCGGTGGGCACCATCAGCAGCACCTTGGTGTGTGGACGTACGTCGGGTGGCGTCATGCCGCGGCCTCTTCCAGTCGCTGGCGGGTTTCGGTGGCGATCTGCCCCTCTTCGTCGGTGGGAATGACCCACAGCTGGCGACCGCCGGCGTCGATGCGGCCCTCCTTGCCACGGATCGTCTCGCTGTTGACGGTGCGGTTGAGCTGCAGGCCGAAGTGGGGCAGCAGGGCGGTCACCCGCTCGCGTACCAGCGAGGAGTTCTCGCCGATGCCGCCGGTGAAGACCAGCCCGTCGAGACGGGGCAGGGCGCAGGAGAGCGCGGCCAGCGACTTGGCGATGCGGTAGCAGAACACCTCGATGGCAAGCGTCGCACCGGGGTGGCCGTCCGCCTCGGCGGCTTCCAGTTCGCGCATGTCGTTGGTCAAGCCCGACAGCCCCAGCAGGCCGCTCTCGCGGTTGAGCACCTCGTCGATGCGCTCCAGCGACCAGCCCAGCTGGCGCGACAGGTGGGCGTGAAGGCCCGGGTCGACGTCGCCACTGCGGGTGCCCATCACCAGCCCTTCCAGGGGTGTCAGCCCCATGCTGGTGTCCCGGCTCTGGCCCTTCCACACCGCACAGGCGGAGCAGCCGTTGCCGAGGTGGGCGGTGAGCCAGCCGCCGCCCTCGAGGCCGCTCAGGGCATCGGCACGCCGGCTGACATAGGCATGACTGGTACCGTGGAAGCCATAACGTCGTATGCCATGCTCGCGGTAGAGCGACTCCGGCAGGGCGTAGCGATAGGCCCGCGGCGGCAGGCTCTGGTGAAAGGCGGTGTCGAACACGGCCACCTGGGGCAGGTCGGGAAACAGGCGCCGAGTTGCGGCAAGTCCCGTCAGATTGGCGGGATTGTGCAGCGGAGCCAGGGCGGCGGTCTGCTCGATGGCGGCGACCACCTCATCGTCGATCAGCGCGGCGCGGGTGAAGCGTTCGCCGCCGTGCACGATGCGATGCCCCACCGCCACCGGCAGGCGCCCTTCCAGCCGCTCGAGGATGGCTTCCAGCGCGCTGGCGTGATCGGCGCCCGCCAGTGCCTGCTCGAACGACTCGCCGTGGCTGTCGGTTCCCTTCAGGCGGGCGTCGCCGTTACCCAGTCGCTCGGCCAGCCCCGACAGGCGTGGGCGGGAAGGATCCTTGGGCACGAGGGCGTACTTGATAGAAGAGGAACCGCAGTTGATGACCAGAACCGAAGTCTCCATCCGTTCTCCCGTTGGCAGGATGTAGAGGCAGCATAGACGTAAGACTTTAGTCTATCATGCTTTGTTTCGCAGGCTTATTGTTACCTCATCTTGAGGTGGACTGTTGGGTCCGGGCAAGAACGCTGGCATGCTGAGCGCTTCGTCCCGACCGGAACCCGTCATGAGCACTGCGCTTTCCGACCGCACCGCTGATCTCCCGGGCCTGCTGCCCCGCCATCTCGCCATTGCCATCCTGGTCGCTGTCGCGACCCTGTTCGCCAGCAATCACGTAGCGGCACGCCTGGCTTTCGACGAGGGCACCGGCTTGCTGCTGGCCGTGCTGGTGCGCTCGGCAACGGCGCTCGCCGTGCTGGTGGTGCTGTTTCTCTGGCAGCGCAAGCGCATCTCCTTTCCGGCCGGTGCCGGTCGCTGGCAGCTGCTGGCTGGCCTGATGGTGGCCATCCAGAGCCTGTGTCTCTATGCGGCGGTGGCGCGCATCCCCGTGGTCGTGGCCTTGCTGCTGATGAATACCTTTCCCATTCAGCTGGCGCTGCTGACCTGGGCGCTGGGCGGGCCGCGGCCGACGCTGCGCGCGGCGCTGATCATGACGGCGATTCTGGTCGGTCTGGTGGTAGTGCTCGATATTCCTGCCTGGCTGGCTGCGCCCGAGGCGCTTGGTCCGGAGTGGCTGCAGGGCATCGCCTTCGGCCTGGGCGCGGCAGCGGCCTTTTCCGTGGCGCTGTGGACCACCGAGCACCATCTGGGGGAGGTGGGCAGCACCCTGCGCAGCCTGCTGACCATGCTCACGGTGCTGGTATTGATGATCGTCGCCGGCGTACTGCAACTGGTGCCGGGTGGCATGGCCCTGCCGGCAAGTCCCGCGGGGTGGGGTGCGCTCGCTGCACTGGCGCTGCTCTACAGCGTGGCTTTCTCGGTGCTGTTCATCAGCGTGCCGCGGCTGGAGATGGCGCGCAATGCGCCGGTGATGAACGTGGAGCCGGTCGCCTCGCTGCTGCTCGGCTATCTGGTGCTAGGCCAGATGCTGTCGGGCACTCAACTGGTCGGTGGGGCGATCGTGCTGGGCGGCATCGTGGCGCTGAGTCTGTCTCCACGCTGAGGGCGGCTCTTCGTTACGAATCGAAACTATCTTCTGCTTATTCGACTTGCATGGTCGAAAACCCTGTACCACACTGGAGGCGGTGTAAGGAAACACCGTTTCTTAATGGAGGTGCAGACATGAAACTGCTAGCCGTTCCCGCTGTAGCACTGATGGCAGGTACATTTATTTCTTCGGCCCAGGCTCAGCAGACTCAGCCTCAGCCTCAGGCCCAACCTCAAGCGCAAACCCAGACGCAAGCCCAGACCCAGCAGCGTACTCAGGCTCAAGGTCAAGCTCAGCCGCGCACCCAGCAGCAAGCCCATATGCCGATGTATCCGCAAGGCTATATCGGCGCAGATGCCATGTTCTGGGATCTCAGCAACGATGTCGGGCCATCGGGCGATTCCGCCGGCCTGCGCCTGCGCGGCGGTGCGCAGTTCAACGAATTCTTCGGTGTCGAAGCACATCTGGGCACCGGTGGCTCGGACGGCCCGGTTGAGCTGGATCACCTCATCGGTGCCTACGGCAAGGGTATTTTGCCGCTCTCCGATGAATTCCGCCTCTACGGCCTGGCCGGTATCACCGAGGTCGACTTCGACGTGGGTCGTGAAGACGGCCTCTCCTACGGTGCCGGTGCCGAATTCGACATCGCGCCCAACTTCTCCGTCGGCGCCGACTACATGCGCTACCTGGACCGCTCCGATCATACCTTCGATGCGGCAAGCGTCGGTTTGCGTTTCCGCTTCTAACCGGGCGCACACCGCATGACGTGCTAACGACTTGCCCCCGGCAGTGGCTGGGGGCAAGTCGTATTATGTGGACCAGTGGTTGATAGGGCCGGCCACTATCTTGGCAGGCATTGTCCAAAAAACGCAACGCCATGGAAAGTGCGCGTGACAGGCCTGGCCGGCTTCACTATCCACTATCCTAAAAGCGAATAATCCACACAGACTGGTATTGTCATTTGTATGGGTGGTTGGCTTAATTTTAATTCGCTGTAATGGACTTAAGTGTTAAACCGGTTCCTGAGAAAATCTTTCGCTGGCAAGCGGGCAAAAGAATTGCGATCATGCTCTAGCTGCATCCCAGTTGTCTATGTCAGCGTTGCCGTCGGTTCAAGGTCGAGTAGGGAAGTAGGGTATGCCGATCAAAAGACCAAGTAAGAAAGTAGGTTTTTTTTGACGCGGAAGTTTGACGAATCTTCAGGCGCCAGAAAGGGCCATTCAAGCCCGAAAGAAAAAATGGAATCGCTGGTTTTCAGGATGATACCGGATAGAAACAACTCGACTCCATAGAGCGGTAGCTAATGCCTGAGCCACCTTCACACCCATCAAACTCCGTATTTTCGATAGAAAAATACATTCGCTCTATTGGCCGGTACTATATCGGTGCCGCGATTATCATGACCCTGCTAATCGGTGCTACGTACGCAACGGTCAGAGTTGCGCTCGAGCGGCATGCCGTACAGCAGGAGATAAGCTTTCTCTCCGGGAGGCAATTCATTCGGTTCCAGCAGCTCGCCAATCAGACAAGGGCGATCATGCGGGCATCAGCGGACCCGGATATTCCCGAGTACATCATTACACCCATGTTGACGGAGGTTCGCGAGACCATCGCCGATCTTCGTGCCACCATGCTGCTGTTGGAGCATGATCAGGAGAAACTGAAGAAAAACCTTCTCGAACGTATCAACTCCAGGGGGGCGGAGCGAGAAGATATCTATCTCGAACTCAACTGGCGACTCGAGGAGTTTCTTTCCCGGGCCGAAAGGATCATCGACTCCAGCCACGAGGACAGAAAGCGGCGATACGCCTTCTGGGGGCCCATCGACTTTGCCGCTACGGCCGATGGCCATTTGATGCGTCAATTCAACAGTCTTATCAAGGATTCTCATGAGCGAAGCGTTTCCAGTATCGACAATGCGAAGTCGCTGATTACGGTGTTCTTGTTGATGCTCGCATCGGTATTGATTCTGGCGAGTGCTTTCCTGTTCTTCCCACTGTTGCGAAGGTTGCGAAGCGAACATCGCCGGAAGATGAACTACGAGAGTGAACTGACTCACCTGGCGCAGACGGACTCGCTCACTGCGCTGAGAAACCGTGCGTACTTCAATTCGTCACTGCGCACCTTGCTGAGACGTTACCACGCGGATGGCAAGGGGTTTTGCTTGATGCTGGTCGATCTGGATCACTTCAAGTCGATCAACGACAGCTTTGGCCACCCGGCTGGCGATGCCACACTGCTGCATGTGGCGCGTGCGTTCCGTAGTGTCTTCCGTTCCGATGATGTGATTGCCCGGATCGGCGGTGATGAATTTGCCATTCTCCTGCCGGAGTTGGATGACGAACGAAAATTCAATGCCATTGCCGAGCGTGTGGCCGGCACGATAGCCAGTGAGTTTCAGTTCGAAGGCAATACGCTGCGAATATCCGCCAGCGTGGGGGGCGCCATGGTGCCCTATCATGCAACTGATGAAGCCGGCTTGATCCGGGTGGCAGACCTTGCGCTCTATGCCGCCAAGTCGGAGAGAAATAGAGCCGTCATCTTCGACAAGGATGCCCTTGCTTCTCAATTGGAGCAAAGCGAGCTGTCGGCAGCACTTGCCTGTGCTGCCGATCGTGATGAGTTCGTGGTCCATTACCAACCCAAGGTATGCCTGCATTCAGGTCGTCATTTGGGTTTCGAGGCGCTGGTTCGTTGGCAGCATCCCACTCTCGGGCTGCTGGCCCCAGGCGCCTTCCTGCCGCTGATGGAAGACCCTCGCCGCATTGGCGAGATGACCCGCGCAGTGGCAAGGGGCGTTTGCCGCGATCTCCAGGCTTGGAAGCAAGCGGGCTATTCGCCTGGACCCGTGGCCATCAACCTGCCAGAGGCATTGCTCATCAACGACAACGGTTTCGACATGTTGGCTTCGGCCATTCATGAGCATGGGCTCGACTGGTCCGACATCGCCGTGGAAGTGACGGAGGACGTCTTTCTCAACCGCTATGCCGATCTCATGCGCGCTACCATGACGTGTTTCCGCCAGTACGGTGTCTCCATTGCCCTGGATGACTTCGGCACCGGCTTCGCCTCGCTCCTGCATCTGCGCGATTTTCCCTTCGACGAGCTGAAGATCGATCGTGGCTTCATTGCCGACATCGGCCTGGACGACCGCTCGGAGCAGATCATACGGGCCATGGTCGACCTGTCGCGCAACCTGGGCAAGCGCTGCGTTGCAGAGGGCATCGAAACCCAGGCCCAGCGGCAGTTCCTGTTGGAACTGGGGTGTGAGGTAGCGCAGGGCTACCTGTTCGCCAAGCCGATGCCGGGAGATGAAGTCGCGAAGCGCTGGTTCAATGCACCTGGTGCCGGTGGGAGGAGAAAGGTCGAGAAAAAGAAATGTCCCGCCGCAGCCGCGACGGATACGCAGGCGGCCTCTGCCAAGGCTGAGCCGAGAACGCCGACGTGATGACACGGTGAAACGAAGAACAACAAGGAATCCACCAATGAAGCGTCTATTGAAAACCCTTTGTCTGACGGCGGTCGTGGCGTTTGCCCACGTCCACGCCGATCCCCCTGCTGGTCACACTGTGGATGTCGTCTACTACTGGACCTCCAGGAGCGAAGCGGCGGCGCTCGATGTCTACCGGCAGGCCTGGAGCGAGGCCGGCCATCGCTGGGTGGATATGCCGGTCGAGAACGAGGCGGTGTTGAAGCGAGTCGTGGGCGACCGGATCGCCCATGGGTATCCACCGGCCGTCATGCAGTGGAATGTCACGGCCAGCGCCAAGGAGCTGCGCGAGTTCGGTGTCGTCAAGGACATGGAACTGGTGGCCCAGGAGCAGGGGTGGTACGAGCGCTTGCCCAGCTTCGTTCTCGAGCGTATACGCCATGAAGGCAAGGTGTATTTCGTTCCGTCCAACATTCATGTGGAAAACTGGCTCTGGACCAATCAGAGGATTTTCGATGAGCTGGGCCTCGGGGTACCCAAGAGCTGGGAGGAGATCTTGGTCGCTGCGGAGCGAATCGCAGCGGCAGGCTACCAAGCCGTTGCCATCGGGGCGGAGCCATGGGAAATCGCCCTGCTTTTCCACGGCATCATGTATCACGCCATGGGGGCCGAGGGCTACGAGAGGGTTTTCCATGGTGAGGCGGAAGCCGTGCTCGACGAGGAAATGCTGGCTGCTCTCGATCTGTTGCGTCGCGTATCCCGTTACGCGTTGCCGCTGGCGGCTCGTGAGGGCAAGACCTGGGCCGATGCCACCGCGGCGGTCGGAAGCGGCGATGCCGGCATGCAATTCATGGGCGATTGGGCCAAGGGTGAGCTCACCTTGCTGGGCTATCGTGCCGACCGCGACTTCGGCTGCACCTTCACCCCCGGAACCTCGATTGCCTACTTCATGGTGCTTGATGCCTTTGCCTTTCCTCTGACGGCCAGGGTGGGCGAAGTGGAGGCGCAGCGGGACTTCGCCCGTACGGTTTTCGATGCCGACAACCAGGTTGCCTTCAGTCGAATCAAGGGGGCGCTGCCGGCGCGGCTCGATGTCGACCCCGGCGAACTCGATAGCTGCGGTCGACTTGGCTTACAGGCACTCATCCAGGAAAAAGATCGAACCCAGGTGCACTCGCGGGCGATGCCATCGCATCAAGTGGCGGCGTGGGTGGGGATTCTGGCCGAGTTCTTCGATGACGAGAACGTCTCCAGCCGAGATGCCCAGCAGCGTCTGTATCAATTGATCAGCGAGGGTTGAAGGGCATCGTCAGCCGCCGGGCCACCTGCCATGCTCCTTCCACTTGGCCAGCAGTGCGGGCAGGTGCTTCAGCTCGGCGCTTTCCACGACCTCGACCCGTAAGCCCTGCCGACGCTGCAGTTCGGTAAGGTGCTGCTTGGTCCGGTCGAACTCGCCGCAGGCGAGCAGCACGCGGGTCGCCGAGAGCCCAGCGGAGTGATCGAGAATCTCGTGCAGCCGTTTCAGGCCCTGCTCGAGGCAGGCCTCTGCCCCAGGGCGGGCAATCAGCCATTCGACGAACAGGAGCTGGTTGCGTTCGACTGCCAGGCAGTCCGACACCACGGGCTCGTGGTTGTGCTGAACGCTCAGGTCGAGGATGTGGGCCTCGCAGCAGGCGTGGGCCACTCCGGCCTCCTGCGTGCTGAGCCAGGTATATTCGGTAAGCCAGCCACCGCCCAGGTAGAGGGCGCCATCCAGCGTATCGATGACGACACTGTGCGGGTCGTCGCTCGTCCATTGCAGCAGTTGGGCCTCGCTGAGGACGTTCAGTGCATCGGTGACGGGAAAGTGTGGGGTCGCCCGCAGCCGCTGACGCTCGCCCCCAGGCCGCAGCCGTGCCCCCGAACGCGGATCGGCTGTCATCACGCCATCTCTGCCATGCACCATGTCGTGCAGTTCACCGAGCAGGCCGGCCAGGCGGTCGGCATGATGGGCAAGATAATACGTAAGGGGCTTGCGGAGTTGGCAGGCGTCGCGCCAGGCGGCACCGTCGGAGAGTGCGCGTACCCGCTTGCGCCCGTTGGCCTGCAGGTAGCGGTCGACATCCAGCACCGGCTCGATGGCCATGGCCTCGGGCCGTCTGTCGGCGCTGTCGCAGGCCATGCGGTAAAGCACTCCTGCGTGGGGGTCCACGTAAAGCCAGTCGGCCGAGCACTGCTGCATGGCTTGCTGGAACAGCAGGGCGGTCATGGTGCCGCAGCCGCCCAGGTCCAGCGTCACCGAGAGGTTCGGCTCGTCGAATTGCTCCTGATAGAGACTCTCGGCCAATTCGTGGGCATAAATGGCGCAGCGCATCGGGTCCTGGGTGGCCAGGCTGGGGCATACCTCCACCTGCGTTTCGCCGCACATTTCGTGACGCAGCAGGATGGCCAGACGTTCGGCGGCCTGGGGGGATGTTTGGCACGGCACCAGCACGACCCGCTGTGGGCGCAGCTGCAGTATCGGGATCAGGCTCACTTCGGGGCGCTCGGTCACTAGCGCGACGTGCAGGTGTGACATGGGCTCGCTCCCTCGCACTTCTCCTTGCAGATTCCTACAGGCTACATCCGAGCATTCCCCGATGTCGCCTATGGCGGCAAAAAAACACGCCGGCCACTTGGGCCGGCGTGGGCGGAACCGATGAGGACTTACACCTCCTTGTAGAGCTCCGCCCCTTGCTTGCGGAACTTCTCCGCCTGCTCCTCCATGCCTTTCATCACCGCATCGGCGTCGCCGGTGAGGCCGTGCTCGGCGGCGTAGTCGCGCACTTCCTGGGTGATCTTCATGGAGCAGAACTTGGGCCCGCACATGGAGCAGAAGTGGGCCACCTTGGCGGAGTCCTTGGGCAGCGTTTCGTCGTGGTACTCGCGGGCGGTGTCCGGGTCCAGGCCGAGGTTGAACTGGTCCTCCCAGCGGAACTCGAAGCGCGCCTTGGACAGCGCGTTGTCGCGGCGCTGGGCGGCCGGGTGGCCCTTGGCCAGGTCTGCCGCGTGGGCGGCGATCTTGTAGGTGATGATGCCGGTCTTGACGTCATCCTTGTTGGGCAGGCCGAGGTGCTCCTTGGGCGTGACGTAGCACAGCATGGCGCAGCCGAACCAGCCGATCATCGCCGCGCCGATGCCGGAGGTGATGTGGTCGTAGCCCGGGGCGATATCGGTGACCAGCGGACCGAGGGTATAGAAGGGCGCCTCGTCGCAGTACTCCAGTTGCTTGTCCATGTTCTCCTTCACGAGATGCATGGGCACGTGGCCGGGACCTTCGATCATCACCTGCACGTCGTGCTTCCAGGCGATCTTGGTCAGCTCGCCGAGGGTCTTGAGCTCGGCCATCTGTGCTTCGTCGTTGGCGTCGGCGATGGAGCCGGGGCGCAGGCCGTCACCCAGCGAGAAGGCCACGTCGTACTGCTTGCAGATCTCGCAGATCTCCTCGAAGTGGGTGTAGAGGAAGCTCTCCTGGTGGTGATAGAGGCACCACTTGGCCATGATCGAGCCACCGCGGGAGACGATGCCGGTGACGCGCGTGGCGGTGAGCGGCACATAGCGCAGCAGCACGCCGGCGTGGATGGTGAAGTAGTCCACGCCCTGCTCGGCCTGCTCGATCAGGGTGTCGCGGAACACCTCCCAGGTGAGGTTCTCGGCCACGCCGTTGACCTTCTCCAGCGCCTGGTAGATCGGCACCGTACCGATCGGCACTGGAGAGTTGCGGATGATCCACTCGCGGGTCTCGTGGATGTTCTGGCCGGTGGAGAGGTCCATGATGGTATCCGCACCCCAGCGGATGCCCCAGGTCATCTTGTCGACCTCCTCCTCGATGGAGGAGGTGACCGCCGAATTGCCCAGGTTGCCGTTGATCTTCACCAGGAAGTTGCGGCCGATGATCATCGGCTCCGACTCCGGGTGGTTGATGTTGCAGGGAATGATGGCGCGGCCGGCGGCCACTTCGGCGCGTACGAACTCCGGGGTGATCTCCTCCGGCAGGCGGGCGCCGAAGCTCTGGCCGGCATGCTGATGGCCGAGGATGCGCTCGACCTCTGCCGTACCCAACGCCTGGCGGCGCTGGTTCTCGCGGATGGCGATGAACTCCATCTCCGGCGTGATGATGCCCTGGCGGGCGTAGTGCAGCTGAGTGACGTTCTTTCCGGGTTTGGCGCGGCGCGGCGTGCGGCTCAGGTCGAAGCGCAGCTGGGCCAGGGTCGGGTCGTTGGCGCGACGCTTGCCGTACTCGCTGGTGGGGCCGTCGAGGAACTCGGTATCGCCGCGCTCCTCGATCCAGGCGCGGCGCAGCTCGGGCAGGCCGCGGCGCAGGTCGATCTCGGCCTGCGGGTCGGTGTAGGGGCCGGAGGTGTCGTAGACCAGCAGCGGCGGGTTCTCCTCGTCGGCGCCGGAGGTCTTGGTCGGCGACAGCGAGATCTCGCGGAAGGGCACGCGGATGTCGGGGCGCGAGCCCTCGACGTAGAGCTTGCGCGAGCCGGGCAGCGGCTGGATGGCGGCCTCGTCGACCTTGGCGGTCTCGGCGAGGAAGTGGGCGGTCTTGCTCATGGTGGGGATCCTTGGTGCGTTGTTGTCGGTGAATCAGAGGCTGCGGTCGAGCCCCATCTGCCAGAAATCGATCTCGAGCCGGGTGGCATCGCGGAACACCTCGACGAGCTCGTCGAAGCGTGCCGGGGTGACGTCGGCCAGGCGGGCGTCGAGCCATGCCAGTTCGGCGCGCATGGCGGCCTGGAACTCCTCGCCCTCGTACATGGCGATCCAGGCGTCATAGGGGTTGGCGTTACCGCGCAGGGTGTTCGGCTGGGCGCCCAGCCAGTTGGCGATCTCGCCGTAGCCCACCAGGCAGGGGGCCAGCGCCACGTGCAGGTCGAGAAGGTCGCCGCGGTTGCCGGTGTCGAGCACGTAGCGGGTGTAGGCCATGGTGGCCCGCGCCTCGGGCAGCGCGGCCAACTGCGCCTCGGTGATGCCCCATTCGCGGCAGTAGCCCACGTGCAGGCCGAGCTCCACGTCGACGATGGCCTTGAGCCCCTCATGGGCCTGGCGCAGGTCGGCCAGGGTGCGGCTCTTGTAGGCGGCCAGCGCGTAGGCGCGGGCGAAGTGGATCAGGAACAGGTAGTCCTGCTGCAGGTAGTGGCGAAAGGCGCCTTCGTCCAGGGTGCCGGTGCCCAGGCCGCGGACGAAGTCGTGCTCGACGTAGGCACGCCAGTCGTCGTGGCAGGCGCGGGTCAGGTCGGTGAAGCGATAGCCCATCTTGCCTCCGGGTGTGAACGGATCCGGAGCGGGGGCGAAGGGGGAAGAGTGGGTCAGGGCTGAAGCAGGAGGAACTGGTGCCTGGCCACCGCTTGATTCCTACGCCGGTACGAGCCGGATCAGGTTCAACGGGCCCCGCCGTGACGACGCGTCTGCAGCAGACATGTCGTATGGCGATCTCAGCCGGTTCCACCGGCACCCCGTCAAGCGTTGTGGCCAGTCTAGCAGGTCGGCGGCCGCTTTCCAGCCATGCGTGCCACTTGGTTCATTCCAACTGCACATCGAGCCGTTCGAACCAGGCCTCGCTCTCGGGCAGCGCCAGCTCGCTGGCGGGCTGCCCGCTGGCGTACCACGCGCGGGCGTTGCGCAGCTGCCAGCGACGCCTGCCGTCATCGATTTCGATGCCCAGCCGCAGCGGCCCGAAGCGGGCGAAGGCGCGACCGGCAAGTTGGGAGTCGCGCAGGGCGAGGTTGGCCAGCAGTTCCAGGCGCCCGCCGGCCTGCACGGCGAGGTTCTCCAGCCGTACGGTGTCGTCGTTCAGCATCACCCGCGCCTCGCCCTGCACCTCGCCGAGGGTGAGTCGCTCGCGCAGCCAGCGTCGTTCGCGGGCGGCATCGACGAGCAGGTTCACCAGCAGGCCGCTGTCGCGCATGGCCAGTTCGAGCCGGGCGTCGAGTTCGAGTGGCCGCTCCCAGCGCATGCGTCCCTCGGGCAGCTCGAGCCGCGCCCACCAGCCGTGGCTGAGGCTGCCGTCGGCGTCCGCCAGGCGCACGCCGTCGAGACTGAGCCGCGAGCCGGAGACGTCGAAGTCGAGGGTTTCCAGGTCGCCATCGGCGAGCCTGGTCTCCAGGTGCAGAGCGCCCTCGAGGGTTTGCTCGTGCAGAGCGAGCCGGGCATCCGGCGCGTGCAGCGCCAGCCGGCCGCGGGCACGCGTGCCTTCGAGCTGCAGATGGGTGGCGAGGCGTGCCTGGCCGCCCAGCAGCTCGATGGCGCCGCCCTGGGGCAGGTAGTCATTGAGCGCGGCCAGATCCGGCGCCACCAGGTGAGGCAGATCGATGCGCGTACTCAGTTCGCGCAGCCCTTCGGGCAGATCGAAGTGGCGTGCCCGGCTGTGCAGGTCCAGCAGCCGGCCTTCGATCAGCGCGCCACCGTCGGCCTGGCGGCGCAGGCCGAAGCGGGGCAGCGACAGGCTGAGTTCGGCGCCGGGGTCGCCGACCGTGACGATCAGCGAGCCGTCGCCGAAGGCCTCGTAGTGCAGGAAGCGGGCACCGAGCCGCTCGGAGTGAACGCGCAGCTGGCTGCCGGGCATGGCCTCGCCGTCGGCGAAGCGCAGGTCGGCGCTCAGGCGCCCGCCGCCCTGGATCGCCAGGCCGTGCTCGTCGGGCAGAAAGGCGTTGAGAAAGCCGAGCCGGTCGAGCAGGCCATCCAGCCGCAGCGTGCCGGAAAGTGGCCGGCGTGGCGCTTCGCTGCCGGGCCAGTCGAAGCCGCCCTGGAGCCTTGCCTGGCGAACCGCCAACTGGGTACGCAGGGGCTCGCCGCCGTTCGTTGCGGCGTTCAGGGTCAGGCGGCTGCCGGAGAGATCGAGGTGCTGGCGGGCGGGGTGAAGGTCGCGCAGCACGAGGCTCACGTCCAGTTCGCCGTCGAACGCTTCCTGCAGCAGGCGGCCACGAATGGCATCCCCCGTCAGGGTAGCCCGTCCCTGGGCACGCTCCCCGACGATCACCAGCTCCCCATCGCTGGCGGCCCGGCCGCCGTGCAAGCGTAGCGGCGCCGCCTGGGGCAGGTAGGCGCCGAGCACGCTGACGTCGGGAATGCGCGCGCCGCGCCAGGCGATCTCGGCGGTGGTGGGGCGCGCCGTCCGAGGGCTCGCCGCGGCGCTGGCGGCAAGCGCGAGGCGTTCGGCCTGGAACAGCCGGCGACCGTCGCTGAGTCGGGTGAGGTCCACCTCGCCGAAGACGAGTTCGAGGCTGGCCTCAGGGTGGGGCTCGCCGGGGCCGAGCACGAAATGCGCGCGGCCGTCGCCGCGGGCGTGAAAGCCGAGCAGGCGTGCGCCCAGCGCTTCGGAGTAAACGTCGAGCCGGCTGCCCGGCAGTGGCTGCCCATTGCGCACCTGGAGCGCACCATCGAGCCGGCCGCCACCCTCCAGGGCGAGGCCGCGCCCATCGAACAGGCCGCTGAGAAAGGGGTCGAGCACACCGAGATTGGCGACGTGGCCGGACAGTTCCAGCTCCGCTTGCCATGGCGTTTCGCGATCGCGCAGGGCGTCGTCATCCAATGCGCGCCAGGCCAGCGGCGAGCGGAAGCTCGCGACGGGCAGCTCGAGGGCGGTGACCAGTGGCTGCGCCTCGCCTGGGGCGGCCGCCTCGAGCTCGAATTGCGTGCCGGAAACGTCCACTGCGCCACCTTCGACGTCGAGTGCGACGATAGGCAGGTGCAGGCCCAGTCGGCCGCTCAGCGGCTGCTCCCCGAGGCGCACCGAGATGGCCTCGCCATTGAGATCGAAACCGCCGGTGAGGTGCTCGGCATCGTAGCTGAGTCCGCCTTGCAACCTGGCCGTGCCCCCTTCCAGCGTCAGCGGTACGGGAGGTGGGAGGTAACGCTGGAGGGCGGCGATGTCGAATGCCTCGGCGTTGCGCCAGTGCAGTTCGGCACGCTGCAGCTCGTCCGGCGGAGCATACAGGCGCAGCGCGGGGGTCTCCAGCACCAGCCGGAACCCTTCACCACCGAGCAGGGGGCGAGCCGAGGCCGCGGGCGAGGGCTGCGGAGTCGCCTCGCCCATCTCGATGTCGTCGAGTTCAAGCGCCAGGCGTGCGCTCTGTGCCACCTCGACCTCGACGGCGCCGGAGCCGTCGATGCGGTAGAGCGCTCCTGCTTCCAGCCAGTGGCGCTCGTCGAGCCGCACGCTCAGGCGAGGGGAGTCCAGACGCAGACGGCTGCCCGGCAGCACCTCGCCGCGCTCGATGGCGATGTCGCCGGTGAGATCGCCGCGTCCGTCGATCTCGAGCCAGCCCAGCGCCGCAAGGTAGGGATTGAAGACGTCGTAGGCGTCGCTGCGTCCGGCCAGCGTGAGGGTGCCGGAGACGAAGCGTGTCGCCTCGCCGCCGGGGTGCTCGGCCAGCCTCAGCGGTGCCAGGCGCAGGTCGGCGTCAAGCGTTACGCCTTCCACCAGTGCGGTGTCGTCATGCAACACCGTGCCCTCGTCCAGCTGCAGCGAAACGCGCTCGGCGCCGATCTCGCCGGCGCGCCAATGAATGCCGGCCAGCTCCAGGTTGCCGCTGCCCTGCAAGCGGTAGACGTCGAGGCCGGCCTGGCGGATGCCCTCGGCTTCCAGGGTATGGATGCTGACTTCACGGTCGAGCAGGGGAGTGAGGGCGAAACGCAGGCTGGCGCGTTCGGTCGCCAGCGTGAAGCGCCGCTCGGCGGTGCGGCCGGCCAGGTGCAACTGGGTGACCACGAGGTGGCCGGGGAAGAGCGTCCAGGCACGCTCCCACTCGAGCGAGAGACGCGGCGAACGCTCGAGCTGAGCGCGGCCCCAGGCGCTGGCGAGCAGGGCGTTTGCGGTGGCGAGATAGAGCGCGTAGAGCAGTGCCAGAAACAGCACGAGCCAAGTCAGCGCCTTGAGCGGCCTGGGCAGGATCATGGATGGCGTACTCGTCCTTGAGGCATTCACCCCCCTGCGTATGAACGGCGGCGGCGTTCAGTAGAGCCGAAACTCCCGGTGGTTCGGCACGCCCTGTTGTTCCTCGATCACTTTGCGGTAGCGCTTGTACTCCCACTGGTACTGGGCCGGGTCCAGGGCGATGGCGTCTTCCACGCAGGCGTTGACGCCGGTGGCCGACTGCTCCTCGTCGGTGGCGTAGACGCGCTCGTCGGCGGCGAGGAAGTGGATGGCGAAGCCGCGCCCGGGAATGCGCCGGGCCACGCCGGTGACGACCCGCGCGTCGGTGCGTGCCACCAGCTTGGGCAGCAGGGTCGCGGTGTAGGCCAGGCGATGGTAGAAGGGCGCGAACACGCCGCTGCCCCAGTTGGGCTCCTGGTCGGGCAGGATGCCCACCGCTTCACTGCGTTTGAGCGCCTTGAGCAGGGCAGCGACGCCGCGCGGATTGGTCGGCACCAGGCTTGCGCCCATGCGCTCGCGCCCTTGCCGGATCACCGCATCGAGTTCGGCGATCTTGGGCGGCTCGTACATGGCGGTGAAGGGAAAGTGACTGGAAAGCCAGAAGTTGAGCACCTCCCAGTTGCCGAAGTGCGGTGCCAGCACGATCACGCCGCGCCCCTCGGCGCGGGCTTCGTCGAGCAGTTCGCGGCCGTGGATCTCGAGAATCGAGTCCTCTACCCGCTGCGGCTCGCCCATCCAGGCGAAGCCCAGCTCGAGCATGGTGGCGGTGGAGTGGGTCAGGCTCTCCCGGGCCAGCTGGCGGCGCGTGGCGGCATCCTGTTCGGGGTAGACCTCGGCGAGATTGATCTCGGTGACCTCGCGCTCGCGCCGGCTGAAGCGATGCACCAGCGGGCCGGAAACACGTGCCAGGCGCCACAGCATGGCGGGGCGACGCCCGGCCAGGGTGCGCCATAGGGCGGCGATGGCGCGGCCTTGCAGGGTGGCGGAGGGGGGCTGCGACTCGCTCATGGTTCAGATCAACCAGGCATCCACGTTGTCGGGCTCGCGATGCTCCTGCAGGCGCTTGATGCCCTTCACGCAGCGCACCACCAGCCATACCACGGCCAGCAGCCAGGTCACGAAGCCGATCATCACCAGGGTGAGCACGCCGGAGATGGCAAAGTAGAGCACGGAGAGCCAGAAGGTACGGATCTGGTAGCGGTAATGCTCGTCGAACCAATGGGGACCCTGGCCGCGATAGACATAGGCGATGACCACGCCGACGATGGCCGTCAGCCCACCGCTGACCACGCCGGCCAGGAGCAGGGCATAGACGACGATAGGTAGGGTGATGTCGGGAGTGCCGTTCGGTTCGATGACGCTGCGGCTATCGGGGCTGTCGTTCATGGGCCATCCAGTCAAACACGGTTTGCCCCAATGATACCGGTCACGCGCGTCATTGCCAGCGGGGCCACTATTCCAGCGTTTCTTTCAGTGGCCGGCTGAGTTCGAGCAGGTTACCGTCGGGGTCGCGCAGATAGATCGATTCGATGGGGCCGGTGGCGCCCTGGCGTGAGACCGGGCCGAGCTCGACCTCCACGTCCAGCGCCTCGAGGTGGCGCTGGACCTCGTCCAACGGCAGCAGGCTGCGCAGGCACAGATCCAGGCTGCCCGGGGTGGGCGTGGCGGCACGCGGCTCGATGTCGGTCGCCGTCCAGTGCAGGCGCAGGGCGATGTCGCCGAGCAGCAGATCGACTCGCTCACGATCGCGATAGCGCACCTCGAGCCCGAGTACGCGAGAATAGAAATCCACGGCGCGGGAGATGTCGGTCACGGTGATGACCAGGTGGTCCAGACCTGACAGCATTGCCGGCCTCCTCGTTGTGAAGTGTTTTTTCGTCAGGCCATGAAGGATACGACGATGCCGACCTGCCCGCTATGCGCTTGCCCGCATTCGCGCCATTTTCATCGCGATGCACGACGCGACTACTACCGCTGCGACAATTGCCGGCTGGTCTTCGTGCCGCCTGAGCAGCGTCTGTCGCCCGAGCAGGAGCGGGCGGTCTACGACCAGCACCAGAACCGCCCCGACGACCCCGGCTATCGGCGTTTCCTGTCGCGCCTGTTCGAGCCGCTGCAGCACCGGCTGGCGCCGGGAGCCAGCGGCCTCGATTTCGGCGCCGGCCCCGGCCCGACGCTGTCGCTGATGTTCGAGGAGGCGGGCCACCCGATGGCGATCTACGACCCGTTCTATGCGCCGGACGCCAGCGTGCTCGAACGCCGCTACGACTTCATCACCGCCACCGAGGTGGTGGAGCATCTGTTCGCCCCCGGGCGTGAGCTCGCGCGGCTGGCGGCGCTGCTGCCCTCGGGCGGCTGGCTGGGGCTGATGACCAAGCGGGTAACCGGCGAGGAGGCGTTCGCTCGCTGGCACTACATTCTCGACCCCACGCACGTGTGTTTCTTCAGCGAGGCGAGCTTCGAGTGGCTGGCCGCGCAGCTGGGCATGAGCGTCGAGTTTCCCGGCGCCGACGTGGCCCTGCTGCAGAAGAAGTAATTCGGGCTCTCCTGGCCTGTCTTGCTGTTTTTCCGATCTGGAATGGTGAATTGTTCTGGCCGAGAGGTGGGGATGGGATTAAGCGTTTGACACCGGCGCTGTCAGGCGTATGATTCGCGCCGCCCCACCCAAGCGTTGGCCGTTCGAATGCCAAACGCCAGGGCGATGGGCAGCGTTCCACGGCGTTTTCTGCCATCTTTCTCCCTTTACATTCTTCGGTTCTGTCGAGAGGCGCGCTGATGTCGCGGCAACTGCTGGCCATGGCCCTGGCTCCCCTGCTGGGTCTCTTCATCCTGGGTATCGGTAACGGCTTCCTGGCCACGCTGATCACGCTGCGGCTCGACGCTGCCGGCGAATCGCCGGTCGTGATCGGCTGGGTCTCCTCGGCCTACTTCATCGGCCTGGCGCTGGGGGCGATGTTCAACGACCGGCTGCTGTTGCGCATCGGCCATATTCGCGCCTACGGCAGCTTTGCCTCGCTGGTGGCGGTCACGGTGCTGCTGCAGGCATTGATCTTCGACCCCTGGGCCTGGTTCGGCCTGCGCCTGATCGGCGGCTGGGCCACCGTGGGGGTCTATCTGGTCATCGAGAGCTGGCTGCTCACCTCGGGCGATCAGAAGGTGCGCGGCAGGCTGCTCGCCCTCTACATGATCTCGCTGTACGCGGCCGGTGTGCTCGGTCAGCTGCTGCTCGGCGTGACCGATGCCATGGGCGAGGCCGCGCCGTTCATGGTCATCGGCATGCTGGCCTCGCTGTCGGTGCTGCCCATGGCGATGATTCCGCGGGTTTCGCCGCTGATCGAGCACGCCGAGCCTCTCTCGCCGATGCGGCTGATCGTCATGACCCCCACCGGGGTGATGGGCAGCTTCGGCTCGGGCCTGGCGGTAGCCGCCGTCTACACGCTGCTGCCGCTCTACCTGCAGCGCATCGGCCTGACGGTGGCCCAGGTCGGCCAGATGATGGCGGTGGTCATCCTCGGCGCCATGCTACTGCAATATCCCATCGGGCGCTGGTCCGATCGTCATGACCGGCAGATCGTGCTGATCATGATCGGGGCCTTCTGTGCCCTGATCTCGGTCGGCATGCTGTTATTGCCGCTCCACACCTGGGTGCTGGCGGCGCTGCTGTTCCTGCTGGGTGGCGGTGTCTTCGCCCTTTATCCCGTGGCGGTGAGCCATGCCGCCGACCGCGCACCGGCCGGGGCGCTGGTGCGCATGAGCCAGGGCCTGCTGCTGATCAACGCCATCGGCTCGACGGTCAGCCCGCCCCTGATTTCACCGGCCATGGCCTGGGTGGGCGATGCCGGGCTGTTCTGGGCCTTCGGCGCTCTGGGGCTGTTCCTGGTGGCCTTCTTCACCTGGCGCCGCAGCGTGCGCCCGGCGCCGGTACCGGTGGCGCCGTTCTCGCCCAATACGCCCATGTCGCCGGTGGGTGCCGAGCTCACCGTCACCGAAGAGTTGGTGCAGGGGGCCATCGGGCATGAGCATGTGGAGGACCTCTCCAACGTGGTGCCTGAGGTGGAAGTGGCCGAACCCCTGGTCGGCCCACCGCCGCCGGACGAGCCGCATATCGTCTTCTATCACGGTGAGGATGACGTGGCGTACGGCGACCAGGAAAAGGAAGCGCTCGACAGCGACGCCCGACGCTGAAGCCCCGGCCACCGCCCCATGACGCCCGATGCTCTCGCATCGGGCGTTTTTTTGCGTGCCGAGAGCGGGCGCTGGTCACCAGGCTGCGACCTAGTGATAATGGCCAACGAAAAGTAGTATATCTACTATCGTCGTTATCATTTTTCCTGAGGTGTCTCCATGTTTCCCTTCGTCGCCCCCGTTCGTGACCTTCGCTTCGTGCTCGAGGAATTGCTCGAATACCGCTCCCTCGACCTGCCCGGCTTCGAGGAAGCCAGCCCCGACCTGGTCGAAGCGGTACTGGAGGAGGCGGCCAGGCTCGCCGGTGAAGTGTGGGCACCGCTCAATGCCAGCGGCGATCGCCAGGGTTGCGTACGGCGTGAGGACGGTGGCGTGACTCTGCCGGACGGCTTCGCCGAGGCCTACCAGGCTTATGTGGAAGGCGGCTGGAACGGCATCGGGGTGTCCCAGGCGCTGGGCGGCCAGGGCCTTCCCGAGGTGGTGGCGAGCAGCGTGCAGGAGATGCTCCACGGCGCCAACATGGCGCTGGGGCTGTGCCCGATGCTCACCGCCGGCGCCATCGAGGCGCTGGCCCACCACGGCAGCGATGCGCTCAAGGCGACCTACCTGCCCAAGCTGGTCGAGGGCAGCTGGACCGGCACCATGAACCTCACCGAGCCCCAGGCCGGCTCCGATCTCTCCAAGGTGCGCACGCGGGCAGTGCCATGCCCTGATGAAGAGGGTGACCACTACCGCTTGTTCGGCCAGAAGATCTTCATTACCTGGGGCGAGCACGACGCCAGCGAGAACATCATCCACCTGGTGCTGGCGCGCAAGCCCGACGCCCCCGAGGGCAACAAGGGCATCTCGCTGTTTCTGGTTCCCAAATATCTGGTCAAATCCGATGGCTCGCTGGGCGAGCGCAACGACGTCACCTGCGCCTCCATCGAGCACAAGCTGGGCATCCACGGCTCGCCCACCTGCACCCTGAGCTTCGGCGAGAACGACGGCGCCATCGGCTACCTGGTGGGTGAGGAGGGGCGCGGCCTGAACCACATGTTCACCATGATGAACGAGGCACGTCACAAGGTCGGCATCCAGGGCATCGGTGTGGCCGAGCGTGCCTGCCAGCATGCCTTCGCCTATGCGCTGGACCGCGTACAGGGCAGGGCGCGGGGCGCCGAGGCCACCATCAGCGAGCATCTCGACGTGCGCCGTATGCTGCTCTCCATGCGCGCTCGCACCGATGCGCTGCGGGCGCTGGCGCTCTACTGCGCCGCCCAGTTGGACGTGGCGCGCCACGCGGCAGACGCCGCCGAGCGCGACGCGGCCCAGGCCCGGGTCGACGTGCTGATCCCGGTGGTCAAGGCGTTCTCCACCGATCAGGCGGTGGAGATCGCCTCGCTCGGCGTGCAGGTGCACGGTGGCATGGGCTTCATCGAGGAGACCGGCGCCGCCCAGTTGCTGCGCGATGCCCGCATCGCACCGATCTACGAGGGCACCAACGGCATCCAGGCGCTCGACCTGGCCGGGCGCAAGCTCTCCCGTGACAGCGGCGCGGCGCTCGCCGAACTGATCGATGAGGTCGAAGCCACGGCCGGCGAGCTGCGCGCGAGCGCTGAGCTGGCCGCCCTGGGCGAGAGTCTGGCCGCCGGCGCCGCCGATCTACGTGCCGCCATGGCGCTGGTGCTCGAAGCGAGCCGTGACCCGCAGCACGGCGCCGACGCCGTGCAGGCCTACGCCACGCCGTTCCTCAGCCTGGCCGGCCATGTGCTGTGCGCCTGGCAGATGGGGCGGGCCGCACTCAAGGCGCGTGCCGCCCAGGAGGGTGGCAACAGCGACCCCTTCTATCGGACCAAGCTGGCCGCGGCGGATTTCGCCCTGCGCCAGTGGTTGCCGGTCGGTCGTGCCAACCGCAGCGTGATCGAGGCCGGCATGCAGAGTCTGGCCGACTATCAGGTCACGCTTTCCTGAGCCGTTACTCCACCGGCTGCCACATCGGCGGCCGGTGATCTGGACAGTACCTATAAGAACGATACCCACTCGGAGCCCACCATGAACGACAGCATCTTCGAACAGGACCTGCCCAAGACGCAGGCCAACCATGTGGCGCTATCGCCGCTGACCTTCATCGAGCGCAGCGCTTCCATCTACCCCGACTACCCGGCGGTGATCCACGGCGACATCCGCCGCAGCTGGCGTGAGACTTGGGCGCGCTGCCGGCGGCTCGCCTCGGCGCTGGAGAAGCGCGGCATCAAGCCCGGCGAGACGGTGGCCGCCATGCTGCCCAACGTGCCGGCGATGTTCGAGGCGCACTTCGGCGTGCCGCTGGCCGGCTGCGTGCTCAATACGCTGAATATCCGTCTCGACGCCGAAGCCATCGCCTACATGCTCGAGCACGGCGAGGCCCAGGCGGTGCTGGTCGATCCGGAGTTCGCCGGGGTGATCGAAGACGCCGTCTCGCGGCTGGCGATCAAGCCGCTGGTGATCGACGTGGACGACGCCCTGTTCGAGGGCGAGGCGCGTCGCATCGGTGAGCTGGAGTACGAGGCGCTGCTGGCCGAGGGCGACCCGGAGTACGCCTACCAGCTCCCGGAGGACGAGTGGCAGGCGATCTCGCTCAACTACACCTCGGGCACCACCGGCAAGCCCAAGGGGGTGGTCTACCATCATCGCGGCGCCTATCTCAACGCGGTAAGCAACATCCTCGAGTGGGCCATGCCGCATCACCCGGTCTATCTCTGGACCCTGCCGATGTTCCACTGCAACGGCTGGTGCTTCCCCTGGACCATCGCCGCCAATGCCGGCGTCAGCGTTTGCCTGCGCAGAGTCGATCCGAAGAAGATCATGGACCTGATCGTCGACGAGAAGGTCACCCACTTCAGCGGTGCGCCGATCGTGCTCAACGGCCTGGTCAACCTGCCGGCGGAGCAGAAGCGTGCTTTCGACCACCCGGTGAAGGTCACCACCGCCGGTGCCGCGCCGCCCGCCTCGGTGATCGCCGGCGTCGAGAAGCTCGGTATCGAAGTGACCCATGTGTACGGTCTCACCGAGGTCTACGGGCCGGTAACGGTGTGCGCCTGGCGCGAGGCGTGGGACGAGCTACCGCTGGAGGAGCGGGCCAGGATCAAGGCGCGTCAGGGCGTGCGCTACCACATGCTGGAAGCGCTCTGCGTCGCCGACCCCAACACCCTGGAGCCAGTGCCCAAGGACGGCGAGACCATCGGCGAGATCCTGATGCGCGGCAACAACGTGATGAAGGGCTATCTCAAGAACGAGGCCGCCACCGAGCAGGCGCTGGAGGGCGGCTGGTACCACACCGGCGATCTCGCCGTATGGCACCCTGACGGCTACATCGAGATCAAGGATCGCTCCAAGGACATCATCATCTCCGGCGGCGAGAACATCTCCACCATCGAGGTGGAGGATGCCATCTACTCCCATCCCGCCGTGGAGGAGGCCGCGGTGGTGGCCAAGCCCGACGAGAAGTGGGGCGAGACGCCCTGTGCCTTCGTCAAGCTCAAGGTGGGCTATGGCGAGGTCACCGAAGCCGACATCATCGAGCACTGTCGCCAGCATCTGGCGCGCTTCAAGGTGCCCAAGACGGTGATCTTCACCGAGCTGCCCAAGACCTCCACCGGCAAGATCCAGAAATTCGTCCTGCGCGAAGAAGCGCGCAGGCAGTGAACGGGAGCAAGACAATGACACAGCAGACAATCGGTGTGGTCGGCGCCGGCACCATGGGGCAGGGCATCGCGCAGGTACTGGTGGCAAGCGGCTTTGCCACACGACTCTACGACGTTGCCGACGAGCAACTGGGCCGTGCCCAGGCCGTCATCGACAAGGGCCTTGGCAAGCTGGTGGCCAAGGAGAAGCTCAGCGAGGCCGACAAGGCCGAGGCCATGGCACGCCTGGAGACGACCACGTCGCTCGAGGCCCTGCGCGGCTGCGAGGTGATCATCGAGGCCGCGCCCGAGCAGCCGGCGCTGAAGGAGAAGCTGTTTCGCGACCTGAGCCGGCTGAGCCACGATGCCATTCTGGCCTCGAACACCTCGTCGCTGTCGCTGACCCGGCTCGCTGCGGTGTGCGAGCGCCCCGAGCGGGTGGTGGGCATGCACTTCTTCAATCCGGTGCCGGTGCTCAAGCTGGTCGAGGTGATCCGCGCCGAGCAGACCTCTGATGCCACCGCGGCGCGCATCGAGGAACTGACCCGGCAGCTCGGCAAGACGCCGGTGGCCATCGCCGACTCGCCCGGGTTCGCCGTCAATCGCCTGTTGATCCCGATGATCAACGAGGCCGCCTTCCTGTTGCAGGAGGGCGCCGCCAGCGCCGAGGACATCGATCAGTCGATGCAGCTTGGCGCCGCCCACCCCATGGGGCCGCTGGCGCTGGCCGACCTGATCGGCCTGGACGTCTGCCTGGCGATCATGGAGGTGCTGCAGGAGGGCTTCGGCGACCCGAAGTATCGCCCCTGTCCGCTGCTCAGGCGCATGGTGGCAGCCGGCTATCTGGGGCGGAAATCAGGACGCGGCTTCCATATATATAGCTGACCTCAAGCCGGGGCTGTTCCGGCGACGGGCCCACGAGGAGGCGCTGTGAACCCTTCCCTGGGCGCTATATTTGCCCTGCTTCGCTTTCGCGTCCTGCTCCGCTTGCAGGACCAGGGCTGGCCATCCATGGCCAGCCCGTTCGGAGCAATGCTCCTCACCCATGGCAAATAACCTCCTCGAGTGCCCGCCCCCGGCGCCCCTGATGCTGATAGATACTGCAGTCGTTTCGACGAAAAAGGGGATTGCCGACCAACCAAGCGTTCGCTAGGGTTGGTCGGTATCGTTCTGACTACAAGCAAGGAGCCCCCATGAGCGAGAAGCTGATCGAGATGGTCGACAACGCCGGTGTCGTGCGCCTGACCATCAACCGTCCCAAGGCGCTGAATGCCCTCAACAGCGCCGTGCTCACCGAGCTGGAAGCGCTGCTCACCGAGCTGGAGAAGCGCAGCGACCTGCGCGCTCTGCTGATCACCGGCGCGGGTGAGAAGGCCTTCGTGGCCGGTGCCGACATCACCGAAATGCGCACCAAGACCCCGGAGGAGGCACGCGCCTTCGCCAGCCAGGCCCTGCGCACCATCAAGCGACTGGAAACGTTGCCGGTGCCGGTGGTCGCCCTGGTGAACGGCTTTTGTCTTGGCGGCGGCTGCGAACTGGCGCTGGCCTGCGACTGGGCCGTAGCCAGCGACAACGCCATCTTCGGCCAGCCCGAGGTGCTGCTCGGGGTGATTCCCGGCTTCGGCGGCACCCAGCGCCTGCCGCGTCGGGTAGGACCGGCCATGGCACTGGATCTGGTCACCACCGGGCGCAAGATCGACGCCCAGGAGGCCCTGCGTATCGGTCTGGTCAACCGCGTGATGCCCCAGGCCGAGCTCGAGGCCTACGCCGAGGAGCTGACCAAGCAGCTCGCCGGCAACGGCCCGCTGGCGGTGCGCAGCGCCAAGCAAGCGGTGCACGACGGCATGGACCAGGATCTCGACAGCGCACTGGCGCTGGAGACCAGCCTCTTCGCGCTGGGCTTTGCCGGCAGCGAGCAGAAGGAGGGCATGAGCGCCTTCGTCGAAAAGCGCAAGCCCAACTTCTGATTCATCAGCGGTGCGGTAACGCGAGAGCGGCAGCGTAACGACGCTGCCGCTCTCTTTCGTTTAGGCCGTGTCGGTTCAGGCCAGCTCGCGGCGTCGCCAGCGAATCATGCCGGTGGCAATGGCGGTGCCCGCCAGGGTGATGGCCATACCCACCAGCACCTGCAGGCTGAGGCGTTCGTCCAGCAGCAAGTAGCCCCATAGCAGGGCGCTTACCGGCACCAGGAAGGTAACCGTCGAGGTGGCGGTGGCGCCGGCGCTGGAGATCAGCCCGAAGTAGAGCAGGAAGGCCAGGGTGGTGCTGAACACGGCCAGGCCCAGGGCGTTGCTCCAGGCCAGGCCGCTGATCGGTTCGCTGGGCCACAGCCACAGGCCCGGGATCAGCAGGATCAGCGCCGACATGGCGGTGCTGCCGGCGGCGAGAACGCGTACCGGCAGGTGCGACAGGTAGCTCTTGGAGTAGTTGGTCGCCACGCCGTAGCAGAAGGTGGCGCCCACCGCGGCGAGGATGAACCAGCCGTCGCCGCCGAGGCTGAAGTCCAGCCGGTTGGCCGACAGCACGTAGACGCCAAAGAAGGCCAGTGTCAGGCCCAGGTACTGCTGACGCTGGATGGGCGTGGTGAAGAACAGCGCACCGAGCAGGGCGGTGAAGATCGGCGTGGTGGCGTTGATCAATGAGGTGAAGCCGGCTTCCAGGCGAATGGTGGCCAATGCCAGCAGCACGAAGGGCAGCACGTGGTTCACCAGCCCGAGCAGCAGCAGGCCGCCCTTGTTCTCCCACACCAGCTTGAGATAGCGCAGGCTGAGCAGCAGCGGAAGCAGCAGCAGCGCACCGATACCCATGCGCACCAGGATGAGCGGTACCGGCCCGAATTCGGGTACGGCCACGCGCATGAAGATGAACGACATGCCCCATAGCGTGGAGAGCAAGATCAGACGTAGGGAATCGGCCGGCGACATGCGACGTCCTTGGCAGGCAGGGGAGAGTATGAAGCCTAAACCATGCCGCCAGCCTATGAATAGGTTGTTTTTTATCAATAATGCTGATGTGAAGTATCAGCGATCGTGCTGGTCAAGCGCCGTCGCCGACGACGACCCAGCCATCGGCGTCGACGCTTACCGGCACCGGGTCGAGCGCACAACCGACGCCGAGTCCGCCGGTGCCTTCACCGGTGCGGGTGGCGAAGGTGGCATCGTGATTGGTGCAGCGAAGCACTTCGCCATCCTGACTGAGAATGCGCGGGCCGCGCTGGTCGAGCGGCAGGTATTGATGCGGGCAGGCGTTGACGTAGCCGAGCAGCGCGTCGCCGAGGCGCACCAGCAGCAGTGGAAAGCTTCCGTTCTCGCCCTGCAGGGTCAGGCTGTGGGTGCTGCCCACCGCCAACTCGTCGTGTCGAACGAGGCGCGTGCCAAGCGCGGGTGCGCTACGATACTGTTGCCAGGCCTGGGTCATGACGGTGTCCTGAAAATACAAACGGGCCGACATTGTCGCCAATGCCGGCCCGCCTGTCAGCGCTGGACGATGAGGTCAGTCCTCGAGCTCGATCTCCTTGGCGAGGTGGCGTTCGCCGTCGTACTCGAAATCGATCTCGACTCTTTGCCCCTCTTCGAGATCGTCGAAGCTGCTCAGCCCGTCGTCGTAATCGGTATTGTCATCGGTGTGAAAGACAATGCCCTGAACGGTCAGGGTGCGCGCTTCACGATCCAGCGACTCGATCTCGCCTTCGAGATCGTTGGCATGAGCGGTTGTCGAGAAGGTCAGCAGCAGGGCGGCAGCCAACAAGGCAAGACGTTTCAGCATGGTTCCTCTCCTTGGTCCACTGGGACTTGCATCGGTTCAACTTGCGTCATCAGCTTAATTGGGGCGTATTGCTATAGCGAGTTACGAAGTGTTCGGCAGAGGAAGCAGAGTGAAAATATCGAAACTCAACGTTTATCCGGTCAAGTCGCTGGGCGGCATCAGTCTGCAGCAAGCCACGCTGGGAGTGCGCGGCCTGGCCTATGACCGTCACTGGATGGTGGTCGATCAGGTGGGGCGCTTCGTCACCCAGCGGCAGCTGCCAGGCATGGCGCGAGTCTCGGTGCGTCTCGAGAGCGACTGGCTGGTGCTGGAACATCCCGAGGCGGAGCCGCTGGCCATCGAGCTGGCGAGCCGCGATCGGCCGAGGCTGACCGCCTATGTGTGGGACGACGCCTGTCGGGCCCTTGACGAAGGTGCCGAGGCCAGCGACTGGCTGACGGCGGTGCTGGGCGATCTGCGCGGTAGCAGCCTGCGTCTGGTGCGCTTCGACGAGGAGCATCGGCGCCCGGTCGAGTCGCGCTACCTGCAAGGTGAGGAAGCCCATACTGCCTTCGCCGACGGCTATCCGTTCCTCATTGTCTCGCAGGCCTCTCTCGACGCTCTCAACCGGAATCTGGCGCAGAAGGGGCTTGCACCGCTGCCCATGAACCGTTTCCGTCCGAACATCGTGCTCGAGGGGGCTCCCGACTTCGCCGAGGATGGTTGGCGCGAGCTGGCCGCCCAGGATGGCAGGTATCGTTTCGGGCTACGCAAACCCTGTCAGCGCTGCAAGATCACCACCGTCGATCAGGCCAGCGGCACCATCGACATACCCGGAGAGCCGCTGCAAACGCTGATCCAGATGAAGACGCAGCCGCTGCGCCCGGGGGCCTACTTCGGTCAGAACGCCACGCTTCTCGGCGGTGCGGGGGAGCGCGTCTCGGTCGGGGATGAGCTACAGGTCGGCCAGTGAGACCAAAAAGAAGCCCGCTCGGAGAGCGGGCATAAGCAAGGGACTCACGACTGCTGTGCAAGAACCGGCGTGAGTAAGTTCAAGGTAGCGCCTTTTTCGCATTGCGAATGTCATCCATTTCCTCTCCATTCTGTAAGAGATTGCCTACAACTTGTGTAGGGATCCGTCTCGCCGCTACGGCACGCTTTGGCAAAAAGGAGATTTCGAACGGGTACACAAGACTTGTATACAAATATCGGCTGGCTATGATGGAGAACCATTTCCTTCAGGAGCGCCCCGATGAGCTTACATGTCTACCTATCCGGCGAGATCCATACCGACTGGCGTGACGAGATCGAGCGCGGCGCAAAGGCTGCCGGTCTGGACATCGTGTTCACCGCGCCTGTCACCGACCATGACGCCAGCGATGCCGCAGGCGACCACCTGGGGCGCGAAAGCGACGCCTTCTGGCGCGACCACAAGTCGGCCAAGGTCAATGCCATTCGTACCAAGACCCTGATCGAGCAGAGCGACCTGGTAGTGGTGCGCTTCGGCGACAAGTACAAGCAGTGGAATGCAGCCTTCGATGCCGGCTACTGTGCAGCACTCGGCAAGCCGTACGTGACCCTTCACGGCGAGGAGATCGTCCACCCGCTGAAGGAGGTTGATGCCGCGGCCATGGCCTGGGCGACCACCACCGAGCAGGTAGTCGAGATCCTGCGCTATGTGACGCGCGGCTGAGGCTGGTCAGCGGCGATTTTTTTACGGTTTTTTTAGGTAGGGCTGTGCTTTCATGCCGTCATGCTCGATGCAGAGGTGATGGCTGAATGCGTACCGCCGGATACGGTGTAAACGAGGTCGGCGTCAGGCTCAGGTACCACTGGCGTAGCTGGTCGCCCGTGCTCAAGGTCATGTCGGTGCTGTGGACGGTGCTGGCTGTCTTCATGACCGTTCCTTGGCTGGTGCTGGTCGTCGAGCGTGACCCCGACGCCCGCGCCTTCGGCCTCTCGATCATGTTGGTGATGGTGGCCGTGGCGCTGGTGTGGCTGTCCACGGCTCGCACGCGGATCGAGCTCAAGCCCTGGCAGATGTTTGTCGTCACCACCTTCAGCTGGATCAGCGTCAGCGGCTTTGCCAGCCTGCCGCTGGTGCTGGGCGCGCCGCAGCTCAGCTTCACCAACGCCGTGTTCGAGTCGGTATCGGCCATTACCACCACGGGCTCCACCATCCTGGTCGGCATCGAAAATCTTTCCGATGGGCTGAAGCTGTGGCGGGGCATCATGCAGTGGCTGGGCGGTATCGGCATCATCGTCATGGGTATCGCCATCCTGCCCTTCCTCAAGGTGGGCGGCATGCGCCTGTTCCATACCGAGTCGTCGGACTGGTCGGACAAGGTCATGCCGCGCACGGGTGGCATCGCCAAGGCCACCCTGGGCATCTATTGTGGCTTTACCCTGATCGCGATGTTGGCCTACTGGGCAGGTGGCATGACGCTGCTGGATGCAGTGGTGCACGCCATGACGTCGTTGGCTACCGGCGGCTTCGCCAATTCCGATGCCTCGTTCGGTGCCTACGCCGAGCAGCTCCATCTGCTGTGGATGGCGTCGCTGTTCATGCTGACCGGTGCGCTGCCTTTCGTGCTCTACATCCGTACGCTGCGCGGCTCGAGCATGGCGCTGTGGCGTGACCAGCAGGTGCAGGGACTGCTGTTCCTGCTGGCGCTTGTCATTCTGGGCCTCTCGCTGTGGCGCATCTGGCACGGTACGGCGCCGTTCGAGGCGCTCACTCACGTTACCTTCAACGTCATCTCGGTGGTCACCACCACCGGCTATGCCTCCGACGACTACAGCGCCTGGGGGCCGCTGGCCTACGTGGCGTTCTTCTATCTCACTTTCATTGGCGGCTGCAGCGGTTCCACCAGCGGCGGCATGAAGATCTTCCGCTTTCAGGTGGCCACCATCCTGCTGCGCAACCAGCTGCGTTTTCTGGTCCACTCCCAGGGGGTCTTCGCTTCGCGATACAACGGCCAGCCGCTCACCGACGACATTACCCGTGGCGTGGTGGCGTTCTCGTTCTTCTTCTTCCTCACCATCGCCGGCCTGGCCCTGGGGCTTGCGCTGATGGGGCTGGATTTCACCACGGCCCTTTCGGGAGCCGCTACCGCGGTGGCCAACGTAGGCCCTGGGCTTGGCGACATCATCGGGCCGGCGGGCAATTTCGCACCGCTGCCGGATGCGGCGAAATGGCTGCTGTGCGTCGGCATGCTGCTGGGACGGCTGGAGATCCTCACCGTACTGGTACTGCTGACGCCGATGTTCTGGCGCAAGTGAGGAGGAACGATGTCAGCGTCACCACCGCCACAGGAAGCGCTCTCACTCGACCCGGTCAAACCGGTGCGGCCGCAGTTGCTGGTCGCGTTGGGCGGCCGCAGCGAGGAAGATGCCGCGCTGGTACGGGCGGCGCATCGCCATGCCCAGCGCGAGGGAGTCGCCTGGCGGGCGGTGCATGTCGACAACAGCCGTGCAGGCCCCAGACAGCGGCTGGCGCTGGATCAGACCCTGGCGCTGGTGAGCAGACTCGGAGGTGAGGTACGCATCCTGCAGGGAGCAGGGCGGGCCCGGGAGCTGCATGAGTATGCGCTGGAGCAGGGTGTCGCCACGCTGATGGTAGGGCGCACACGTCCTTCGGGGTGGCGCTTCTGGCGTCGACCGCTGGCGGAACGCGTGCTGCATCATGGCGGTGCCTACGACCTGGTGGTGGTCGCCGAGGCCCGGCCGCGGCCTCGATTTCGTCATGCTCACCACTTGCGCCGCTGGCAGCCGCTGGGTTGGCGCGAGGCTTGGGTCGTGGCTGGCTGTTTCCTGGTGGCCGTGACCATGGCCTGGGCACTGGAGTTCTGGCTGGAACTGGCCAACCTGTCGTTGATCTTCCTCGCCGCGGTTCTTGCCAGCGCCGCCCTGGCGGGCACGCGTGCCGCCATGATTTCCGCCGTGCTGGGGTTTCTCGCCTTCAATTTCCTGTTCACTCGGCCGCGTTTCTCGCTGGCGATGGTCGAGCGCGAGCAGCTGCTGACCGTCATCTTCTTCCTGCTGGTGGCAGTGGTGGTCGGCCAGCTCGCCGGCAGCGCACGGCAGCGTCTCATGGCGCTGCGCAGCAGCCGTGAACAGACCCATCGACTGCTCACTTTCTCCCGCGCGCTCTCCGTTGCCACCGACCGGGAGCAGGTGCGTGACGCCGGCGTCACCACGCTGGAGCGCTGGCTGGGAGTGCCGGTGGCGTTCCTCGATGAGGATGAGGCAGGCACCGGCCTGTCACTACGCTGTGCGTTACCGGCGAACGTCAGGCTGAGCCCCGCAGAGGAAGCCGCCGCCGCATGGAGCTGGCAGCATCGCAAGCCGAGCGGTACCGGCACGGCGACACAGTCGGGGCTGCGCTGGCGCTTCATTCCGCTCGTCGAACAGGAGCGTGTGCTGGGAGTCCTGGGGCTGGAGCTCGCCGTGCGTGACCGTCCCCTGGGCCCCGATCAGGAGACGATGATCGTTACCTTGACCCGTCAGCTCGGCATGGCCCTGGAGCGTACGCGGCTGGTGGCAGAGCTGGGCACTTCACGGCTCTCGGAAGAGAACGAGCGGCTGCGCTCGGCGCTGCTTTCATCGGTATCCCACGACCTGCGTACGCCGCTCGCTTCGATCATCGGGTCGGCAAGCTCGCTCAGAGAACTGGAGCCACAGCTCAGCCGCGCCGATCGGCATGAGTTGCTCGATGGCATCCTGGCCGAAAGTGAGCGCCTCAACCGCTATATCCAGAATCTGCTCGACATGACACGGCTCGGCCATGGCGGCCTCAAGCTCGAGCGGGACTGGGTCTCGCTCGACGACCTCATCACCGCGGCGCTGAAACGGCTCGGTGCCTCGTTGGAAGGCGTGAGAGTGGAGCGCGAGGGGGCGGCTGGGCTGCCGTTGCTCTACGTACACCCGGCGCTGATCGAGCAGGCGCTGGTCAATGTCATCGACAACGCCGTGCGTTTTTCGCCGCCGGGCGGGAAGGTGGGAATCGTGGCGGGTCTCGACGCCACCCATCGCGGCCTGGAGATTCGCATCACCGACGAAGGACCGGGCATCCCGCCGGCGCAGCGCGAGGCGGTTTTCGACATGTTCTTCACCGGCGGCGAGGGCGACAGGGGGCGCCACGGCAGCGGGCTGGGCTTGGCCATCTGCCGTGGCATGCTGGGTGCCCATGGCGGCAGCGTCGAAGCGCTGCCCGGACCCGATGGGCGTGGCACTGCCATCGTCATGCGACTGCCGCTGGCCAACCCCGAGGAGGCGGGGGCCGATGACGACTGAACGCTCGCGCATACTCATCGTCGATGACGAGCCGCAGATCCGCCGCTTCCTGCGTATCAGCCTGCTGTCCCAGGGCTTCGACGTCAGTGAGGCGGGCTCGGGGAGAGAAGGACTCGAGCTGGCCGACACTCAGCGGCCCGACCTGGTGCTGCTGGATCTCGGGCTGCCGGACATGGATGGGCAGCGTGTGCTCGATGAGCTGCGCAGGACCAGCCAGGTCCCGGTCATCGTGGTGTCGGTGCGGGAGCAGGAGGCGGAAAAGGTGCGTGCACTCGACTCGGGGGCCAACGACTACGTCACCAAACCGTTCGGCATACAGGAGCTGCTGGCACGGATTCGTGGGCTATTGAGGCGCCAGAACGTGGCGGGGAGCGGCTTCAGCACGCTGCGTCTGGGGCGCGCAGGGCTCGAGATCGATCTGGCGGCGCGCCGCGTGACGCTGGAAGGCAACGCCGTGCATCTCACCCCCAAGGAGTATGCCGTGCTCGACCAGTTGGCACGCCATGCCGGCCGGGTGGTGAGCCAGACCCAACTGCTGCGCCACGTCTGGGGCCCCACTCACACACACGACACCCACTATCTGCGCATCGTCATCAGCAAGCTGCGTCACAAGCTGGGTGACGACCCCCATGCGCCCCGGTTGCTGCAAACCGAAGCCGGCATCGGCTACCGCCTGCTGGTCGAGCCACTGGAAGAGTCTTGAGCCATGCCGCAAGGAGCTGTGAGATGAAGATCATCATCCTGGGGGCCGGCCAGGTCGGCGGCACGCTGGCCGAACACCTGGCCCGCGAGGAGAACGACATCACCGTGGTGGACACCGACGGCGAACGGCTGCGCGAGCTGCACACCCGGCTCGACATCCGCACCGTGGTGGGCCCCGGCTCCTACCCCGTGGTGCTGCGCCAGGCCGGCTGCGAAGACGCCGACATGCTGATCGCGGTGACCAGCCAGGACGAGGTCAACATGATCGCCTGTCAGGTCGCCCACACCCTGTTCCGCACCCCCACCAAGATCGCCCGGGTGCGCGCCACCGCCTACCTCACCCGCAAGGGGCTGTTCGCCCACGAGG
>MTEX01003177.1_pt1 | contig 52005 bp, 52 predicted proteins | sample 1042691 | NCBI WGS metagenome assembly MTEX01 (sample SAMN06185810, study PRJNA358809) | soil metagenome | isolation source: soil biostimulated with molasses as carbon source | place: India | collected 2015-05-23
ACATCATGTCGTCGATGCTGGCCAAGCGCATGGGCGCCAAGAAGGTCCTCACGCTGATCAACAACGCCGCCTACGTCGACCTGGTGCAGGGCGGCGAGATCGACATCGCCATCTCGCCGCAGCAGGCCACCATCGGCAGCCTGCTGACCCACGTGCGCCGCGGCGACATCGTCAACGTGCACTCGCTGCGTCGCGGCGCCGCCGAGGCCATCGAGGCCATCGCCCACGGCGACACCCAGTCGTCGAAGGTAGTGGGCCGCGCCATCGGCGAGATCGACCTGCCCCGCGGCACCACCATCGGTGCCATCGTGCGCGGCAAGGAGGTGCTGATCGCCCACGACGACGTGGTGGTGGAGTCCGGCGACCACCTGATCCTGTTCGTGATCGACAAGCGCCGCATCCGCGACGTCGAGCGGCTGTTCCAGGTCGGGCTGACGTTCTTCTGATGGCTGGCCCGATGACACCCCGCGACGCAGGGAACGCCGCCCGATGAGCCTGCGAGTCATTCTTCGTATTCTCGGTCTGCTGCTGATGATGTTCAGCCTGACCATGCTGCCGCCGATCCTGATCTCGCTGCTGTTCGGCGACGGCCAGTGGGACGCCTTCATCATCGCCATCCTGATCACGGTGATGACCGGCCTGGTGATGTACCTGCCCAATCGCAGCGCGCGCAAGGAGCTGCGCATCCGCGACGGCTTCCTGATCGCGGCGCTGTTCTGGAGCGTGCTGGGGCTGTTCGGCTCGCTGCCGCTGATGCTCACCGGCGACGCTGCTCTCGCCCCCACCGACGCCGTGTTCGAATCCTTCTCGGGGCTGACCACCACCGGCGCCACGGTGATCACCGGCATCGAGTTCCTGCCCGAGTCGGTACTCTACTACCGCCAGCAGCTGCAGTGGCTGGGCGGCATGGGGATCGTGGTTCTCGCGGTGGCGATCCTGCCCACGCTGGGGGTCGGCGGCATGGCACTCTACCGTACCGAGATCCCGGGACCGCTGAAGGACTCCAAGCTGACCCCGCGCATCACCGAAACGGCCAAGGCGCTGTGGTACATCTACGCCGCGCTGACGCTGACCTGCTTCCTGGCCTACATGGCCGCCGGCATGAACTGGTTCGATGCCCTGGGCCACAGCTTCTCCACCGTGGCCATCGGCGGTTTCTCCACCTACGACGCCAGCATCGGATATTTCGACAGCGCGCTGATCGAGCTGATCTGCGTCTCCTTCCTGATCGTCTCGGCGATGAGCTTCAGCCTGCACTTCCTGGCCTGGCGCGGCAGGCAGCTCAGCCACTACCTGCACGACCCCGAGGCGCGCTTCCTGCTGCTGTTCCTGTCCGGGCTGATCGTCATCGCCGTGGTGTCGCTGTGGCTGACCGGCACCTACGACACCGAGCGCGGCCTGCGTCACGGCCTGTTCCAGGCAGTCTCCATCGCCACCACTGCCGGCTTCGGCGTGGCCGATTTCGCCGCCTGGCCGGGGGCGCTGCCGTTTTTGCTGTTCATGGCCGCCTTCGTCGGCGGCTGCTCCGGCTCCACCGGCGGCGGCATGAAGGTGATCCGTATCATCCTGATCCTGAAGCAGGGCATGCGCGAGGTGATGCGCCTGATCCACCCCAGCGCGGTGATCGCGGTGAAGGTAGGCAAGGTCAGCGTGCCCGACGGTATCGCCCAGGCGGTGTGGGGCTTCTTCTCGGCCTACCTGATGCTGTTCTTCCTGATGCTGGTGGGGGTGATGGCCACCGGCGTCGACCAGGTCACCGCCTGGTCGACGGTGGCCTCATGCCTGAACAACCTGGGCCCCGCGCTGGGTGAGGCGGCCGCTCACTACGGCGACCTGCCCACCGCGGCCAAATGGATCCTGGTGGTGGCGATGCTGCTCGGCCGCCTGGAGATCTTCACCGTGCTGGTGCTGTTCACCCCCGCCTTCTGGCGCAGGTAGACCCGGCGCCGGGTTTGGTTCGAGGCTCGGCTTCGTGGATAATCGGGGCTTCACTCCCTGCAACCCGAGCGTTCATGACCGACTCCCAGGATTCCGTGACCGACCCCCGCCAGGAAGGCGCCTTCAGCGGTCCCCATCGCGTCGTCGAGGTGGGAGGCACCCGCTATACCCTGCTGGGGACTGCGCACGTCTCCGCCGAGAGCGCCGAAGACGTGCGCCGCATGATTCGCTCCGGCGAGTTCGACGCCGTGGCCATCGAACTGTGCGACGCCCGCCACCATAACCTCAGCAATCCGGATGCGCTGGCCCAACAGGACCTGTTCGAGATCTTCCGTCAGGGCAAGGCGGGCATGGTGGCCGCCAATCTGGCACTGGGCGCCTTCCAGCAGCGCGTGGCCGAGCAGTCCGGCATCGAGCCGGGCGCCGAGATGCGCGCCGCCCTGGATGAGGCCCGCGCTCTCGACCTGCCGCTGCTGCTGGTCGACCGCGACGTGGGCGTGACGCTCAAGCGCATCTATCACAACGTCCCTTGGTGGCAGCGCATGTCGCTGCTCACGGGCCTGCTCGGCAGCGTGATGTCGCGCCAGGAGGTCAAGCCGGAGGAGATCGAGAGGCTGAAGGAGGGCGACGTGCTGGAGTCCACCTTCAGCGAGTTCGCCACCGAATCGGAAGCGCTCTACACCCCGCTGATCACCGAGCGCGACCGCTACATGGTGCTGCGCCTGGCCGAGCAGGCCCCGCCCGGGCGCTACCGCAACGTGCTGGTGGTGATCGGCGCCGGGCACATGAAGGGCATGGTCGAACATCTCGAGGCCCCGCTGCCCGAGGCGCCGCAGGCGGAACGCGAAAGCCTGGAAGTCACCCCGCCGCCGTCGAAGATCTGGCGCGCCCTGCCCTGGCTGATCACGGCGCTGGTGCTGACCGGCTTCGCCATCGGCTTCTCGCGCAACACCGAGCTCGGCTGGCAGCTGGTCGGTGAATGGTTCCTGATCAACGGCGTGCTCTCGGGGCTCGCCACACTGATCGCCCTGGCCCACCCGGTCACGGTGGTGGCCACCATGTTCGCCGCCCCGCTGACCTCGCTCAACCCCACCATTGGCGCTGGCTTCGTCGCCGCCGGGGTCGAGCTGTGGCTGCGCAAGCCCAAGGTGCAGGACTTCTCGACCCTGCGCCACGACGTCACCGAGCTCAAGGGCTGGTGGCGCAACCGCGTTTCGCGCACCCTGCTGGTGTTCCTCTTCGCCACGCTGGGCTCCGCCGCCGGCACCTGGGTGGCGGGCTTCCGCATCGCCGGCGCCTTGATGGGCGGGCCGGCCTAGCCGGCGTCGCCTTCGCCGGGCTTTCGCTCCCGCCCTCTCTCAGTCCCCTCTTCGCCCGAGCCGGCTTCGTCGGCACGGGCGAAAGCCTCGATGACCTGAGCCACCACCTTGCGCTGCTCCACCGGCAGCGCCAGGTAGCGCTGCAGCACACGACGCTCTTCGGCGCCGACCGACGCCTCCCAGGCGCCGCGGGGCTCGCTCACCTGATAGCCGCCACGCTCGCCGAAGCGCAGCGTCTGCGGTTCGACCCCCAGCCACTCGGCCAGCACCTGCAGCTTTTCCTGCTGAGGCAGGGTTTCGCCGCACAGCCAACGCCGCACGCCTTGTAGCGTGACGGGCTTGCCCCAGTAGCGCAGATTGAACTCTCGTTCGAGCACGGCTGGGCGCGGTTCGTAGCCGGCGGCGCGCATGGCGGCGGCCAGACGCTCGGCAAAGGCGGTCTTTTCATTCATCGGGGGAATGTGCCGCGCTCATCGGGTCCGCAGTTGAACCAATGGTTGATGCACTTCAACAACAAATGGTTTACTTTCTTCATGTCAGAGGCCCTCGTACGCCTGCCAACCATCCCGGATGGCCTGGCGCACCGCAGGGAGGACGGCAGCCATCCGCTGCCGGCGATACCACAGGGAACCTTCATGCCGGACTCGCTTGATAGGGAACTCGATGCGAGCATCTGCCCATCCGCACCCGTCGTCGGGGAGGCGGTTCAACCGCATGGTTGTCTCATCGCTTTCGACAGCGACTGGCAGCGCGTGCACCTGGTGAGTGCCAACCTCTCGCGCTTCTTCGGCTCGTCGCCCAGCGAAGCGCTCGGCCGACGGCCGGAACAGGTGCTGGGGGCCGATACCGCGACGGTCCTGGCACGAACCTTGGCCGAGGGAGCCCCCGGCATGGCGATCCCTTCGGGCCAAGCGGATGTGGCCTCGCGGCATCTCTATGTCTCCACACGTCTGGCCGGACGGTATGTCGTCCTGGAAGTGGAGCCCCTGGCGGCAGATAGCCACGAGCTACCGGGGCTCGGTCATGCCTGGAGCACCCGCCTCGCCCGCGCCGGCAGCCTTCATGAACTGCATGCCCACTTGCTGCGGGCACTCCAGGCCCTGACCGGCTTCGAATCCTGCACGCTGCATAGTCATGAGTATGGCGGAGGTAGCGCGCAGCGGGGCCGGGAAGGCATGCGTCTGGAGCCTTTCCCCAGCGCCGTGGAGCGTCGCATCGACACCCCCTTGATGCTGGTCGACAATCAGGCGAAACCGGTCGAGCTGCTGGCGTCACCGGCAGCGCTGCCCGTTGCGCTGCCCTGCTCGCTGCGCCTGCCGCCGCCGAAGCTGGCAGGCTGGCTGCAAGGCCGGCAAGCGCGTGCGGCACTCATCCTCGCTCTGCATGGAGTGTCACCGGGCCAGAGCCTGGTGGTCTGCCGCGACCGGCGCCCCCGTCATCTCCCCCCGCCCCTGCGCCACCTGCTGCAACAGCTGGTTCAGCTGGCCGCGCTACGCGGAGCGCTGCTGCATGAGCAGCGCGAAACCAAGTACCGATACCGCCTGCTGCACGAGCGCAATACCAAGCTTCAGTGGCTGGCCTACACCGATCCGTTGACCCAGGTGGCGAACCGTCATCGCATCGAGCAGGTACTCGAGGCCGAGCTGGCCACGTCCAGCCGCAACGGCAGCTCCCTGACCCTGCTGCTGTTCGATGTCGACCACTTCAAATCGATCAACGACACCTATGGCCATGAAGTGGGCGACCGCGTCTTGCATCAGGTAGCACGGGTGGCCCAGACGCAGCTGCGCAAGAGTGATCACTTGGGCCGCTGGGGCGGCGAGGAGTTCATCGTCGTGGTGCCCGGCTGCGACCTGGCCCAGGCACAGGAACTGGCCTGGCGCCTGTGCCAGACACTTGCTCGGTCCGTCATCGAGCCGGTTGGCCAGGTCACGGCCAGCTTCGGCGTCGCCGTCAGCCAGCCCGGCGATACCTCGCGCAGGCTGGTTCAGCGCGCCGACCGCGCCATGTATCGCGCCAAACGGGCGGGGCGTGCCTGTGTCAGGACCCAGGAGCTCGACGAATGATGCGCGTCACTCACCCCGACACGCCAGCAGTCGCCGCATGGCCGGAGTCGGCTGTTCGAGTTTCTCGTAGCGTCGGCTGGCGTCGTAGCTGACGTTGAAGGCATCGAAATAGTCGTCCAGCACCTGGGCTGCGCGCTCATCGCCACTCTGGCGCAACAGCTCGGCGGCCACCTCGGCGGTGCACAGATGAGCCTGGGAAGCGGGCTTGCGCAAACGGTAGCGCGTCAGCCGCGTCGTCGCCAGGGGCAGCACCGGCAGGCGGTCGAGATAGGGGCTCTTGCGGAAGATCCGCCGCGCCTGACGCCAGGTGCCGTCCAGCAGGATGAAAACCGGCGTTTTGCCGCCGGCCTTGACCTCGCCGACTGCGCCCATGTCCACCACGCGATCGGCGTAGTCCGGCTGGTCGTCGGGGAAGATCACGAAGGGCGCGAAGCGCGGATCGTCAAGCAACGTCAGCAGGCGCTCGTTCGGCGCCGTGCGATACCAGGTGAAGACCTCGGTATCCGGCAGCACATCGCCGATCAGGCGCCCGGTATTGGTCGGCTTGAGATGCTCCAGCGGATGCGTGAGCAGCCAGACCCGCGCCTCGCTCCCGGCACTGACCCGGTAAGGACAGAGACAGTTGAGCACCGGCAGGTTGCAGCCGGGGCAGCGCTCGGTGAAGCTGCCGCGCGCCTTGAACTCACGCCGCGGCGGGCGGGGATGACCGGTTGCGGGGTCATGCGCCAGCCCGGTGTCGGGGGCTTGAGCCAGCCCGGCATCAGGGGCTTGAGCCAGCCCGGTATCGGGGTAGGCAAGGGTAGCCTGGCCAGTCTCATCCAGCATCATCACGTATCCAGGGGCAGCGGGTGCGGCATTCTAGCATCCTGAGCTCACCCCAGCAGGGTTTCCGGCACCCATAATCGCCCCTCGCGCCGCCAGTAACGTACCAGTTCCGGCACCCCCTTGCCGGCGGGCTGACTGATGCGAAACACACCCGGCGGCGCCAGCGCCGCGGCCTCGGGGTCGACCAGCACGCTGGGCGCGTCGAGCGGCGCATGTTCGAGCAGCGAGGCCGCCGGCATCACCGCCAGCGAAGTGCCCACCACCAACAGCATGTCCGCCTCGGCGACGATCTCGCAGGCCTCGCCGAAGTGCGGCACGCTCTCGCCGAACCACACCACGTCGGGGCGCAGCTGGCTGCCCTTGTCGCAGATGTCGCCCAGCTCGATCCCGCCGCGGGGCAGCGGATACTGCATGCGCGCATCCACCGTGGAGCGCGCCTTGAGGATCTCGCCGTGCAGGTGCAGCACGTTGCGCGAACCGGCGCGCTCGTGCAGGTCGTCGATGTTCTGGGTGATGATGCTGACGCGAAAGCCCTGGCGCTCCAGCTCCGCCAGCGCCTTGTGCGCGGCGTTGGGACGCGCCCGACGCACCTGCTCGCGGCGCAGGTTGTAGAAGTTCAGCACGCGCGCCGGATCTCGCCGCCAGGCCTGCGGCGTGGCGACCTCCTCGATGGGGTGTTCGGCCCACAGGCCATCGCCGGCGCGAAAGGTCTGGATGCCGCTCTCGGCACTGATGCCCGAGCCGGTGAAGACCACCAGGTGGGGCTGCCTCGGGTCTGCCATGTCTCTCCTCGGTTCAAGGCGCCGCCGGAGCACGTTCAATAAACCAGACCGTTCTCCTCGCTGGCGCTGAAGCGCTGCTTGTTGCGATAGGGGTAGACGTCGATCACCCGCCCATCGAGGATCGCCTGCTGCACGCTCTTCCAGTAGTCGGCATCGAACAGCTCGGGGTGGAGCTGGTAGAAGAGCTTGCGCAGCTTGAGGTCGGCAAACAGGAACGGTCCGAACTCCTCGGGGAAAATATCATTCGGCCCCACCGAATACCAAGGTTCGCTGGAGAGCTCCTGCTCCGGATACATCGGCTCGGGAATGTGGCGGAAGTTGCACTCGGTGAGATAGCACACCTCGTCGTAGTCGTAGAAGATCACCCGGCCATGGCGGGTCACGCCGAAGTTCTTCAGCAGCATGTCGCCGGGGAAGATATTGGCCGCCGCCATCTGCTTGATGGCGTTGCCGTAGTCCTTGAGCACCGCGTGGGTCTCCGCTTCGCTGCACTGCTCCAGGTAGAGGTTGAGCGGCGTCATCATGCGCTCGGTGTAGCAGTGTTTGATGATCACCTTGTCGCCCCTGAGCTGCACGGTGGAAGGCGCCACCTCGAGCAGATGCTCGAGGCACTCCGGGGAAAAGTGATCCTTGCGTGCGATGAAGTTGGAGAACTCCTGGGTGTCGGCCATGCGCCCGACCCGGTCGTGACGCTTTACCAGCCGGTACTTCTCGCGCACGGTGTCGCGGCTCATCTCCTTGGAGGGGTCGAAGCGGTCCTTGATGATCTTGAACACGGTGCGAAACGAAGGCAGCACGAATACCGCCATGACCATGCCGCGCACGCCCGGTGCGATGATGAACTGGTCCTCACGTCTCGCCACCTGGCGGTTCAGCGCACGGAAGAACTCGGTCTTGCCGTGCTTGAAGAAGCCGATGGCGGAATAGAGCTCGCCCGCAGGCTTGTCGTGCATCAGCTGCTGCAGGTAGTCGACGAACTCTCCCGGTACCTGCACCTCCACCTGGAAGTAGGCGCGGGTGAAGGAGAAGATGATCGAGACTTCGTCCGACTCGATCAGCACGGTATCGAGATGCAGCCCTTCCCCCTGCTCGTGCAGGATCGGCAGCACCAGCGGCACCTGGGCGCCGTCGCCGTGAATCCGCCCCACCAGATAGGCGCCCTTGTTGCGATAGAACACGCTCTTGAGCAGCTCGATCTCGGCGTCCGGCGCGTCGAGAAGGACCTGGGGCAGATGCCCGCTCAGGAACTCGCCTCCCAGGCGCACGTCACGCTCCAGGTCCTCGAAGGGGGTCTCGAACGGTGCTTCGGCGAGCGCCCAGCGGATTGCCGCCGCCCAGTCGCCGTTCACCCGCAGGCGACGACACGGCTCCAGCCCCGAGTGGTGGGCCGCCGCATCCCGCGAGCTGTAGACGAACATCCAGTCGTTGCGGATGTGGCGGTGATGAAAGATCGAGCAGAACAGCGAATTGAAGTAGGTCTCGGCCAGCTCGTAGTCGAGCCGCTCGCTGATCATCTCAGCGTAGTGGGTGCGCGCCTCGCGCCAGCACTCGCAGTGGGTCAGGTCATCCTCGTCCAGCGCGCGCTTCAGCCGCCCCAGGGTCTCGCCGACCTTCTCCTCGTAGAGGTTGATACGCTCGGCCGAGGCCTGCTGAGCCTCACGCCAGGCAGCATCGCGAAAGCGCCGGCTGGCATCGGCGGTGATCTCCTTGAAGCGGGTACGGTACTCGTCGAAGCCGTGCAGGATGGTCGCGGCGAGGCGATAGGCGGGGGAATGCTTCATGGCAGACTCCGGGCGACGTTACTCGACAGCTTCGCCAATTCTCGTTCGGTATGCGAGCCGACCATGGTCACACTTTCATCACCGTGCTGTCGTCCGGTCGTCATCCTTGGTTGCCATCCTCGCTGTCATGCTCACGGCTACGAGGATGCCATGCGAATATGTCTTGTCAGTGAGACCTGGGCACCGGAGATCAACGGCGTGGCCCACACCCTGACTCAGCTGAGTCGCGAGCTGCGGGAGCGCGACATGGCGCTGCAGCTCATCCGCCCGCAGCCGGCAAACGGTAGCGCTTCAGAGCCCACCCCGGGGATGCAGGCCGAGCTGCAGGTGTGTGGCATGGCGATCCCCGGCTACCGCGCCGTGCGTATCGGCCTACCGGCCGGCCGCCGTATCCAGCACCTGTGGCAGAAGCAGCGTCCCGATGTCGTCTACTTGGCTACCCAGGGTCCGCTGGGCTGGTCGGCGCGGCGTGTGGCCAAACGCCTGGGCATTCCGCTGGTAGCCGGCTGGCACACCAACTTCGACCACTATTGCGTCGATTACGGCGTACCCTGGCTCGCGCCGCTGCTGATACGCGGGCTGCGCCATTTTCACAACGGCTGTCAGGCCACTCTGGTGCCTACCCGACAGCAAGCGGACGATCTGAGCAGACAAGGCTTCGAGCGCCTGGAAGTGATGGGGCGCGGCATCGACCAGGCGTGCTTCTCACCCAGGCTGCGCTGCGCGCGGCTGCGCCGCAGCTGGGGCGTCGACGAACACAGCCCAGTGGTGCTGCATGTCGGCCGGCTGGCGGCAGAGAAGAACCTCACCCTGCTGCGTGAAACGCTTCACGTCATGCGCAACACTCGCCCCGACATGGCGCAGGTGGTCGTCGGCGACGGTCCGGCCCGGCGCTCTCTGGAGAAGGCACTTCCGGAGGTGCATTTTACCGGCTTCATCTCGCCGGAAGCGCTGGCTCGTCACTACGCCAGTGCCGATATCTTCCTGTTCCCCTCGCTCTCCGAGACCTGGGGCAACGTGGTACCGGAAGCCATGGCCAGCGGCCTGGCCGTGGTGGCCTATCGCCATGCCGCCGCCGCCGAGTTGATCGACAGCGGCGTCAATGGCGTGACGGTACCCGCCGGTAACGCCGAGGCGTTTCGTGATGCCGCCGTGGCGCTGTGCCAGCAGCCTGCCCGCTACGCCCAGATGGGCCGTGCTGCGCAATTGCGCAGCCAGGTCTGTCGCTGGCCAGCCATTGCCGACAAGTTCCTGTCCGTCTTAGAACAGGCCCTGGAGATAGACCATGAAACCACGCGCCCCTGCCGTATTTGATCGCCTCGACCTGTTGGAGTGGCGGCTGTGTCAGCGCTTCGCCAACCTCAGTCTGTATACCCCTTGGCTGGCCACCCTGCGTCTGGCCAGCCGCCTGGGCGACTGGCCGGTCTGGGTGGCATTGATCGCCGCCCAACCATGGCTGCAGCCCCAGGCGGGGCTCGCCTTTTTCCTGCAGTACGCCGTGACCGGGCTCGTCGCCATCCTGATCTATCGCCTGATCAAGACGCGCCTGTGCCGGGAGCGCCCCTTCATCACCTTCGTCAATCTGATCCAGTGCGGCGAGCCGGCCCGCGACCGCTACAGCTTTCCCAGCGGGCACACCATGCATGCGGTGATGTTCTGCGTGATGACGGCGGCCCATGCGCCCTGGCTGCTGCCGCTGCTGGTACCGCTGGCATTGTTGATCGCCCTATCGCGGGTCGGCCTGGGCCTGCACTACTTCAGCGACGTCGCCGCCGGCGCCGCCATCGGCTATGCCTTCGGCCTGACGAGCCTCTACCTGGCGGGTTGAGGTCGCATTCACGCAGCCGTCACCCAACCGTAACGCGATGGACCGCAAGTCGTAATGCCAAGACAGCAGGATGGCAGCCGTAACTTTCCGCTACCGTCTCGCAACACAGGTGAACGACCATGCAGACCACGCGTTTCACACCCCTCCTGCTGAGCACCACCATCGCCGGCATCCTGGCCGCAACCGCCCTGCAGGCCAGCGCCGACCTCTCCTCGCGCTACACCGATGTCGAAGGCGACATGATCGCCGACATTCCGAGCGACGAATCCCAGTGGGTCGACCCCAGCACCCTGGTATTCGCCTACACCCCTGTGGAAGACCCGGCAGTCTATGCCGACGTGTGGGCAGACTTCCTCGACCATCTGGGCGAAGCGACCGGCAAGCGCGTGCAGTTCTTCCCAGTACAGTCCAACGCCGCCCAGCAGGAGGCGCTGCGTGCCGGCCGCCTGCACGTGGCCGGCTTCAACACTGGCGGCGTGCCGGTGGCGGTGAACTGCGGCGGCTTCCGCCCCTTCGCCATCATGGCCGCCGAGGACGGTAGCTACGGCTACGAGATGGAGATCATCACCCACCCGGACAGCGGCATCGAAAGCATGGAGGATCTGGCCGGTCGCCAGTTGGCGTTCACCTCGCCCACCTCCAATTCCGGCTTCCGCGCCCCCTCGGCGCTGCTGCGCAGCGAGTACGGACTGGAAGCCGACGAAGACTTCGAAACCGCCTTCTCCGGCTCGCATGACAACTCCATCCTCGGCGTGATCAACCGTGACTACGATGCCGCCGCCATCGCCAACTCGGTGGCTCACCGAATGCTGGCCCGCGGCGTGATCAACGAAGGCGACTACGAGGTCATCTACACCTCCGAGACCTTCCCCACCACCGCCTACGGCATTGCCCACAACCTGAAGCCGGAACTCCAGGAGCAGATCCAGGAAGCCTTCTTCAGCTACGACTGGTCCGGCACGCCGCTGGAGGCCGAGTTCGCCAACTCCGGGGAAGCCCAGTTCATTCCCATTACCTATGAAGAGCACTGGTCGGTGATCCGCACCATCGCCGACGCCAATGGCGTCACTTACGAATGCGACTGATGCGGGAACGGCTGCGAACCGCAGCCTGACACCACAAGAGGAGCCGGGAAAACGCCCCGGCTGCTCCGTGCATGCAAGAAGGGAGCTGCAACCATGCTGACTCTATCCCAGGTCACCAAGCGCTACCCCACCGGGGACCGTGCTCTGACCGACATCGACCTGAACCTGCCGCGCGGTCAGGTCATGGCACTGATCGGCCCCTCCGGGGCCGGCAAGAGTACGCTGATTCGCTGCGTCAACCGTCTGGTGGAGCCCACCAGCGGCAGCATCCGCCTGGAAGACACCGAACTGACCCGCCTCTCCGGCGCGGCGCTGCGCCGAGCACGACGTTCCATGGCCATGATCTTCCAGGAATACGCTCTGGTGGATCGCCTCACGGTGATGGAGAACGTACTCTCGGGACGGCTCGGCTACGTCGGCTTCTGGCGCAGCTTCACGCGTCGCTACCCGCAGGAGGACATTGCCGAAGCCTTCCGCCTGCTCGACCGGGTCGGCCTGACGCATGCCATGGACAAGCGTGCCGACGCGCTCTCCGGCGGCCAGCGCCAGCGGGTGGGCATCGCCCGGGCATTGATACAGAGCCCGCGCCTGCTGCTGGTGGACGAGCCCACTGCGAGCCTCGACCCCAAGACCTCACGTCAGATCATGCGCCTGATCCGCGAACTGTGCGCCGAGCGTGAGCTGGCCTCCATCATCAACATCCACGATGTGGCCCTGGCCCAGCAGTTCGCCGACCGCATCGTCGGCCTGCGCGCCGGCCAGATCGTCTTCGACGGCAAGCCCGGCGAACTGGATGCCGACACCCTCACCACCATCTATGGCGAGGAGGAGTGGGATACCCGAGTTCAGGACGACATCGGCGAGAGCACACCACCGCGTGAGGTACCGGCTTCCCGACTCATGCTGGCCAGTGGTGGCGCCTCATGAGCCGCCAGGCAAAGGCCCAGGCAGGCCAGTGGCGACGGCTGCCGCTGATCGAAAATCCCAGACTGCGCTGGGGGCTGGTTCTCGGTCTCGCCGTTTACCTGGTGCTCGCGTTGGCCTCGGTGGAGGTCAACTGGACTCGGGTCGCCGAGGGCGCCGGTCGCGGGCTGAACTTCCTGGCCGCTTTCACCCAGCCTGATTTCGTCAGCCGCCGCGGCGACATCATCAATGGCATTCTCGAGAGCCTGACCATGACCGTCACCTCGACGGTGATCGGCGTGGCCCTGTCGATCCCGGTGGGGCTGGGCGCAGCGCGCAACATCGCACCCTGGCCCATCTACTACCTGTGCCGCGGCATCATCACCGTGTCGCGTACCTTCCAGGAGATCATCATCGCCATTCTGTTCGTGGTGATGTTCGGCTTCGGCCCCCTGGCCGGCATGATCACGCTGGCCTTCGCCACCATCGGTTTCATGGCCAAGCTACTGGCCGAGGACATCGAGGATCTGGACTGGCGTCAGGTCGAGGCGGTCCGCGCCACCGGGGCCAACTGGTGGCAAACCATGAACCACGCCGTACAGCCCCAGGTGATGCCGCGCTTGATCGGACTCTCGATGTACCGCCTGGACATCAACTTCCGCGAATCGGCGGTGATCGGCATCGTCGGGGCGGGCGGCATCGGCGCCACCCTCAACACCTCGATCAGCCGCTACGAGTACGACACCTCGGCGGCAATACTCTTGATCATCATCGCCATCGTGCTGCTGTGTGAGTACTCCTCGAGCCATATCCGCCGCTGGACCCAATGATGCGATGGCGGTGTGCGCCCCGCCCATTGTCTTTGTCTGAAAGGATTGACACATGCCCGTTTCGACGACTCCGCAGGGCACGCCGAGCTGGCGCCTGCACACCACCCGCACCCAATGGCTGCAATATCTCGGCTGGCTGGCCGGCGCCTGCCTCTTCCTGCTGTGCTGGAAGGTGATCTCCGACAACACCATGTGGGTCTTCGTCGAGGACGCCGGCCGTCAGGGCAGCGATCTCATCAGCCGCATGCTGCCGCCTCAGTGGAGCTACGCCCACCGGCTGTGGGGGCCGATGTGGGATACCCTCAACATCGCCACCCTGGGTACGCTGCTGGGTATCGCCATGGCCTTCCCGGTGGCCTTCCTGGCGGCCCGTAACACCTCGCCGCACCCGCTGGTGCGCAGCGCCGCCTTGCTGATCATCGTCTCGTCGCGCTCCATCAACTCGCTGATCTGGGCCATGTTGCTGGTGACCATCCTCGGCCCGGGCGTGCTGGCCGGCATCATCGCCATCGCTCTGCGCTCCATCGGTTTCATCGGCAAGCTGCTTTACGAGGCCATCGAGGAGATCCACCCCACCCCGGTCGAGGCGATCAGCGCTACCGGCGCCGGACGCATGCAGGTGATGGGCTACGGCGTGCTGCCCCAGGTCATGCCCGCCTTTGCCGGCATCAGTGTCTATCGTTGGGACATCAACATCCGGGAATCCACGGTACTGGGGCTGGTGGGCGCAGGCGGCATCGGCCTGCAACTCAACGCCGCGATCAACAGCCTGGCCTGGAATCAGGTCAGCGTCATCTTCGTGATGATCTTCGTCACCGTGCTAGCCTCGGAGTGGATCTCCGCCCGGGTGCGCCACGCCATCATCTGACCGCCGCGACAGGAAACCGACCATGCGCTTTACCAATGCCGAGGTGATCATCCTCGACCTGATCCGTCACGGTGAGCCGGTGGGTGGCCGCATGCTGCGCGGCACTACCGACCATCCGTTGAGCGAACTGGGCTGGCAGCAGATGCAGACCGCCATCAACGACCTGCTGATCGATGGAAATCCGCCGTGGGACGCCATCGTTAGCTCGCCGCTCTCGCGCTGTCGTGAGTTCTCCCTATGGCTGGGTGAGCAACACGACCTGCCGGTGACGATAGAGCCAGCACTCGCTGAGATGAACCTTGGAGCTTGGGAGGGTAAGACCCACGCCGAAGTGCGCGCCTTTGAAAAGGACACGGATCGCCAGGCCGCCCTGTGGACCGACCCCAGCCGAACGTCGCCGCCCGGCGGAGAGAACGTCGAAGCTTTCGACAAGCGCGTGGGCGCGGCCTGGCAGGGGCTGCTGGAAGCGCCATCCGGCAGCCACTTGCTGGTAGTCTGCCATCTGTTCGTGACCAATGCCGTGCTGCGCCAGGTACTCGAGCAGCCGCTCTCGCGCATCCTGGCCTTCGACTTGCCCTATGCCGCGACCTGCCGCATCCGGCATGAGCGCCATGCGCTGGGTGAGACCAGCCTGGTGGAGTGGATCGGGCGGTAACGCTCGTCAGCCATCGCCGGACACCTCCCTGCTGCTGCGCACGCAGCGCAGCAGACAGAACACCGCCAGCGCGCCTGTCACCGTCGGCAGCAGGAACCCGACGGCGTAACTGTCGCTCAGCCAGACGATCAGGCTGAACAGTGCCGGGCCCACCAGCACTCCCATGTAGGTCAGCACCAGAACCGCGGCGGTGGCCTCGCCCACCTCTCCCGGCTCGCAGCGCCGCGCCACCTCGGCCAGGTAGACCCCGTTCCAGCCCACGGCGGTGGCACCGGCAATCACCAACAGGGCAACGGTCAGCCAAGTAGGCAACCCACCGCTCAATAGCGCCAGCAGCAGAAACACCAGAGCGATGGCACCCGCCAGGCCGAACAGCACGGGCAGGCTGGCGCCCAGCCGATCCGCCAGGGCGCCCCAGGCCAGGCGTCCGGTTACCCCGGCCACGTGCACCATCGAGACGACGGCACCCGCAGCCACCAGGGTCAGCAACAGCTCCTCCACCATGTAGGCCACCGCAAAGCTGAGCAGCGAGAGCTGTGCCGCCGACAGGCAGAAGCCGGCGGCACCCAGCCACAGCATGGCCCGGGAGCGGTGAAGCACGGTCAGGCTTCCGCCGCCCTGCATGCGCACGCTGGCATCCCGCGTCGCGTCCCAGAAGGCGCGCCGCAGCTGCAGCAGCAACAAGGTGAAAAGGCAGGCGGTGCCCACCGCCAGGAAGGCCGCCTGCCAGTTCCAGATGGCCGCCAGCGGCGGTGCCATCAGGCCGGCCAGCACACCGCCCAAGGGCACGCCGGTCTGCTTGATGGAGTAGACCAGGTTGCGTCGCTCAGCGGGGGTGAAGCGGGTCAACAGCTCCGCCGCCGCGGGACTGGTCAGGCCATAGGCCAGGCCTAGCAGCAGCGTCGTGGCCAGCAGCGCCAGCGGCGTGCCGAGCAGCGCCATCAGGCAGCCCGCCATCACCAGCGCCATCGCCAGTTGGCTGGCCCGGCAGCCGCCCAGGCGCCGCGCCACCACCGCCGACTGCAGCGAGGCCAGCATCGCCACGCCATACAGCAGGCTGACCTGAAGCCCGACCAGATTGGTGGCTACCCCAAAAGCTGCCGCGATCTGGGGCGCCAGGGTAGGCACCAGCAGCATGCCGCCACTGCACAGCACCTGTACCCAGGTCGTTGCCGCCAGCACCCACCAGCCCTCCGCTCGGGAAGTGACAGGCATCGCTGTGGATGGCGGGGTTGGCATGGAACGGCTCCGGCAGCGGCATGGAAAACCGTTAGCCTACACACAAATTTTCCACTTTAGCCAACGTTATTGACGAAGACTGCCTTCGTCGTGCCAACCGTTCGACGCCCGACTACCAGGGCAGCGCCTCGCCGTTGCTGTGCCAGAAACCGCCGCTGTTCTCCAGCGTCAAGGCCTCGATGCGCGCGGCGATACCGGCTGCCGCCTCCTCGGGAGTTATCAGCCCGCCGAAATTGACCATGCGGGTCTGCACATAGCCCGGGTGCAGCTGAGCCACGGCAATGCCGCGGGGTTTGAGATCCATGGCCAGCGACTTGCCGAAGGCGTTGAGCGCCGCCTTGGAAGCCCGGTAGCCGTAGCGACCGCCGGAGTCGTTGTCGGCGATCGAGCCCATGCGACTGGTGACGTTGGCCACCTTGCTGCTCGCACCGAGATTGTCGAGCAGCGCTTCGGTCACCCGCAGCGGAGCGTAGGCGTTGACTTCCATCTGCTGGCGAATGGTGTCGAAAACGAGCGAGCCCAGCGACTCGTCGCACAGCAGGCCGGCGTTGTTGATCAGCAGGTCCAGACGCTGTCCCACCAGCGCCTCGGCCAGCCGGGCGACGTCCTCGGTGCGGGTCACGTCTACCCCATCGATGACCCGATCGGCCACCTCATCGAGCTCCGGCGAGGTGCTGCGGCAGACGCCGTACACTCGCCAGCCCGCCTTCTTGTAATGGCGCGCCAGCGCCAGGCCGATGCCGCGATTGGCACCGGTAATCAGAACCGTGGAAGACATCCCGACTCCTCTTCGTTGCATGCTGTGATAACGCCACCAGTGTGGTCGCCGCCTGGCGAAGTGCAAGCGCCGATTCGGCACATATCCCTCAACGCAGACCCGACATATAATGGTTACGCAATGTAACCCCCTGGCGGGCCCTCTCACCGATGCTTGCCATCGAACAAGGACGCTTTCATGGCCAATCGCGCCTCCATCACCACTCTTGCCGCCCTGGGCGGCGCCGCCATCGGCTTGATCGTCGGCTGGCAAGTACCGAGCAGTTCGACCGCTCCCGTTCCGGCCATCGAACAGGCCGTAGCGGACGCTACCGTTTCCACGCCGACCTTGCAGCTTGGCGAACGGCTGCGCAGCGAGATCACTTCGTCCAGCGAACTGAACGGCAAGGATGGCAGCCGCTTCGAGCGTTTCCACCTGCCGCTCGAAGAGGGAACTCTGATCGAGATCGAGCTGGGTGGCCCTCTGCACGGCACGCTCACGCTCTATGATGCCGAGCTGCAGTTGCTCGCCAGCAGTGCGGGCCCCATGTATTACGACGCCTCGACGGCCGCTTCCCTGCGACGTCGGATCGACGAGGGCGGCGAATACGTGGTGGTGGTCAGCGGTCAGGACATGCACAGCTACGGCCCCTTCACCCTCACCACTCGGGAGATGGAGCTGACGACCAGCGACACGCTGGCCATGCCCGCCCGCGCCGACGGCTGGCTGCAGGACGGCGGAGATACCTACAGCGTGACCATCGAGGAGAGCGGCCTCTATCAGTTCGAGATGCGCTCCAGCGACGTGGATGCCTACCTGGTGCTCGAAGGTCCCAATGGTTATCGCCGCGAGGACGACGACAGCGCCGGCAACCTGGATGCCCGCATTGCCGACTTCCTCGAGCCCGGGGAGTATCGTCTCACCGCCCGCAGCGCCTACGGCCAGGACAGCGGCCTCTACACCCTGGAGCTGGGCCTTCATGAGCTGGCCAGCGACGAGACCCTGCGCAACAGCGGCGCGCTGGCGATCGGCGAGCCGCTGTTTGGCTGGTTCAGCGGTAACGGCCTGGAGTACCGGCTTACGCTCGAGGCTCCCGCCATGGTGACGCTGGACATGCTCTCCGCCGACTTCGATGCCTTTCTGGAGCTGTATGGCGAAGGGGTCTCCGCCAGCGACGACGATGGCGGCGAAGGGCTGAACGCGCGCCTGGTCCGCTCGCTGGAAGCCGGCGAGTACACCGTACTGGCTCGCAGCCACAGCGGCCAGGGCAGCGGCCTGTTCGAGCTGCGTGCCGCCGCCATCGCCCTCGACGAGCTCGCCAGCGAAGGGCAACTGGAGAGCGGCCGTGCACTGCAGGCCTGGCTGGAACCGGGGGCGCGCAACGTCTATGAAATCGTGATCGAGGAGGCCGGCCAGTATCGCCTGGACCTGCTTTCCGACGACTTCGACGCCTATCTCGAACTCGAAGGAGAAGGGCTTTTCCTCAGCGACGATGACGGCGGCGAGGGAATGAACTCGCGCATCGTCACGCACCTTGAGGCGGGCACCTACCGCGCCACCGCCCGTTCCTACGGCAACAGCGAGAGCGGAAGCTTCACCCTCTCGCTCAGCGCCGAATAACGCATCCCGCCGACCGGCCTCGCTCGTTCCGCGAGGCCGGTATGTCAAGCGCCGCTCCTGATACCGCAACCAGTCTCGTCCCGCCTTCCCGCCGGCACATCGAACCGCCGAACGGTCCTGGCAGCTGCTATGCTTTAGCTAGGCTATTTCGATGGAATGAGACGCTGGTGGAAACTGACTCTCTCAGGGACGTGAATGCCAAGCGGCGGCTGCGCCTGCGCCCCGCGACACCCGAAGACCGTGTCCTGCTCGAACGCTGGGACGCCGAGCCCCATGTCGTTGCCGCCAACCCCAACGACAAATGGGAGTGGCAGACCGAGCTGGCCCAGCCGACCGACTGGCGTCAGCAGTTCATCGCCGAGCGCGAAGGACGCGCCATCGGCTTCATCCAGATACTCGACCCCGCCCGTGACGAGAGCGGCTACTGGGGGGAGGTGGGCGACGGCCTGCGAGCCATCGACATCTGGATCGGCGAACCCGACGAGCTGGGCAAGGGATACGGCACCACCATGATGCAGCTGGCCCTGGCGCACTGCTTCGCCGACCCGCAGGTTTCCGCCGTGCTGATCGACCCGCTCGCCGACAACCGGCGTGCCCAGCGCTTCTACGAGCGGCTGGGCTTCCGCTTCGTCGAACGGCGCCACCTGGGCGATGATCTCTGCTGCATCTACCGCCTCGAGCGCAGCGACTGGCTGGCCTGAGGTCGTCGGTACGCCGCGGCGCAGCTCTCGCGACGCTCAGCCCTTGGCCACCAGAAAGGCGCCTGCCGCCACCATCAGCGCACCCGCGGAGCGGTTGGCTCCCTTCATGGCCCGCTCGCTCTGCAGCCACCGGCGGGCGCTGGCGGCCCCCATGGCAACCAACATCAGCCCCAGCATGAGTCCGACGAACGTGAGCGACACGGTCAACAGCATGTCGCCCGAGGCCAGCGCAGCGAGATCGACGAAGGTCGGCAAGAAGGCGATGTAGAACAGGATGACCTTGGGGTTGGAAGCGGAGATGAGAAAGCCCTGCAGAAACCCCTTTACGATGTCGACGCGCCGAGAACCTGCCGACAGGTCGGCGTCACCGACGGGCGAGGTCCACAGTTTCCAGGCCAGGTAGAAGAGGTAGCCGGCACCGAGATAGCGAATCAGGGTGAACGCCTCGCCCCAATGCTCGGCCAGCACCGCCAGCCCGTGAAAGGCCAGCATGAGGTACAGCAGGTCGCTGACCGTCATGCCCAGCGCCAGGGGCCAGCAGGCACGCGCCCCGGCGGACATGCCGCGGGCCAGGATGGCGAAGATCCCGGGGCCGGGGGTGACGGCGAAGACGAAGATGGCCAGGAAGTAGAGCAAGGCGCTTTCAGGAGACATGGGAGCCTCACGGTCAGGGCGAAAATCCGATCATGCCCGAGCACCATGCTTCATGGCCAGCCCCCATCGTCACGCGCCAGGCCCTGCTCGGCCCATCAAGCTCACTCCCTCAGAGCCGTCCTGCCAACCATAGCGCCAGCAGCACCACGATCAGCAACAGCAGCCCGCTGACTACGCTGCCGGCCCATTTGGCGATGACATGCAGCATGCTTCCCTCCTCAACGATGCGCTCTGCTAGACGATGTCGAAGCGGTCGGAATAGATCCGCGTGGCCGCCGCGCCTTGCGCGAGCAACGCTTTCTCCGCGGCATTCATCAGCGGTTCGGGGCCGCAGATGAAGTACTCGCGGCGGCCGTCGTCCGGGGGCAGGCGGCGCCTCACCAGCGCTTCGTCGATCTTGCCGCGCTCCCCTTTCCATTCGGGTTCGGGATCGCTGATGACATGAATTACGTCGAGATCGAGAACCTGCTCCAGCTCGGCCAGTTCGTCGCGAAAGGTGGCGTCCTCCCAGGTCTTGTTGGCATAGAGCAGCCACAGCGGCCGGGTGTCGCCCTGGTCACGCAGCGAGCGCAGGATGCTCATGATCGGCGTGACGCCGATGCCTCCGGCGATGAGTACCGCACCGGAGGCATTGTCCGGTTCGGGTATGAAGGCGCCATAGGGGCCTTCGACGAAGGCACGCGTGCCCGGCGGTACCTCGGGGAGCGTATTGGTGAAGTCGCCCAGGCGCTTGGCCGTGAACGCGAAGCGTTTGCCGTCTGCGCTGGACGAGGCCACCGAGAAGGGGTGCTGCTGCAGCGAGAACGGCGTCTCGCCCAGGGTGATCCAGAAGAACTGCCCCGGGGCGAAATCGAGCCGATGGTCTCCTTCGGCCTGCAGCGTCAGGGTCGCCGCATCGCCACGCTCCTGCTGATTGTCCACCACCGTCCAGGGGCGCTTGCGCAGCCGCCACGGCCTGAACAGGCGCGACTCGACGACCAGCAGCAGCGAGAGCCCCACCACCGCACCCAGCAGCAGCGTCGTGACGACGCCTTGGGTGTAGTGCTGCACCATGACTGCATGGCCCAGGCCACCGGCTACGATGAAAAGCGTCAGCCCGCCGTGCAGAGCCCGCCACCACTCGTAGGAGAGCCCGAACCGCGTTCGCCACAGCGAGCTTGCCACCAGCAACAGCGTGGCCAATACCAACAGTATCAGGGTGATGGCGCGCAGGGTCTCCTCGCGGGGGTCGAGATACTCGATCCAGCCGGGGCGGGTGGCGATCATCGCCAGCGGATGGGCCAGCACCAGCAGCAGCGCAAAGATGCCTGTCTGGCGGTGGAATTGCAGGATGTTGTCGTGGCCGACCGCTTCGGCGAACCAGCGATGCCGCCCCGAGATCACCGCCTGACCGGCCAGCACTCCGAGCGCCAGCAGTCCCAGCAGGGCACCGAACTCGGCACCGAATTCCCGCGTTTCGTCGGGCCGGACGACAACGGCGATACCGAGGGGCAGCAGAACCAACAGCAGATAGCCACCGCACCAGAGCAGCGCGCTTCGGGCCAATCGACTCACACCAACCTCCTTGTCCGAATCTCCTGCTCAAGATAGTGCTTCAGCATGTAACCGTTTGAAGCTTTATGTTCTGGCGTCCTTGGCTCACATCCCAGCCGATGCTGCTACGCTGAATCAGGCAACGACAGGTCACATCATCAGGAGGAAGCCGATGTCCGGGCAAACGGAGCATGCCAACCTGTTCGACGATGCGCGTTCGCGCCTCGAGGAAGTGTGCCAAGCCATCGATATCCAGGGCGATGCCAGGGAGCGGCTGATGCAACCCACCCTCTCGCTGCAGGTCAGCGTACCGGTGCGCATGGACGATGGCAGTCTCAAGGTCTTTCCCGGCTGGCGGGTGCAGTACAACACGACGCTGGGTCCGGCCAAGGGCGGCATTCGCTTTCATCCCGACGTCAATCAGGAGGAAGTCACCACCCTGAGCTTCTGGATGGCGGTGAAGTGTGCCGTGGTCGACCTGCCCTACGGCGGCGGCAAGGGTGGCGTCAAGGTGGACCCCAAGCAGCTGTCGAAGCTGGAGCTGGAGCGGCTGGCGCGCGGCTACGTGCGGGCCATTGCCGACATCATGGGCCCCGACCGCGACATCCCCGCGCCGGACGTGAACACCAACGCCACGGTGATGGGCTGGATGGCCGATGAGTTCGATCACCTGGCCCGCGGCAAGGTGCCCGCCGCCATCACCGGCAAGCCCCCCGAGCTGGGCGGATCGTTGGGCCGTGTGGCCGCCACCGGACGCGGCGCCCTGCACGTGCTCGACCTGTGGGCGGCACGCGAGAAGCGCAAGCCCGAGGAGACCACGGTGGCCATTCAGGGTTTCGGCAATGCCGCCTATCACTTTGCCCGTCTGGCCCACGATCAGGGCTATCGCATCGTTGCGGTGTCCGACTCCAAAGGCGCCATCTACAGCGAGGAAGGCCTCGACCCCGACGCCATCATGGAGCAGAAACAGCGCAATATGCGGCTGCACGAGATGGTCTACTGCGACGACTCGGTGTGCATCGCCGAGGACGTGGAGAAGCTCGATCGCGACGAGCTGCTCACCCTGGAGGTGGACGTCCTGGCGCTGGCAGCCCTGGAAAACCAGATCCATGAGGACAACGTCGATCGGGTCAAGGCCGGTGCGCTGCTCGAGATCGCCAACGGCCCGGTCAGCAGCCGCGCCGACGCGCGACTCGAGGAGCTGGGCATACCGGTACTGCCCGACGTGCTGGCCAACACCGGCGGCGTCATCGTCAGCTACTACGAATGGGTGCAGAATCGCTGCGGCGAGCGCTGGCCGGAGGAGGAGATCAACCGGCGGCTGGCCGAGCGCCTCGAACGCCAGAGCGAACTGGTGTTCCAGCGCGCCGAACAGGACGAGATCTCCTACCGTCGGGCGGCATATCGTCAGGGCATCGAGCGCATCGCCCACGCCATCGAGCTGCGCGGCAACTGTCAGGACAGCGAGTGAGCGAGGCAGCCAGCCGCCGCTCGGGGTGACAAGGACATTGACCAAGGCGACAATGGCGGCCCTTCGTTGCCGAATCGGGCCATCATGACGAACCCTCTGAGCCTCCTCTACCGGGACGAGCACCTGGTTGCGGTGCACAAGCCGGCGGGCCTGCTGGTGCACCGCTCCAAGCTGGCAGGCGGCGAGCGTGAGTTCCTGCTGCAGCGCCTGCGCGATCAGCTCGGCCAGCGCGTCTATCCGGTGCATCGCCTCGACCGCCCCACCTCGGGCGTGATGGTGTTCGCGCTGGATTCGGCCACCGCGGCGCGCCTGGGCGAGACCTTCACCGAACGCCGGGCCGCCAAGCGCTATCTGGCGGTGGTACGCGGCGTCGGCCCCGTGCACGAGTGGCTCGACTACGCCCTGCGCGAGGAGGATGGCAGCCGGCCCAAGGCCGAAATGCCGGCGCTCGAGGCTCTCACCGAGGTGAAGCGGCTCGACAGCGTCGAACTGCCGGTGCAGGTGGACCGCTACCCCAGCAGCCGCTACTCCCTGATGGAGGTGCGCCCGCTGACCGGCCGTCGCCACCAGATTCGCCGCCACCTGTCACGGCGCGGCTATCCGATCATCGGCGACGCCAAGCACGGCAAGGGCAATCACAACCGCTTCTTCGCCGAGCGCCTGGGCTGCCCGCGGCTGTTGCTGGCCGCCGTGGGCCTGAGCTTCGAGCATCCCATTACGGGGCGCTGTCTGACCTTGAGCTGTAGCCTGGACGCCGCCATGACGGCGCTGTTCCAGCATTTCGGCTGGGCCGGTCATCTGCCCAGCGACCGGGCAGATTGCGCCGAAGCCCCACTCTCCCTAGCCTGACACCACCGCCACCAACCGGAGTTTCAAGACGCCGACATGACCGCCCCATTGCCACCGCAGGAAGCCGCCCCGGCCCAGGACGACTACGATTTCCGCTTCGGTGGAATTCGGCGACTCTACGGCGCCCGTGCGCTCGACCACTTCCGCCAGGCCCACGTCGTGGTGGTCGGTGTGGGCGGCGTCGGCAGTTGGACGGTAGAGGCGCTGGCGCGCTCGGGAATCGGCCGGCTGACCCTGATCGATCTCGACGACGTCTGTGTCTCCAACGTCAATCGCCAGCTGCCCGCTCTGGATGGCAACATCGGCCGGCCCAAGGTGGACGTGCTGGCCGAACGCTGCCGGGCGATCCAGCCGAGCATCCAGGTCGTTGCCGACACCGCCTTCGTCACCCCGACCAACCTGGCCCAGCGCATTCCCGAGGATGCCGACTACGTGGTCGATGCCATCGACAGCGTGGTGGCCAAGGCCGCGCTGATCGCCTGGTGCAAGCGGCGCAAGCTGCCCATCGTCGTGGCCGGTGCCGCCGGCGGGCAGCAAGACCCCACCCGCATCAAGGTGGCGGACCTGGCGCGCACCGAGCACGACCCGCTGCTGGCCAAGGTGCGCGCCCGGCTGCGCCGGGATTACGGCTTCTCACGCAACCCCAAGCGTCGCTTCTCGGTGGAATGCGTCTATTCTGACGAACAGCTGATCTACCCCGGCGCCGACGGCGAGGTCTGCCTGCAGAAACCCGGCGCCGGGGAATCGACCCGCCTCGACTGCGCCTCCGGCGTGGGTGCGGCCACCTTCGTCACCGGCGGCTTCGGCTTCGTGGCCGCCTCACGGGTGCTGGCCCGCCTGGCAAAGCGCGCTGCCGAAAGCGGCGACCGATAACGATAACGACCCTGAACTGGAGCCCTGCGCGATGACCCACCCCCTCCCCGTTCCCGGCATCTACAGCCACTACAAGGGCAACCGCTACGAGGTGATCGGCGTCGCTCATCACAGCGAAACCGAAGAGCCCCTGGTAGTGTATCGCGCGCTGTACGGCGACTACGGCCTGTGGGTCCGTCCGCTCGCCATGTTCACCGAGACCGTCGAGGTGCGCGGCGAACCGGTGCCGCGCTTCGACCTGGAGAAAGCGTTCTAGCCAAGGTAAGTGTGGATTCCCGTCACGAGCGAAGAGAGGCTGACCGTCGCCGGAACGGAGCAGCCGGAGTTGACTGGCTGCTCAATGAGGATTGCGACGGTCCGACGCTTCGGTACCGCCGGCGGGCAGGATATCGAGCGCAGTAGGGAAGGCACCTTACCTTAGCGCTGGCCTCGATGCGCCCACCCCGTCATCCGCTTCTCCAGTAACGCAAACAGCTCGTACATGACCATGGCCATGGCGCTGATCACGATCAGGCCGGCGAACACCAGCGCCATGCGCATCTGCGAGCCGGCGCTCATCATCAGGTAGCCGATGCCCTGGTTCGACGCCACCGTCTCGGAGACCACGGTGCCGACGAAGGCCAGAGTGATGGCGATCTTCAGCGAGGCGAAGAAGTAGGGCAACGAGCGCGGCAGCCCCACCTTGAGCAGCACGTCGATGCGCCTTGCGCCGAGTACCCGCAGCACATCCTCCATTTCCGGCTCCAGGGTGGCGAGCCCGGTGGCCACGTTGACTACGATGGGAAAGAAGCAGATCAGAAAGGCGGTGAGGATCGCCGGCACCGAGCCGATGCCGAACCACACCACCAGGATCGGCACGAAGGCCACCTTGGGAATGGCATTGAAGCCCACCAGCAGTGGATAGCAGGCGTGGTAGAGAAAGCGCGAGGAGCCGATGACGAAGCCCAGCGCCAGCCCCACCGCCACGCCCAAAGCGAACCCCGCCAGGGTGGTCCACAGGGTCTGCCAGGAGTGCATGCCGATGGGCCCGGCAAAGGTCACCAGCGCCTGGGCGGTGGCCGAGGCGCTGGGAAAGATGAACTCCGGCACCTGCAGCAGGCGCACGCTGACCTCCCAGATCGCCACCAGCGCCAGCACCGCGACCCAGGGCGCCAGCCGCTCGCGCAGCTTGTCGTTGTTGTTCATGCTCGCTCCTCAGGCACTGCGGATGTCGCCGATCAGGTTGCGCAGCTGCTGCACCAGATCGATGAAGGGCTTCTCGTAGGTGACCGCCAGCTCGCGGGGGCGCGGCAGATCGATCTCGCGGCGTTCGATGATGCGCCCCGGGCGCCGGCTCATGACGTAGACGGTGTCGGCCAGGAACGCCGCCTCGCGCAGGTCGTGGGTCACCAGCACCACGGTGAAGCGCTGGGCCTCCCACAGATCGCGCAGCACGCACCACAGCTCCTCGCGGGTGAAGGCGTCCAGCGCGCCGAAGGGCTCGTCGAGCATCAGCAGGCGCGGACGGTGGATCAGCGCGCGGCAGATCGAGGCGCGCTGCTGCATGCCACCGGAGAGCTGCCAGGGGTACTGGTCCTCGTAGCCCTCGAGCCCCACCGTGCGCAGCAGGTCGCGGGCCCAGCCGACGAACTCCGCGCGTCGCTTGCGAAACTGCGAGCGATAGGGTTTGACGATCTCTAGCGGCAGCAGCACGTTGTCCAGCGTGGTACGCCAGGGCAGCAGATTGGCGCTCTGGAACGCCATACCGCAGATCTTCAGCGGCCCGCCCACCGCGGCGCCGTCCACCTGCACGCTGCCGGCGGTGGGCGCATGCAGCCCGGTACACAGCTTCATGAAGGTCGACTTGCCGCAGCCGGAGGGGCCGACGAAGGCAACGAACTCGCCCTCCCGGATGGAGAGCGAGATGTCCTCGATGGCATTGCCGGAGTCGTCGTAAGCCAGGCTGACCCGGTCGAAGTCGACGAAGGGCGTGGAGTCTGCCAAAGCCGTCACTCCGCGCGTTCGGGGAAGATCATGCGCTCCTCCTGCGGCGGCAGGAAGCGCGAGGTGAAGACCCGCTCGGGCTCGGGCACCGAAGGCAGGTCGTAGGCGTCCGCCACCAGTTGGATGGCCTCGCGCAGGCGCTGCTCGTCCACGTCGCCGGCGCCGTTGGCGCGTGCCTCTTCGGTGTCGATGACGCTGTCGATGGCGAGCTTGAGCCGACGCGTCTCCATCTCCACGTCGATCAGCGCGTCGCGGTTACGCACGTACTCGATGGCCCCCTCGGGGTCGGCCAGGGTCTCCGCCAGGGCGCGGTTGAAGGCGCGCAGGAAGCCCTCTACCGCCTCGGGGTTGGCCTCGGAGAACGCTTCACTGGCAATGATGGCGTTGCCGTAGAGCGGCACGCCGTAGTCCGGGAACGGCATGATGGTGAGCTGCTCCTCGCTCATGCCACGGCCTTCCAGATTGAGCAGGCTGGTGAAGTAGAAGCCGGTGATGGCATCCACGTCGCCGCGGACCAGCAGCGTCTCGCGCAGCGCGGGGTCGACGTTCTGCCATTCGACGGCGCCGGCTTCGAGGTCGTTGGCGGCGGCGAAGATGCCCCAGGCCCGGTAGCCGGTATCGAAGGCCGGGGCGGCGAGCGCCTTGCCGGCCAGGTCCGCCGGCGACTCGATGCCGCGATCCTTGCGCGCCAGCACCGAGGCCGGCGTGCCGTCGTAGACCACGTAGACCCCCTGGATGCCCGGGCCGTCTGGGTTCTCGGCAAGAAACTCCACCAATGCATTGAGATCGCCGAAGCCCATCTCGTAGGCCCCCGAGGCGACCCGGTTGATGGCGCCGGCGGAGCCGCTGCCGGAGTCGATCTGCACGTTGAGCCCCTCGGCGGCGAAATAGCCGCGCTCCACCGCCATCAGGAAGGGTGCCGAAGGCCCCTCGAAGCGCCAGTCGAGCTGGAAGCGAATACGGGTTTCATCCGCCTGGGCCACGGCGGTGCCGAGCAGGGACAGGCCCAATGCACCGGCCAACAGGCCGGCGGTAAGTTGACGACTCATGAATGCCACCCTCGCGATGCGTTCTGGTTGTGCTTGTTCTATGCAATCGGCCTGCCAAAGCCATCACATCCACTTCGGCTTTTGGGATCAGCGAGCCATGGCGGGGCATGGCTCTCCATCATGGCACCAGGCAGAGGCATGCGCTGGCACCAAAGCGGACCATTTGCACCAGCTTAGTTCATCGGTAACGGCAATAGCACAGGCCAGGTAACGCAGCGTAAACGCAGGGGAGGGGAAATGGCCCATGGGAGCCGATAGAAAACGGCACCGACGAGGGTCGGTGCCGTGGGAGCCTTGCGGAGCCGTCGTTACTCGTCGCCGGCTTCCTGCATCTGCTTCAGCAGGTAGTTCTCGATGCCGACCTTGTCGATCAGGCCGAGCTCGGTCTCGATATGGTCGATGTGCTCTTCTTCGTCGGCCAGGATCTCGCGGAACAGGTCACGGGAGACGTAGTCCTTGACCTGCTCGCAGTAGGCGATGGCCTCGATGTAATCGTTACGACCTTCATGCTCGATCTTGAGATCGCTCTCGAGCATCTCGCGCACGTTCTCGCCGATGTGCAGCTTGCCGAGATCCTGAAGGTTGGGCACGCCCTCGAGGAACAGGATACGCTCGATCAGCTTGTCGGCATGCTTCATTTCGTCGATGGATTCGTCGTACTCCCACTTGGCCAGCGCCTTGAGGCCCCAGTCCTTGTACATCTTGGCATGCAGGAAGTACTGGTTGATGGCCACCAGCTCGTTGCCGAGGGCCTTGTTCAGGTGCTCGATGACCTTGGCATCGCCTTTCATTGCCTTTCTCCCTTCTCCGGTCGGTCTTGGGGCCTTGCCTTGTCGTTACGTGACGCTCATCCATTAATGATAGGCAGTATCCGGCCAACCACGCAAAAAATCCAACCGGAGCAGCAGGTTGGATCAGTGACAACAAGAATGAGAAAGATTGACGTCCCTCGCAGGGCGGACGCCTGCGAGGGAAGAAGAGAGCCGCTATACGGCGTAAGCCAGGTCGTTGGCAGAAGCCATGACTTCAGCGGTGACGGCGTCGCGGGTGATGGCCTTGCCCACAGAAGCGCACTTGCCGCACTGGGTGCCGCAGCCCGTTTCCTGCTGGACTTCACGCCAGCTGCGCGCACCGTCCGCCACGGTCTCGCGGATCTTGCGGTCTGATACGCCCTTGCAGAGACATACGTACATCGACATCACCTCGCTGTGCTTACAAGGATTAATGTAAATGATTCGCATAGACTATCGCAAGGGCAAATCGGACATTTTTTGATCGGTGTCACATTATCGTCGCGTCGCCTTGGGCAGCACCACCACCTGCGTACCGGAGACGATATCCGGCCAGCTGCGGCGCTGGCGGTCGAGCAGTACCCACAGATAGCCCAGGCCGAAGGCGGCCAGGGAGAGCCAGGCCACTACATAGCGCACCAGGCTCTGCATCAGCGTGATCGAGCGGCCATCGGGGGTCTGCACACGCAGGCGCCAGGCCTGCATGCCGAGCGTCATGCCGCCGCGCATCCAGGAGAAGGCAAAGAAGACGAAGGCGCCGGCCAGCAGCAGCAGTTGCAGCGTCAGACGCTGGGGCTCCCCTGCCCCGACATCCTCCGGGCCCAGGCCCAGCACGTAGCGCACGAACGCCACGTGCAGCACGGCGATGGCGATCCAGATCGCCGCCACCAGAAAGGCGTCGTAGAGCATGGCGCCCAGGCGCCGACCGAGGCCGGCCGGCCATACATCGTCGAGCTGATCGAAACGTCGTTGCATTGCGGTCTCTTTTCCTAACGTATACGTGGGCTCGATCGCCCCAGGCAGTGCGGCCAGCGCCCCTCAGCCGGTACGGCGCAGCAGGTAAAGCCCCAGCCCGGCACTAACCAGAATCGGGGTCAGCACCGCCCATACCGGTGAAAAGCCGAACACCGTCGAGGCCGGTGCCAGCAGGTCCTGCAGGTACTTGAACGTCAGCCCGACGATGACCCCATAGAACACCCGCGTACCGGCCGCCACGGTACGCAGCGGGCCGAACACGAACGAGGCCGCCACCAGTACCAGCGAGGCCATGGTCAAGGGCATCAGCATCTTCTGCCAGAAGTAGAGCAGCGGCTGGGTCGCCTGCAGACCCTGATCCCGCAGGAAGCGGGAGTAGGCCCACAGCTCGCTGGGCGCCTGGCTGTTGATCGGCAGCAGCAGTCGATTGAGCTGGGCCGGCGTCAGGTTGGTCTGCCAGGGGTACTGGGCGTGATGCTCCGCCTCGGTGCGGTCGTCGAAGAAGCGCGTGATGCCCACCTCCTCGAGCTGCCAACTGCCGTCGCGCCATACCGCACGCTCGGCTACCGTGGCCTCGCGCAGCTCGCGCCCCTCGAAGCGATAGCGGGTCAGGTCGAGCACGGTGTCGTCGGCGCGTATGGCGCCGAAGCGGTAGACGCTGTCGCCCTCACGCTGCCAGCCGCCGCGCTGGACCAGCACCGCGCCCTCGCCCTGCATCTGTTCCAGACGCCAGGCGCTGGCGAACTGCTCGGTACGCGGGCTGACGTACTCGGCGGTCAGCAGCACCACGACCACCACCAGGATGATGGGCTTCATCACCCCCCACAGGATGCGCGCCAGGGAGCGCCCCGCCGCGCGCATCACCGTCAGCTCGTTGCTCGACGCCATGCTGCCCAGGCCGATCAGCGCGCCGATGAGTACCGCCACCGGAGCGTATTGATAGAAGCGCCATGGCACCCGCATCAGCAGATAGAGCAGCACCTGGAAGGCGCCGTAGTCGCCCTCCACATCGTCCAGGTCATTGATGTAGGAGATCACCAGGTCGAGGCCCAGCAGCACCACCTGGACGACGATGATCGCCCCCAGCACGTTGCGGGCGATATAGCGATCGAGACGATCCGTCAGCATCAACGCATCCCCCTGCGCTGGTGGTGCATCATCAGGCCCAGGCCGAGCGCCAGGAACACGAGGTGAATCGGCCACATGCCGATCGCCGCCGGCAGAGTGCCGCGGCCGATGGCGTCCAGCGCTGCCAGCAGCAGGCTGAGATAACAGACATGCAGGAAAATCGCCGGCAGCAGTTTGGCGAAGCGTCCCTGACGCGGGTTGACCCTCGAGAGCGGCATGGCCATCAGGGTCAGGATGAAGACCATCAGCGGCAATGACAGGCGCCACTGCAACTGGGCCTGCGCACGGCTCGAGTCGTCGCGCAGCAGCGCGGCCGTGGTGGCGTACTCCGCCGACTCCAGTTCGCGCCGCTCACCGCCGAGCGAGAGGCGTACGGCATAGGTCTCGAACTCCAGCCGCTCGGCCTCGAAACGCCCCGGGTCGACGCTGTAGCGCTCGCCGTCGGCCAACACCAGGAAGCGGCTGCCGGTGTCGGGGTCGGCGGTCTGGTAGCCGCTGCCGGCGCGGGTCACGGCGGTTTCCGGCGTGCCGTCGCGGCGTCGCTGCCGCTCGCTGATGAACACCTCTAGCATGCGACTGCCATCATCGCTGAACGACTCGGTGTAGGCGGTGCGGCCGCCGCCGAAGTCCTGGAAACGCCCCGGCGCCAGGGCGGAGAAGTCGAGCCGGCTACGCTGCTCCTCCAGCATCACGGCATTGTGCAGCGCGCCCGCGGGGGTCAGCCACATGCTGCACAGCCCGACCAGTACCGCCACCAGGGTGGCCGGCACCAGGCTGATCTGGAACAGCCGGGCGGGGCTTATGCCGCAGGCCACCAGCACGGTGATCTCACTGTTCAGATAGAGCTGCCCATAGGCCAGCAGAATGCCGAGAAAGAAGGCCAGCGGCAGAATCAGCTCGAGAAAGCCAGGCAGGTGGAACAGCATCAGGTTGCCGAGGATGGTGGCAGGAATGTCGCCCTCCGCCGCATCGGTGAAGTAGCGGATGAACCGGCTGCCCATGATGACCAGCAACAGCACGCCGGCAACGGCGGCCATGGTGAGCAGGATCTCGCGGGTCAGGTATCGAAAAATGATCATGCAGCGGTCTTCCATGCAATGGCGCCATGCCTTGAGTACACTGGGGTGATTCGGCAGGCCCCGGAGCCGTGCCGGCATTATCCAGAATCCCCCATCGCTTGTCTTGTGGAGTCACCATGGAATTCCTAGTTCAGACGGCCAATCCCGCCAAGGCCGAAGCGGCCTGTCTCGTGGTCCCGGTTTTCAAGGATGGCGATCTGCTGCCTGCCGCCGCCAAGCTCGACGACGCCAGCGAGCGGCTGATCGGCCAGTTGATCGAGCGCGGCGACTTCGATGCCAAGCTGGGCAACGTGCAACTGCTCCCCTTCGCCCCCGGCCTCAGCGCCGACCGCCTGATGCTGGTGGGGCTGGGCGAGCGCGGCAAGTGCCAGGAGCGGGCCTTCATCAAGGCGCTGGATGCCGCCTTCACCGCCGTCGCCGGCCTGCCGGTGGAAGACGTCGCCGTGGCCTTCACCGACGTCCCCGTGCCTGAGCGTAGCATTGCCTGGAAGGCACGCATGACCGCCGAGGCGGCACAGCGTGCGGTCTACCGCTTCGACGAGTTCAAATCGGAGAAGGCCCCGCGCCCCCGACTCGACAAGGTCGCCCTGCTGCTCAGCGACAGCGAGGCCGCCGACGAAGCCCGCGAAGGCGCCCGTATCGGCAATGCCGTGGGCCAGGGCGTGGCCTATACCCGCACCCTGGGCAACCTGCCGGGCAACGTCTGCACGCCGAGCTACCTGGCCGACCAGGCCGAGCAGCTCGGCCGCGAATCGGGCGGCGCCCTCGAGGTCGAGATCCTCGACGAGGCGGCGCTGGAGGAGCTCGGCGCTCACAGCCTGCTCTCGGTGGGCCGCGGCAGCGAGCAGCCCTCACGGCTGATCGTGATGAAGTACCAGGGCGCCGAGAACGCCGACGAGGCCCCTCACGTACTGGTCGGCAAAGGCATCACCTTCGATACCGGCGGCATCTCGCTCAAGCCCGGCGAGGCCATGGACGAGATGAAGTTCGACATGTGCGGCGCGGCCAGCGTGTTCGGCACCGCCAAGGCGGTACTCGGCATCCGCCCCAAGCTCAACCTGGTGTTCATCGTCGCCGCCGCCGAGAACATGCCCGACGGTCGCGCCACCAAGCCCGGCGACATCATCAAGACGCTGAAAGGCCTCACCGTGGAAGTGCTCAACACCGACGCCGAGGGGCGCCTGGTGCTGTGCGACGCGCTGACCTACGCCGAGCGCTTCGAGCCTGCCAGCGTGGTCGACATCGCCACCCTCACCGGCGCGGCGATCATCGCCCTGGGCCACCACGCCACCGGCCTGCTCTCCAACGACGACGACCTGGCGCTGGACCTGCTCGACGCCGGCGAGGCGGCCTGGGACCGCGCCTGGCACCTGCCGCTGTGGGACGAGTACAAGGAGCAGCTCGACTCCAACTTCGCCGACATGGCCAACATCGGCGGTCGCCCGGCCGGCACCATCACCGCGGCCTGCTTCCTCTCGCGCTTCGCCGACAAGTTCCCCTGGGCGCACCTGGACATCGCCGGCACCGCCTGGACCTCGGGCAAGCAGAAGGGCGCCAGCGGCCGCCCGGTAGGGCTGTTGACCCAATACCTGCTCGACCGCGAGGAAGAGGCGCGCCAGGTCGAGAACGGAAGCTGACGCGCTAAGGTTGCCATCCCGGGCGCCAACCGTTACATCTGTCGCATCAGGCGCTCCGGCGGCATACGCCGGAGCGCCGAAAAGCTCAATAAATCGCCGGAATCCCGGCATAGCGGAGACCCATTTGCCGTGCCCAACGCCACTTTCGACATGCTGCCCACCGCGACGCCCACGGCAGCCAACATTCGCGCCGACATTCTCGCCAACCCCGGTTTCGGCCTGCACTTCACCGATCACATGGCCCACGTGCGCTGGACGGCCGACGCCGGCTGGCACGGCCACGAAGTGCGTCCCTACGGCCCGCTGACCCTCGACCCGGCGGCCGCCGTGCTGCACTACGGCCAGGAGATCTTCGAGGGCATCAAGGCCTACCGCCATGCCGACGGCTCGGTGTGGTCGTTTCGCCCGGAGAAGAACGCCGAGCGCTTTCGTCGCAGCGCACGTCGCCTGGCGCTGCCGGAGCTCGACGACGAAACCTTCGTCGAGTCGCTGCGCGCGCTGATGCAGCTCGACCAGGGCTGGGTGCCCACGCCCAAGAACGCGGGCGACGAATCGAGCCTCTACCTGCGCCCGTTCATGATCGCCAGCGAGAAATTCCTCGGCGTGCGCCCGGCCAAGGAAGTCGACTACTACGTGATCGCCTCCCCCGCCGGGGCCTACTTCAAGGGCGGCATCGCCCCGGTGTCGATCTGGCTCTCCTCGCACTACAAGCGCGCCGCCCCCGGCGGCACCGGCTTCGCCAAGTGCGGCGGCAACTACGCCGCCTCGCTGGCCGCCCAGAAGGAAGCCGAGAAGCACGGCTGCAGCCAGGTCGCCTTCCTCGACGCCGCCGAGAACAAGTGGATCGAGGAGCTGGGCGGCATGAACCTGTTCTTCGTCTACAAGGACGGCCGCCTGGTCACCCCGCGCCTGACCGACACCATCCTCGAGGGCGTGACCCGCGACTCGGTGCTGACCCTCGGCCGCGATGAAGGCCTAACCCCGGAAGAGCGTGCCATCAGCATCGACGAGTGGCGCGACGGCGTGGCCTCCGGCGATATCGCCGAAGTCTTCGCCTGCGGTACCGCGGCGGTGATCACCCCGGTGGGCCAGTTAGTCACCGAAGAGGGCACCGTGCAGATGCCCGACGCCGGCAACGAGATCGCCAAGCGCCTGCGCGGCAAGCTGCTCGATCTGCAGTACGGCCGGGCCGAAGACAAGCATGGCTGGTTGACCAAGCTGATCTGACAAGGATTCCCTGCTGCGCTCGAGATCCTGGCCGCCGGCGGTGCTCACGATCCTCATTGAGCAACAGTCAACTCCGGTCGCTCCGCTCCGGCGGCGGCCAGCCTCTCATCGCTCGCGACGGGAATCCACGCTTCGTTAATGACATTTGAGTCTGCTACCTAGACGAGGGGCGTCGGGGACAGGGTGAAGAGGAGGTCTTTTGCCATGGATGGCAAAAGTAGCGCCCAGGGATGGGTTCACAGCGCCTCCTCGTAACCCTGTCGCCGGCAAAGCCCCTCTGCCACCGAGGTCAGAGAGCCTTCCATGACCCAGGTCGACTTCTACATTCTCCCCGACACCACGCTGGAAGCGCGGCTCGACTTCGCCTGCCGGCTGGCCGAGACCATCGCCGGCAAGGGCTACCGGCTGCACCTGCACGCCGAGGACGAGGCCATGGCCAGCGATCTCGACGAGCGGCTGTGGACCTTCCGCCCCGAGGCCTACCTGCCGCACGCCCTGCTCGGCAGCGAGATGGCCGAGAGCGTGGCGGTGACCATCGGCTGGGAGCAGCCGCCCGAGCCGAGCGCCGAAGCGCCCATGGCGCTGCTCAACCTCGACCCGGGCATCCCCGAGTGGTTCTCGCGCTTCGAGCGGGTCGCCGAGATCATCAACCAGCATCAGCAGGTGCTCGTCGCCAAGCGCGAGTGCTGGCAGACCTACAAGCAGCGCGGCTATCCCGTGAAAGCGCATCAGCTACGCGGCTGAGCCCCAAGGCACCAAAGCGAGGGGCGCCGAGGTGAGGGGCGCCGAGGTGAGGGGCGCCGAGGTGAGGGGCGCCGGGGGCAGGCCGAAGAGGAGGTCTTTTGCCATGGGTGAGGAGCACTGCTCCGAACGGGCTGGCCATGGATGGCCAGCCCCGGTCCTGCAAGCGGAGCAGGATGCGAGAGCGAAGCAGGGCAAAAGTAGCGCCCAGGGATGGGTTCACAGCGCCTCCTCGTAGGCCTGCCCCCGGATCAGCCCCGTTGACACCCCCGGCGCCCCCTGCCCTATTGCCGGATCAGCCCCGAGCGGCAAGGCTGACGTCAAGCGCCCCATCGCGCTATAATCGAGCCCATTTTTCGCACGCTTTCGATGACTTCCCGCCGCCCGGCCCCACGACCCGGCGGCGATCATTTCTGGACCCGGAACGCCCCATGGACAAGACCTACCAACCCGAGCAGATCGAATCCCGCTGGTACGAGCGCTGGGAGGCCGACGGCCGCTTCGCCCCCTCGGGCGAGGGCGAACCCTACTCGATCATGATCCCGCCGCCCAACGTCACCGGCAGCCTGCACATGGGCCACGCGTTCCAGGACACCATCATGGACACGCTGATCCGCTGGCGCCGCATGCAGGGCAACAACACCCTGTGGCAGGTGGGCACCGACCACGCCGGCATCGCCACCCAGATGCTGGTCGAGCGCAAGGTCGCCGCCGAAGAGGGCAAGAGCCGCCACGACCTGGGCCGCGAGGCGTTCATCGACAGGGTGTGGGAGTGGAAGCACGAATCCGGCGGCCACATCACCCGCCAGCTGCGCCGCATGGGCGCCAGCGTCGACTGGTCGCGCGAGCGCTTCACCATGGACGATGGCTTCTACAAGGCGGTGCAGGAAGTCTTCGTGCGGCTCTACGAAGAAGACCTGATCTATCGCGGCAAGCGCCTGGTCAACTGGGACCCCACCCTGCACACCGCCATCTCCGATCTCGAAGTCGAGAACCGCGAGCAGCAGGGCCAGTTCTGGCACTTCCGCTATCCGCTGGCCGACGGCGCGACGACCGATGCCGGCCTCGACTATCTGGTGGTCGCCACCACCCGCCCCGAGACCCTGCTTGGCGATACCGGCGTGGCGATCAACCCCGAAGATCCGCGCTACGCCTCGCTGATCGGCAAGTTCGTCGAGCTGCCCTTGGTCGGCCGCCGCATTCCCATCGTCGCCGACGAGCACGCCGACATGGAGAAGGGCTCCGGCTGCGTGAAGATCACCCCGGCCCACGACTTCAACGACTACGAGGTGGGTCGTCGCCACGGCCTGCCGCTGATCAACGTCTTCACCCAGGACGCGGCGATCCTGCCCCAGGCCGAGGCCTTCGACATCCAGGGCCGCCCGCTGCCCGAAATCGATCCCAGCCTGCCCCAGGCCTACGCCGGGCTCGACCGCTTCGAGGCGCGCAAGCGGATCGTCGCCGACATGGAGGCCGCCGGGCTGCTCGAACAGATCGAGACGGTCAACAACACCCTGCCCTTTGGCGACCGCTCCGGCGACGTCATCGAGCCACTGCTCACGGACCAGTGGTTCGTCGCCGTGGAGAGCCTGGCCAAGCCCGCCATTGCCGCGGTGGAGAACGGCGACATCCAGTTCGTACCCAAGAACTACGAGAACATGTACTTCTCGTGGATGCGCGACCTGCAGGACTGGTGCATCTCGCGTCAGCTGTGGTGGGGCCACCGTATTCCCGCCTGGTACGACGTCGAGGGCAACGTCTATGTCGCCCGCACCGAGGCCGAGGCGCGCGAGAAGCATGGTCTTCCCGCCGACGTCGCCCTGACCCAGGACGAAGACGTGCTCGACACCTGGTTCAGCTCGGGGCTGTGGACCTTCGGCACCCTGGGCTGGCCGGAGCAGACCCCGGAGCTTACGACCTTCCACCCCTCCAGCGTGCTGGTCACCGGCTTCGACATCATCTTCTTCTGGGTCGCGCGGATGATCATGCTGACCCTCAAGTTCACCGGCGAGGTGCCGTTCAAGACCGTCTACGTGCACGGCCTGGTGCGCGACGGCCAGGGCCAGAAGATGTCCAAGTCGAAGGGCAACGTGCTCGACCCCATCGACCTGATCGACGGCATCACCCTGGACGAGCTGCTCGAGAAGCGCACCGGCAACATGATGCAGCCGCAGAAGGCCAAGGCCATCGCCAAGGCCACCCGCGACGAGTTCCCCGAGGGCATCGAGCCCCACGGCACCGATGCGCTGCGCTTCACCTTCCTCTCCCAGGCCACTACCGGGCGCGACATCAAGTTCGACATGGGCCGCCTCGACGGCTACCGCAACTTCTGCAACAAGCTGTGGAACGCCTCGCGCTACGTGCTGATGAACGCCGAGGGCCAGGACTGCGGGATCTCTCTCGAAGGTCAGGGCGAGAGCGTCGAGCTGTCGCTGGCCGACCGCTGGATCATCTCGCGTCTGCAGCAGACCGAGGCCCAGGTAACCAAGGCGATGGAGGAGTTCCGCTTCGACCACGCCTCCCAGGCGCTCTACGAGTTCGTCTGGAACGAGTACTGCGACTGGTACCTGGAGCTCTCCAAGCCGGTGCTGTGGGACGATAACGCCAGCATCGAGGCCAAGCGCGGCACCCGCCGCACCCTGGTGCGGGTGCTGGAGGCGATCCTGCGCCTGGCCCACCCGATGATGCCGTTCATCTCCGAGGAGATCTGGCAGCGCGTGGCTCCCCTGGCGGGCAAGGCTGCGGGCGACGGCAGAGAATCGATCATGGCGCAGCCGTGGCCCGTGGCCGAGCAGGAGAAGATCGACGAGCAGGCGACCCGCGACATCGAGTGGCTCAAGGGCGTGATCGTGGCGGTGCGCAACGTGCGCGCCGAGATGAACATCGCTCCGGGCAAGCCGCTCGACGTGCTGCTGACCAAGGGCTCGCAGGCGGATCGCGAACGCCTCGAGGCCAACCGCCTGTTCCTCGCCAAGCTGGCCAAGCTGGAGAGCGCTACCTGGCTCGACGACCCGAGCGAGGCGCCGCTGTCGGCCACGCAGTTGGTCGGCGAGATGGAAGTGCTGGTGCCCATGGCCGACCTGATCGACAAGGACGCCGAGCTCGCCCGCCTGGCCAAGGAGATCGACAAGCAGGACAAGCTGATCGGCGGCATCGAGAACAAGCTCGGCAACGAGAGCTTCGTGGCCAAGGCGCCGGAAGCGGTGGTCGAGAAGGAGCGCGGCAAGCTCAAGGAGTACCAGGCGGCTCGCGCCGTACTGCTCGAACAGCGCGACAAGATCGCCGCGCTGTGATCCAGCGGCCCGAAACCGCCGCGCGGTGACTTTTCAGCGGCCCGAAACCGCCGCGCGGTGACTTTTCAGCGGCCCGGAGATGACGCCAATGCCTCGAGACGACAGCAGCATGGCCAGCCAGAGCCACGGCTTGACCCTCGAGGCGATTCGCCCGCTGTTTCCACTGCTCGAGCGCAACAGCGCCGGGGCGATCCTGGTCGACGAGGCGAGCCGCCTCATCTGGATCAACGCCTGCTACTGCCGGCTGCTGGGCATCGACGACCCGGCCCGCGTCATCGGCCGCCCGGTCGCCGAGGTGATTCCCCGCACCCGCATGCCCGAAGTGGTGCGCAGCGGGCGCCCCATCCTGCTCGACATAATGGAGTACCAGGCGCGACAGCTGGTTGTCACCCGGTTGCCGCTGCACGACCCGGCCAGCGGCCGGGTCAACGGCGCGGTGGCCTTCATCGTGTTCGACGACCTGGAGCCGCTGACGCCGCTGATCGGCAAGTACCGCCGCCTGCAGCACGACCTGGCGGTGGCCCGGCGCGCCCTGGCCCAACGCGGTTCGCGCTACGCGCTGGCCGATTTCGTCGGCGCCAGTCCCGCGGTGCTCGAGGTCAAGCGCCGCGCCCGCCTGGCCGCCGCCCGGGCCACGCCGGTGCTGCTGCTGGGCGAGACCGGCACCGGCAAGGAGGTGCTGGCCCAGGCCATCCACGGCGACTCGCCACGGGGGGCCAGCCCCTTCGTCGCCGTCAACGTCGCCGCGGTGCCGGAGAACCTGCTCGAGGCCGAGTTCTTCGGCGTCGCGCCGGGTGCCTACACCGGCGCCGACAAGCGCACCCGCCAGGGCAAGTTCCAGCTCGCCGACGGCGGCACCCTGTTCCTCGACGAGGTCGGCGACATGCCGCTGCCGCTGCAAGCCAAGCTGCTGCGCGCGCTGCAGGAGGGCGAGGTGGAACCGCTGGGCTCCAACGAGATCAAGCGTGTCGACGTACGCGTGATGGCCGCCACCAGCCGCGACCTGGAAGCCATGGTCGAGGAGGGCAGCTTCCGCTCCGACCTCTACTATCGTCTCAACGTGCTGCGCATCCAGGTACCGCCGCTACGCGAGCGCCTCGCCGACCTGGGTATCCTGTGCGAGACCCTGCTCGGACGGATCGCGGCGGAAAGCGGTGAGCCACGCGCCGAGATCACCTCGGAGGCGGTGGCCCTGCTGCAACGTCACTCCTGGCCCGGCAATATCCGCGAGCTACGCAACGTGCTCGAGCAGACCCTGGCGCTGAACGAGGCCTGCAGCGTGATCGACGTGCCGGAACTGCGTACCGCCCTACCCCACGCCAGCATGACAAACCCGCTGCCGCCGCCCACCTCCGCGGTACGCCCGCTTGCCGAAGTGGTGCTCGCCGCCGAGCGAGATGCCCTGCATAACGCCCTGGCCGCCTGCGGCGGCAACAAGTCCCGGGCAGCCCGCATGCTGGGCATTCCACGCTCGGTGCTGTACGACAAGCTCGCCCGACTGTCCGATAAATCGGACATATGACCGCATTCCCGGACAAGATCGCTTTCCACCAAGGTCTAATCATGTCCGTAATTTCGGACACTCCCACTATTTGCCCCACCCCGATGAACACATAACCAGCTGAAATAAAAAGACTTCTCCGAAGTGGCATGAAGCCTGCAATGACTTAGTCACGCGTCATGTGTTGACGCGACGTCGCGGCCAGCCGCGGCACATCGAGTCACATGGCTGCAACGACAGCGCCAACCATAGGCGCTGCGACGACAACAAAGCACAAGGAGCCTTCATGTCGTTCATTCCGTCTCTCGCCACTCGCCTTCGCCCGCTCACCCTTGGAGTAACCGCCGCCACCTTGATGGTCGGTGCCGCCGGTACCACGACCGCCGAGGCTCAGGAGCGGGTGCGTTGGCAGGTGCCCATCGCCTTTCCGTCCCACTTGGTCGGTCTGAGCACGCCGGTGCGTTTCCTCAGCGAATCCCTGGATCAAGCATCCGGCGGCAACATCAACCTGCGCTACTACGAGCCGGGTGAGCTGATTCCGCCGTTCGAGATTCTCGATGCCGTTTCCGAGGGTCGCTACGACGCCGGTTTCACCTGGGTCGGCTACGATCAGGGCAGCATTCCCGCGCTGCCGCTGTTCGCCGGCGCACCGTTCGGCATGGAGCCGCCCGCCTACCTGGCCTGGCACTACTTCGGCGGCGGCGCCGAGCTGCTCGAGGAGATCTACGAGGATTACAACGTCCAGCCACTGCTGTGCAGCATGATCGGCCCGGAAGCCGCGGGCTGGTTCGCCGAGCCGCTGGAAGACCTCGATCAGATCGACGGCCTGCGCATTCGTTTTGCCGGTATCGGCGGACGCGTGATGGAGCGCCTGGGCGCCTCCGTGACCATGATCCCCGGCGGCGAGCTCTACCAGGCCATGGAGCGCGGCACCATCGATGCCATGGAGTTCTCCGCCCCGGCGGTGGACCGCATCCTGGGCATGCAGGAGATCGTGCAGAACTACGTGCTGCCGGGCTGGCACCAGACCTTCACCACTGCCCACCTGCTGATCAACAAGGACAGCTGGGAATCGCTGGAGCCCCAGACCCGCGCCATGATCGACATGGGCTGCCGGGCCGCCACCCTCTTCGGCTACTCCGAGAGCGAGATGGAGAATCCCAAGGCGCTGCGTGACTTCGAGGAAGAGGGCGTCAACGCCCAGGTGCTCTCCGACGAGATCCTCGGCGAGCTGCGCCGGGTGACCAACGAGGTGCAGGCCGAGATCGCCGCCGAGAACGACATGTTCCGCCGCGTGCTCGAGAGCCAGCGCGAGTTCATGAAGGTGCACGGCAACTGGCATGTGAAAGGTCACCTGCCGCGCTCCTACTACGCGCCGGAAAATCTCGAGGACTAAGAACGCCCGGCCCGAATGGGAATGCGCCTGTCGCCTACCGATTCGGCCCGCGTGACGTCTCCCGTCCTCACGCAGTACCGGCCGTCGCCTACTGGCGGCGGCTGGCTTCCATCTCCTTGTCTCGGAGTTACCCATGAGCATGCATGACTCGGCGACCCCGGCGCCGGAGGGGCACTCCGCGCCGCCTGAGCTGCCCACCAACCGCCTGAGCTATCGTCTCGACATGACCATCCTGCTGTTCGGCCGGGCCATCTCCTGGCTGTGGCTGGTCACCCTGGCGGTGGTGCTGACCAATGTGGTCAATCGATTCATTCTCGGCCGCGGCTCCATCGCCGTGGAGGAGCTCTCCTGGCATCTGTTCGGCGCCACCATGATTCTGACCCTGGCCTATGCCGTGGTCAGCGACGATCACGTGCGCGTCGACGTGATCCGCGAGAAGTTTTCGCTGCGCACCCAGGCCTGGATCGAACTGCTGGCCATCGTGCTGCTGGCCCTGCCGATCCTCTATCTGATGGTGGAGCAGCTGTACCAGTACGGTTACCGCTCCTACCTGCGTGGCGAACGCTCCCAGGCCCCCAGCGGCCTGCCCTATCGCTTCATCATCAAGACCCTGATTCCCATCGGCCTGACGCTGGTGGCGGTGGCGCTGTTCTCGCGCGTTCTGCGATGCAGCACGCTGCTGTTCGGCTTCCCCCGGCGCATTCACAAGACGACTCCGCGGCAATAGCCGCCGCGCCGAGCTGAAAGACGCCACGTTCACCAGAAGAGATCGACTATGGGACTGGAACAATTTCTCGTGCTGGCGATGTTCGCCAGCTTCATGAGCCTGCTGCTGCTGGGCTTCCCGGTGGCCTGGTCGCTGGCCGGCGTGGGCTTCGCCTTCGCCGTGGTCGGCCACGTGCTGGTGGAGTACATGGCCGCCGACCTCTGGTTCTCCTGGGGCGGCACCATCGGCGTACTCGACCGGCGCATCTACGGTATCGTCGCCAACGAGCTGATGGTGGCCCTGCCGCTGTTCATCTTCATGGGCATCATGCTCGACCGCTCCGGCATCGCCGAGCGGCTGATGAACTCCCTGGTACGCGTGCTGGGCGGACTGCGCGGCGGCTACGCCGTGACCGTGGTCATCGTCGGCGTGCTGCTGGCCGCCTCCACTGGCATCGTCGGCGCCTCGGTGGTGCTGCTCGGCATGCTTTCGCTGGGGCCGATGATGCGCGCCCAGTACAACAAGTCGCTGGCGGTGGGCACCGCCTGCTCGGTGGGCACCCTCGGCATTCTGGTGCCGCCCAGCATCATGCTGGTGCTGATGGCCGACCGCATGGGCACTTCCGACGCCTCCGTCGGGCGCCTGTTCATGGCCGCACTGGTGCCCGGCGTGATGCTGGGGGTGATGTACATCGCCTTCATTCTGATCGCCGCCTACCTGAAGAAGGACCTGGCGCCCGCGCCCAAGGATCGCGAGCCGCTGAATGCCCGCGCATTCATGCAGGTGTTCATCGCCGTGCTGCCGCCGCTGGGGCTGATACTCGCCGTGCTCGGCTCGATCTTCACCGGCTTCGCCACCACCACCGAGGCGTCGGCAGTGGGCGCGCTGGGCGCCATGCTGCTGGCCCTGCTAAATCGTCGGCTCAACCTGGCAACCCTGCGCCATGCGCTCTACCAGACCAGCCGCACCACCGCCTTCATCTTCGCCATCTTCATCGGCGCCACCGTCTTTGCCGCGGTGCTGCGCGGGCTGGGCGGCGACGACGTGGTGCGCATGGCCCTCACCGGGTTGCCCTTCAGCGAGACCGGCATCGTGCTGACCATCCTGCTGGTGGTGTTCCTGCTCGGCTTCTTCCTCGACTGGGTGGAGATCACGCTGATCATCCTGCCGCTGGTGGCGCCGGTGGTCTTCAGCCTGGGGGTCGACCCGCTGTGGTTCGCCATGCTGTTCGCCATCTGTCTGCAGACCTCGTTCCTGACGCCACCGGTGGGCTTCGCGCTGTTCTACATCAAGGGGGTCTGTCCGCCGGGCATCACCACTCGTGACATCTATCTGGGCGTCGCGCCTTTCGTGGCCATCCAGTTGACCGGGCTGTTGCTGGTGTTCTTCTTCGCCCCGCTGGCGACTTGGCTGCCCAACGAGATCTATGGCGGTCGCTGACATTCCGACAAGGAGAAAGACATGCAACTGAGCGACAAGACGGCCCTGATCACCGGGGCGGCAGGTGGCATCGGACGCGCCATTGCCGAGCGCTATGCCAGCGAAGGGGCCAGGGTGGCGGTGGCCGACCTCGACCTGGCTGCTGCCGAAGCCACGGTCGCACAGATCCGTGCCAGCGGCGGGCAGGCCATGGCGCTGACCATGGATGTGACCGACGAGGCAGCGGTCGACGCCGGCGTCGAGCGAATCGTCGCCGAGTGGGGTCGCCTGGACATCGCCATCGCCAACGCCGGCATTCAGCACATCGCCCCGCTGTATAGCCTGAGCTTCGCCGACTGGCGCAAGGTGCTGGCGGTGCATCTGGACGGCGCCTTCCTGGTGACCAGCGCGGCCCTGCGTCAGATGTACCGTCAGGAGAGCGGCGGCTGTCTGATCTACATGGGCTCGGTGCACAGCAAGCTGGCCTCTCCGCTGAAGGCGCCCTACGTGGCGGCCAAGCACGGTCTGCTGGGGCTTTGCCGTACCGTGGCCAAGGAGGGCGCGAAGCACCGGGTGCGGGCCAACATGATCTGCCCCGGCTTCGTGCGCACGCCCTTGGTGGAGCGCCAAATTCCCGAGCAGGCCGCCGTACTGGGCATTTCAGAAGAGGCGGTGATACGCGACGTGATGCTCAAGGATACCGTCGACGGCGAATTCACCACCCTGGAAGACATCGCCGAGTTGGCGCTGCACCTGGCCGCCTTCCCCAGCGCGGCGCTGACGGGGCAGTCGGTGGTGGCCAGCCACGGCTGGTACATGCAATAGGGAAACACAGCACAAATACCTGCGCGAGCGAATCGCTGCGTTGCGCGGTGCTCGGAATCCTCACATATACCCCCATATGCTCCGGTTCCTGTGCTCCGTGCGCCTTGCGCTTCATCTCGCTCGTCAATTTGTGCAGCATTTCCTCAAATACCGTGAGCATTAGGGAACGCTGTTCTGCAACGCAGCTTTCCCCTAGAATGGGGGCATCGACCATCAACCGTGCCGATGCCCTCATGCCTCATACCGAACCGACCTTCGCGCCTGGCCGCATTCTCGTCTTCAACCTGCTGGGCGCCCTGCTGGTGTGGTCCTGGCTATCTCCCGGCCTGATGTTCTGGACCGAGCTCGACGATGCAGTATTCTTCGCCACCAACGCCTGGCTGACCGAGGACAACGAGACCTGGGTGCTGTTCGTGGCGGCGGTGAACAACCGCCTGTTCGACGTGGTCAGCCTGATGATCCTGCTGGCAATTTACCTGTGGGCCATCAGCCGCGACCCCGACCCCACCCATCGTATGCTGCGCTGGGGCGGCATCGGCGTCACCATGCTGTTGACCGCGGTGTTCATCGCCCAGGGCTTCCGCATGGTGGTGCCCTACACGCACCCCAGCCCTACGCTGGTGTACGACAACGTCAACCTGATCACGGAAATGGTCGACTTCTCGACCAAGGACAGCTCGGGCAGCAGCTTCCCCGGCGATCATGGCGTGAATCTGTTTCTCTTCACCGCCTTCATGTGGCGCTTCGCCGGCCTCCGGGTGATGCTGGTCAGCGCCGTTTTCGCCGTGCTGCTCAGCGCCCCGCGCATTCTCAGCGGCGCCCACTGGTTCAGCGATGTCTTCTTCGCGGCGCTGATGATCAACCTGATCGTCACGCCCTGGATTTTGCTGACACCGGTGGCCCCCGGGCTTTCCCGGGCCATTACCGCGGGACTGGTCAAGGCCCGCAACGCTCTCCCAAGCCGTTAACCAATCTGTGTTCGACCCATGAAAAAGCGCGGCCTCGGCCGCGCTTTTTGATTACCTCAAACCTCAATTGGCTTTGCGCCAACCGCCCAGAACCCGCTGATCGCGGCCGAAGAACACCAGCCGGTCGTGGTCGATGAGGAAGCGGTAGGCGTTCTCCATCATCCCGGTGACGCGCTTGGCGTCGTCGAGCTGAGGGCAGCCGCGCCGCGTGGTGCCCAGCTCGCCGAACTGGATGCGGTTGCCCCCGTCGAGATTCACCCGCCCATTGATCTCGTTGCAGCCATCGCTGCCGGTGACGCGACCGTCGGGTGAAACGATGAAATGGGGCGTCTCGGGCATGGAGAGACGTTCGTTGGTGCCGATCAGCAGCAGGTTCCAGCGCTGCCCCACCACCGGATGGTCGCTGGAGACACGGGGCTGGTCTTGTCGAGCGGGCTCGGTGGGCTTGCCGCCGCACGCGGCCAGGGACATGGCCACGAGCGCCAGCAGCAGCGCTCGGCCAGGCAGAGTCTTGATCATCGAGAGAGTCGTTCCTTATTCTCGTCGCGGGTTCTTACCAGGAGCCGGTGTTCGGCATCGAGGCCCAGGGCTCCTTGGCCGGCAGCGCATCGCCCTTCTGCAGCAGCTCGATGGAGATGCCGTCGGGGCTGCGCACGAAGGCCATGTGGCCGTCGCGGGGCGGACGGTTGATGGTCACGCCGGCATTCTGCAGCCGTTCGCACAGGGCGTAGATGTCGTCGACCCGATAGGCCAGGTGGCCGAAGTTGCGCCCGCCGCCGTACTCTTCCGGGTCCCAGTTGTAGGTCAGCTCCAGCTCCGGCGCCTTGAGTTCGGCGGAGCGCGACTCGTCCTCGGGAGCCGCCAGGAATACCAGCGTGAAGCGCCCCTTCTCGTTCTCCTTGCGCCGCACCTCCTTCAACCCCAGCAGGTCGCAGTAGAAGCGCAGCGACGCATCCAGGTCGCTGACTCGAACCATGGTGTGCAGGTACTGCATGAGCCCTCCTAGCCAATCAAAAACTCAATTCAGTGAGTATACTCGCTGAAGATGGCCGGCGTCCGATCCTCATGCTGCCAGGTCAGTACGGCATAGTCGTCGTAGCGGCCTGTTTCCATGCCGGGCGAGCCGTGCGGCATGCCCGGCACCGTCAGCCCTACCACGTCGGGCCGCTCCTCGAGCAGACGCTTGATGTCGGCGGCCGGCACGTGGCCCTCGATCACGTAGCCGTCGATCAGCGCCGTGTGGCAGGAGGCAAGCTCGGGCGTGACGCCATGCTCGATCTTGATCGAGCGCATGTCGCGGGTCTTGTGCTGATTCACCTCGAATCCCGCCTCCCGGAGGTGATCGGCCCAGTCGGTGCAGCAGCCGCAATTGGGATCCTGGTACATCTCCACCACCGAGCCGGCCTGGGTGCTGGTGCCGGGGGTGAAGGCAAGGTAGAGGGCCAGGGCACCACCGCCCAGCAGGGAGAGCGCGGTCACCTTTTTCGTCTTGCGGTTCATGGGTAGGCTTTTCATGCTGGGTGGCTCCTGAAGCGTTGACGCCGGATAATGGAATCGTGACAAGCCGCCGATGGCTTGCCAATACCCACTAAGGGAAAGAGAGCGGAAATGTCGCACTATTGTGATCTGGCACCAGGTCATCCATGGCACGGCCCTTACCACGAGAAGGAGTACGGCTTTCCCGTCAGGGACGACACGGCGCTGTTCGAACGCCTGGTACTGGAGATCAACCAGGCCGGCCTGTCATGGCTGACGGTGCTCAAGAAGCGCGAAGCGTTTCGTCGTGCCTTCGACAACTTCGACATTGCCAAGGTTGCAGCCTACGGCAGCGGTGAACGCGAACGCCTGCTCGGCGACGCCGGCATCATCCGCAATCGACTCAAGGTGGAGGCGGCGATCCACAACGCCGGCGTCATCCTGGCACTGCGCGACACCCACGGCAGCTTTGCGGCCTGGCTCGACCATCACCATCCGCTGACGAAAGCGGAGTGGGTCAAGCTGTTTCGCCGCACCTTTCGCTTCACCGGCCCCGAGATCGTCGGTGAGTTCCTGATGAGCACCGGCTATCTGCCGGGAGCCCATCATGTCGAGTGCCCGGTGCATCGGCATATCCTGGCCTGCGGCCCAGCATGGTACACGCGCCAAGGGCCAGGGCCAGACTAGCTTCAAGGAAAGACGAGGAGTCCAAACGGATGGATACCCTGACGCAGGCCGCACTGGGTGCGGCCGTGGGCGGCACCGTACTGGGACGCAGGCTGGGGCGCAAGGCGGTGCTGATCGGCGCGGCGCTGGGCACCCTGCCCGACTTCGATGTGTTCCTGGATTATGGCGATGCCGTGCTCAACGTTACCGAGCACCGTGGCTTCACCCATTCGCTGTTCGTGCTGACCGGGTTCGGCACCCTGCTGGCACTGCTTGCCCGGCGCTTCGCTCCGGCCCGCGACATCACGCTGGGGCGCTGGTGGGCCTTCTTCGTACTGTGCCTGGTCACCCACCCGCTGCTCGACGTGCTGACCACCTACGGCACCCAGCTCTGGTGGCCGCTGAACGTTCGCCCCAGCGCCTGGCCGGTGGTCTTCATCATCGACCCCCTCTATACCCTGCCGCTGCTGGTAGGCATCGGCTTCGCCATGGCAACGGGCAACGGCTTTCGCGGCCCCGCCTGGGGGCTGGCGCTCTCCTGCGCCTACCTGACCTTTGCCATGCTCGCCAAGGGGGTCGTGGAGCACCGCCTCGAGCCGGTACTCGCCGAGCATGGAATCGAAGAGGCACCGCGACTGGTGCAACCCACCCCGTTCAACACCTTGCTGTGGCGGGCGACGATCATCGACGGCGACCGACACTACGAAACCCTGGTGGGGCTGTTCGACGGCGCCGAGCCACCGCTATTGGAGATCTTTCGTCGTGGTGCCGAGCTGGAGGCGGACGCCCTGGCTCTGGAGAAGGGAGAGCGTCTGGACTGGTTCGCCGGCCCCTACCTGCGCTATGAGGTGCGCGAGCGCAACGGCCGGGAAACCCTGATCGCTACCGACGTGCGCCTGGGTTTCCCGGGGTTTTACGCCTTCAGCTACGCCCTGGCGACGCGCGAAGGAGAGACGTGGCAGCCGCTGGAGCCCACCGAGATGGTGACGCCTGACTCTCGGGCCGACAGGGAGGCGCTGGGCCAACTGGCCGCCCGCGTTTTCTCTCCCGAGGCCAGGCTGTGCACCAGCGACTTCGTCACCGACCGCTGGGTGGCGGACGTTCCCGAGGCGTGTTGAGGCTTACAGCCTCTCGACCAGCGAGTCGATGGCCTGGCGAGCCTCCTTGAGCGCGGCATTGCGCAGGCCGTCGCCCATGGCAAGTCCTTCGGCATAGATCGTCGAGACGTCGGTGATACCGATCATGCCCAGCATCGCCTTGAGATGCGGTGTCTGGGAATCGTTCTCGGTGCCGGCGTACTGCCCGCCGCGGGCGGCCAGGATCACGGCGCGCTTGCCCTTCACCAGGCCCACCGGACCCTGCTCGGTATAGCGGAAGGTGGTGCCGGCGCGCATCACCCGGTCGAACCAGGCCTTGAGCTGGGACGGAATGCCGAAGTTGTACATCGGCACGGCCAGCACCAGCACGTCGTGGGCCTGAAGCTCATCGATCAGGTCGTCGGAACGCTGGGCCAGCACCTGCTGCTCGGCGGAACGCTCGTCGGCCGCCACCTGCCAGCTGGAGAGCTCCTCCAGCCCCAGATGGGGCAGCGAGTCGACGGCCAGGTCGCGATGGGTGATGGCGAGTTCGTCGCGCCCGGCGGCGCGCTCACGAAGGTGGTTGGCCAAAGCATTGGACTGGCCGTGCTCACCGAGGATGGATGAAGTAACGAGAAGAATACGGGTAGCCATGACGATCTCCCAGGTTGGGGTGGTGTTGATCGTCATGTTACGTGCAATTTTTGCCATTAAAAGCGCATAGTTTTGCACTTATCGTTCGATAAAAACGAAAGTCTATCGCAGCAAAAGGCCCTGCCTATCGGCAGGGCCATGCTCAACTCGACACTCAGCCAAATGAATCGCTGAGCGGGAGCTTACGCCAATCGCACGCTCAGGAACTGAAGTTCTGGGCGACGAAATCCCAATTCAGCACATTCCACACGTTCTCCAGGTACTTCGGACGCGCGTTGCGGTAATCGATGTAGTAGGCGTGTTCCCACACGTCGATGGTCATCAGCGGGGTCTGACCGTGAGCGATGGGAGTGTCGGCATTACTGGTGTTGACGATGTCGACGCCGCCGTCAGCGGTCTTGATCAGCCAGGTCCAGCCGGAGCCGAAGTTGGCCACGGCGTTGGCGTTGAAGGTTTCCTTGAACTTGGCGAAGGAGCCGAACTTGGCGTTGATCGCCTCGGCCAGCGCGCCGCTCGGCTCGCCGCCGCCGTTGGGCGAGAGGCAGTGCCAGTAGAAGGTGTGGTTCCACACCTGGGCTGCCTGGTTGAACAGACCGCCGGAAGAGGACTTGATGATCTCCTCGAGAGACTTGTTGGCGTCGTCGGTGCCGTCGGTCAGCTCGTTGAGCTTGGTGACGTAGGCCTGGTGGTGCTTGCCGTAGTGATACTCCAGGGTCTCGGCGGAGATGTGCGGCTCGAGGGCGTTCTTCTCGTAGGGCAGTGCCGGCAGTTCGAATGCCATTATTGTGGCTCCTTGCTTTCACGGTGAAATGGCGGAGCGGTTCCAAGGCAGGTTCATTTGGCTCCCGACTTGCCTTGTGCGAGCCCCGCCGCTATTTTCCAAGAAAGTACTAGATTAATTCCAGCTGCCTTTATGTCAAGCAACCACGCAGGAAAAGCCGCAGGCGCGGCGGCGGATACCGCCGAGCGTCTGCTGCTGTTACTCAAGACCCGCGGCCCTCACTCCGCGGCGGCCCTGGGCGAGCTGCTCGGCACCAGCGGCGAGAACGCCCGCCAGCAGCTCGTCAAGCTGGCCCGTCAGGGCCTGGTGGCCCAGCGCCCGTTGCCCGGCGGCGTCGGTCGACCGACGATCGAATGGCGGCTCAGCGAGGCCGGGCATGCGCGCTTTGCCGACGGCCATGCCGAGCTGGCCTCGCGACTGATCGTCAGCGTGCGCGACACCCTGGGCGAAGCCGCGCTGACACGGCTGATCGAAGCGCGTCAGGCCGAAACCCTGGCGCAGTACCGTCAGGCCCTGGCCGACAGCGACAGCCTGGAAGCGCGGGTGCAGCGGCTGGCCGAGATTCGCTCACGGGAAGGCTACATGGCGGAATGGCAGCGGGAGGAGGACGGCAGCCTGCTGTTGATCGAGAACCACTGTCCGATCTGCCAGGCCGCCAGCACCTGCCCGGACTTCTGCCGCTCCGAGCTGGCGGTGTTCCGCGCCGCGCTGGGGGAAGGCGCCAGCGTCGAGCGCACCGAACACGTGCTGGCCGGTGCGCGACGCTGCGTCTATCGCATTCAGGAGAGTTAAGGCGCTATTCCTTGCCCGCAGCCTTGGTAGGTCTGCCCTTCGAAGGTCAGCGTGACCCGGGCCGGAAACGGCTCGCCGCTCATGTCGTCGAAGCAGGCCCGCGCTTCCAGGCGCAGCTCGAAGGGCTGATCGGTCAGGCCGCTGGAGAGCAATACCCTGCCGCTGCCGTTGTCCATGGCGACGACCCGATAGGGCAGTGTCATTTCCCTTGTTCCATAGTCCATCGTCAGCGTCAGTTCAGGGGCGTCGTGGGCCAGATTGACGTGCCAGCCCGGCTCGTTGCCACGGCCGTGGAACATCACGCCGGGGCGCTGCTCTCGGGTCAGCGCCGAACGCGCCATGGCGGCAGTACAGTCGAGTCTGCCGTTGGCGCTCTCCACCACGGCCTCTCCCCCCTTGTTCCAGAAGCTGAGATCGCCCTGTTGGTAGCGCGCTCCGCTGGCTACCACGGCCGGCGCCAGACGATAGCCGCCGTGGGCCGACCACAGCCGCAGCTCGCGCTCGCCGAAGGCGGTCACCAGGTCCTGCTGCGGCGTGCAGCGCCAGGCCTCGAAGTGCTCGGCACCGCCGGGAAACAGCAGCGAGGGCAACAACGGCGCCGTGCTGGCTACCTGAGCGGCGCCGGCACGTGGCCCGTCGACGGGAGCGGCGGCGCAACCGACCAGCAGCAGCGAGGCGGCGGCCAGCAGCGCCGGACGGAAGGAAGAGGGTAAACGAGACATCATGGGCGATTCCTTGGGCGTAGCGAACCGACACAGCATAACAGGCGCCGGGACGTGATGACCCGGCGCCTGTTTCACGCACTGCGAACACAGCGCAGCGGCACACTTAGCCGTAGCGTCGGCGCAGCTCGCGAGCCGCCTCGACCATGTTGGCCAGGGCCGGCTCCACCTCGGCCCAGCTGCGGGTCTTGAGGCCGCAGTCGGGATTGACCCACAGCCGCTCGACGGGAATCCGCTCGGCGGCCTTCTCCATCAGCTGCACCATCCAGGCCACCTCGGGAACGTTGGGTGAGTGGATGTCGTAGACGCCCGGGCCGATCTCGTTGGGGTAGGCGAAGTCCTGAAAGGCGTCGAGCAGTTCCATGTTCGAGCGCGAGGTCTCGATGGTGATGACGTCGGCATCCAGTGCGGCAATGGCACCAATGATGTCGTTGAACTCCGAATAGCACATGTGGGTGTGGATCTGGGTGGCGTCGCGTGCCACCGAGGCAGTCAAGCGGAAGCACTCCACGGCCCAGTCGAGGTAGCTCTGCCACTCGCTCT
>MTEX01011887.1_pt1 | contig 51962 bp, 51 predicted proteins | sample 1042691 | NCBI WGS metagenome assembly MTEX01 (sample SAMN06185810, study PRJNA358809) | soil metagenome | isolation source: soil biostimulated with molasses as carbon source | place: India | collected 2015-05-23
CGCAGCGTGCCTCGGAAGCCGGCCAGAAAGGTGGCCAGCACAGCGGCGGCAACTTCGCCAACGATCCGCAGCGTGCCTCCGAAGCCGGTCAGAAAGGCGGCCAGCACAGCGGCGGCAATTTCGCCAACGATCCGCAGAAGGCCTCCGAAGCAGGCCGCAAGGGCGGCAAGAACCAAGGCCGCTGATAACCGCCGGTCAACGGCTGCAAGCGACAGGGAAGTCGTGAAGAGCGTTGGCTCAGTCTGCCAAGGAAGGCAGAAAGATTTGTAGCCGGCCGGATAGAACGAGCTGTCAGGGTCTCCCCTGGCAGCTCGATCATTTTACGGCGTTCCTCGTTTGCCTCGTGGTTGCTTCAGCTCAAGGAAGCACCGAGGCCAGTGCCCGCTCCGCATCCGCCTCGCCCTGCCCTATCAGACATGCCAGGCGATCCGGTGCCCAGTCAGTCAACCAGAGCGAAGCGCTCTCACCGGGATGGGGATCACGGCGAATGCGGGTCAGGCGCAGCTTAGGGTAACGCTCGGCCGCCTCGCGGGCTTCATCGTCACTCCGCGCGCCCAGGAACAGACGCCTGAAATGATCCAGGCCCTCGCCTAGACCTTGCGGCATGCCCGGCGCCCGTTTGAACAATTCAACCGTAATGGCATGCCACCGCTGCCCGCTCGTTGGCGACGAGAGGCGTTCGAGAGCCGGCAGCAGCAAGCCGCGATGCCAGACGTCTCCATCCCAATAGGCCCGCCCCTCGTGCCTCCCGGGCGTGAACAGCAGCGGAATCGCACTGCTGGCACCGATCATGTTGGGCACGATGGGCCGCTCCTGGCTGTCGAACCAGACCGGCTCCGCGGCTTCGATATCGATGGCACGTATCATCAGCCGAGGCCCAGCTTTCTCCGCCGTATAGTGCTGGGCATGACGAGCCACGGTCTCGACCAACCTACTGTTGTCGTAGCCCGCCGTAGCAGGATAGAGCCCCAGGGCGGTCAGGAAACCGCCTGGAACGGCCGAGAAAACGGGTGGATTGCCAAAGGTGAGGCCGGTGAGGGTGGCGCTCAGCCGCTGGCTTCTGGCATCGAAGAATGGGACGAACGGCAACGCGGGTTGGGCCACCTCGCGCCAGAAGCTGGCCAAGGCTTCCAGGCCCGCATCCGGAGCTGCGTGGTGCGCCGCCAATAAATACCCGTTCACTGCCCCAATCGATGCCCCTACCACGACCATGTCGCGTCTTGCGCGCTCGTCCAGGCGGTTTACCAGGGTGCGATAGACGCCGTACTGATAGGCCCCCAGGGCACCACCACCGTTGAGCACGAGCATGATCCTTTCCTGCATGTCACCTCCCTGCGACTTGCTGCATTGCGAATACCGTTTCGCAAGGGTAGACCCGTCAAGCACATGTGAACACCACCGACCGACAAAGGTCGCATTGCCTTTGCCGATACGTTCGCCCAAGCTCGGGAAAATAAAAAAGACCCCCCGAAGGGGGTCAGGTGGAGCACGCCAGCTCACATCGGTATATCGCCTGCTGTCGTTCAGCCTTCGGCGACGTTGCTCGGAAGGCAGTGTAGTTGCCCGACCTTCCGAAGCGTTGATTGGTGACTCAGTGCATTCGTGACTCAGTGCTGAGTTTCTTGCTTCGTTGCCCAATACAATGCGATAGCCGCGCCAACAATTACATAAATCATTTCAAAACAAAGCCTTGCAAGAAAAACAGTACGCAGGCTTTGTGCCACATGCCGCCAGCTCACATCTTTCTGCACCATCTATGCCCACCACAGCGGTCTGCTGACGCATTTTGATGCAATGCAAAATCAGCGAGCCTTCATATGCCAAGCGCTCATCTAAAGCATTTCGCGTGAGACTTTCAGCACCCGGCCGTCCACCGTGCGCTGCAGCTTGTCTTCGATCTCGCTGCACAGCGACTCCACCTTCTGCCGCTCGTTCCCGGTCACCACGAAAGTCCACTCGCTCGCTTCGAGCCGATCGTGCTGGCCGCTCTCGCACACTGCCACGGCTGGATGGCGTCCGAAGCGCTCGTGAATGCCCCCCATGCGCTGACGCTTCTCCTTGAGCGACGCGCAGCCCGGCAAGGAAACGTCGAGTGTCAGTACGGCGATGAACATGCAGCTGAGGCTCCTGTCGGTGGTTGGCTGCCTGGGCCAGGCGAGTTGACGCCTTATCCTGTTCAGATGTGGCCCAGGCAGGCCGCTTTCAACCAGCAGCCGCGGTGCTTCAGGCGCTATCGACGTTGCCGGTCGACAAGGCCACTTTCATGTTCATCATGACGTTGACCGTAAACGCCAGGATGCCGAGGCCGACGATCACCGAGGCCAGCGCCACCACTGGCTCGAGCTGTCGCATGCCGCCCGCGTAGAAGTGCAGGCATACCAACAGCACCGGAAGACCGCCGTTGTGCAGGTAGAAGTGAAGCCGGCCAAGAAGGCTGCGCGCGGCTGTCGGATACAAGTGATACATCAGACCGGCCAGGGCCAGGCTTGCCCAGCCCAGCAGGTTGATGTGTGCATGCACGCTTCGGAAGACATATTGATGGCTGGCGGCCATCACGATGCCGTAGATGACCCCAACCAGTAGATACACCACCGCAATTTTCAGCCACAGAAGGGCCATTTTCTTGTCTGCCATTGCACCGGTCATTTTCGTTCTCCTACGGATCCCCTGCTCGGCGAGCGGCGCCGGGTTGGCATGGCCCCGATGAAGCATGTGGAGCCTTCATGATGCCAGGACAGCGCAGACAGCCTGCCGTTGACGGGTCGATTTCGTTATTGTCAGGGTGGTGACAGGCTGCGCTGCCAAGACTGAAACGGCGCAACCACGTACCATGGGTACGCCATTTCTTTATGACACCAAATCGGAGACTTGGGTACTAAGCTTTGTCTGAAAAGTCGGCGAGCGCAGCCAGTTTTCGGACAAGGGCCTAGCTTTGCTTGGGCTGCGTTACGAATGCTTCTACCCCATCGGAACATGTCGCGGGTGGGCAGCCACCCTGGCGAGCCAAGCCTGCACGGCAGGATAGTCTGCGAGCGAGAAGCCGCCTTCATGGGCGACGTGGGTATAGGCATACAACGCGACGTCCGCCACGCTGAGCGTCTCCCCCGCCAGGTAGGGCGAAGCGGCAAGCGTCTGCTCCATGATATCGAGCGCCTTGTAACCACCCGCCTGCTTGCCTTCGTATTCCGCCCGGCGCTCCTCGGGCAGACCAAGGTACTTGGCGATGAAGCGCGCTACCGCAATGTATGGCTCATGGCTGTACTGCTCGAAGAACTGCCAGCTCAGTACCCGCGCCATGGCCAACGGTTCATTGGGAAGATAGGCAGTACCGTGGGCCAGATAATCGAGAATGGCGTTGGATTCGGCCAGGTACTCGCCAGAAGGCAGTTCGAGCAACGGAATCTTGCCGTTGGGGTTCTTGGCCAGAAACTCGGGACGGCGCGTGTCGCCGGCCAGAATATCGACATCGATCCATTCGTGTTCGATGCCCAGATGGCTCATCAATAGCTGTATCTTGTAGCAGTTGCCGGACCGACGATCACCGTAAACCTTGAACATTGTTCTCATTTCCTTCTTCTCGCTCATATTTCGACGATCAGGTCGTTCACGAACAGCGGCGGCTCGAACTCACCGGGGTAGCCGCCTGGGTTGGCCAAGATCCGTGTGTCGCCGAACACGGCATCCACCGGCTCATGCACGTGACCGTGAATCCACAGGTCCATGCGCCCCATCAGGCCAGGCAGATGCGACGCAAAGGCAGGCGACAGCGCATCGCCCCGATAGCGCGGCGGAATGCACTCAGACAGAGGGGCATGGTGGCTGATCACCACCCGCGGCCCATCGAAGGGCCGGGCCAGCTCCGCTTCCAGCCAGGCCAGCGATTCGGCATGCAGTCGCCGGCTCTCCTCCGGGCTGAAGGTCTGCCCTTCCGGCTGTTCGATGATGCTGAAATCGGGCATCAGCCAACGCGCTTTCTGCTCGGTCAGCTCAGGATCATGTTCCGGCTCAGCGTCGTACAGGGCGAAGTCGGTCCATAGCGTCGTGCCATGGAAGCGCACCCCATCCAGCGTCAGCGAGCGATTGTCAAGCAGTTCGATGCCCAGCCGCTCGGCTTCGTACGCCATGGCCAGTCGCAACAGCGGCATACTGGCGCCATAGAATTCATGATTTCCCGGCACGTAGAGAATGGGTAGCCCGGCGAAACGCTCGGCCGCCCAGCTCAATCCCTCGGCATGCCGGTGGATGTCACCGGCGAGAACCACAGCATCTGCCGGAACGTCCGGCAGTTCACGCCCTTCATCGAAATGTTCCAGATGAAGGTCGGACAGCACCCTGAGTCGCATGACACCCTCCCTTGTTTCGAGGCGCAGGACCGTTGTCCCCGCCTTCCGGCGGGCGCTTCAGCATAAGCGGGCAGTGCCAGACTGCGCCAGGTTTGGCTGAAGCCGCCACTCACGGCTATGTTGAGATGGCCCGTTGCAAAGGGCGCAACGACTCAATGGAGGGAGTCTCATGAATCAGCATACCAACGCATCCCAGCACGACGTCGTCGATATCCTCACTCTCGACCATCGCGAAATGGAGGACCTGCTGGAGCAGATCCAGCGCTCCCCCGACGCCGAACAGCGCCGGGAGCTCACCGATACGCTGATTGCCGAGGTGATGCGCCATTCGGTGGCCGAGGAGATGTACGTCTATCCGGTGATGGAGAAGCGCATTCCCGACGGCAAGGAGGAAGCCGAGCACGACAGGGAGGAACACGACGAGATCGTCCAGGTGATGAAACAGCTGGAAGACGCCGACGCCGCCGAACCGGCTTTCATGGACCGCGTGCACAAGCTGGACGAGTTGCTGCGCCACCACGCCAAGGACGAAGAGGCCGATCAGTTCCCCAAGCTGCGTCAGCGCCTCCCCGAAGAGGAGCGAATCAACCTGGGCAAGAAGGTGGAGAACGCCAAGCAGCTGGCGCCAACCCGCCCCCACCCCAGCGCGCCCCACTCCGAACTGTTCCACAAGACCGTGGGGCCGGGTGTGGGCATGGTCGATCGCCTGCGTGACAAGCTCAGCGGGAGAATGACCGGCTGATAATGTCATGCCGGATCCAGGTGCCTGATTCCAGGCACCTGGATGGCCACTCACATCTTTTAGCCAGGGCTGCACATTACTGCTGCCGCTCTCATCTGTTAAAAGGCACTATTTTCATCCTTTCAGCGAAGTAATCTATGAGCAAACGTATCCGAGCGGGCAAATTCTGGCTATAAGGGTATACTGCGTAAATATCGGCATTCGGGAGTTCGTATTCATCGAGAATCCTTCTCAAACTTCCGTCCTTCAGATGGTAGTACACATCCCACTCCGCACGTATCGCTATGCCCTGGCCCCTCAGGGCCCAACTCAAAACACTTTCTCCATCGTTTGAACTCAAATTTCCTCTGACTCGGACATGGCAAACTTGATCCTCTTTGCTGAACCTCCAATTACCGTAGGTATCTTCATTCTGCCTGAGCACAATACAGTTATGACTGGATAGTTCATGAGGATGCCTGGGTTCCCCATGAGCCGAAAGATAAGAAGGAGATGCACAGACAAATCTCTGGTGTGAAGCAATTTTTCTGGCATGCAAACCTGAATCCGGAAGCGTCCCAAACCGGATGCCAATATCGAATGAATTGGCAATCAGATTGAGCGGATGATCCGAAAGATGTAGCTGACATTCGACTTTTGGGTTTTCTTCAATGAAATCGGCAACGAACCTTGACACGTACCGCCGCCCGAAACCGAAAGGGGCGTTGATACGAATCAGCCCCTCGGCCTCATCGCTCTGCTGACGAAGGAGCTTGTTCATATCCTCTATCGTCGTTGTGACTTTCCTGGCATAGTCCAGATAAATCCGCCCATTGTGCGTCAAGCTCATCGAGCGTGTGGACCTCGAAAGCAACTGGCATCCGACAGCCTTCTCAATGCTAGAAAGCCGTTTACTTGCTGCTGCGGGTGTGATATCCAATTCCCGAGCCGCCTGGGAAATACTTCCAGCCTGACAAAGATAAATAAAAAACTCGAAGTCGCTGCTCGACATGGACATTAACCCTCAAGTTATTACTATTTCAACCCTAAGTATATTGCATGAACCATGGTGTGTCACCTACCTTGAAACATCATCACCAAAACAGATTTAGTATAAACTTGGAGAATTGAACATGCGGAGCCACCGTATCGCCGTAATTCCCGGAGATGGCATAGGCCAAGAAGTCATAGAAGCCGGAAAAAAAGTACTCTCGGCATTGGCGGAGAAAAGCGGTGACTTGCGTTTCGAATTTGTAGATTTTGACTGGAGCTCGCAGCGCTACCTCGAAAAGGGCGAATATATTCCAGCAGGCGGACTGGATGAACTTTCTCGATTCGATGCCATATATTTTGGTGCCGTGGGCAGCCAAGACGTACCTGATCATATCTCGCTCTGGGAGCTCAGGCTTGCTATCTGCCAGGGCTTTGACCAATACGCGAATGTCCGTCCGGCACGCGTGCTGCCGGGAGTCAATAGTCGACTAAAAGGTGCCGAGGACATCGATTGGATAATCGTCCGCGAAAATAGCGAGGGAGAGTACTCAGGTAATGGTGGTAGAGTGCATCAAGGTTTCCCCGACGAGGTTGGAACGGAAGTTTCCGTCTTTACCAGGAAAGGCGTGGAGAGGATACATCGCTTTGCCTTCCAGTTGGCCCAAAGCCGCCCACGCAAGCAGTTGACCCTAGTGACCAAGTCCAATGCGCAGCGTTATGGGATGGTACTCTGGGACGAAGTGTTCTTTGAAGTTGCGAAGGACTATCCAGATGTCAGTATCGATCGAGAGCTTGTAGATGCCGTCACCACTCGCATGGTGTTAAAACCCGAGACGATGGATGTCATTGTGGCCACCAACCTTCATGCCGACATTCTTTCTGACTTAGCCGCCGCACTCTCAGGAAGTCTCGGCATTGCCCCAACAGCTAACCTGAATCCCGCAGGGACTTTCCCTTCCATGTTTGAGCCGATCCATGGATCCGCATTCGACATCGCAGGGAAAGGTATCGCCAATCCGGTTGGTTCCTTCTGGACGGCAGCCATGATGCTGGAACATCTAGGCGAGAGCACTGCGGCTGAACGACTCATGGCTGCCATTGAAAGACTGACAGCCTCTGGTCTCCAGACCAAAGACCTCGGCGGAACCGCCACGACTCGAGATGTGACCCAAGCGATCTGTGCAGACATCGAGAGGCAGTGAACGGTATCGAGCATTGGAATCGTCAACATTTCATGAGCCGTAGCTGACTCAAATGATATCGATCATCGCTTGAACGCGACCAGACCACAGAGGCCCCCCCACGCAACGTCAGAAAAATGAAATTACAAGTATAATCAGATGGAGCACATACCATGAAACTTACCAATCTCACACTTTTTGTGTTTTGCACTGGCGTTACACTAGGTGCCAGTGCTGATAGTGATCGCGATAGTTGGCCAAGTAGCCTGACCATCGGCACGGGCAGTCAGGGAGCCACCTATTACATTTATGGCTCTGGCTGGGGGAACCTGGCAAGTGAGGCAACCGGCGCTTCCTTTGGCGCCGAAGTAACAGGCGGCCCGGTTCAGAACGTGACACTCGTGCAGATGGGTGAGCATGAGTTCGGGATGGTCACCACAGGGCCGGCCTACGAGGCATGGCGCGGCAACAGCGAGCTGGCTCCCGGAGTCGAGCATACCGATATACGTGCCGTTTTCCCGATGTACCAAACCGCTTTACAAGTCATCGCTCTGTCGGGCTCAGGCATTTCTTCGATTTCGGACCTCGATGGAAAGACCGTAGGTATTGGCCCAGCAGGCGGCACAGGCGACATGTATTACCCCCAGCTCTTCGAAAAGCTGGGGCTGAACGTACGTACACGAAATGCCGGCGCTGCCGATCAGGCTAGTCAAGTACAAGATGGCCTCTTGGATGCCTTTGCGTTTGCTGCGGGAATACCGGTTTCTGCATTTAGCCAATTGGAAGCGCAAGTGGATGTCAACATCTTCTCCTTTTCCGAAGAGGAGATGGAGGTGTTTCTGGAAGACTTCCCAGAGTTTAGCCCAGCCACGATTCCAGCCAGCGCCTATAGCAGCCTGGATGAAGACACCTCTGCCATTTCATTGTGGAACTTTGCGATCACACACAAGGACATGCCTGAATCGCTAGTTTACGAGGTCACGAAAGCGGTAATGGAAAATCATGAGCGCATGGTGCAAGTACATGGCTCTGCCAGTGAAACGGTACCCGAGAATTTCGTGGAGAATACCTTCATACCATGGCACCCGGGTGCCGTTCGCTGGTTCGAAGAGAACGGCTACGACATTCCGGAAGAGCTGCGCGGTTGATAGACGAGCCTTGCGACGCCGGCCCAAAGCCGGCGTCGATCTCACCCAAACCTGGGTGGCAACCTTGCTCAACCAATGTCCAGACGTTTACCCATGATGCAGAGGGTGTACTCCTTGCCATCCATTTCCGCGATGTCAGGAAGTCGCCCCCACTCCTGGTATCCAAGCGCCGACAGTAGCCGCATGCTCCGGGTGTTATGCGCAAATACGTAACCCACCAAGGAACGCAACCCCAGCGCTGGCGCCAATTCTTCTGCCTTCTGTAACAGTCGCTTGCCGATGAGTCGGCCTTGTTGCTCCGGTGCGATATAGACACTCAGCTCGGCGGTGTGTCGGTAGGCCGGTCGGCCATAGAAGTCCTCGAAGCTCATCCAGGCGACAACACCTTCTTCTCGCTCGTATACGAGCAATGGTCTGCGGTCGGGCTCATGGCGAAAAAACCACGCCTTGCGGGACGCTACCGACACGGTTTCGGTATCTGCCGTAGAACTCCGCGTAGGAATCGCCGCATTGTAGATTTCCACGATCCTTGGCAGATCGTACTCAACTGCGTGACGGATGCTCACTGGTGTCTCCCTGCTGCACGCCCTCGGTTGCCTACGGTTCGATCATGGCTTCAAGGGGCTTTAAGGATATCCCGCCGCCAATGCCAGGAATGCCAACCCGGCCACCAGGGGCTATTGTCCGACTCGCCGCCCGATGAGTCGACTGGCAGCGCGCATTTTCAGCTATGGCTTACGTGCAGAGAGAGAATCACTGACAATCCATAGCTCATGAGCTGCACGCAGATACGCGTCCAGACGTGCGTCAAGGCTGGAGCAAAACCGTGCCTACTGCTCCCAGGGATCGTAGGTGCCGAAGTTCCAGAGATGGCCTTCCAGGTCGCGACAGCTGAAGCCCCTGCCGCCGTAATTTTCGTCCTTGATCTCCATGACGATCTCGGCACCGGCCGCTTTGGCGCGGGCGTAGACGGCATCGGCATCCGAAACGATGAGATAGGCACACTGCGTTTCGGCACCACCGATCTCATCAGGCTGTTTCATCAGGCGCCCGAACTCACTGTCCGTGGCAGACCCCAGCATGATCATTCCGTTGCCGAACGTTAGTTGAGCATGGGCTATGGAACCATCATCGTTGGCGGCCACGAACTGCTGCTCGAAGCCGAAGACCTGGCAGAGCCACTCGATCGCCGCTGGTGCATCCCGATAGCGCAGGCATGGAATCACTGTGGCACGCGTGTTCTTTGCATCGCTCATCTTACTTCCCTCTTGCTCCCTTCTTGCGCGACCGCGCTTTCCAGTGCCGGCCACCATGACCGGCCGGCTCCATTTCGATGGCTGCCTTGAAGCGTAGCCCGATGCGGATCGATTCACTGAACTTTGCGCTGTGATATACATCGGCCATCTTGATGGAAAATGCTTCCATCCCGCATGCTAGGGATTTCGCTTCCTACCCACTCTGGAGAAACGCCATGACACAGCCCCGTCTCGGTTTCATCGGTATCGGCCTGATGGGTGACCCCATGACGCGCCGCCTGCTGAAGGCCGGCTTTGCCGTGACGGTGTGGAATCGCACTGTGCAGAAATGCGCCCCGCTGCGCGAGGCCGGCGCCACGGTGGCGAACTCCATCGCTGAACTGGTAGCGAACACGGATGTGGTGATGCTGTGCCTGGCCAACACGGCCGTGGTGGAAGAGGTAGTGTTCGGCGACGGCGGCGTGGCGGCGCACGGTCGCTCGGGTCAGCACCTGGTCGACCTCTCCAGTAGCGACCCGGCGGCAACGCGCCTCTTTGCCGAGAGATTGGCAGAAGCGTGCGGCATGCGCTGGGTGGACGCGCCGGTCTCCGGTGGCGTGGCAGGAGCCGAGGCCGGGAGCCTGGCAATCATGTGCGGTGGCGAGGAAGCGGACATCGCGGCCGTACGCCCCCTGCTCGCACCTCTCTCGGCCAGGGTCACCCACATGGGCTCCGTGGGCGCCGGCCAGGTCACCAAGGTGTGCAACCAGATGATCGTCGGCTGTCAGGCGGCGGTGATTGCCGAGATGGTGGCCCTGGCCGAGGCCAGCGGCGTGGATGCCTCGCGCTTGACCGAGGCGCTGGCCGGCGGCTTCGCCGATTCCAAGCCGTTCCAGATCCTGACCCCACGCATGGCGGCAAGGGAGTTCGACAACCCGGCCTGGCACCTGCGCACCCTGCTCAAGGATCTCGACATGGCCGTGGCCCAGAGCCAGCGCGCCGGCAGCGGCACACCGATGACCGGCCTGGCAGCACAGTTGATGCGCACCCACGTCGGCCACGGGCACGCCGAGCACGACCCGGCAACGCTGATAGAAGCGTATCGCCATGAGCCGTAATGGAAGCCGCCTTCAAGCGGCAAACTCATATCACCGGTAAACCGGCGGCCTTCCACTCCGGATAACCTTCCTCGAAACGCCTGATACGGTATCCAAGTTGGCGAAGGCGTACTACGGCCTCGTGAGAAAGCACGCAGTATGGGCCGCGACAGTAGGCGACGATATCCCGATCCAACGGCAGTCGATCCAGCATGGCTTCCAATTGCTCCAGCGGTATGTTGATCGCCTCGGGCAGGTGGCCAGCCTGAAACTCCTCCTCGGGCCGCACATCGAGCAGCACTACCCTGCCGCTCTCCATCCCTTCAAGCAGCTCATTGCGAGAAACGGCCTCCAAGGCGCCGGCGGCATCCTCCTCTGAGAAGAGCTGGCTGACCAGGCGCTCCATTTCCGCCAGATTGGTTTCAGCGATCTGCCGGAGCAGCCCCATCAGGATGACGATACGCTCATCGGTAAGACGATAGATCATCTGTTTGCCGCTGCGGCTGGCAGTGACCAGCCCCGCCCTTCGAAGCTGCTGGAGGTGCTGTGACGTGTTACCCACCGTAAGACCGGTAGCAGCAGCCAAGACCTCTACCGGCGCTTCGGCTTGGGCCAGACGCTGCAGCAGCGCCAGCCGGTGACCGCTGCCTAGCGCTCGGCCAACCTGAGCCAAGGTGTCTAGAAGCTCCTGCTGCGATGCCATGGCCGTACCTCTGCTATTCAAACCGGCTAATGAGTCGAGAAGTGTATCACTTGACAGAACGTGACAGCTCCGGCCAACATTCTATCATTCAATAGAATGACCATAAAAGGAGTAAGATCGTGCGCTCTCTCATCATCATCAACGACCCACCCTACGGTACCGAACGGCTCTACAACGCTCTTCGCCTGGCTCAGGCGCTGCTCACGCGCGACAGTGAGGTCACCGTGTTTCTGATGGGAGATGCCGTAGCAGGTGCTAAGCTTGGGCAAAAGACGCCCGACGGTTTCTACAATACGGAGCGGATGGTCAGGCGGGTCACGAACAAGGGGCGTGTCCTGCTGTGTGGCACCTGCATGGATGCACGAGGAATCACCGAGGAAGAGACCGTGGCTGGCTCCGAGCGCAGCACCATGGATGCCTTGGCCGAGGCAATAGAGCAGGCTGACAAGGTTCTCGTATTTTGACCTCGCTTCCCGACCAGACCACAAGGAAACCGACATGGCATCTCCATCTCACGAGAGATCCAACGTAGCCATTCTGGTCACCGGCCAGACCCTATTCTTGATCGCCGCCATCACCGTGATGACCCTGAGCGGTGTGGTGGGCCATCAGCTGAGCCCCGATCCGGGGCTGGCCACGCTGCCCATCGCGCTGATGATGGTGGGCACGGTGGTTTCCACGCTGCCCGCTTCGCTATTCATGAAGAGCGTGGGGCGGCGGCTGGGCTTCATCACCGGCGCTGCCCTGGGTGGTGTAGGCGGTGGCCTGCTGAGCTTCGCGGCCATCGCGGCGGGCTCGTTCTGGCTGTTCTGCGCCGGCAATCTGCTGCTCGGGCTCTACCAGGGCTTCGCCATGTACTACCGCTTCGCCGCCGCCGACGTGGCCAGCCCCGCCTTTCGCAGTCGCGCTATCTCGCTGGTGATGGCAGGCGGCGTGGTGGCCGCTTTCCTGGGGCCGTGGAATGCCAGCGCCACCCTTGACTGGGTGGCCGGGGTGCCTTCGGGCGGCCCCTATCTGGTGATTGCCGTGCTGGCTGTGGCGGCCATCGGCCTGTTGACTCAACTACGCGTGCCGCCAAGCGGCGAGCCAAAACCCGGCGACATTTCCCGTCCCATGGCGGTGATCGGCAGCCAGCCGGCCTTTCTGGTCGCTGTGCTGGCCGGCGCCGTGGGCTACGCCATCATGATACTGGTCATGACCGCCACACCGTTGGCCATGCGGGCGGCAGGTTTCGAGATGAGCCAGGTTGCCTTCATCATGCAGTGGCACGTGCTGGGCATGTTCGCTCCCTCGTTCGTCACCGGCAGCCTCATCGCCCGCTTCGGCGTGGACCGCATCCTGCTGGCCGGTGCCGCCATGTTTGCGGCTGCCGTGCTGCTGGCTAATCTGGGCCAGACGATGGCCCATTTCTGGGTGGCCCTGGTGTCGCTCGGCATCGGCTGGAACTTCCTCTTCGTCGGCGGCAGCGCGCTGCTTTCCACCGTGCATACCGAGGCAGAGCGGGGCAAGGTACAGGGCATCAACGACCTGATCATCTTCTCGCTGGTTGCCATCGGCTCGCTGATGTCGGGTCACCTGTTCCACCGGCTGGGCTGGGAGGCACTCAATCTGGCCATGCTGCCGTTGATCGTGCTGGTGGCACTGTCCGTGCTGGCCTGGCTGCTGGTGCGGCGACACGCCTCGCGCCCCAGCGTCGATTGAGCGCCTCTTCCCGTCTCGTTGTGAGCCATGGCGGACGCGAGCGTCTCCGCCGTTGTATTTGTCGCCTGCCCCACCCTTCCGTACACTTGTTTGATTATCCCCTAAACGATCTATCGCCGAGGCACCCATGGCTTTCGATTCGACCTCTACCTATGTGGCTACCGATGCCTTGAAGCAGGCGGTGAACGCCGCCGTGACCCTGGAGCGCCCGCTGCTGATCAAGGGCGAACCTGGCACCGGCAAGACCCTGCTGGCCGAGGAGTTGGCCCGCTCGCTGGGCACACGACTGATCACCTGGCACATCAAGTCCACCACCAAGGCCGCCCAGGGGCTCTACGAGTACGATGCGGTGAGCCGTTTGCGCGACTCCCAGCTTGGCGTCGAGGGCGTGGAAAACGTAGAGAACTACATCAAGCCCGGCAAGCTGTGGGAAGCCTTCACCGCCGACGAGCGCGTAGTGCTGCTGATCGACGAGATCGACAAGGCCGACATCGAATTCCCCAACGACCTGCTCCAGGAGCTGGATCGCATGGAGTTCCATGTCTACGAGACCGGCGAGACCGTTCGTGCACGCCACCGGCCGATCATCGTGATCACTTCGAACAACGAGAAGGAGCTGCCCGACGCCTTCCTGCGCCGCTGCTTCTTCCACTACATCGAGTTCCCCGACCGCGAGACGATGCAGGCCATCGTCGACGTGCACTTCCCCGACATCGCGCCGAAGCTGGTCAGTGAGGCGCTGGAGGTGTTCTTCGACCTGCGCCAGGCACCAGGGCTGAAGAAGAAGCCCTCCACCTCGGAGCTGGTGGACTGGCTGAAGCTGCTGATGGCCGACGAGCTGGCCCGCGAGGCGCTCTACCACCGCGACCCGGTGAAGGCGATTCCGCCGCTGGCCGGCGCCCTGGTGAAGAACGAGCAGGATACCCAACTGCTCGAACGGCTGGCCTTCATGATGCGCCGCCAAGGCAATCAGAGGCGCTGAGCCATGTTCATCGGCCTGTTCGAAACCCTCAAGCGCGCCGGCGTACCGGTCTCGCTGCGTGAGCTGCTCGATCTGCATGCCGTGGTGGAGCACGGCGTGGTGTTCGCCGACATGGAGGCGTTCTACCAGGTGGCGCGCACCGTGATGGTCAAGGACGAGCGCTACTTCGACCGCTTCGATCGCGCCTTCGCCGCCTGGTTCGACGGTCTGGAAAATCTCGACGCCGCCATCGAGGCGCTGATTCCCGACGACTGGCTGCGCCGCGAGTTCGAGAAGCAGCTCTCCGAGGAGGAGAAGGCGCAGATCGAATCCCTGGGCGGCCTGGAGCGGCTGATCGAGACCTTCAAGAAGCGGCTGGAGGAGCAGAAGGAGCGCCATGCCGGCGGCAACAAGTGGATCGGCACCGGTGGCACCAGCCCCTTCGGTGCCTATGGCTACAACCCCGAGGGCATTCGCATCGGCCAGGAAGGCTCGCGCCACCGCCGTGCGGTGAAGGTGTGGGACGAACGACGCTTCCGCGACTATGACGACTCGCTCGAGCTCGGTACGCGCAACATCAAGATGGCGCTGCGCCGCCTGCGCAAGTTCGCCCGCCAGGGCGCGGCCGAGGAGTTCGACGTCGACGCCACCATCCGCGACACCGCCCGCGACGCCGGCCTGCTCAACGTGCGCATGCGCCCGGAGCGCCACAACACGGTGAAGGTGCTGCTGTTCCTCGACGTGGGCGGCTCCATGGACGATCACATCCGCGTCTGCGAGGAGCTGTTCTCCGCCGCCCGCTCGGAGTTCAAGCACCTGGAGCACTACTACTTTCACAACTGCTTGTACGAAGGCGTGTGGCGCAACAACTACCGTCGCACCAGCGAGCGCATCCCCACCATGGACGTGCTGCACACCTACGGCCGCGACTACCAAGTGGTGATCGTCGGCGATGCCGCCATGTCGCCCTACGAGGTGACCCACCCCGGCGGCAGCGTGGAGCACTTCAACGACGAGGCCGGTGCCGTATGGCTCAAGCGCCTGGCCGACAAGTTCCCCCGCCTGGCCTGGCTCAATCCCATGCCGCCGCGAGCCTGGGAGTACACCCACTCCACCCAGTTGATCCGTCAGCTGATCGACGACCGCATGTACCCCATGACCCTGGAAGGGCTCGAAAACGCCATGCGCGATCTGGCGCGCTGATGCTTGCCCCATGCCTGGCTCACCCATATACTGTATATTCATACATGTTTCGTATGGCTGGCCACCCTGTTCGGCCAGCCCGGGCAAACGACAATGGCGAATGGACTCGCTATAGCCCTTTTTGGTTATTATGTTGAAAAATAGCCTTTAAGGGCTATTATCAGGACATCACCGACGCGTAGAGCAAGCCTATGGCGCAGCGCATTGCCGTTCTCACGGGCGACCTGGTCGACTCCCGCAAGGCCAGCGATCCCCAGCGGCTCTTCCAGGCACTCGATACCGCCATCGAGGCGATCACCGCGCGCTACGGCGGGCAGAGCGAGCGCTATCGTGGCGACGGCTTCCAGATCGCCCTGCCCGACCCGGCGGCCGCCCTACCCGCCGCGGTGCTGCTGCGTGCGGCTCTGATTCGCCATTCGGAGGAGCGCCAGCGCTGGGATGCGCGCATTGCCGTCGCCATCGGCCGGGATCCCTGGCAGCCCGGGCAGCGGGTCACCGAAGCCAGCGGCGAGGTATTCGTGCGCTCCGGCCAGACCCTGGATACCATGAGCGAAGGCACGGCTCACCTGGCGCTCAGCCTGGTCGAGGAGCCCGGAAGCGATTGCCTGGCGCTGCTGACCCGCTTCGTCGACGATCTGATCGACGGCTGGTCGCGCTACGCTGCCGAGGCCGTCTACCTGAGCCTGTGGCACGAGGAATCCCAGCAGGCGCTGGCCAAGCGGCTCGGCATCAGCCAGCCCAGCGTACACAAGCGGCTGCGGGCCGCACGCTGGGCACTGCTCGACGACTACCTGCGCTACCTCGGCCAACGATTCAAGGACGACCCACAATGAACGCCGATATCTCGCTGCTGCTGGGGCTTGTGCTGGTCCATCTGCTCGGTGACTTCGCCCTGCAGCCCAGTCGCTGGGTCGAGGCGCGTTACATGCACAAGGTGCGCTCCGCCCAGCTCTACCTGCACGCGGCATTGCACGGCGCTCTGGCCCTGGCGGTACTGAGCGCGGCCACACTGACTCAAGCCACTGGCGCTTCCTGGAACATGGTGCTGAGTGGCGCGGCAGCGATTGCCGTGAGCCATGCCGTGATCGACCTCGGTAAGGCCTATCTGTCGCCGATGCGGCTGCGCTGGTTCATGCTCGACCAGTTGCTGCATCTACTGGTGCTGGTGGGCGTATGGCTGGTCTGGCTGGGCCACTGGCAACCGCTGGTGGCGTTCTGGCACTGGCTGTTCACGCCGCGGGTGCTCGGCACCGCCGTCGCCTATGTGCTCGTCACCCGCCCGCTGTCGATCGTCATCGCCCTGGTGATACAGCGCTGGAGCGCCCAGATCGACAATCCCGGCACACTCATTGCCGCCGGCGCACGTATCGGCATGGCCGAGCGCGTACTGGTGCTGACACTGGTGCTGCTCGACCAGTTGACCGCCATCGGCTTCCTGCTGGCAGCCAAGTCGGTGCTGCGCTTCGGTGAGCTGCGCGGCGCGCAGGATCGCAAGCTGACCGAATACGTGCTGATGGGCACCCTGCTCAGCGTCTCGACCGCCATGGTGCTCGGTTTGCTGATACGGCTAGCGGTTCAAGGGGGCTGAACATGCCGATACGCTGGACCGCCATTCTCATTCTCGCCCTGGCCGGCGCGTGGCTGGCCGGCTGCGCTGCACCGGAACAGTTGGAGCGGCGCAGCGGCTATGCGGTGGATCACTCCTGGGTGGCTCCCTCGCACAACAGCCGGGTGCGCCACCTGGTGATGCACTACACCGATATCGACGAGGCCGAGTCGCTGGCCGTGCTCACCGGCCCCCATGTCAGCGCCCATTACGTGCTTCCGCTGCCGCCGCGAGACCACCGCGGCATGCCGCTGGTCTATCAGTTGGTCGACGAGAACCGCCGTGCCTGGCACGCCGGCGCCAGCGCCTGGCGGGGGCGCACCAACATCAACGACACCTCCATCGGCATCGAGATCGTCAATCTCGGGCCCGACCGCCCCTATGCCGAGGTGGAACTCCTGCTGGAACAGAACCCGGAAGCGTCGGTGGATATCCAATGGGCACCCTATCCCAAGGCTCAGATCGAGGCGCTGATCGCACTATCGCGGGACATCATCAAGCGCCACGGCATCCACCCCACCGACGTGGTGGCCCACTCCGACATCTCGCCCACACGCAAGATCGACCCCGGCCCGCGCTTCCCCTGGCGCGAACTGTACGAAGCGGGTATCGGGGTGTGGCCAGAAGACGATGCGGTAGCAAGCTGGCAGGCGCGCTTCGAGGCGCAGCTGCCGGCGCTGAGCCTCTTGCAGCAGGCGCTAAGGGTATGGGGCTATCCACTGAAAGAGACTGGCGAGCTGGACCGTGAAACCCGCGCCGTGCTGCGGGCCTTCCAGATGCGCTTCCGCCCCAGCGACTATCGCGGCACGCCGGATGCGGAAACCGCCGCCATCCTCTGGGCGCTGCTGGAACGCTATCGTCCAGCAGCGCTGGAGGGCCTCGACCAGCCGTTACAGACCAGTTAGCCGTTACGAAACAGTTAGCCGTTACGAAACAGATAGCTGTAGGCGTTCAGCGCCGGCACCCCACCCAGGTGGGCGTAGAGCACACGGGATCCCTCAGCGAATTCACCGTTGCGCACCATGTCGATCATGCCCTGCATCGACTTGCCCTCGTAGACCGGGTCAGTCAGCACGCCCTCGAGGCGCGCACAGAGACGGATCGCCTCCAGCGTCCCTTCGCTGGGCAGGCCGTATTCGGGGCCGCCATAGCGGGTATCCAGTACCACATCCTCATCGGCGATCCCCCCTTCCAGCTCGACCAGTTCGGCAGTGTGGCGGGCAATGCGCAGGATCTGTTCGCGGGTGCGCTCCGGCTTGGCCGAGGCGTCGATGCCGATCACCCGCCGCGCCCGGCCGTCGGCGGCGAAGCCGACCACCATGCCGGCCTGGGTGCTGCCGGTCACCGAGCAGACCACGATGTAGTCGAACTTGAAGCCGAGCTCCCGCTCCTGCTGGCGCACCTCCTCGGCGAACCCCACGAAGCCCAGGCCGCCATAGGGATGCTCGGAACAGCCGGCGGGAATCGGGAATGGCTTGCCGCCGCGCTTGCGCACGTCCTCCAGCGCCTGCTCCCAGCTAGGGCGAATGCCGATGTCGAAGCCCGCCTCGTCGAGGCGCACCTCGGCGCCCATGATCCGCGACATCTCGATGTTGCCGACTCTGTCGTACACGGCGTCCGAGTAGTTGACCCAGTCTTCCTGTACCAGCACGCATCGCATGCCGAGATGGGCCGCCACGGCAGCGACCTGGCGCGTCTGGTTGGACTGGATGCCGCCGATGGAAACCAGCGTGTCACAGCCCTGTTCCAGGGCCTCGGGTATCAGGTATTCGAGCTTGCGTGTCTTGTTGCCGCCGAAAGCGAGGCCGCTGTTGCAGTCTTCACGCTTGGCGTACAGCTCGACCTTACCGCCAAGATGTTCGCTGAGGCGCTTCAGCGGGGTGATGGGTGATGGTCCGAAGGTCAACGGGTATCGGGGAAAGCGCTGCAAGTTCATGGAGTTTCTCCTACTGACGAAGCAAATGGCATGGTCGGTCCGCTCGGCCACCGGAGCTCGACCTTTTTTCATACTAACCGTCAGAAAGAGTTTCCTGGTTGCAAAACAGGGGCAATTATTCAAACTAAAGGACGCCCTTCCTCGATTGTTGTGAATATGGATTCGTTAAGCACCACAAACAGGAAACAAAATTGCGCGACACAACCACTCACCCCACTTCCGCAACTGCCATCGAGCTGGATCGCATCGACAAGCGCATTCTCAGGCGGCTGCAGCAGGACGCCTCGATCTCCAACGTGGCGCTGGCGGCCGAGGTCCATCTCAGCCCACCCGCCTGCCTGCGGCGCGTCGAACGGCTAAAGCGGGAAGGTCTGATCCGCGGCATCGTCGCGCATCTCGATCCCGAACGGCTCAATGCCGGCATGGTGGTATTGATAGGGGTTGTGCTGGATCGCTCGACGCCGGCATCCTTTGCCGCCTTCGAGGAGGCCGCGCAGCGCGTCACCGGCTGCATGGAGTGCCATGTCGTCACCGGCGAGTTCGACTACTTCATGCTGGTCAGAACCCGGGATAGCCAGAGCTTCAACAAGCTGCACGCCGAGCAACTACTCTACTTGCCCGGGGTGCGCCAGATCCGCTCGTTCATGGGACTGAAAGAAGTGGTTTCGACCCACCGGGTGCCGCTGTAACACCATAGGGCAGCACCTGGCAGGTCGAGGGAGGGCCCTCTCCAATTACAGCGTGGCCAACCGCTCCTTGTCGTTGATGCCGGCCATGCGCACCAGCGCCAGGGCCTCGTCGAGGCTTTCCACCTCTTCGACCCGCAGCAGTTCGCTGTCGAGCCGGACCCGCTTGCCGGTCTTCTCCGAAAGCAGCTTCTCGAGGGTCGGCACATCCATGCTCTCGTCCATGATAAGGGTATCGACACTGGCCGTATCGTGGGTGCCGGGAAGGTAGATGGTGCCGTTGGAGAAATCCACGGCATAGGCGATCACGCCAGGGACGATGAAGAACAGCAGGCCCACGCCGTTGGCAATGGCGACCACCGGGTCGATACGCCCGCTCATCTGTCCCTTGCGCTCGGGGTGGAATACGGTACCGCAACCCACCAGGGCGGTGATGGAAACGCCAAGCACCAAGCCGGTCAGGGCACGACGGATCTGAGTCCTCATGGAAGGCATGCTCCGCAGAATTCGGGTTACCGGCGCCAGGGCAATTGCCGCCCTGGGCGCCGCCATGGAGAATGGCGGGAGATTACCACAACCACCAATGATACGAGCGTTTAGATCTTTCACGGAGGCCCACATGAGCGATATCGGATTACATACCCTCAAGGGCAGCGCCATCGAGCCGCGGCTGGATGAACTGGCACATTTGCGCATTACCGTGTTCCGTGACTATCCCTACCTCTACGACGGCAGCTTCGCCTACGAGGCCGACTACCTGCGCCGCTACGCCGAGTGCCCCGACAGCCTGTTCGTGCTGGCAGAAGATGGCGATGCGCTGGTGGGAGCGGCCACGGGCATGCCGCTGGCCAAGGACGTGGCGGAGTTCCGCGCCCCCTTCGAGCAGGCCGGTTTCGATGTGAACAGCGTGTTCTACTACGGCGAGTCGGTGCTGCTGCCGAGCTACCGCGGCCGCGGCATCGGCAAGGCCTTTCTTGCCAAGCGCGAGCGCCACGCCACCGAGCGCGGCTTTACCACCGTCGCCTTCTGCGCCGTGGAGCGCCCTGACGACCACCCGCTGAAACCGGCAGGCTATGTGCCGTTGCACGGCTTCTGGCGCTCCCAGGGCTACGAGCGCCACCCGGAGCTCGCCACCACCTTCCGCTGGAAGGACATCGGCGAGCCGACGGAGACCGACAAGCCAATGGTGTTCTGGCTGAAATCGCTGCAGTAACCTGCACAACAAGCTGAGCCACCGCGAACGAGGGGCGCCGGGGACAGGGCGCAGAGGAGGTCTTTTGCCATGGGCGAGGAGCATTGCTCCGAACGGGCTGGCCATGGATGGCCAGCACCGGTCCTGCAAGCGGAGCAGGATGCGAGAGCGCCGCAGGGCAAAAGTAGCGCCCAGGGATGGGTTTACAGCGCCTCCTCGGAGCCCTGTCGACGGATAAGCCCCGAGCAGCCATGCCAGGTTGAGCAACGCTTTTGCCGCCGTTCCCCGTTGGCCTTACAATGCCCCGAACGCCGCTCGCCGCGGCATCTCGACTCATGTCAGCCCACGCTGAAGGAAACGCCGGACCCATGCGCGCCACCCAACTGTTGATTGCCACCCTCAAGGAAACGCCTGCCGACGCCGAGGTCATCAGCCACCAGCTGATGCTGCGCGCCGGCATGATCCGCCGCCTCACCTCGGGCCTGTACACCTGGCTGCCGATCGGCCTGCGCACCCTGCGCAAGGTGGAACGCATCGTGCGTGAGGAAATGGACCGCGCCGGCGCCCAGGAGGTGTTGATGCCGGCGGTGCAGCCCGCCGAGTTGTGGCAGGAGTCGGGCCGCTGGGAGCAGTACGGCCCCGAGCTGCTGCGCCTGAAGGACCGCCATGAGCGCGACTACTGCGTCGGCCCCACCCATGAAGAGGTGATCACCGACCTGATGCGTCGCGAACTCTCCAGCTACAAGCAGCTGCCGGCCAACTTCTACCAGATCCAGACCAAGTTCCGCGACGAGATCCGTCCGCGCTTCGGCGTGATGCGCTCGCGCGAGTTCATCATGAAGGACGCCTACTCCTTCCACCTGGACCAGGACTCCCTCAAGGAGACCTACCAGGCGATGTACGATGCCTACACGCGCATCTTCACCCGTCTGGGCCTGGATTTCCGTCCGGTGCTGGCCGACAACGGCGCCATCGGCGGCACCGGCTCCCACGAATTCCACGTGCTGGCCGACTCCGGTGAGGACGACATCGCGTTCTCCACCGAATCGGACTACGCCGCCAACATCGAGAAGGCCGAGGCGTTGCCCGCGCCGCTGGGCACCAGTCCCGAGCGCGCCGCGCCGAGCGAAGCGCTGCGCCTGGTCGACACGCCCAACGCCAAGACCATCGCCACCCTGGTGGAGCAGCACGGCCTGCCCATCGAGAAGACCATCAAGACCCTGATGGTGCGCGCCGCCGAGGGCGGCCTGATCGCTCTGCTGGTGCGCGGCGATCATGAACTCAACACGGTCAAGGCCGAAAACCTGCCCGAGGTGGCCGCACCGCTGACCATGGCCACGGAAGAAGAGATTCGCGCCGTGGTGGGCGCCGGCCCCGGTTCGCTGGGCCCGGTGAACCTGAACATGCCGATCATCGTCGACCGCAGCGTGGCCCTGATGAGCGACTTCGGCGCCGGTGCCAACGTCGACGGCAAGCACTACTTCGGCATCAACTGGGAGCGCGACGTGGCGCTGCCCAAGGTGGCCGACATCCGCAACGTAGTCGAAGGCGACCCCTCGCCGGACGGCAAGGGCACGCTCTCGATCAAGCGCGGCATCGAGGTCGGCCACGTGTTCCAGTTGGGCAAGAAGTACTCCGAGGCGATGAACGCCACGGTGCTCGACGACACCGGCAAGGCGGCGCATCCCTGGATGGGCTGTTACGGCATCGGCGTGACCCGCGTGGTGGCAGCTGCCATCGAGCAGAATCATGACGAGAACGGCATCATCTGGCCCAACGCCATCGCCCCCTTCCAGGTGGCACTGGTACCGATGAACGCCCACAAGTCGCAGCGCGTACGCGAAGAGTCCGAGCGGCTCTACGAGGCGCTGACGGCAGCCGGCATCGACGTGCTGCTGGACGACCGCGACCTGCGCCCGGGGGTGAAGTTCGCCGACCAGGAGCTGATCGGCATACCCCACCGCCTGGTGGTCGGCGACCGCGGGCTGGACAATGGTGAGCTGGAGTACAAGGGGCGGCGTGACAGTGAAGCGACCATGGTCCCGGCCGATGGCATCGTCGAGTTCCTGCGCGAGCAGATCGGCGCCTGACCGACGCCTGGCCGCCGCGGCCCTGCTGGCCGCGGCCGGCCTTTTCGCCCCACCATTGACGGGTGAAGAACGACTCGTCGGAGGTGGTAGCGAGCCAGCGAACCTGGCTGACGCCCTGCCCGTGGCCTTGCAGAGCCCGTCCGCCCAGCGCGTGCGGGTGGAGCCCGACATTCCGCCCTCGTTGCGCCAGACTCTCGACACCCTGGTTGCCGTGCCGCCCTCACCGGATCAGGTCTGGGCGGCGCGGCGCTGGATGAGCCAGATGGAACCCAAGCTCGCCCGCTTCATCCCCGACGAGGCGCTGCGTGGCGAAATGCTCACCCGCATCTACCACGAAGCGCGCCTGGCCGGTCTGGCGCCGGAGATCGTGCTGGCGGTCATCCAGGTGGAGAGCGCCTTCCAGCCCGAAGCCGTCTCCTCAGCCGGCGCGGTCGGGCTGATGCAGATCATGCCGTTCTGGATTCGCGAGCTGGGCCGCTCCGCCGACGACCTGATGGACCCGTGGCTGAACCTGCGCTACGGCTGCACCATTCTTGCCCACTATCTCGCCGTGGAGCGCGGCGACCTCACCCGCGCCCTGGCCCGCTACAATGGCAGCCTGGGCCAGACCTGGTATCCCGAACGGGTAATGCGCGCCTGGCGCGACAACTGGTGGCTCGCACGCTGAGCCGCGTCACTCCGAACCGCGGCGACGCTCCCACCACAAGTGAGCAGCCAACGGTGCCAGCGCCAAGGCCGGCGCCAACAGCGTGAAGCCGACCCGGGTCTGATAGACCGACGTGAACATGTTCTGCTCGATGGCCACCACGCTGCTGGCGATGCCGATCGCCACCGCGGCCAGCAGGATGACGAACCAGGCCAGGTGCGCCCGCCGCAGGCCGCCGATACCGAAGCGCAGAAAACCGATGGCCAGTCGCCAGGCCGCCAGAATGCCGAGCAGCTTGACCAGCATGCCCAGGTCGAACGCCAGCAGCGTGGCCTGGAGATCCGGAATCGGATAGGCCACGTAGGTGAGCGGCACCAACAGCGCCATCAACAGGGTCAGAGGCACCAGCAACAGCACCACCTCGGCCAACAGGATCCGCTTCCTGGCTGTCAACGTCATGCGTTCTCCTCCATGAAGCGCCGGGTGACCTCGGCCAGCGGCCCCGGTGCCGTGAATACCAGAGTATGGGCAACATCCGGGAGTATCAGTAGCTCGCCCCGCGGCAGACGCCTCACCAGCATCTCGGCGAATGCCTGATGGGTAATGGGATCGTGTTCGCCACGCACCACCAGGGTCGGCGCCTCGATATGGCGTACCTTCTCCTCGACGGGATCGGTGACCTGAAAGACATAGGAGCGGATCATGCGCCACAGCCCTGCCTTGCCGTACTCGGGGGCCGTCACCTCCCCCAGCATCTCGGGGTTGTAGGGCTCGTTCTGACGCCAGCGAATGAACTGCCAGAAGGTCGAGCGCTCGTCGGGCGGTGTGGTGGGCCCCTGCAGTATCAGGCGATCCACCCGCTCGGGGTAGCGCATCGCCAGGTCGACGATGACTTGGCAGCCGAAGGAGTTACCGAGAAAGGAGGCGCGCTCGAGGCCAATGGCATCCATCCACGCCACCAGCCAGTCCGACATCTGGGGGATGTTCAGCACTTCGCCGGGATCCTCGCTGTCTCCGTATCCCGGTATGTCGGGCACGTAGACGGGGAAATCCTGTGCCAGCAGGCGGGCGGTGGGCACCATGTAACGCCCCGAGAGCCCCGAACCGTGAATCAGCACCAGCGGCGGCGCATCGGCAGGTGCAGCTTCGGTAGCGACCAGCGCATGCAACGAGACGCCGTGTACCGACGTTCGCCTTGGCTCGAGCGGGCCGAGGTCCATCCACTCGTGGAACGGAGGAAATTCAGGCGCGAGGAGTTCATCGTCGGTGTCGCCACAGCCACCGAGCATGACGCCTAGGCCACCGGCCCCGACCAGCTGCAGAAAACGGCGGCGATCAACGTTGCCGGCGGCATGGATGCCGCAGTGACGTTCGGGCGTTTCCCTGCCCTCGTGCGGAGTCACCATCCGACTCCCCCTTCCCTTCCGTGGCGCTGAAGAATGAACGTTCTGTATGGGAGAATGTGCTTAGGCTCTGTCTGAAAAGTCGGCGAGCGAAGGCCAGACAAGGCAAAAATCAGCGAAAAGACGGAGTTTACGGGGTGTAAATGAGTACTTTGAGCTGATTTTTAACGCCGTATGGCCGAGTGCAGCCAGTTTTCGGACAGAGCCTAGTACCCACCCTAGCCAGCCATCTCACGGCTGTCCAATGCCGCCACCTGCCAACCGTCGCGCCCCTTCTCCTTGACCTCGTACAGTGCCACGTCAGCGGCGGCATAACCTCTCTCGTAACCGGCATGGTCCGCCTTGAAACGTGCCGCTCCGACGCTGAACGTCACATACGTGGAATGCGGGTGTGACGGATGGGGCAAGGCAGCAGCGCGCAGTGACTCGACGAGGTTGCGACAGCTGTCATCCAATGACCGATCCTCCTGGCACTCGAACAGTACGGCAAACTCATCGCCCCCCAGGCGATAGAGCTGTACCCCCTGCCCCATGGCCTGCTGGATCAATTCGACCAGACGACGCAGCAGCCGGTCGCCATCGGGATGGCCAAGGCTGTCGTTGTACTGCTTGAAATAATCGATGTCGACGAGCAGCAGCCCCATCTGCCGCCCATGCTTGGCCACGACGTCATCATGCAGCGCGCTGCGGTTGCCCACGCCGGTAAGCGGGTCTCGCAGGGCTCGGCTCATCCACTCGAGGCTTTCTTTCGCCGACCTGGCGGCACGGCGGCGCTGCAGTTCGTGCATCAGCCAGAAGCCCAGCCCCAGCACGAAGATCACCAGGCTCCCGGCCAGCACCTGCCCCTGGTGACGACGCGTCTTGTCGACGAACTCCGCCGTGACGGCGCTGCGCCGGTCCAGCTGGTGCATCTCGATCCGGGTGAGGCAACGCATCGGGGCGAGCACGCTCTGTCGCAGGTGGGTGGCCGTGACAGGCTCATCGCCCTCGAGGCGTACGAGCAACTCGTCGATGACAGCGAGACTCGGCAGGGTGCAATCGTACTCGCGCCGATAGAGACCGATATCGAACAGACTGTAGGCAAGCTTTATCTGGAAGTGGGCCTGTTGCCGGATGTCGGCATCGTCCGGCGCCTGCAGCAGCAGATCGAGCCCCTGCTGCAGGTAATCGCGGGCACGCGTGGCCAATTGCTGACCGGTGAGGTTGCCCGACTGGCTGAAATAGGCATGGATCTCGGGGTAGACCCATCGCGTCTGATAAGCGATCAATAGCATCAACGCCACGAAGCTCATCAGGCTGAGCCACAGCCAGCGCACGTGCCGCCACCAGGGTTGCCCCGGTTCTACCATACCGCCTCGATGCTGCGGATCATCCACACCCAGTCGTTGAAATTGCGCAGATTGGCAGGATCCCGGCTACCGTAGTCACGCTCTACCAGGCGCACGGGGCCACGCTGGCGAAGGCTGATCGGCTCGTCGTCCTGGTGGGTGACGAGAATCCAGTTCGGATCGTCCCAGTCTGACAGCGTCACGTCGTAATCGTCCCAGGCCTCGAAATGCAGTTGGGGCGGCACCCGACCGAAGTGTTCGACGAGAAGATCGCGGAAGACCAGCCCACGGATGCTTACCTCTTCGCTCAGATAAGGCTCGAAGAAACGAAACTCGACGTCGGCCCGCTCCCGCAGCGACTCGATGGAGAGTTCGATTTCCCGTTCACCATCGTGCAGCAGCAGCGAATCGGGGTTGGCCTGTACCGCCGGAGCCAGCAGCAGAACTCCAAGCAGCACTGCCAGGGCACGGCCGTAAACGTCGCGTCCAGACTGGAACATGATCAAGACCCCTCGTTCTTTTTCTTGCTGTTATCGATCACGCTATCGGCGTATCGTTTCGCTGGAGTCTAACACGAAAAAATGCCGGCCCAATTGGGCCGGCTACTGGGGGGAAAACTCCCCCCTCCCCTGACGACTTGCCTACAGGCTGATTCAGTGCTTGCGCTTGCGACGATGGTCGCGAATCACGAAGCCGACCCAACCTGCCATGAATGCGATCATCATCGCGACGGTTACCAGTCCGAAAATTACGGCGTCATCCCAGTACATATCGTCTTCTCCCCGTCACTCGATGCGATGAGTTCACTCTAGCCCGTTGAAGGCAGAGGAAAACTGACCTGCATCAAATTTCGCATCAGCCATGACGAGTGGCGCTCGGCGAATTGATGCAGGTCAGTTTTTCAGGGGGATTCGTGCGAGTTCGGCTCTAAGAAAAAGCCTAGGGTTGCTTGCGATCTTCGACTTGGGAAGGCGTCACATCGTCGGGAAGCGGGTGCCCCTTGGCCAGTTCGGCACGATTCGCCTCGCGCACGCTAAGCACTTCCAGGGCATAGCTCAGGGTTTGGCCGGCCAGCGGGTGGTTGGTGTCGACCAGCACCTCGTCGTCGCTGACTTCGAGCACGGTGACGACCTGCGGGCCGTCGTCGCCCGGCGTCTGGAAGCGCATGCCCGGCGTCAGCTCCTGCTGGGGAAAGGCGCTGCGACCGAACGACTGCACCAGTTGCTCGTTGCGCTCACCGTAGGCGTCCTGCGGCGGCAGCGTCACGTCAAGTCTGTCGCCGGGTTGGTGGCCCGCCAGTGCGCGCTCGAGGCCGGCCATGATGTTGTCGTGGCCGTGCAGATACTCGAGCGGCTTGCCGCGTGCCCGCGAATCGTCGAGAACCTGGCCCTGCGCATCGCTCAGCACGTAATGAAGGGTCACGACCCGCTGCGGGGCGATGTTCATGGCGATCTCCTGGGCTCTGTGAACGTTTGGGTAGTGTGGGGGTAAAGGTCGTCGCAGGCTCAGCTGCCGGGGCGCAAGCTGGCCACGGGCATCTCCAGCTGCTGCTGCCGGTTGAGCAGATTGAGCAGCACGATGGCTCGCTCATCCCCCTTGTGGCTGGCAAAGACCGCCTGCAGGTCCTTGAACGGCCCTTCGGTGATCTCCACCTTCTCGCCGGCGCGGAAATAGACGTTGACGGCGCTCTCCAGTCCCTGCGAGCCCTGTTCTCGCAACATCGCGATGAGCTCGTCGTCGACCGGCAACGGATGGTTGCCGAAATTGACGACACGCAGCACACCGCGGGTCGAGCGAATCGGCCGCCAGTTGCTGGCAATGCGATCGAGGCGAATGAACAGATAGTGCGGGAACAGCGGCTCGTCCAGCCAGACCAGCTTGCCGCTGCGCTTCTTCTGCACCTGCAGAATGGGATGGAACAGCTCATAGCCCTGATTTGCCAGATGCTGGGCGGCACGGAAGGATTCTCCACCCTTGCACTGAACGACATACCACCGAGGCAGGTTATCGTCCGTGTCATCGATCGGCTGACGTTCGCTATGGCTCATGAAGGCCTCCTGATCGGAATTACCTGCTGGCATCGATGCCGGTGCTCTGCAACAATCGAGCGGCCGGACGATGGGTCCTCCTGGACCGTCCACCTCCGCCGAACGGCTGGTCATTCTATCATCGTTATCGGCCCCGGGCCGCCCCCTGGCCATCGTTACATCGAGGAGTTTCGCCACGCATGACAATCCCTACCGCTCAGCGCAGTTGGGGAGCCGCCCTGGCCATCTACCTTCGCGCACCCGTGATCACCATGCTGTTTTTGGGTTTCTCGGCCGGGCTGCCGTTCCTGCTGGTCTTTTCCACCCTTTCCGCATGGCTGCGCAGCGATGGCATCCAGGTGGCCGCCATCGGCTTCTTCTCCTGGATCGGCATGCTCTACTCGATCAAGTTCTTCTGGGCTCCCATCGTCGACCGCCTGGCCCTGCCGGTGCTGACCCGCACCTTCGGCCAGCGCCGCGGCTGGATGCTGCTGGCCCAGGCCATGATCGCCGGCGGGCTCATCGGCCTGTCGAGCCTCGATCCACAGCAGAACCTGGCCCTGGTGGCTGCCTTCGCCCTGCTGGTCGCCTTCGGCTCGGCAACCCAGGACATCGCCATCGACGCCTTTCGCATCGAGTCGGCGCCGGACGACATCCAGGCGGCCATGGCCTCCACCTACATCATCGGCTATCGCGGCGGCCTGCTGGCGGCCGGTGCCGGCGCCCTCTACGTGGCCTCCTGGATCTCCTGGCAGGCGGCCTACCTGACCATGGCCCTGCTGGTCGGCGTGGGGGTGATCACGGTGCTGCTGCGCCCGGAGCCCAAGCGACTGTCGCTCACTACTCAGTTGATTCACGAACCCAAGGTGCGAGCCTTCATCCGGGCCAGCCGCGGCAAGCCGCGAGCGCTGCGCCGCCTGGGGGCGTGGCTGATCGGCGCGGTGATATGCCCCTTCACCGATTTCATTTCCCGCCATCGCCTCAAGGCGCTGTGGCTGCTGGTGTTCGTGGCCGTGTTTCGCATCAGCGACCTGGCCATGGCGTCGATGGCGAATCCGCTCTACATCGATCTGGGCTTCTCGCTGGCGACCATCGCCAACGTCACCAACGTGTTCGGCATTGCCATGAGCATCAGCGGCGGCATTCTCGGCGGGCTGCTGGTGGCGCGCTACGGCATCGGGCCGATTCTGGTGCTGGGCGCGGCGGCGGCCACTCTGACCAATCTGCTCTTCGCCGCCCTGGCACTGGCCGGCCAGAGCCTGCCGATGCTGGTGATGGCCATCGTCGGCGACAACCTGGCCAATGGCCTGGCAAGCGCGGTGTTCATCGCCTTCCTGTCGAGCTTGACCTCACGGGCCTACACCGCGACCCAGTATGCGCTGTTCTCTTCGCTGATGACGCTGCCGGGCAAGTTCCTGAGCGGCTTCGGCGGGCTGGTGGTTGCGGCAGAGGGCTACGCCACCTTTTTCGTCATCGCCACCGCGCTGGGATTGCCCGCCATTGCCTTGGCGATCTGGATCAGCCGCGACAAGGACCTGGTACCACCACCGACGCCGCGGGCCGCCTGACAGAATTTCAATCGTCGATCTGGCTCTGCAGCCAGGCCAGCGCCCCCGCCGTGGCACGCCACTGGTCGCGCATCAGGGTGCGGTACTGCCACGCTTCGGCGCGGGTGCCGGGCTCGGCGACGTTGTCCGGACCCAACTGAACCGGACGGGTCTGCTCGGCGCAGAGCATCGGCAGCGCGTGGGGATTGTGGCGATGCACGTCGCGCAGCGCCTCGTTGGCCTCGTCGATGCGCTGCAATCGAAACAGAGCCAGTGCCCTACCCAGGAGAATGCCCAGCACCGGCGTGTCGTCGCGCTGGGTCTCGGTCACGCTCAGCGCCTCACGGTCGCGACCTTCCCGCAGCAACTGATCCAGCACCAGTTCCTGCAACCCCAGGCTGTCCTGATCGTCGAGCGTCAATAGCCGCTCGGCCAGGCGCCGGGAGCGCTCGCGTGCCCCCCGCTCCATGCCGACCACCAGCGCCAGCCCGGTGCGCAGCAGCACGGCGTTGTCGGCGCTGTCCCACAGAAACGGCCCCTCGCCCTCGCCGCGAATTCGCTCCAGCCAGCGCTCGAGACGGTCGGAAAGCGGTTCGAACAGGCTGGGCGACATCCACGGTAGGCTGCCGAAACGACTGGTCAGGGCCAGGGTGAGCGCCTGCACCACCCGCGGCGAATCGAGCCACTCCGGATGCGCGCAGAGTTCACGCAGCCAGTCGCCGGCCTGCAGCCAGGGGTCGCCCTTGAGCCCCAGCGCGCTGTCGTCGTCCACGTCGACCTGGAAGTGCTTCTGCCAGGCCGCGAACAGAGTGTCTTCACGGGCGCTGCTGCGATATTCCAGTTCGCCGTTCTCGGTCTCGCCAATGTTCAGCCCAGGGGCCGGTGGCAGCTCCGCCAACAGGGCCTGCAGCGAAGCCAGCGGCTCTGCCAGGTCCTCTTCGGCGTTGAGCAGCTGATCGGCCAGCGTGGCGCCCGGATTCTCCGCCAGATCGGCCAGGAACTGCAGCTGCTCGGGCTCCAGGTCGCCCTTGCGGGCCAGACGCCGGAACCAGAAGCGGGCTCGCTCGGCGGCTTCCTGCTCGTGCCCTTCGTGCAGCAGCAGCATGGCTTCGATGTAGGCCAGGGTCGGTGAGTCGGGCAGCGCCTGCTGGGCGCGCACGAAGGCGGCCCGGGCGCTGTCCAGATCGTCGCTGTCGAGGTGCATGAGACACAGGCGCTCCAGCGCCACCCCGCGCAGGAACAGCGGGCCGCGGTCGAGCACTTCATCGAGCAGCTCGGCCCGCTTGCGCGTGAAGCCGCGCTCCTGATAGAGATCGATCAGCAGCTCGAAGGCCGGCTCGGCCTGAGCGGGAAGGCGCGACCAGTCGGCACGCTGGAACAGCGATTCGAGGATCTGCTGGGCGCGCCCGCGCTGGCCGGTCTCGGCGGCGATCAGCCCCGCTTCGAGCAGGGCCTGCGCGGGCGCGTGGCCGCTCTCCAGGGCCGCCTTGAGGGTGGGCCCCTTCCAGTCGCGCAGCGAGAGCATCCACATCAGGTGATCCGGCACTTCGGCCGGCATCGCAACGGCTCCGCAGCAGTGCTTGGTCTTGCGCCCGGAGTCGCACCAGCAGGGTTCGTTGCGCCCCGGACGTGCCAGCGGCTCACAGGTGAAACCGGCGCGCTCCAGCGGGGTCTGGCTCCACAGAATGGGCGCCAGCGCCTGGGCCATGGCCAGATCGCCGCCCATCAGCTCGGCTCCCTCCTCGCGCGCCCAGGCCATGAACGCCGGATAGCGCTCCTCCTCTCGGATGGCTGCCAAGGCACCCGAGGCAAAACCCAGCAGTTGCTCCACCCATACTGCCAGCATTCACTCTCTCCGCCAGTTCGAAAATGGCGCATATAGTAACAGGGAAGCGTGACTCGGTGTTGTGCGCAAGGAGCGCTCACACCCGTTTCGGGCTCCGGCCCCCTGACCTCAACGGCGCGCCCATTCCAGCAGCGGTCGGGTGCGGGCATGCATGTCCAGGCGGGCCCCCAGGCGCACGAGATTCCAGTAGTGTCCGTTCAGGGTGCGCGAGAGCAGTAGCACGTCGGCAGGCGGCTGCAGGCGGTCCATGGCCGCCCACACCTTGGGCGAGAGGTCGCGCAGGCGGCGATGCACCCTGACATCCGAGAAATCCTGAGGGCCCGGCTCGAACAGCGGCGCCACGGCCTCGGCAGACTCACGATACAGCACCAGCGGCGCCCCCTGGCCCTGGCGACCGCCCAGCCGGCGCAGGGCATCGTCCATCGCCATGGGGTCGCCGGCCAGGGTGGCATCGAGCAACTGCATCATGGCGCGGAGATGCGCTTCGGGCACCGGGATCACCGCCCCCAGGTCGTAGATCACCAGCCGGCCATCGTCGGCCACGGCAAAGTTGCCGGCATGCGGGTCGGCATGCAGTTCGCCGTGGGTGAACAGCTCTTCGGTGAGCCAATCGGCAAGCGTTGCGGCCACGCGTTGGCAGGTCGCATCGTCGGCCTGCTCCAGCTCGCGCAGCGGCGTGCCGGCCACGTAGCGCATGGCCAGCACCCGCGGTCCGGAAAGCTCGGGCAGCGGCTCGGGGATGATCAATCCCTCGAGATGGGCGTAGCGCTGCCGATAGCGTGCCAGCGCGTTGGCCTCGGCATGGTAGTCGAGCTCGCCGCGCAGGCTGGCGGCAAGCTCCTCGAACAGCGCATCCAGACGCACCTGGGGCACCTTCAGCCAGCGCCCCAGCCGCATGATGCGTCGCAGCTGGGCCAGATCGCCTTCCAGAATCTCGGCCAGGCCCGGATACTGCACCTTGAGCACCAGGGTCTCGCCGGCATGGGTAACCGCGCGATGCACCTGCCCCATCGACGCACTGGCAAAAGGCCGTGTCTCGACTTCGCGGAAATGATGCTCCAGGTCACCGTACTGCTCCACCAGGGTACGGCGAATGCCCTCCCAGGGCATCGGCTCGGCCTGGCGCTGCAGCCGGGCCAGCTCCTCGGCGAGATCCGGTGGCAGCAGGTCGTCCCACTGGGCCACGATCTGGGCCAGCTTCATGGCCGGCCCCTTGAGCTCGGAGAGACCTTCGAACAGCGCCTCGCCCAGGGCACGCCAGTCGGCTTCGCCACCCAGACGACTGCGCAGAAAGGCGCCGCCGGTACGCGCACCGAGACCGAAAAGCCGCCTCGTCCTTCCTCGTTCACGCATGTGATGCTCTCCTGGCCTTGTTTCCGCCGCACTACCATACAGGTACTGTACAGCTTTTTGCCCACCGGGATCTGGCCTTGTCGCCCGGATACTGTAAGAATATCCATAAACGAACTCTGCGAGGCCGAGTCTCCCCATGCGTCTGATCATTGCCGAGAAACCCAGCCTTGCACGGGCCATCGCCGACGCTCTGCCGGGCGGCACCAAGCGCGAGGATGGTGCCCTGCGCGGTCACGATACCGTCGTCACCTGGTGCCTGGGTCATCTGCTGGAACAGGCGCCGCCCGATGCCTACGATAGCGCCTACAAGCAGTGGCGGCTGGACCATCTGCCGATCCTGCCGACCCTATGGCAGCTGGCGCCACGCGCCAAGGCCAGGGGCCAGCTTGCCGTCATTCGCAAGCTGCTCAAGCAGGCCCGCGAAGTGGTACATGCCGGCGATCCGGACCGCGAAGGCCAGCTGCTGGTTCAGGAAGTGATCGAATATCTGGGCTGGAAGGGGCCGGTGGCACGCCTGCTGATCAATGACCTCAATCGGCCTGCGGTACAGCGCGCCTTGTCCCGCATGGAGGACAACGCCCGTTACCAGCCGCTCTACCGCGCCGCCGAATCGCGCTCCCGGGCCGACTGGCTGTACGGCATCAACCTGACCCGCGCCTGGACCCTGACCGGCCGCCAGGCCGGCCACGACGGCGTGCTCTCGGTGGGGCGCGTGCAGACGCCGGTGCTTGGCCTGGTGGTACGCCGTGATGCCGAGATCCGCGACTTCAAACCCTACCCCTTTTACGTGCTGTGGGCCGATCTCGCGGTCGCCAACGGCAGCCTGCGCGCCTGGTGGCAGCCCGGCGAGCAGCAGCGTCTCGACGAGCAGGGCCGCCTGCTGGAGCGCGCTCCGGCCGAAGCGCTGGCAGCACGTCTGCCAGGCGCCGAGGGGCGCCTGACGTCGCTCGAGAGTCGCCAGAAACGCCAGGCCGCCCCGCTGCCCTACTCGCTCTCGGCACTGCAGGTGGACGCCGCACGGCGTTTCGGGCTCTCCGCCCAGGCGGTACTGGATATCTGCCAGCGGCTCTACGAGCGCCACAAGCTGATCACCTATCCGCGTTCGGACTGTCGCTACCTGCCCGAAGAGCACCTGGCCCAGGCGCGCGCCACCTTGACCGGCGCCTGCGCCCAGGACGAGACGCTGCGCGGCTGGCTCGCCGGTGCCGATTTCACGCTGCGCTCCAAGGCCTGGGACGACAGGAAGGTCGGCGCCCACCACGCCCTGGCGCCTACCGGCAAACCGGCCGAGCTCGCACGCCTGGAGCGTGCCGAGGCCGACGTGTTCCGGCTGATTGCCCGCAACGTGCTGGCCCAGTTCTACCCGCCGCTGATCGCTCGCGAGGTGAAGGCGGAATTCACCATTCTGGGCGAGCGCTTCCGCGCCAGCGGGCAGGAGCTGCTGCAGCCGGGCTGGAAGCCGCTCTTCACCACCCGCGACGAAGCCCCGCCGCTGCCGCCCCTCAGCGAAGGGGAAGGCTGTCGGGTGACGGCAAGCGCAGTGGAAGATCGTGAGACTCGCCCGCCGGAGCCCTTCACCGATGCCAGTCTGATCAAGGCGATGATGAACATTGCCCGCTACGTCGATGACCCCGAGGTCAAGCGCACCTTGCGTGAGCACGACGGGCTGGGCACCGAAGCGACCCGTGCCGGCATCATCGAGACCCTGATCGAACGCGGCTATCTGGTACGCCAGAACAAGGCGCTGCGCGCCACCCGCCTGGGCAGCGGCCTGATCGCCTCGCTACCCGAGACCGCTACCCGTCCCGAGCGCACGGCCTTGTGGGAACAGCGCCTGACGGCGATCGCCGAACGCGACGATGACCCGGCCCCCTTTCTCAGCGCGCTGGTCGACGACCTGCGCGGCCTGCTGAGCAAAGCCGACACGCAGCGGCTGCGCCAGGCCATGGCCGCGGCCCAGGGCGAGGCGGCGGCGGCGAGCCCGCGCACCGCCCGGCGTAAATCGCCCGACAAGCGGCGGCGCAGCCGAAGCGAACCGGGCCGGAGCCGTAGCAAGCCGCGACGCAACGCATGACACTCGTTCAATCGAGCGGCCACGAACGCGGCACCAGCGCTGGACGCGGTCGCCGAAAACGCGGTACGGGAGACAACCGCCGCACCAGATAGTAAGAGAGGCCCGCCCCGAGCAGCAGCGCCGTCGTCGCGGTGCGGTGACGCATCAGCATGGCATAGAGGCTGTGCTCCAGGGTGAAGCCATAGCCGCCCCGCTCTTCGAGAACGTTGCGTGGCTCGTAGAGCGCTCCCCGGGTGGTATGGGAGAGGCGCTCCCGACTGTGCTGCATCCACGGCATGAGGTGGCTCATGACCTTGTCCGCCAAGCGCGGCGCCGCATTTCCCAGGGTCGTTACCGCCTTGCCGCCGCCCCCCACGACGATTTCCCTCTCCTGGTGCTCCGCGGCATGAAAGATCGCCCGCGCCACGGTTTCCGGCGCATAGACCGGCGGCGGGTTCTTGGGTCCCCGGTAGGTGTAATTGGCAGCATGGTCCTGGTAAGGCGTGTCGATGGCGGCCGGCTTGATCAGGGTGACCGACACCGGCGCCCCCGCCTGTTCCAGCTCCATACGCAAAGCATCGGTATAGCCCAGTACCGCCGCCTTCGAGGCGCTGTAGATACCCTGCACGGGGATGGCACGCTCCGAAAGTACGCTGCCGACGTTGATCAACTTGCCGCCACGCTGGCGCAAGTGCTCGCAGGCCACCAGCGAACCGTGAACCATGCCCCAGAAGTTGGTATCGAACAGACGTCGCTGATCCTCCAGCGGGACATCCTCCAGATTGCCGTAAATCGCCGCAGCGGCGTTGTTGACCCAGGTGTCGAAGCCACCGAAGTGCGCCACGGTAGCCTCGGCCAGCCGGCGTACGTCCGCCTCGCTGCCGACATCGGTGACCGTGTGGATGGCGTCGCATCCCTGCTGGCGCAGTTCGGCCACCAGCTCGGCCAGCGCCTCTTCGCTGCGCGCAGCCAGCGACAGCCGTGCCCCCCGTCGAGCGGCCAGCCGCGCCGTGACCAGACCGATACCCGTGGTCGCTCCGGTAAGCACGATGACCTGTTCGTGCAATCTCTTCAGCTGCATGCAACCTCCCTGGCTTGCCGCCTCGTCCTTGCTGCGGTTCCCGTACATGCCAGCACCGCGAAACCCTGTTACTGTTCCAGCTGACTCCTGAACCGACATACCCATGAGTGTAGAGTCGCCAAGCGGCCTCATGCTGTATGTCTAGGTAACCAAGACCTCTCATGAATGACGCAATGCATCTGATCGTCGGTCCCGGCGCCCTGGGCCGGCTCGTGGCCCTGCACCTGGCAGGAGTAGCGCCGGTCACGGTAGCCGGACGGCGAACCTTGCCTGCGGCACAGACCCTCGTCACGCCGGAAGGCGTCAGGCGCACCGTGCCTCTGGACATGACCACCCTGGCGGAGCTGCCGCCGCTGGCACCGGCGTATCTGCATTTGACCACCAAGGCCTACGACGCCCACGCGGCCTACGAGAGCGCCATGGCCCGGCTCGCCGGCGCCCCGATCCTGGTGCTGTGGCAGAACGGCTATCAGGTCCAGCCGGAACTTCAGCGCCGCCACCCGGGCACTGTACTGTGCGCCTCCACCACCGAGGGCGCCTGGCTGACCGGCGACGAGGGCGTGACCCATGCCGGCCGCGGCATCACCTACCTCGGCGACCTGAGCGGCCACCATGTCGAACGCTGCAGAGAGCTCGCCGCTACGCTGAATCGCGCGGGCCTGACCGCCGAGGCGGTGGCGGACATCGAGACGCGGCTATGGCACAAGCTGGCGATAAACGCCGCAATCAATCCCCTGGTGGCACGCTACCGCATCCGCAACGGTCAGCTGCGCGACCGGCCGTTTCGCCCCATGGTGGAACGTGTCGTCGACGAGGTGGCCGCGATCATGGCGAAAGTGGGCGTATCTCCACCACCGGCCGGCTGGCACGCGCTGGTGTGGCAGGTGATCGAGGGCACCGCCAACAATCGCGCCTCGATGCTGCAGGACGTGCTCGCAGGCCGGCCGACCGAACGCGATGCCATACTCGGGCCTCTGCTCGCTGCCGCCCAGCGACATGGCCTCGACACGCCTTGTCTCGAGGCGCTCTACGGCTACCTGGCGCGCGGCTCGGTTACGCTTCGTTGACGCCCGGCCTGGCACTACCCGGGCCAGGCTGCTAGGCTTTTGTGGGGATCCCGAAGGCGTGCTTCACGATCGTTTCAGTCAGCCTGAGGTATCACCACCGACTCACCGCACAGGGAAATGGATCTGAAAACATGAAAGTGTGTTTCAGAGGTGCCGTGGCCATGGCCGCCTGCCTGACGCTGTTGCCGCTATCGGCCGTGGCGGAAGACGGCATGACAGTCGCGGATGAACCCCTGGCATATTCCCATGCTTCTCTCGACCTGCTGGCCGCCCTGTCTAACACTCCGTTGAACGCTCCCGCCTATGCCGGCAAGACCAGCGACCTGATGTATCTCGACAACGGTCTCGTGCTGGAGGGCAGCGACCTGCAAACGCCGGATGGCTACACCTCGGGCTTTCGGGTGACGGCAGGCTTCTCGCCGGTCAACCTGCCGCGGCTCGACCTCGGGGCCGAGTTCACCTACCGCGAAAGCGACGAGGTGCCGACCCGCCACGCCGACCAGGCACTACTGGTGAATACCACGACTCTGGGCGGTAGCCTGGTGGCAGGCGTGCGGCTGGGCCAACTGGGTCTCTATGCCAAGTCGGGCTTCGCCGAATGGGAGGGCGATCCGGTGACCCAGAGCGAGTCGCTCTACATGGCAACCGCCGGCACCGCAAGGATTCAGGGCTTCGGCGCCCGGCTGCAGCACAACCGCTTGGTGAGCCGACTCGAGTTCGAGGAGATCGACGCCCCGAGCATGGCGCATCTGAACCTCATCACCGCCTCTCTGCACTACGCCTTCTGAGCCCCACGTGGCTCTCACCGCTGCACTGGCCATACGCAAAGCCGCCGCTTCTCGTCGAAGCGGCGGCGGTGTTTCGGCAGGGTATCCGGCGGCCGGTAGCCCGTCAGCCGGTGTTGCGCAGGCCTGCGGCGATCCCCGCCATGGTGACCATCAGGGCGCGCGACAGCTCACCGCTGATGGCACCGTCGGCATCGCGGTTACGCTGCAGCAGCTCCGCCTGCAGGCCGTGAAGCGGGTCGATGTAGGGGTTGCGTACCTCGATGGCCTGACGAATCAGCGGCGTCTGCTCCAGCAGCTGCGGCTGGTCGAGAATGGTCAGCAGCACCGACTGCAAACGGGTGAAGCGCTCGCGCAGCTGCGCGCCCAGCTCCTTGAGCGCCGGCTCGTCGACCAGACGCTGTTCGTAGTAGGAGGCGATGCCCACGTCTGCCTTGGCCAGCAGCATCTCGAGCATGTCGAGATAGGTGCCGAAGAAGGGCCAGCGGTCGCGCATCTCGCGCAGCACTTCGAGTCCGCCCTCCTCTTCCAGGCGGGTGCCGAAGGCCTCCCCGCTGCCCAGCCAGGCCGGCAGCATCAGGCGGATCTGGGTCCAGGCGAAGATCCACGGAATCGCTCGCAGCGTCTCGACGCCGCCGTCCTGACGGCGCTTGGTCGGGCGTGAGCCCAGCGGCAGGTGCCCCAGCACGCCTTCCGGCGTCACCGCACGGAAGTAAGGCACGAAATCGGGGTCCTCACGCACCACGCCGACATAGGCCTGATGGGCGAGTTCGGCGAGGCGATCCATCTCCTCGCGCCAGTGAGCCTCCGGCGCCGGCGGCGGCAGCAGAGTGGCCTCGAGTACCGCACAGGCGTAGATCTCCATGGAGCGCAGGGCGATGTCGGGCTGGCCGAACTTGAAGCGGATCATCTCGCCCTGTTCGGTGACCCGCAGGCTGCCGTTCACCGAACCCGGCGGCTGCGACAGGATGGCCGCATAGGCCGGACCGCCACCGCGACCGACGGCGCCGCCGCGGCCGTGGAACAGGGTCAGCGCCACGCCATGGCTGCGGCACACCTCCACCAGGCGCTCCTGGGCGCGATACTGGGCCCAGGCCGCGGCCAGCTGGCCAGCGTCCTTGGCCGAATCGGAATAGCCGATCATCACTTCCTGACGGTCGCCGACCAGCGCCCGGTAGCCCGGCAGCGCCAGCAGGCGGTCGACCACGTCGCCGGAGCGGTTGAGGTCGTCCAGGGTCTCGAACAGCGGTGCGATGGGCAGCGAAACGACGCCCCCCACCTCTTTCATCAATAGCGCGACCGTGAGCACGTCGGAGGGCTGGCCGGCCATGGAGATGATGTAGGTACCCAGCGCCTCGGACTGTTCGTTGGCGATGACCAGGAAGGTATCGAGTACCTCGCGGGTCTCCGGGGAGCACTCCCAGCGGCGCGGAATCAAGGGGCGCCGCGACTCCAGCTCGGCCAGCAGGAAGGCCTGGCGCTGCTCCTCGCTCCACTCACGATAGTGACCGAGACCCAGGGTCTGGGTCAGCTCCTCCATGACCATGGCGTGACGACTCGCCTCCTGACGAATGTCGAGCTTGGTCAGGGTCACGCCGAACACCGCCACCCGGCGCAGGGTATCGAGCAGCGCGCCGTTGGCGATGGTGTCGAGCCCCACGTCGCACAGCGAGCGGTAGCAGGTGAGCAGCGGCGCATAGAGCTGATCGCTGCTCTCGATGATCGCGCCGCCCTCGTAGCTGCGCCCGTCGAGCTGCGCCTTGGCCCAGTCGCGGGTGGCCTCGACCCGCTGCACCAGCCGCTTGAGCAGTTCGCGATAGGGCTCGGCCACGTTGCCCACCTCGGCCCGCAGCGCACTGTTGCACTTCCACATGGAGAGCTCGGCCTTGAGCTGCTCGAGATCGCGCAGGTAGAGATCCGCCGCCATCCAGCGCCCCAGCAGCAGTACCTCGCGGGTTACCTTGGAGGTCACGTTGGGGTTGCCGTCACGATCGCCGCCCATCCAGGAGGCGAACACGATCGGCGCGGCATCCAGCGGCAGGCGCTCGCCGGCGGACTCCAGCAACAGGCTGTCGAGATCGCGATGGAATGCCGGCACCGCCTGCCACAGCGAGTTCTCGATCACCGCAAATCCCCACTTCGCCTCGTCCACCGGCGTGGGCCGCTCGTGCCGGATCTCGTCGGTATGCCAGGCCTGGCTGATCAGCTCCTCGAGGCGCCCGCGGGCGCGACTGGCACGCTCGGGGTAGTCGAGCGACGACTCGATGACGGTGAGGCACTCGTCGATGGCGTCGTACTTCTGGATCAGGGTACGGCGAATGACCTCGGTGGGATGGGCGGTGAGCACCAGTTCGACACGCATGCCGGCCAGGCTCTCGACCAGCTTGCGTGGCGTGTGGCCGGCGCCGCGGGCCCGCTGCAGCAGCTCGGAGAGCACCGGCTGAGAGCCCGGCTTGTAGTCCTCCACGCGGCGAAAGCGTGCCCGGTAGTGCTGCTCGGCAATGTTGGCCAGGTTGAGGAACTGGTTGAAGGCGCGGGTCACCGGCAGCAGGTCGCGGTCCGGCAGCTTGCGCAGGTACTCGATCAGCTCGCGGCTGCTCTGTACGTCTCCCTGCCGGCCGCTCTTGGCCAGGCCGCGGATGGTCTCGATGCGGTCGACGAAGCCCTTGCCCAGGTCGTCGGCAATGGTGCGGCCCAGGCTGTCACCAAGGATGCGTACGTTGTCGCGTAGGGATTCGTGCAGATCGCCGCTCATGGTCGATCTCCTCCTGAAGACGGTTCTGTTGGTTCGGCAGATATCGGGGAAACGCTGCTCTCGAGCCGCTTGGCCTCCTGCCAGTGTCGCTCCATGGTGTCCAGGTCGACGTCGCGGGTGGTCATGCCGCGCTCGGCCAGGGCGCGCTCCACGTGGCGAAAGCGGCGTTCGAACTTGGCATTGGTGTCGCGCAGGCACTGCTCGGGATCGGCCTTGAGAGTGCGCGCCAAGTTGGTCACGGCAAACAGCAGATCGCCGACTTCCTCCGCCGCATGGCGCCGATTGCCCTCGGCCAGGGCCTGCTCGACCTCGTCGAGCTCTTCGCGGATCTTGGCGATTACCCCCGTGGCGTCAGGCCAGTCGAAGCCGACCCGGGCCGCGCGCTTGGAGAGCTTGGCGGCACGCGACAGCGCCGGCAGCGTACGCGGCACGTCGTCGAGCACCGACACGCCAGCGTCGGCCTCGGCACGCTCGACGCGCTCCTCCGCCTTGAGCGACTCCCAGCGGCTGTTGACTTGCCGGGTCTCGACCTGTTCGGCGCTGACGCCGGGTGGACGCCGCGAGGCCAGGGTGCCGTCGGGAAACACATGCGGATGGCGGCGCACCATCTTGGCCGTCAGAGTATGCACTACGTCGTGAAAATCGAAGCGCTCCTCTTCGCTGGCGAACTGGCTGTAGTACACCACCTGGAACAGCAGATCGCCGAGTTCGCCGGGCAGCTCGCCCCAGGCGCGGCGCTCGATGGCATCGGCCACCTCGTAGGCCTCTTCCAGCGTATGCGGCACGATGCTGTCCCAGTCCTGCTTGAGATCCCACGGGCAGCCCTGCTCGGGGTCACGCAGCACCGCCATCAGCGCCAGCAGGTCGTCGATGCCGTGGCGATTCTCGCTCATGAACCGCTCCCCTTGCGCTTCATTCCCTTGGCCCCGGTGCGCAGGCGCTGGACCTCGATCACGTTGGAGAGCTGCTGGATGCGCGAGAAGAGCCGGCCCAGCGTTTCCAGCCCGTCGACTTCCACGGTGATGCGCATGCGGGCGATGCCGTCGCTGGTGTCGGTCAAGGTGTTGACCGACAGCACGTTGACCTTTTCGTTGCCGAGAATGCCGGTCACGTCGCGCAGCAGGCCGGAGCGGTCCCAGGCCTGTATCTCGATGTCCACCGGGTACTGGGTGCGGGCACGCTGCCCCCACTCCACCTCGATGACCCGCTGCGGTTCGTCGATACGCAGCTGCAGGATGTTGGGGCAGTCCTGGCGATGCACGGTGACGCCGCGGCCCTGAGTGATGAAGCCGACGATCGGCTCGCCGGGCACCGGGTGGCAGCAGTTGGCCATGCTGGTCTTGAGGTTGCCCACGCCGAGCACGGTGATGTCGCTGCTCCCGCCCTTGGCCTGGTCGCGTTTGGGCTTGGCCAGCAGACGGTCGAGCTGCTCCTGGTCGTCGGTCTCGCCGAACAGCTGCTGGGCCTGATGTAGCACCTGGCCGATGCGCAGGTCGCCGGCGCCGAGCGCGGCGTACATGTCCTCGGGCGAGGTGTAGTTGACCTTGTTGGCCAGGGTCTCGAGGTCCATGTCCTCCACGTCGAGGCGGCGCATCTCACGCTCGAACAGCGCCTTGCCCTCTTCCACGTTCTGCTCGCGGGCCTGATGCTTGAACCACGACTGGATCTTGGCCCGCGCCCGCGAGGTGCGCACGTAGCCGAGGCTGGGGTTGAGCCAGTCGCGGCTGGGCCCGCCCTTGCTGGCGGTGAGGATCTCGACCTGCTGACCGGTCTTCAGCTTGTAGGTGAGCGGTACGATGCGACCGTCGATCTTGGCCCCGCGGCAGCGGTGACCGACCTCGGTATGCACGCGGTAGGCGAAGTCGATGGGCGTGGCGACGCGCGGCAGGTCGATGACGTGGCCGTCCGGCGTGAAGACGTAGATGCGGTCCGGCGCCACGTCGCTGGAGAGCCCCTCGCGCAGGTCGCCGAAATCGCCCACCTCGTCCTGCCACTCGAGTACCTGACGCAGCCAGGCGATCTTCTCTTCGTAGCTGGAGCTCTTGCCGCCGGTATCGTGGCCCTTGTAGCGCCAGTGGGCGCAGACGCCCAGCTCCGCCTCGTCGTGCATGGCAAAGGTGCGAATCTGGATCTCCAGCACCTTGTTCTCGGGCCCCAGCACGGCGGTGTGCAGCGACTGGTAGCCGTTCTTCTTGGGATTGGCGATGTAATCGTCGAACTCGTTGGGCACGTGGTGCCAGCGTGAGTGCACCAGCCCCAGCACGGTGTAGCAGTCGGTCACCTCCGGCACCAGGATGCGCACCGCCCGTACGTCGTTGACCTGGGAAAAATCGATGCGCTTGCGCTTCATCTTGCGCCAGATCGAATAGATGTGCTTGGCGCGGCCGTTGACCTCGTACTCGGTGATGCCCTGGGATTCCAGCATGCCCTTGAGGGTTTCGACCACGTCGTGGATGTAGCGGTCGCGATCCAGGCGCTTCTCGGCCAGCTGGCGGGCAATCGCCTTGTAGTCGTCCTCGTGCAGATAACGGAACGAGAGATCCTCGAGCTCCCACTTGACCTGGCCGATGCCCAGGCGATGGGCCAGCGGCGCGTAGATGTCGAACACCTCGCGGGCCACCTGCAGGCGCTTCTCGCGCGGGGCGTCCTTGACCTGACGCAGGGCGCAGGTACGCTCGGCGATCTTGATCAACGCCACGCGCACGTCGTCGATCATGGTCACCAGCATCTTGCGCAGGTTGTCCTGCTGGTCGTGCTGCACCAGGCCCTGGCTGGGAGTCTGGGCATTGCTGATGGCGGCCATCTGCAGTACGCCGGCAATCAGCTCGGCCACCTCCTTGCCGAACTGCCGGGTCACGGCGTCGATGGAGATCAACCCTTCGCGCACGGCGCGATAGAGCACCGCCGCTTCGAGCGCTGCCTGGTCGAGCTTCAGCAGGGCCAGGATGTCGGCCATTTCCAGGCCCATGCGATAGGTGGTGTCGCGGGGCAGCCACGCCTTGTGGGGACGGTCCGCCTCCAGGGCAAGACGCTTGGTGAGTTCACAAGCCTCGCGCATCTCGTCGGGATCGCGCAGCTTGACGTCTTCCTGCAGCCGCTCCAGCCAATGGCCGATATCGACGTCGCCATCGTCGGTCAGCGGCTGGTCGTCGCGGACTTTCACCATCTTGTCAGACTCCTTGCGATGACGGCTGGCCTGCACCATGTTCGAGCAGGAGCAGGGACTCCAGGTGCGAAGTGTGCACGAACATGTCGGCTACCACCGCCTGAACGATGCCATAACCGCCATGCACGAGTCGTGCCGCATCGCGCGCCAGCGTGGCAGGATCACAGGCAATGTAGACCAGCTTCGGCACCGGGCGTTCGACCAATGCGCGACATACCGCATCGGCACCGTCCCGGGGCGGATCCAGCACCACGATATCGGGCCTCAGGCGTGCCAGCAGCGCCGCTACGGCGGTTTCATCGTTCAGGTTGGCTTGGTACGCCTCGAGCTCGAACGCGCTATCGCGGGCATTGGCTTCGAGCCGCGCCACCATGGCGGGATTGCCCTCCACCGCCGCGACCCGGGCACCGTCGGCGGCCAACGGCAGGCTGAAGTTGCCGATGCCGGCAAACAGATCCAGCAGGCGCTGGCCGGTGGCGGGAGCCAGCCACTCCCGCACGGTACGCACCATCTCGCGATTGATCTCTTCGTTGACCTGGATGAAGTCTCCCGGCGCGAAGCCCAAGCGCAGTTCGGCCTCGCCGAGCGGCAGCCGGTAGCCTAGCGATGCCGGCTCCCCCAGCCATTCGAGGGTGGGTTCATCACGTCCCAGCAGACGCGCGACGACAACCTCGTTGGCCTGGCCGAACTCCCGCCAACGCTGCAGGTCGGCGGGGTTCTCGCGCAACTGGCGAACCACCACCACGCGGGTCGAGTCGGTGGCAATCAGCTCCAGGTGGCCGACCAGTCGCGGCGCCTCGAGCTCGCTCAACTGAGCCCGCAACGGCATGAGCAGCGCCGCAAGCTCGGGAACGAGTACCTCGCAGGCCTGAATATCGACCAGACGGCTGGCATGCCGGGCACGGAAGCCCAGGTGCACGTCGCCCTGGGCGTCCACCTTGACGCCCAGACGCGCACGCCGCCGGTACCCCAGCGATTGTCCCGCCAGCAGGCCGACGGGGTGAGCGAGTTCGATGCCCTCACGGCCGAGAAGGTCGGTGAGCACGCTACCCTTGTGCCGGCGCTGCGCCGCCACCGCCAGGTGCTGCATGTCGCAGCCACCGCACTGGCCGTAATGGGCGCAGGGCGGCGTGACCCGCTCGGGCGCAGGCTCGAGCAGTGTACGCACATGGGCTTCGTCGAAGCGCTTGCGGGTACGGTGCACCGCCACCTCGACACGTTCGCCCGGCAGCGCTCCCTCGACGAACAGCGTCTTGCCGGCAGCGCTGCGAGCCACGCCCCGGCCATCGTGGGCCAGGCGCTCAATGCTCACTGCCTCGCCGTCGGCTTCGAGCTCTGCCGGACGCTGGGCTTCGGCGTGTCGCTTGTGCAGCCCTGAGACACCGGAACGTTGGCGTGCCGGCCGCCGCTTGCCAAGCAATGCCAACTCAAACCTCCGGGGCGAACAGCCCGGTCGAGAGATAACGATCGCCGCGGTCGCAGACGATGAACACGATCACGGCGTTCTCGACTTCTTCGGCGACGCGTAGCGCACCGGCCAGGGCACCGCCGGAGGAAACCCCGGCCAGAATCCCTTCCTCGCGCGCCAGGCGACGCATGTGCTCCTCGGCTTCGTGCTGGCCGATATCGAGCACCCGGTCGACACGGGTAGCATCGAAGATGCTCGGCAGGTACTCCTTCGGCCAGCGGCGGATACCGGCGATGCTGGCGCCATCCTCCGGCTGCAGGCCGACGATCTGCACCTCCGGATTGCGCTCCTTGAGATAGCGCGACACGCCCATGATGGTACCGGTGGTGCCCATGGAGCTGACGAAGTGCGTGATGGTGCCGCCGGTCTGTTCCCACAGTTCGGGGCCAGTGCCGCGATAGTGGGCCAGCGGATTGTCGGGGTTGGCGAACTGATTGAGCGGCTTGCCTTCGCCCCGCGACACCATGGCTTCGGCCAGGTCGCGAGCCTCCTCCATGCCGCCCTCCTTGCTCACGGTGATCAGCCTGGCGCCATAAGCGGCCATGGCCTGCTTGCGCTCGCTGGAGGCGCTATCGGGCATGATCAGCACCATGCGATAGCCCTTGATGGCGGCCGCCATGGCCAGAGCGATACCGGTGTTGCCGGAGGTGGCCTCGATCAGCGTATCGCCCGGCGTGATGTCGCCGCGCGCCTCTGCCTGCTCGAGCATCGACAGCGCCGGGCGGTCCTTGACCGAGCCCGCTGGATTGTTGCCCTCGAGCTTGGCGAGCAGCGTATTGTTGCGCCCCGCGGTGATTCGCTTGAGTCGCACCAGCGGCGTGTGACCGACGACATCCTCGATGGTGGGAAACTGCATGTAAGCGTCCTTAGGCTAACGTCTTTTCCGTAGTATATCCGTGCCGTGATCGACTGGACAGGCATGCCCTGTCAATGTGGCATACTGACAGGGCTTGCCCGTGATCAAGGAATACCGATGTCGCTCGGAAATCGTCTGACACTATGGATACTGTGTCTCCCTCTACTGGTGCTGCTGCTCGTGGGTGTCTCGGCGCTGAAACTGGATACCGAGTGGCGCAAGGCAGCCCTACGCGACCGTATCGTCACCGCCGTCGAGCTGCAGAGTCCGGAAATGGCGCAGGCCCTGTTCGATGGAGCCCAGCCCCGGCTCGACGGCATGGCCCGGCGCCTGCTGGAGATCGACGAGACACGCGGCGTCGGTATCTACACCGACGAGGGTTTGATCGAACTGGAGATGGGCCGCAATCGCGCCCAGGTGGCCACTTCGCCCCCGCACACGACACAACTCGACACCGGCGGCGACCTGTGGCGGCTGATGATGCCCCTGACAGTAGCCGATGGCGGGGGCGCTGCCACACCTCAGGCGTGGCTGGAACTGGACATCGACACCCGCGCGCTCACGCTCGATTACTATCGGCGCCTGGCCACCGCTGGCCTGGGGCTGTTGATCCTGGGGCTGCTGCTGTTCGTGATCGCCTCCGCCCTGGGTCGCCGGCTCGACTCCAGCCTGGACAATGCCGCCGAGGCGCTCAGACGTCTGCGCACCGGCGATCTGGATATCCGCCTGCCGGAGGAGGGCGCCCCCGAGCTGCGCCGCCTGGCTCGTCACGTGAATGCCCTGGGCGACGAGATGCAGCAATCTCGCGAGAACATGCAACGCCAGATCGAGCAGACCACGTCCGAACTGGAAGAGTCGATGGAAACCATCGAGATCAAGAACATCGAGCTCGACCTGGCACACCGCAGGGCGCTGGAAGCCAACCGCATCAAGTCCGAGTTCCTGGCCAGCATGAGTCACGAGATCCGCACTCCGCTCAACGGCATCATCGGCTTCTGTCGGCTGCTGGGACGCTCGCGACTGGAACCGCGTCAGCGCGAGTGGCTCGATCAGGTGCAGGTCGCCTGCGACAACCTGCTGGCCCTGGTCAATGACGTGCTGGACTTCTCGCGCATGGAGGCCGGCCGTCTGGAGCTGGATCGCGCCGAGCTGGACATGGTCTCGCTGGTTGACGAAGCGCTTGCGCTTCAGGCTCCGCTGGCCCATCAGAAGGGCCTGCATCTGCTGGGCCTGGTCTACGACGACGTGCCCTCACCGCTGCGCGGCGACCCGCTGCGCATTCGTCAGGTGCTGACCAATCTGACCCACAATGCGCTGAAGTTCACCGAGCAGGGGGAGGTCATCGTCCGGGTCATGGTCGAGGAGCAGAACGATGAAGGGCAGGTCCTGTTGCGCGTCAGCATCAGCGACACCGGTATCGGACTCACCTCGCAGGAGCAGCACAATCTCTTCCAGGCTTTCCGCCAGGCCGCCGCCAGCCATCCCCGGCAATACGGCGGTTCCGGCCTTGGCCTGGCCATCAGCCGGCAACTGGTCGAACAGATGGGCGGACAGATCACCGTGGAGAGCGAGCCCTCACGCGGCTCGACCTTCTCCTTCACGCTGCCGCTGGCCGTCGTGGGCAACGGCGTCGAGACGAGCGATGACATTCTGGGCAGCAATCGAGTCGCTCTCTTCGAGCCCCATGCCCCGACCCGCCACGCACTGAACCATTTGCTCACCTTATGGGGTGGGCAGGTGGAAGAGATTCACCAGCCGGACCTGCTGCCACCCGCCCCTGCGCTGCTCGTCGCGGCACTGCCCACCGAACTGAATGCCGACGTGGTCGAGGAGTGGCGCGCTCGGCTCCAGGCCTGCCCCTGCCCGGTACTGCTGCTGGTCAACATGGCGCCGCTGGAGCTACCCGACCTGCACCTGCCACGCGGCTGCGAGATCCTCTGCAAGCCGGTTTCGCGCCAGGCCCTCGCCGACGCGCTGCGCCGCTGCGGCTCGGCACGGCGGCGCCCCGCTGTGGAGGCGCGAGAGGAGCACAAGGCGCGGATTCTGGTCGTGGATGACAATACGATCAACCGGCGCCTGCTGCGCGAGCTGTTGCAGCGACCCGGCCTGGAGCTGGCCGAAGCCGCCAGCGGCGAAGAAGCCCTGGCCCTGGCCGAAGGCGAGGCCTTTCATCTGGTGCTGATGGACATCCGCATGCCGGGAATGGACGGCATCGAAGCGACCCAGGCATTGCGTCGAATGGGTGGGCATTGGGCGCGCTGTCCCATCATCGCCGTAACCGCTCATGCTCATGACAGCGAGCGAACGCGCCTCCAGGCGGCCGGCATGCAGGAAGTGCTGATCAAGCCGGTGGACTCCAATCGCCTCGAAACCATCCTGCAGCGCCACCTCGGATTCGTGCCTCCACTCCCAGCTCCCGCTCCGACACCTGCCCTGCCTGCGGCGCGTGAAGCCAACGTCGCCGCGGACCTGGCGGTCGTCGATCTGGAGCTGGGAACTCGCCTGGCAAACGGCAGCGAGAGCCTGGCCTATGAGCTGCTCGACCAGCTCGTGGCCTCACTGCCCGACACGCTCGACCAGCTGCGTGAAGCACTGGCCAGAGGCGATTCCGAGGCGCTGCTGGACGCCGTGCACGCCCTGAACGGCGCCTGCCGCTACTGCGGCGCGCCCGAGCTGGCCCTGGTCGCCGAAACCCTGGAAACGCGACTGCGTTCGCGGGGAATGTCGGAGGTCTCATCGCTGCTCGAAGATCTGTTCAGCGCCATCGACAGGCTCAGCGAGTGGCATGCCCAGCGCCAGGAAGCACCTCCCAGCACCGCCAGGTGAACCTTGCTGCGACGCCTAATCCCACCCGGTGGCGTTATCGGCACCGGCGCCGGGCTCAATCGTGATCGTGCTCATGGTGATGATCGTGCTCCTCGAGCGAAGCGACGAAGCCCGCCTCCTGCCCGGCGATGATCAGGCGCTTCATCTCGGCCACGGCCTCCTTGAGCCCGACGAACAGCGCCCGGGCAACGATCGCATGGCCGATATTGAGTTCGTGCAGCCCCGGAATGGCGGCGATCGCCTCGACGTTGTGGTAGTTCAACCCATGCCCGGCATTCACCGTCAGCCCCAGCTCCAGCGCCATCTCCGTCGCCGCCGTCAGCCGCGCGTGCTCTTCGCGTGCCGCTTGCCCGGAGCGCTCGGCATAGGCCCCGGTGTGCAGCTCGATGACCGGCGCTCCTGCACGCTTGGCCGCCTCGATCTGACTCGGCTCGGGATCGATGAACAGCGACACCTCGCAGCTGGCAGCAGCCAGACGACGAGTCGCCGCGGCAACGGCATCGAAATTGCCGACCACGTCCAGCCCGCCCTCGGTGGTCAGCTCCTCGCGCTTCTCGGGCACCAGGCATACGTGCGCCGGGCGGATCTCCTCGGCCAGTGCCAGCATCTCCTCGGTCACGGCCATCTCGAGGTTCATGCGAGTGTTGAGCACCTCGGCCAGCAGGCGCACGTCGCGCGTCTGGATGTGCCGACGATCTTCTCGCGGGTGCACGGTGATACCGTCGGCGCCGGCTTCCTCTGCCAATAGCGCCGCCTGAACCGGATCGGGATAGCGCGTGCCGCGCGCCTGACGCAGCGTGGCAATGTGGTCGATGTTGACGCCAAGCAGAATGCGCGGGGGATGCATGGTGGCCTCCAGCGGCTGGTCGAATGAGTGAATCAGTGTGAGGGGGGACGGCGCCGTTCGGCAAGCTGACGCATCAGCTCACGCGAGCGCAGCGGTCGCGTGCCGAGCAAGGGCGCCAGCGCCGCCCGCGCTACCGCCTTGGCCGGCCCGGCCAGCCCGGGAGCTGCCCAGTCGCCGCCGGCCAGCAAGCGCAGGGTGCGACCATCGATCCCGGGCTCGCCGGGGACGAAGGCACGCGATGCGGCATCGAAACGGTAGCGCGCCTGGGGGTCCAGCTCCTCGCCTTCGGGCGTGGTGTAGCGCGGCAAGGCATCCAGTGCATCGAGCAGGGTGAATTCCAGGCGCCGCAGCGCCATGGCACGCCCCTCGGGTCGCGGCAGCGCCTCGAGCAGGGCGGTATAGAAGGCGAACACTTCCGCCACGGGCAGCTCCACCGGCAGCGTGCGTGTCAGCAGCTCATTGGCATAGAGCCCGCACAGCAGCCCTTCGCCGGCCAGCAGCGCCGCTGCCCCACGGCTCTCCATCAGGCGCAGACGCTTGAGCTCCCCCTCCCCTACCCAGGTGACGTGCAGCGGCGCAAAGGGCTGCAGCCTGCCTCGTGAGCGCGAGCCCGGCCGCTGCACGCCCTGAGCCACCGCCCGTACGCGGCCGTGCTCGAGGGTCAGCAACTCGACCAGGGCGCTGGTCTCGCGATAGGGACGTTTGTGGAGAAGAAAGGCCGGCTGCGGCTGCATGATGAGTCGCCTGAACGAAAAAGGGCAAGCGCAGACAGGTGTTGGGCCGTGTCAGTCCAGATCGTAGCCGAGGCTCTTCAGCGCTCGCTCATCGTCCGACCAGCCGCGCTTCACCTTGACCCAGAGATTGAGCATCACCTTGGCGTCGAGCGCACGCTCCATGTCGAGCCGCGCCTCGCGGCCGATGCTCTTGATCCGCTCACCCTTGTCGCCGATGAGGATCTTCTTCTGCCCGGCGCGCTCCACCAGGATCAGAGCGCTGATGTGCACCACCCTGCCTTCGTCGCGGAACTCCTCGATCTCGACCGTCACCTGATAGGGCAACTCGTCGCCGAGCTGGCGCATGATCTTCTCGCGCACCAGCTCCGCCGCCAGGAAGCGCTGGCTTCTGTCGGTGACCTGATCGTCGGGGAAGTGGTGGATGCCCTCGGGCAGATGCTTGGCCACCTCCACCTCCAGCTCCGGCACGTTGGTACCGTGTTTGGCGGAGATGGGAATGATGGCGGCGAAGTCGCGGCGAGCGCCAACCTCGGCCAGCCACGGCAGCAGCGTGCTCTTGTCCTCGACCCGGTCGACCTTGTTGACGGCCAGGATCACCGGCGCCTGAACGTGCTCCAGACGCGACAGCACCACCTGGTCCTCGTCGGTCCAGCGCGTGCGGTCGATGATGAAGACCACGCAGTCGACGTCGCGCAGGGCCTGGGTGGCAGCCTGGTTCATGAAGCGGTTGATCGCCTTGTTGCGATCGCGCCCCAGAATATGGATCCCCGGCGTGTCGACGTAGATGAACTGCGCCTCGCCCTCGGTCTTGATCCCCATGACCTGATGTCGAGTGGTCTGCGGACGACGCGAGGTGATCGAGATCTTCTGGCCGAGGATGCGGTTCATCAGCGTCGACTTGCCGACGTTGGGACGACCGACGATGGCCACGAAACCGCAGGTCTCGCTCATGATTTCGCCCCTTTCTGGTTTTCGAGCTGGAGCAGGGCAAGCTCAGCGGCCTGCTGCTCGGCATGACGACGGCTGGAGCCGGTACCCAGGGTATGGGTGGCCAGCAATTCGACGTGACACTCGACCGTGAAGGTCTGGTCGTGCGCCTCGCCCTCGACGGAAACCACATCGTAGCGCGGCAGCGGCGACTGACGCGACTGCAGGAACTCCTGCAGCCGGGTCTTGGGATCCTTCTGGGTATCCTGCAGATCGATCGATTCCAGGCGCTCGGCATACCACGCCAGCACGCGGGCACGCGCCACGTCCATACCGGCATCGAGATAGATGGCGCCAAGTACGGCTTCCACCGCATCGGCCAGGATCGAGTCGCGTCGATGCCCGCCGCTCTTCATCTCGCCCGAGCCCAGGCGCAGACACTCGCCGAACG
>MTEX01005434.1_pt2 | contig 51249 bp, 48 predicted proteins | sample 1042691 | NCBI WGS metagenome assembly MTEX01 (sample SAMN06185810, study PRJNA358809) | soil metagenome | isolation source: soil biostimulated with molasses as carbon source | place: India | collected 2015-05-23
CGACGGGGCGACCATCCAGATCCACCACCGCGTGCGGCCCGGGGCCGCGGATCGCTACGAGACCTGGCTGCGCCAGATCATCGAGGCCGCCGGACGCTTCCCCGGCCATCAGGGGGTGCACATCCTGCGTCCTCCCGAAGGCCATCACGACTACGAGATCGCCGTGCGCTTCGCCAGCGACGACGACGCCCGACGCTGGCGGGAGTCGGCCGAACGCCGTGAGCTCATGGCGACCATCCAGGGAGACCTGCAACAGGCCGAGCGGGTGGAGATCGTCAGCGGCATCGACTACTGGTTCACCCCGCCCACCCCCGCCAGCAGGCAGCCAACGCGCTGGAAGCAGTGGCTGGTGACCACCTCGGTGATCTGGCCGCTGACCATCATCGTACCGCTGCTGTGGCAACCGCTGTTCGGCCTGCTGCCGCTGCTCGGCACCTGGGGGATCCGTCACGGGCTGATCGCCGCCACCATCGTCGCGCTGGTGGTCTACGTGGTCATGCCCCGGGTGGTGAAACTAGTAGCGCCCTGGCTGTTCCGTTGAGTCATGAGCCTCCTCTCTCAGGCAGGGCGAACGGCCAAAGCCTATGCTGAAACGAGCGCCTTCCGTCCTGCCCACTTCATCCTTCCGGGAAAACGACAATGAGCAATCTCGTCAACGAAGCCGATCTCTCCTCCTCCCTGGATTGCCCCATCGTCGACGGTAAACGCCAGGTGCAGCATGTCGCACCGCGTACCGCCGACGTGGGCGGCATCCCCGTCAACCGCGTGCTGCCTTCGCGCCATCGCCGCCTGATCGGCGCCTGGTGCTTCCTCGACCATGCCGGCCCGGCGGTGTTCAAAGGCGACTCACGCGGTTTGCGTGTCGGCCCCCACCCGCACATCGGCCTGCAGACCTTCACCTGGATGATCGAGGGGGAAGTGCTGCATCGTGACAGTCTGGGCAACGAGCAGGTGATTCGCCCCGGCCAGGTCAACCTGATGACGGCGGGTCGCGGAATCAGTCACACCGAGGAGTCGGTACCCGGCGAGTCGCACCTGCATGCCGCCCAGCTCTGGATCGCCCTACCCGAAGCCCATCGTCGCACCGACCCGCGCTTCGACCACTATCCGACACTGCCGCAGTGGCGCGAAGGCGACGTCGAGATGACCCTGCTCACCGGGGAGTTCGGCGGCCACCGCGCACCGACGCTGGCCTTTTCGCCGCTGGTGGGTCTGGATCTGGCGGCCTCGTCGGGCGGCGCGCTGGAGCTGCCGCTACGTGAGGAGTTCGAGTACGGCCTGCTGCCGCTGGAAGGCGAACTCGCGATCGCAGGCGAACGCTTCGCCACCAACGAGCTGGCTTACCTTGGGCGCGGACGCCGCGACGTCACCATCGAACTGCCGGCAGGTGGACGTGCGATCCTGGTGGGCGGTGAACCGCTGGGCGAGGAGATCCTGATCTGGTGGAACTTCGTCGGTCACAGCAAGGCCGAGATCATCGAGGCCCAACGCGACTGGGAAGCCGGCAGCGAGCGCTTCGGCAGCATTCCCCAGTTCGATGGCAAGCGCCTGGAGCCGCCGCCGCTGCCCTGGCAGGCCTGAAGACGGCTTCCCCTCCCCGCCACCTGAAGAGAGGCACTCATGACCACCTATACGCCACCGCGCATACTGGTCTTCGCCGGCAGCGCCAGAGAGAACTCTTTCAACAAGCGCCTCGCCCGCCTGGCGGCCGAGCGGGTCGAACATGTCGGTGGCCTGGCCACCTTCATCGACCTGCGCGACTACCCGATGCCGCTCTACGACGGCGATCTGGAAAATCGCGAAGGGCTCCCTGCCAACGCGCGCAGCCTCCAGGCCCTGCTTGCCGAGCATCAGGGGCTGCTGCTCGCCTCACCGGAGTACAACGGCTTCATTACCCCGCTGATGAAGAACACGCTCGACTGGATGTCCCGTTCGGACGGAGAGAACAGCGGTCTGGCCCTGTTCGCCGACCAGGTGGCCGCGGTGGTTTCCGCCTCGCCGGGGGCGTTCGGCGGCATGCGCAGCCTCGCCCTGCTCCGCCAGCTGCTGGGCAATCTCGGCGTGACCGTGCTGCCCAATCCGCTGGCGATACCCCGCGCCGCCCAGGCCTTCGGTGAAGCCGGTGAGCTGACGGACGAGAGCCAGCGGGAGCGCCTCGACGCCCTCTGCCGGCGCCTGGTGACGACACTGGCCAAGCTGCAAGCGACAAGTCCCCTCGACGGTGGGTGAGCGGTAAGCGCTCAAACCCCCAACCACAGACGAAAAAGGCGTCCATGCCGGTCGGCATGGACGCCTTTGATCACTGCCCAAGCTCGCCCTTCACATATAGAACTTGGGTAGCTTGCGGGCAGCACGCTTGTGCTTGGCCTTCTTGGCGCGCAGCGGAACATCCCAGATGGTCAGAAAGCGCTCGGTGGCGGGGGCCGCTTCGCTGTCGACGGCGTTGAGGTCACGACGGCTCGGCAGCGGCAGATCCCAGATAGTGGGGAAACGCAGTGTATTCATGATCTCTCACGGTTCTCGGAACCGCCTCCGTAACGTTTGTGGAAGTATTTTTCATATTATCCACATCATTAGACTTTAGTTCAACCCTTGTTCGGTTTCCTCCCTTGACCCGACATGCAATCGCAGCTGAAGTCGTTATACTGCAATGCAACATGAACCACTCAGGAGCTGTCATGGCCAAGGAAGAACGCAAGCACATCGATCTCGCCCTGCAGGGCGGCGGCTCGCACGGCGCCCTGACCTGGGGCGTGCTGGACCGGCTGCTGGAAGAGGAGCGGCTGGAGATCGACGGCGTCAGCGGTACCAGTGCAGGAGCGATGAATGCCGTGGTGCTGGCCGATGGATTGCACCGCGGCGGGCGTGAGGGCGCGCGCCAGGCACTGCACGATTTCTGGCGTGGCGTCAGCGATGCGGCACGCTTCTCGCCCATTCAGCCGACACCGTGGGACCAGTTGATGGGCAACAGCAGCCTGGACAACTCCCCCAGCTACCTGATGTTCGAGAGCCTCACCCAGCTCATCGCCCCGGCCAAGCTCAACCCGATGAAGTTCAACCCCTTGCGCGACCTGGTCTGCAAGCTGGTCGACTTCGAACGGGTGAATGCCTGCCGCAAGGCCAAGGTGTACGTCACCGCCACCAATGTCAGAACCGGGCGCGCCAAGGTCTTCTCTCAGCCTGAGATCACTGTGGATACGGTGATGGCCTCGGCTTGCCTGCCGTTCATGTTCCCGGCAGTGGAAATCGACGGCGAAGCCTACTGGGACGGCGGCTACAGCGGCAACCCGGCGCTATTCCCGCTGGTGGATGACATGGACTGTCAGGACCTGGTGGTGGTACAGGTCAACCCGCTGGTGCGTCAACGCCTACCGGACAGCGCCCGGGACATCATCAACCGCATCAACGAGATCACCTTCAATACCAGCTTGATCAAGGAGCTGCGCAGCATTCAGCTGTTGCAGCAATTGATCGACGCCGAAGGGCTCGAAGTGGAGCGTTACCGCTCCATGCGACTGCACCTGATCCATGCCGAGCAGGAGGTGGAAAAGCTCTCCGCCTCGAGCAAGCTCAACGCCCAGTGGGATTTCGTCTCGCGCCTCTATCGCCAGGGCCGCGGCTGGGCCGACCTGTGGCTGAAGGAGAACTTCGACAAGCTGGGGCAATGCTCCACCTTCGATCTCAATGCCGTGTTCAGCGATACCTTCCGCCCGCTCGCGCGCCCCAGCGGCACGAGCCAGGACGTCGACGCGGCTGAACTGGACAAGCCCAGCGCCGAGGAGCCCAGCGCCAGGCCATCTAACGACAAGCCGCCCAATGACAAGCGGCCCGCCGACGAGGCGAGCAGTCGCAAGGGCTCCATGACAAGGAAGAAGAACGCTAAGAGAGACAAGTCATGAGCGGCATCCTGGCCATCGTCGTTGCGCTGGTCCTGTTGATGTACCTGGCCTACCGCGGCCTGAGCCTGCTGATCCTGGCCCCGGCGCTGGCTGCCCTGGTGGCGCTGGTGTCGGTGGACACCCCGCTGCTGGCCAGCTACACCCAGGTGTTCATGGGCTCGGCCGGGGGCTTCATCGTCCAGTACTTCCCGCTGTTCCTGCTGGGGGCGATCTTCGGCAAGCTGATGGAGGACTCCGGCAGCGCCGAGGTGCTGGCCGGCGCCATCGTCGAACGCCTGGGCGAGAGCCGGGCGATTCTCGCCGTGGTGCTCTCCTGCGCGGTGATGACCTACGGCGGCGTGTCGCTGTTCGTGGTGGCCTTCGCCGTGTTTCCCATTGCCGCGGCGCTGTTTCGCAAGGCCGACCTGCCCAAGCGGCTGATTCCCGGCACCATCGCTCTGGGCGCTTTCACCTTCACCATGACCGCCCTGCCCGGCACCCCGGCCATCCAGAACGCCATCCCGATGCCGTTCTTCGGCACCTCGCCCTTCGCCGCACCGGGGCTCGGCATCATGACCGGGCTGATCATGCTGGGCCTGGGCCAGGCCTGGCTCACCTACCGCGCCCGGCAGGCCCGGGCAGCGGGCGAAGGCTACGGCGAGCATGACAGCGAGCCCACGCCTCACGATCACCTGCGCGAGCGCGCCGCCGGCGAAGGCTTCGACCTGGCCGAGGTTCAGCCCCAGCCGCGCAGCGGGCTACCCAGCCTGCCCCTGGCACTGCTGCCCATCGTGCTGGTGATCGCGCTGAACCTGCTGTTCACCGTAGTGGTCATCCCGGCCATGGACACCGGCTACCTGGCGGATCCGGTCTACGGCGCCACCAGTATCGAATCGGTGCGCGGCGTGTGGTCGGTGATCGCCGCCCTGGTGCTCTCCATCCTCGTGCTGATCGCGCTCAACTGGCCGCGGCTACAGCAGCTGACCGCCTCGCTGGACAGCGGCGCCAACGCTTCGCTGCTGCCGATCTTCAATACCGCAAGCCTGGTCGGCTTCGGCTCGGTGATCGCCTCGCTGGCGGCCTTCGATGCCATCAGCGCCTGGGTGACCACCGCCGGCGGCGACAATCCGCTGATCTCGCTGGCCATCGCCGTAAACCTGCTGGCCGGCATGACCGGTTCCGCCTCCGGCGGCATGAGCATCGCGCTCTCCACCCTCGGCGACACCTACCTGGCCATGGGTCAGGCGGCCGGCATCTCGCCCGATCTGCTGCACCGGGTCACCGCCGTGGCCACCGGCGGCCTGGACGCCCTGCCCCACAACGGCGCGGTGATCACGCTGCTCTCGATCTGCGGCTTGACTCACCGCCAGGCGTATCTGGACATCGCCGCGGTGGCCGTGGTGGGGCCGATCATCTCGCTGATCCTGTTGATCGTGGTGGGCTCGCTGGTGGGCTCGTTTTAACGACTCGTTCTGAACGGTCTGTGCCAGCCCGTGCGCCCGACTCAGGCGGAGCGCACGGGGGGTTCCCGCCTCTTGCGGCGGGCCAGCGCGCCGCTACCGACCAGCATGCCCAGGGTGATCACGCCTGCCGCCAATGCCAACAGCGGCGTGGCCTCGGCGTAGCCGGCCACGATCAGCACCAGTGTGGAGAGTAGCGGCGTGGCATAGGCCAATAGCCCGAGCAGGTGCAGGTCGCCGTGCTTGACGCCGATGTCCCAGGTGAAGAAGGCACTGCCCACCGGCCCCAGCCCCAGCCCGACCACGCCCAGCCACTCGATGCCCTGGGGCCAGCGCGTTGCCTCGAACAGGCCGTGGCAGACGAAGGCCAGCAGCGCCGTGACCAGACAGAAGCCACCCACGGCGCTGGTCGGCACCGCCTTCTTGGTTCGCGACAGCACCGAATAGCCACTCCACACCAGGGCACAGGCGAAGGCCGCCCCATAGCCCAGTACGCTGCCGCCAGCGCCCAGATCGCCGCCGATCAACAGCGCCGCCCCGGCAAAGCCCATCAGCCCGCCCAGTACATGCCTGGGCAGCAGCCGCTCCCCAGGCAGCAGGCCGACGAACAGCACGATCAGCAGCGGCCACAGGTAGCTGATCAGCCCCGCATTGGCCGGCGGTGCATTCTGCTGGGCGACGAAGTAGAGCGCGTGATAGCCGAACAGCCCGCCCACTCCCAGCGCCCACACCGAAGGCGCCTGACGCAGCGGCGCCGTGAACGACTCACGCCGCCACAGGCTCCAGGTCAGAAAACACAGGAAGGCAATACCGAAGGCCAGCCCGGTGAGCAGGAACGGCGGTACCGGCCCGGAGAGCTGCGTCAGGGTGGCGAGCAATGCCCAATTGAGAATGGTGGTGGCCCCGATGGCCGTGGCCTGATGGCGGGAGAGCGATAACATTGCGCAAGCCTCGTCAACAACGTCGAGGCTCGAGCATGCCCTTCAGGGCAGGCTGTCGCTTGTCGAATCCTGACCTCTGGCGGCAGCGCGCTTCATCAACGCCAGCCGCCGCCACTCGCTGGGCGAAACCGCATGCCACTGGCGGAAACTCTTGGAAAAATGGGCGCTGTCGGCAAAGCCGCAGGTCTGGGCCACCTCGGTCAGCGAGACGTTGTCGATCAGCAGCCGCTCGCGGGCCAGCGCCAACCGTTCCCGCACCAGCCATTCGTGGGGCGATTGGCCGGTCAGCGCACGGAACTGGCGGGCGAAGACGGCCTCGGCCAGGTGGCAGCGGCGGGCCATCCCGGCCACGCGCCAGGGGTGCGCCAGGTCGGCGCGCATGGCGGGCAGCAGATCGAGCAGCTTGAGCCGCGGCGGCACCAGGCGACGACCGCCGGCTCCAAGCGCCAGCTCGAGCCAGCGGGCCAGTGCCTGGTCGGTGCCGCCTAACCTTTCCCCCTGGTTCACCAGCGGCTCCGGCAAACGCCGCGCCGAACCTTCGAACAAGCCATCCAGGAGCAGCGCCTCGCACCACCCCTCGGGCAGATCGAGCACCAGCACACGGTTGTCTCCCGGCGCCAGGTAATGATGCAGGTCGCCGCTGGCCACCGGAGCCAGCACGCCGTGGGTCACGTGAATGAGCCGCCCTGCCGCTTCCAGCTCCAGGGCACCGTCGAGCCCCAGCAGCAGCTGGTGAAAGCCGTGCCGGTCGCTCAGTTCGCGATCGGGATAGCTGCGGGTTTCGACGAGGGGGCTGTCCATGACATATCCATCCCGGCACCTAGAACCAGCGCTTGCGCTTGAACCACACCACCATTCCTATTCCGACGGCGATCATCACACCCCACACCATAGGATAGCCCCAGTACCAGCCCAGCTCGGGCATGGCAAAGGGGCTGTCGGGATTCTCGAAATTCATGCCGTACACGCCGACGATGAAGGTCAGCGGCATGAACACGGTGGCGATGATGGTCAGGGTGCGCATGCTCTCGTTGAGTCGATTGCTCATGCTGGAGAGGTAGACGTCGAGCAGGCTGGCCGTCATGTCGCGATAGCTCTCCACCAGGTCGATGACCTGCACGGTATGGTCGTAGATGTCGCGCATCCAGAGTCGCGTGTCGGGTGTGAAGAGATCGTCGTGATCGCGCAGCAGCTGGTTGATCACCTCGCGGGTGGGCCACAGATAGCGGCGCAGCATGATCAGTTCGCGCTTCAGCCCATGCAGGTGCTCCAGGGTCGAGCTGTCGGGACGGTCGAGAATTTCCACCTCGAGCTCCTCGATACGCTCGCCCACGCTGTCGAGCACCGGGAAGGCGTGGTCGACGGCGGCGTCGAGCAAACCGTAGAGCAGGTCGTCCGCCTCGCCCAGCGCCCGGCCGCCACGCTCCTTGAGCCGCCGGCGAAAGACGACGAAAGGATCCAGCGCCCCGCCCATGAAGCTGATGATGACGTTGCCACCCATGAACAGCGCCAGTTGATAGAGATGCAGGTCGCCCTCAACGTCCACTTCCGGAATGCCGAGGAACACCACCAGCGACTCATCGAAGCGCTCCACCTTGGGCCGCTGCCCGCCGTTGAGAATGTCTTCCTGCGCCAGCGGATGCAGCCCCACCCGGTCGCCCAACAGTTCCAGCTCTTCTGCCGTGGGCACGCCCTGCACGTGCAGCCAGCACAGCGGCTCTTGCCCGTCGACACTGGGGGTGGCCTCAGGTGCGACCTCATGGGGCTCGCCCCAGCGCCCCGCTTCACGACGGGCCAGCGTGTACGTGGCCGGCGTCAACAACGCCGCCTGCTCCAGCGTCAGCTCGCGCAGCGTTCCCGGGGCGGTGCCGGCCGGGTGATAGTGCTTCTTGAACAGTCGGGTCATGGGTTCTGGTCCAGTATCGAGCATGCAACGACCGAAGCAGGATAACGTATCGCATCCTTGGACGGTGGCCGAATTCAGCTAAGCTGAACCAGGCAATGCATGGCAGGAAGCGGCCCAAGGAAGGAGAGCGACATGACCATGACGGTGGGCGAGCTTTTCATCGCCCTGGTGCTTATCTCACTGGTGCTGCTGGCCAGCAACGCCATTCGTAACGTCTCTCCCTGGCTGCGGCGACTGTTCCTGCCAAGCTCGGTGATCGGCGGGGCCATCCTGCTGCTGCTCGGCCCCGAGGTGCTGGGCCGCGTCGTTACCGCCCCCTTCGAGGAAGCCGCCGGCCTGTTTCCCGAGTACGTTTTCGAGAGCTGGGCAGCGCTGCCCGGCCTGCTGATCAACGTGGTGTTCGCCGCACTCTTCATCGGCCGACCGATTCCCGGACTGCGCACCATCTGGATGCGCGCCGGGCCGCAGGTGGTGGTGGGCCAGACCATGGCCTGGGGCCAGTACGTGGTCGGCCTGACCCTGGCGATTCTCATCCTGGCGCCCGTGTTCGGCATGAATCCCATGGCCGGCGCCCTGATCGAGATCGGCTTCGAGGGCGGCCACGGCACGGCGGCAGGCATGGCGGACACCTTCGCCGAGCTCGGCTTCGAGGAGGGCGCCGACCTGGCATTGGGGCTTGCCACCGTGGGCATCGTCTCCGGTGTGCTGATCGGTACCTTGATGATCAACCTAGCCGCCCGGCGCGGCGTCATCCAACTGGAAAACCCGCAAAAAACCGCCGAAGCCCTGGATGAAGTGAGCATCCAAAGCGACGCCAGCGACCTGCCGCCTACCGAGGAGTACAGCGAGTTCAAGAAGGATCTCGCCCAGGAGGAGGAAACCGCCGACCCGCTGAGCCTGCACCTCGGCCTGGTCGGCATCGCCATCGCCATTGGCTGGCTGATTCTCACGGCCCTGCAATGGATCGAACAGCAGACCTGGGCGCGCAACGATGGCCTGGAAATCCTTGCCCACGTGCCGCTGTTTCCCATCGCCATGATCGGCGGCGTGATCGTGCAGCTGAGCGTGACGCGCTTCGGCCTCGAGCCCCATGTCTCGAGCCGCACCATGGCACGGATCGCCGGCACCGCCCTCGACTTCACCATCGTCGCCGCCCTGGCAACGCTGTCGCTCACCGCCTTGGGCGAGCACTTCATCCCGTTCCTGCTGCTGGCCCTGGCCGGCATCGGCTGGTCGCTGTTCGTGCTGATCGTGATCGCCCCGCGGGTGATCCCCGAGAACTGGTTCGAGCGTGGCATCGGCGACTTCGGCCAATCCATGGGGGTGACCGTCACCGGCCTGCTGCTGATGCGCATGGCCGACCCCAAGAACCGCTCCGGCGCCTTCGAAAGCTTCGGCTACAAGCAGTTGATGTTCGAACCGGTGGTCGGCGGCGGGCTGTTCACCGCGGCATCGCTGCCGCTCATCGCCCAGTTCGGCGCGCCCACCGTGCTTGGCTTCACGCTGATACTCACCGTGGCCTGGCTGATCTTCGGCCTGCTCTACTTCGGCCGCATGGTACCGGAGCGAGGGCGCGGCAGGTGGGGAGTCAAATCCCCTTGAACATCCGTTCGTTGTAGATGGCGGTGTACTTTTCGAGCAACCGTAGCTTTGCCAGGTCGGGATGGAGAGGATTGACTACCGCGATGTTCTCCATCCCGCCCGCCACGGCGCAGCTCGGCACCAGCAATATCAACCGTTCTCGAAGTTGGAGCCACCGTGTACCCATCTGCTGGGTGGCAATGGGATAGGGGAACTCGGCCCAATCGTTCGGCAGTCGATCGATTGGCCAGGTTTCCACGGAGTCGTCCGGCGCCTCGAAGACCGCCAGTCGGTAGCTATCGGGCAGGTCGCGCGGTGAAGGGATATAGTTGCCAAGTTCCAGCATGGCCACGCTCGGTGTCGTGCCAAAATAGAGCACGGGCACACCTGCCGTATTCCACCTGGCGCCGTCCCGATAGCTGGCACCCATGCCGCTCATGTTCTCGATGTACTGGTCGGGCCCGATACGGTACAACCTCATCAGCTGAATTCCCCGTACTCGACCTTGCGCAGCACTTCGCGAACCAGGCAGCGCCCCTCGAAGGTGTCGAACAGATCGAGAGGCTTCTCGCCGGACAGGGCGGGAATCGGCGTGTTGAGCCAGCGCAGCGCCTTGTCGCCGTCACCGAACACCTGGCGGGTATGATAGAAGACCCGCAGCACGTCCAAGACTTCCTCGCTATCGGCACGACTCAATGCCTTGCGCTTGTAAAAGCGATGCAGGTTGCCCGGCGTGGTCTCCAGCAGCCTGACGAACAGCTCCCGGTTGTCGCCCAGGGCATGGATGGCCTGCTTGACGACGCTGCCCGAGATTCCCTCGCGCACCGTCTGGATGAAGGCGACCTTGTCGTGATACACCGCAGGCGGCACCTTGACCCCGCGGATGCCCTCTTCGCTATCACCGTCTCTCTTCAGCGCTTCCATGACCAAGCCCCTCGCTCTGGTTGATCGATTAGCTCCTCTATAAATACTCACTGTCATTATACATCATTTTGATGCGAGCATATCATCAAAACGCATAGGCAGCGACCGATGGGGTACCGGGCCTCAGGATTTCGTCTTGCGCTTGCCCGCCTGAGCGCGCAGGGCGGCCTCGAAGGAGCGGCGTGCCCAGGCGGCAGCCAGCTCGCGGTCCTCGAACAGCTCCTCCGGCGCCTGGTAATAGGACATCTGCACCACCCTGCCGCCCTTGTCGTACGCGAACGGCTCGAGCCCCTCGCGCTCGAAGTCGCCCAGATTGTGCTCATCGACCTTGAGGTAGAGCGTCTCGTCGGCCACCAGCGCGAACATCAGGCCATCGTGATAGATGCCGTGGCCGCCGAACATGCGCCGCGCGGTGATGGGACCGAACAGCTCGAACACATCGCGCAGCGAATCGGTGTATTCGCTCACGGCATCTCCTCCATGCCTATAGGGTGTCCGTCATTCTGGCTCACGACCTGCTCAGCTCAAAGCCATCGGCCTGCCCACGCAAAGCGCCGCGGCCAGCTTGGTGGGCAGTTCACGGTAGGCGGCATCGGGTTCGGCCCCCAAGCCGTCGAGAATACGCGTGAAGAAGGCGCGCCCGGCGACCACGGCGACGATGTCGAATATTTCGTCGTCGGCAAGCCCATGGGCGCGCAGTGTTTCGATATCCTCGGCGCCGACCTCCTGAGCGCGGCAGGCCACCTTGGCGGCAAAGGCCATGATGTCGCGCTCGACCGGGTCGGGCGCGCCTTCCTCACCGAGTAGCACGGTCTGGGTGGCCTCCATGCCCACCAGTTCCGAGAGGAACTTGGCATGCGCCAACGAGCAGTAGGAGTTGCCCAGGGCCCGGGCGGCGGCAACGGTCACCAGCTCGTAGCGGCGCGACTCCATGGGGCGGCGGATGGTGGCGATCAGCGTCGCCCAGGCCTTCATCACCTCGGGGCGATGACAGAACAGCCGGGCATAGTTGGGCAGGTAGCCGAAGTGCGCCTGCTGGCGCTGATACATGGCCTGCACCTCGCCTTCGGCCTGCTCGGGTGGCGTCGTTGCGATATAGCTCATGGGTCTCTCTCCCTCAGGCCGTGGCGGAACGTGGATGTAACCAGGCCGGCAGCAGCAGCCCGGTGTCGATGATGGCCTCGGCATCAAAGGCGACGCCGCAGGCGGCGAGTCGCCGCCCCAGGCTGCCGTCGTGCCATGCCTCGAACAGCTCGCTGCAGCCGCCGAGGGGCTCGCCACCGATGAAGATCTGCGGGATGGTCGGCGCTGCGCAACGCCGCGCCAGCACCGGGCGCAGGCGCACGCCCATGTCGTCGGTCTGATAAACGGGTGAATCGAGATCCACGCTCAGGTAGTCGACCCCCAGCCGGGCGAACAGCTTGCGCGCCGCCCAGCAGAACTCGCACCAGGCAAGGGAGAACATCACCACCGGCGCCTGGGCCAGGCACGCCTCCAGGCATCGTTCGGCCTCGACATCGTACGCCGTAGCCACCGGCTGTACGGCCGCCGCTGCGGCAACGGCCGCCGGACGTGGCGCGGGCACATCGAAACGACAGCCGGGCGTGGAGCGCGACAGGGCCAGCTCTTCTTCGTTCATCTCGTCCTCGATGCCCTCGAACAGCGGGGTGGACTGGTAGCGCTCACCGGTGTCGGGCAGCATGCAGACGATATGGCTGCCGGCCGGCGCTCGCCTTGCCACCTCCAGCGCCGCGGCCAGGGTCGCGCCGGCGGAAATGCCGACGAAGATGCCCTCCTTGCGGGCCAGCTCTCGGGCCAGCCGCAGCGCCTCCTCCCCGGCCACCGGCACGACCTCGTCCACCATGCCGGCGGCTACCGCCTGCTGGGTCAGCGGCGAGATGAAGTCGGGGCTCCAGCCCTGCATCAGGTGCGGGCGGAAACGCGGATGACTGACGCCTGCCGGCTGCGCTTCGCCGCTCCCCAGCAGCGGGGCGTTGTCGGGCTCGGCAACGACGATGCGGATACGGGGATCGGCCGCCTTGAGCACCCGGGACACGCCCTTGAGCGTGCCACCGGTGCCGAAGCCGCTGACCCAGGCATGAATCGGCTCGCCCTGCATGTCGTCGAGTATTTCCCTTGCCGTGGTGCGACTGTGCACCTCGGCGTTGGCTTCGTTCTCGAACTGGCGGCACAGGAAGTAGCCGTGCTTCTCTGCCAGCTCGATTGCCTTGGCCAGCATGCCGCTGCCCTTCTCGGCGGCCGGCGTGAGCACCACGCGGGCACCGAGGAAACGCAGCAGCCGACGCCGCTCCAGGCTGAAGCTTTCCGCCATGGTCACCACCAGCGGGTAGCCCTTGCGTGCGCAGACCATGGCCAGGCCGATGCCGGTATTGCCGCTAGTTGCCTCGATCACCGTCTGGCCCGGGCGCAGGTCGCCGCTGCGCTCGGCCGCTTCGATCACCGCCAGCGCCATACGGTCCTTGACCGAGCCCATGGGATTGAAGGCCTCCACCTTCACGTGCACGTTAACCGTCGGCGGCGCAAGCCGGGCGAGTCGCACCAGCGGAGTGCGGCCGATGGTGTCCAGAATGCTGGCGTAGCGGGTCATGATGGGTCTCCTCGGATGGGCATGCCGACAGCTTCGCCCCGTGGCGAGGAAGCCGGCGTGGAAGCCAGCGTGGTTTTTCTGGCGACGTCCTTGAAGACGGAGTCGAAAATGACCGGCCAGCCCGGCGCGATCGGCGACTATACTGCTAGCGTGACAACATCGGGTCCGGACATGAACACGCTGACCCTCAACCTGCTTGGCGATCTCGAAGTCATTCGGGACGGGCAGGTATTGTCGCTGCCGCCTTCCCGCAAGACCCGCGCCCTGCTCGCCTACCTGGCCCGTCATTCACGCCCCCTGAGCCGCGAGCACCTGTGCGACCTGTTGTGGGAGCTTCCCGACGATCCCCGGGGCTCGCTGCGCTGGAGCCTGTCGAAGCTGCGTCGACTGGTGGACACACCAGGCCGGCCACGACTGCGGGCCGACCGGCTCGCCGTGAGCCTGGATACCTCCGACATCGACATCGACGTGGCCGGCCTGCATGCGCTGTGCAACGGCGGCCTGGCAGAGGCCGACATCGAAGCGCTGGAGCATACTGCCAACCGCTACCGTGGCCCCTTTCTGGAGGGGCTGGAGCTGGACCGCTTTCATGACTTCCACGGCTGGTGCCTGGCCGAACGCGAAGCGGCCATACGCGCCCAGACGACCCTGCTGACGACCCTGGTCGAGCGTCTCGCCGACTCTCCGCAGTATGCCCTGCCCCACGCCCATGCCTGGGTACGCCTGGCGCCCTTCAATGAAACGGCGCGTGCGCAGCTGGTACGTCTGCTGCTGGCGTTGCACCGCCCGCGCGAGGCCGAACAGCAGCTGCAACTGGGCGTGCGGCTCATCCGCGAGGCGGGCCTGCCGCTCAACGGCCAGTTGCTGCGTGCCTGGCGGGAGCCGAAGTCCTCACTGCCTCCCCTGCCGGAGCACGTCGATACCGCGACTCCCCACGCCGCGGGAGCGGTGGCCACGGGGGAAATCCATCCGGAGCTGACGGGCGACACCCTGGAAGTGATGCGCTGGGCCGCGCTGTTGGCACCGGATCCCGATTTCACCACCCTGGGCCAGGTCTCGGGTCTCGATACCAATCGCCTCGGTATCGCCCTGGAAGTGGCCGAGCGCCATCAGTGGCTCTCAAGCGACGCTCGGGGCCTGCGCTTCACGCACAGCGCCATGGCAACCGAGCTTTACGACGCCATTTCCCCGGTACGGCGTCAGACCATGCACCGGCGCATCGCCGAATGGCTCGCCGCAAGCCCCCTCAACGACATGCGCCAGGCCAGCCGGCTGGCACACCACGCCCAGGCCAGCGGCGACCTCGACCTGGCAGCCCGGGCCATGATCGAAGCCGGGCGCTTCTGCCTGCGCAACTTCGCCAACGAAGCGGCCCAGCACTTCGCCCAGCAGGGCCTGGCCCTGACCGATGGCATGACCGGCACCCGGCGTGTCTGTCTCGCCATCGAACTGCACGAGATTCTCTACAGCGCCGCCCCACTGGCGGACTGGGAGGCCGGCGCCGGCGCAGTGGTGGCGCTGGCCGAGCAGGCGCTGGAGCACGGCGCCCTCGCCCATGCCCGGCTCGGCTATCAGTTGGCCAGCCATATCCGTTGGGCTCACGGCCAGTGGAGCGACGCCCATGAGCAGACTCTCCAGGCGGAACGCGCAACCCGCTGCGGCGACGACCGCGAGCAGGTCATCGCCATGGCGGAAACCGCACGCTGCCTGGCCATGCTGGAGCGCGACCTTGGCCAGGCGGCCGAGCTGCTCGAGCAGGCACGCGAACTGGCCACTCGACAGCACATCGGCCATCCCGCCATTCCCCTGGCCCAAGGCCTGCTCAGCCTGCATGAGGACCGCTTCGACAAGGCGGCGAGCTACTTTCGCGAGGCGCGTACCCTGTGCAAGGCCATGGGCGACCGACTGGGCGAGTTCCAGGCGCAGGAGTCGCTACTGCTGATCGACCTGGAGCGCGACGATTACCGCCAGGCCCAAGAGCGCTGCGTCCAGTTGCAGGAACTCGGCAAGCGCCTGCGCGACGGCAGCGAGGCGCCTTATGCCGACGCTGCCGCAGCCCTGTGTTCGTATGCCCTCGAGGACGACTCCGCCCCCTTCGGCGTCGCGCTCGTCACCCTGCGCCACGCCGATGCCCGCCATCGCCTGGCCACGCTGCTGCTGCAGGCGGCACGGCTCGATCTCGCCCGCGCTCGAACCGAAACGGCCAGGCAGCGCGCCGGCGAGGCCCTGGAGCATGCCCATGTGCTCGAACGTCGCAGCGAGCAGCTGCTGGCCCACGCCCTGCTGACCGAGTGCGCCCGCCGCCTGGGTGACGAAGACGAACGGCGTGAGCATGCCCAGGCCGCCGAAAGTCTGCTGCAAGAGCCCATTGCGGGTTGGGTCAGGCGACGCTGTCACACGCTATTGGAGCAACCTGCCGCCGAGGACGAAGCATGATCGACGTGTTCCTGGAGCGCCGCCTCCCGCGCCCTCTCGGATCGAAGTTGGTGCGTGCCCTGACCCTGGAAGGACAGCCATGCTTCGATCTGCATCGGATCCAATGGCAGGAAAGCCTGCTGGCACGAGATGGGCAACGCCTGGTCTGTCATTTTCAGGCGCCCGACGTGGAATCGGCGCGTATCGGCCTGCGCCAGGCTGGGGCCGATGTCAGTTCGCTGTGGGGCGGCACCGTGCATGCTGCACCGGGCCTGAAAGACTCAGAGCTGGCGGAAGGCAACGTGCTGGTCGAACGTCACTTCGCCGCCCCGGTCACCTTCGAGGCGATCCAGGCCCTGGAAAACGCCGGGGCCGCCTGTCTGTCCAACCATCGCGTACGCTTCCTGCGCACTCACTTCTCCCTCGACCGGCAGCGCATGCATTGCCTCTACCAAGCGCCCGATGCCGAATCGGTACGCCTGGCCCAGCATCAGGCCGGCATGCCGGTCAGCAGTATCTGGGCCTTTCAGCGTATCGTACCGGCCGATACCACGGCGCAGCCCTGAAAAAACCACGCCCTCTCCCACGCTGGGTCTCACGTGCCCCACCGAATCTCGCAGCTGACCGCTGACGGTCACCCACGACGAGAAAGGAAACGCTGAACGAATTGACGAGCGAGATGAAGCGCAAGGCGCACGGAGCACAGGAACCGGAGCCTATGGGGTATAGGTGAGGATTCCGCGCACCGCGCAACGCAGTGATTCGCTCGCGCAGGCATTTGTGCAGTGTTTCCAGAACAATGAGGAGAGTTCCATGCACACCACCACTCAACCGATCGACAACGGCGTCAACGTCACCGCCCTGCTCGGCGCCCGCGAAGCGCTGTCCCAGGCCCCGGAGGCCGCCCGCTTCACCTGGCGCGCTCACTGCGACTGGATTCGCGGCACGCACAGCCAGATCGCCGTCGAGGACTTCCACGGCCTCGGCGAAACCCAGCGGCATCGCTCACGCTTCACCTACCAGGCGGACCATCCCGAAGTGTTCGCCGCCGAAGACCAGGGCCCCACTCCGGTGGAGTACGTGCTCGTCGGGCTGGCCGCCTGCCTCACCGCCGGTGTTGCCGCCGTCGCCCAGCATCGCGGCATCCAGCTGCGCTCGGTCAAGGCCATGGTGGAGGGCGACATGGACATCCAGGGCATCCTCGGGATGGACCCGGAGGTGCGCAACGGCTTCGACGACATTCGCGTGACGTTCGAGATCGACGCCGACGCCAGCCGCGCGGATATCGAGGCGCTGGTCGCCCAATCGCAGAAGCGTTCGGCCGTGTACGACCTGCTGACCAATCCCACCCACGTGAAGGTCGAGCTGAAATGAAGCGTGTGACCGCCGTGGTCATCGGCGCTGGGCACGCCGGGCTCGCCATGAGCCATCATCTGGCCCGGCACGGCATCGACCATGTGGTGCTGGAACGCGGCGAGGTGGCCAACGCCTGGCGCCACGAACGCTGGGAGTCGCTGCGCCTGCTCACGCCCAACTGGCAGTGCCGCCTGCCCGGGCAGGCCTACACCGGGCCGGAGCCGGAAGGCTTCATGAGCATGCCGGAGCTGATCGCCTTTCTCGACGACTATGCACGGGGCCTTTCGGCCCCGCTGCATACCGCAACCGAAGTGCTCGCGCTGCATCAGGTGGAGAACGGCTACCGGATCATTACCAACCGGGGAGAATGGCGCTGCCGCGCGGCGATCATCGCCACCGGCGCCTGCCAGCTCCCCATCGTGCCTGCCATGGCGACGGCCCTGCCGCCCTGGATCATGAGCCTGACGCCGCATGCCTACCGTCGACCGGAGCAGCTGCCAGAAGGCGGCGTGCTGGTGGTAGGCGCCTCGGCCACCGGCGTGCAGCTGGCCGACGAGCTTCAGCGCAGCGGTCGCCCCGTCACGCTGGCAGTGGGGCAGCACCTGCGCCTGCCGCGACGCTACCGCGGCCGTGACATTCAATGGTGGCTGGAGCATGCCGGCCTGCTCGACCAACGCTTCGACGAGGTGGAAGATCTCGCCCGCGCCCGGCGTCAGCCTTCTCCGCAGCTGCTGGGCAACGCCACGTCTGAGGATCTGGATCTCAACGCCCTGAGCGGGCGTGGCGTGCGCCTGGTGGGGCGTCTGGCCGGCCTTGTCGGTTTTCGGCTGCAGTTCTCGGGCTCACTGGCCGTTCACTGCACCGCCGCGGATCTCAAGCTGTCGCGGCTGCTCGACAACCTGGACGCCTGGGCCATCGCCCATGGCTGGCACGACGCCCTGCCGGCCCCGGAGCGCCCAGCGTCCACCCGGGTGCTGCCGCGGCCCTGCCTGGGCCTAGACCTGGCTGCCGGTGAGATCAAGACGGTGCTCTGGGCCACCGGCTTTCGTCCCGACTTCAGTTGGCTCCAGGTACCGGCGTTCGACGCCCGCGGGCGCCTGCGTCACGAAGGCGGCGTTGTAGCACCCGGCCTCTACGCCATGGGCCTGCCCTTCATGCGAAGGCGCAAGTCGGGCGCCATCCACGGCGCCGATGACGACGCCGCCGAACTCAGCGCCCACCTGGCCGCCTGGCTGGCCAAGGGGAAAACGCACCAGGGCAGCTTTGCCCTGACCTTCCCCTTGGTTTAGGCCTGAAAACGCCAAGACCCAGCCGCTCTGTGTGTGCGGCTGGGTCTTCATTCGCTCTGGATTTCGTTCTCAAACCATCCTCAATCGAGATGAAACAGCCTGCGCGGAGAATCATTCAGGATAACGCGTCGGTCGTCCTCATCGCGGACCCAGTCGGTCAGCCAGTCGAGGGTGTCCCGGTAGCCATGCTTGCCTTCATGGCGGGTCCAGGGCCAGTCGCTGCCCCATACCAGGCGCTCACGCCCCAGCTCGTTCAGCAACTCACACACATGGGGCTGCAGGTCTCGCACGGGGGAACGATAAGGTGCCGACAGCTTGACCCAGGTGCGCCCGTAGTGCCCGGCTTCCAGCAGCAAACGAAACCCGGCATCGGCACGGGGATCGGCCTCGACGGGCAGCCCCAGGTGATCGATCACCAAGCTGACGCCGTGCTCGTGCAAGGCTGGGAAGAGTTCGGGCAGACGGTCTCCCTCGAGATGCAGCTCCAGGTGCCAATCCAGAATCTTCAGTCGGTCGAGAAAATCGATCCATTGGGGATCGTTCAGGTCAGGAAGTTCACGGCGCCGCTCGATCAGGTTCCAGCGCACGCCGACGATGCCGGCTGCGCCGAGCTGGTGCATCTCGGTCAGGCTCGTATCCGCGGGAAGCTGCACCACTCCGCGGTAGTCCTCGCCCAACTGGCCAAGAATCCGCAGCAGCTCACGATTGTCATGGCCGAGGAAACTTGGCTGCACCAGCACGCCACCGCGAAGCTCGCAGGTCATCAGGTGCTGCTGCCACTCATCCAGGGGCGCCGGCCGTGAAGGCCGGTAGTTGGAGCCTTCGTTCTCCTCCACCTGCGCATAGACGTGGGCGTGACAGTCGAATCCTTGTTTCACTCTGGCGTCCTCACTATGGGCTTTCTCTTTGCGTCCCGACTCTTGAGCTTATACTTAAGTCTAGTTCTCTAGAGAACTGATTGACTAGAAGTATACACTGGTCTTTAGTGACAGCAACAAGACAGCGGAATCGCCAGGAGAATGCACCCATGTGTGCACTGCACATGCCCAAGACCGATGGACGCCTCCCTCTGTACGCCAGGCTGCGCGACCAGTTGGCTTCGCGGATCGCCAATGGCGAATGGTCGCCAGGCGACACGATCCCGTCCGAGAATCGCCTGGCCGAGGAGTACGGCGTGGCGCTGGCCACCATGCGCATGGCACTCAAGCAGCTCGTGGACGAAGGCTTGCTTGAGCGTCGCCGTGGCACCGGCACCTTCGTCAAGCAGCCGGCGTTTCGCGCCGACCTGTTCCGCTTCTTCCACGTTCACGACGCCGATGACCCCGACGGCTCCGTCATACCCGAAAGCCGCATTCTCAGTCGTGAGGTGGTCAAGATGCCGGCCGAGGTCCGGTTGGCCTTCGGCGAGCCGGACACAACGCGCTGCATCAAGCTCGAGCGCGTTCGCCTGTGGTCCGGCGAACCGATGCTGTTCGAGGAGATCTATCTGCGCCTGCCCGATTTCGAAGGCCTGCAGACGCTCAACCCCAAGGACATGGGACCCCTGCTGTACCCCGTCTTCCTGCAGGAGTTCGGGATTCTCATCACGTCGGCGACGGATGAGCTTTCGTTCGGCACCGCCACCAAGGCAAGCGCCAGATATCTGGAGCTACCTGCCAATTCGCCGGTTGCCGTCATCGAGCGCATCGCGCGTAACCCCGTAGGTCGCATCATCGAATATCGCCGCGTGCATGGTCGCCCCGAGCGTTTCCGCTATCGCGTCAACCTCGGCGAGCAACACACCTGAAGCGAGTCTCGAAACTCGCCCCCATGTCCTTACGATTCCAACAACAGGTACCAACAATGAAACTCACGCTGCTCCTCACCACCGCCACTGCGTCAGCTCTCGCCCTCACCCCGGCCCTGGCCAGCGATTACCCCAGCCGCCCCATCGAGCTGATCGTGCCGGCCCCGGCCGGTGGTGGTACCGACAACGTCGCTCGCATGCTCAACCAGTATCTCGAGGCGGAACTGGGCCAGCCCGTAGCCGTACTCAACGTGGCAGGCGGTGGCGGCGCCATCGGCGTCAACCAGTTCTCCCGGGCGCGCTCTGATGGCTATACCCTGCTCTCCACCTGGAACAGCCCCATCACCACGGTGCCGCACATGCAGCGCGTGCAGTACTCCTACGAGACGCTGACGCCCATCACCAGCACCTCACAGAGCGCCTACACCCTCTGCGTGGCACCCGACTTTCCGGCCGAGAGCGGCGAGGAGTTCCTTGCCGAGCTGCAAGCCAACCCCGGTAGGTACACCTATGGCAACGATGGTGTCGGTGGCACCATGCGCCTGGCGGCGGAGCGGATTTTCGAAGCCTTCGACATCACCGCTCGCCCGATCCCCTTCGGCGGTGCCGGCGAAACCCTGCAGAACTTCCTCGGTGGCCACGTGGACATCTATGGCGGCTCTATCACGCCCGTACTGCCCTATGTAGAGGAAGGCCAGGCCAAGTGTCTGCTGGTGACCTCCGCCGACGACAACGAGGCTCTACCCCAGGCATCCGGTCTCGCCGCCCTGGATCATCCTGAGCTGGAAACCGTGCTATGGCGCATGATGCTGGGCCCCGAAGGCATGGCGGAAGAACGTGCGGAAGCGGTCGCCGACGCCGTGGCCCGTGCCGTGGAGCATCCGGAGTTCCAGGCGTTCCTCGCCGCCCAGGGCGAAACCCTCAACCTGGTGCGTGGCGAAGAACTGCGTGAACGCCTGCGGCAGGAAACCCAGGCCATCGGCGAGACCCTGGAAAACCTCGGCCTCAAGCAACAGTGACGCGCATAGGCATCGATAAGATCATGAACTACAGAGACCTCTTCTCTGGCATTGCCTTCCTCATCATCGGCGCCAGCACCGTCTGGATGGGGAAGGACTTCTTTGCCGATGCCGCTTACGTTCCCATTGGGGCTGGCGCCCTGATGGGGGCGTTCTCCCTGCCTCTGATCTGGCGTGGCGTGAAGAGCATTCTGGCTGCGCGAGCGATGACCGATTCCACAAAGGCCAGTAACACCGAGGCCCATCGAACCCAGGCCCATGCCGTCCCGGCCCTGGTCGACCACCCGGCGCGCTTCGCCACCACGCTGGGCTGCTGCCTGGTGTATTACGCGGCCATGCCCATCGTCGGCTTCTATACCACCAGCGCTCTGTTCATCAGTTTACTGGCGGTACTGCTGGGTGAGCGGCGGCCCGCCGTGGTGGCGGGCATCACCCTGGGTTTCATCACGCTGCTGTATGCCCTGTTCGCGGTGGTGCTCAAGCGCCCCTTGCCCGTCGAGTTCTTCCTCGCCTCCTAGAGGGCTCTGCCTCATGTTCGAATCGCTCCTGAACGCGCTCCCGGTGGCCCTGCAGTTCGAATCGCTGATCAGCCTGTTCGTCGGCACGCTGATCGGCATTCTGATCGGTGCGCTGCCGGGCCTGAATCCGGTCATGGCCATCGCCCTGATGCTGCCGCTGACCTATGGCTTCGACCCTATCATTGCCCTGGGGCTGGTGGCCGGCATCTACAACGGCTCCATGTACGGCGGCTCCATTCCGGCCATTCTGCTCAACATCCCGGGCACGCCCGCCGCCATCGCCACCACCTTCGACGGCTACCCGATGACACGCAAGGGCGAGGGCGGCCTGGCCCTGAAGACGGCCTGCTGGTCCTCCGCCATCGGCGGTATCGTCAGCGCGCTGGCCCTGATGACTCTGGCGCCCATGCTGGCCAAGGTGACGCTGGCATTCGGTCCTGCGGAGTACTTCTGGGTGGCCGTGTTCGGCCTTGTCAGCATTGCCTTGCTGGTGGGCAAGGATGCCAGCAAGGGCATGCTCTGCGCCCTGCTCGGCGTCATCATCGGTCTGGTGGGCGTCGACACCATCAGTGGCGCCGAGCGTTTCACCTTCGATACGCTCTACCTGGTGGGCGGCTTCGAACTTCTCGTCGTGCTGATCGGGCTCTATGCCGTGCCGCCAGTGCTGGAGATGGCCGAGAAGCGCAACGAATCCTACTTCAATGCCGAAAGCTTCCGCGTCTCGCCCGGTGGCGGCGCGCTCGGCTTGCTGCGCCGCCACTGGCGTACCTGGAGCCGCTCGTCGCTGATCGGCGTCGCCGTGGGTATTCTGCCCGGCGCCGGCGGCAATCTGGCCGCGCTGCTCAGCTACAACGAAGCCAAGCGCAAGTCATCCGAGCCCGAGTCCTTCGGTACCGGCAATCCGGTCGGCATTGCCGCCGCAGAGTCCGGCAACAGCGCCGACAACGCAGCAGCCATGATCCCCTCGCTGACGCTTGGCATACCCGGCAATCTGATCGCGGCGCTGGTGCTGGGCGCCCTCATGATTCATGGTCTTCAGCCCGGTCCTCAGCTGTTCACTCGTGCTCCCGACGTGGTGTTCGGCTTCATGTGGCAGATGCTGCTCACCGCCATGCTGCTGTTGCTGCTCGGCGGCATGGTCGCCACACGCCTGTTCGCCCAGGTGCTGCGCATGCCCTCTGCCCTGCTGGTTCCGACCACGTTGGTACTGATGGCGGTGGGGGTTTACACCGTCAACGGCAACGTCATGGACCTCTATGTAATGCTGGGCTTCGGCCTGCTCGGTTACCTGCTCAACCGGCTCGGCTTCCCGCTGGCACCGGTGGTGCTGGGGGTGCTGTTGGGCCCGATGGCGGAGCAGAACTTCCGTTTGACCATGTTGATCGCCCAGAACGACTGGACGGTACTGTTCACCCGCCCCATCTCGCTGGGTATCGTGGCGCTGCTGGCCGCGGTGTTGCTTTCCCAACTGTGGAAAACCCTGCGCCAGCGGGTACGTAGCGCCGCCCACTCGGAACAGCGCTGAGCCTCAGGATCCTTTATCATCCACATTCTTCAGACTTAAATCCGGGATGACATGTGAAAGCTCTGGTCATCGAAGACAACCCGAACCTGGCCACCTCCATCGCCACTTTCCTCGGCGAGGCGGGCTTCCAGGTGGAGACCTGCGGCGACGGTCGCAGCGCCGAGCACCTGCTGCAAACGCTCTCCTTCGACTTGATCCTGCTGGACCTAGGCCTGCCCGAGCTGGACGGCATTCATCTATTGCGCCGCCTGCGCAGCCGGCACGACAAGACGCCCGTGCTGATCATCTCGGCGCGGGACGCCCTGGACCAGCGCGTGCTCGGCCTGGAGGAGGGTGCCGACGACTACCTGGCCAAGCCCTTCTCGCTGGTGGAGGTGGTGGCGAGGGCGAAGGCACTGGTGCGTCGGGCGAAGCAGTTCGGCGAGAACAGCCTGCAGTGCGGTGACATCGAGCTGCCTTCCGGCAGCCCGGCCGTACTGGTCGCTGGCCAGCCGGTCACGCTGCACCGGCGTGAGCGTGAGGTGCTCGAGTACCTGCTGATCAATCAGGGGCGCCTGGTGAGCAAGGCGCAGCTGATCGACCGGCTATCGGACCTGGACGATGCCGTCTCCCCCAGCGCCATCGAGACCTACATCTCGCGCCTGCGCAAGAAACTGGGCGATGGCATCCAGCTGCGTACCGTACGCGGCCTCGGCTACCTGCTCGACACCAAGTCCAACTGACATGACTTCCATTCGCTCCCGCCTGCTGCTGTGGATCGGCCTGCCCTTTACTCTGGTCGGCCTGCTGACCCTCGCCACTAGCTATTACGTGCTCTCCCACCAGATCACCGAGACCTTCGACGACATGCTGCTCAACGCCGCGGAGCGCCTGGAGCGACGCATCTATTCGGTGGACGGCGAGCTGCGCATCAACATGCATTACTTCAGCATCAGCACCCTGGGCAGCCGCGGCGATGGCAAGATCTTCTATCGGATACGCGATGCCGAGGGCAACATGCTGGCGGGCTTCGACGGTCTGGCAGACCCGCCGGGCGACCTCGACGAGCCGCTGTTCTACGACACCCGTTACGCCGGCAATACGCTGCGTGCCGTGGCTACCACCTTCCCCGTGGTGCGCTCCACCCGCAGCGGCCAGATCGAAGTGATCGTGGCCGAGTCGACCGAAGCCAGGCAGAACATGATCAACGAGTTTCTGCTCACGCTCTCGGTGCTGATCGCCATCGGCGGCCTGCTGGCCGTGACCATCGCCCTGCTCGCCATTCATCGCGGCCTGGCCCCGCTACGCTCGATCAGCCGCTCGCTGCGCCGCCGTTCGCAGAACGACCTCGAGCCGATCGAAGCCGAAGTGCCCAGGGAAGTCTCGACGCTCGTCGCCAGCATCAATGGCCTGATGATGCGAATGCGCCAGAGCATTCACAACACCCAGCAGTTCAATGCCGATGTATCGCACCAGTTGCGCACGCCCATTTCGGAGATTCGCGCCCTGGCGGAGCTCACCTCCCGCCAGTCCATCGACCCGCGAGCCAGGAACAGCCTGGAGGAGATCGGGCGTATCGCCGAGAGCGCAGGCTACACGGTGCAGCAGCTGCTCACCCTGGCCAAGGCGCGCCACGAACTGGTGGACACTTCCGCCATGGCCATCGCCGACCTCGCCGAGCTGAGCCGGGTGGCATGCACCGATTCGATTTCGCGGATCTACCAGCGCGGTCAGGAGCTCGAGTTCTGCGAACGTGAGAGCGACTGTTTTGTCATGGCGGACAGCGTGATGCTGCGCTGGCTGATCCAGAATCTGGTCGAGAACGCCAGCCAGCATGCCGGCGGCAGCCAGCCCTATCGCGGCACCATCTACGTGCGGGTTTCCCGCAGCGAGGGAGCGGTGCAATTGCGGGTCAGCGATGACGGGGTCGGCGTGAGCCCGGAGCAGCTGGCCAGACTGACCGAGCGCTTCTACCGTGCCAGCCCCGAAACGCCGGGCAGTGGGCTTGGCCTGGCCATCGTCGACGAGATCGCCCGCGCCCACGGCGCCACGCTGGCACTCGACAGCCCACCGGGGCAAGGGCTAACGGTGACGGTGACCTTCCCCCAGCCACCTGCCCAGTGAAATGATCGCCGGTGTCGCCAGAATCAGCAGCAGCAGGCGCAGCACATGGTGCGACACCACGTAGAGCGGGTCGACGTCCAGCGCCACCGCGATCACCGCCATTTCCCCGACACCGCCCGGTAGCAGCGCCAGCAGCGCCGCCGTGAAGGAGTGCGTCGTGAAGCTCGCCAACAGCCAGGCGGTGGCCACCGCCATCAACACGGCATAAAGCCCGAACAGCAGCCCGTAGCGCCCCACCTGGACGACCCGCTGCCAAGGCGTGCCGGCAAAGCGCGCCCCCACCGAGCTGCCCAGCACCAGAAAGGTGGCCACCAGCAGCACATCGGGTAGCGCCACCCCATGGCCCAGGCTCGCCAGCACCACCCCTACGGCCATGGGCCCCAGGAACTCCGGCAGCGGAAAGCGCAGCAGCCGGCCCAGCCACCAGGAAGCAGGTGCCAGCAACAGCAGAGAGACGCCCGCCCAGCTCACGCCGTTGCCCTCACCCAGTGCAATGCCTCCGGCCAGGTAGCTGGCCATGAAGGCCGCCGATGCCACCACGATTACCAGACGCATGGCGTGAGTGATGGCAATCCAGCGGATGTCCACGCCCAGACGCTCGGCCAGGATCACCGTGGCATTCATGCTGCCCGGGAAAGAGCAGAACACGGCGCTCAGCCGGCTCATCCCGCTGCTGGAGAACAGCCAGGCGCCGCCGGTCAGCATCAAGCCCATGTACGCCAGCATGGCCAGCACGCTGGGATACCACTCCAGCAGGTGCGACAGCTCGCCCAGCTCGATCCGGTTACCGATGAACAGCCCCAGCATGGCGATGGAACCGCGATGCAGCCGCTTGTCGATACCCGCTCTTACGCCGGCCAATGAAGCAATCAGCACCGCGAACAGCGGCCCCAGCATCCAGGCCATGGGCAACGAGACCAGGGTGGCGACAGCGCCACCCAGAGCCCCGATCGACAACGTCGAAACGGTACGCAGCCCCATCGCTCAGGCGCCGAGCGGCTGGCGGCGCCGCCGGAACCAGTTCACCAGGTGCTGACCGAACAGCGAGATGAGCAACAAGGCCAGGATGATCAGCGTTACCGGCCGCTCCAGCACGTAGGCCAGGTTGCCGCCGCTGATCTGGTAGGAGTGCAGCAGCGACTTCTCCGCCATGGCCCCCAGCAGCATGCCGATCACGGCGGCAGGCACCGAATAGCCGTAATGACGCAGCAGCCAGCCGACCACCGCGAAGATCAGCACCGTGGCGGGTCCGGTCATGTTGCCGGTCAAGCCGAAGGAGCCCATCACCGCCAGCACCAGCACCGAGGGAATCAGGTAGCGCATCGGCACCTTGACGATGTTGGCCAGCAGCGGGATGAACAGCAGCCCGATCACCATCAGCAGGAACACCTGGGCGAAGTTGGCGAAGATGATGGCGTAGACCACATCCGTCTGCTGACGGATGAACTGCGGCCCACCGGTGATGTTGTGCATGGCGAAAGCCGCCAGCATCACCGCCGTGGCGCCCCCGCCCGGGATGCCCAGCGCCAGCAGTGTCGCCATGGAGCCCGCCTCGGAAGTGCTGTTGGCCGACTCGGACGCCACCACGCCCTTGGGGTTGCCCTTGCCGAACGAACTCGGGTCCTTGTCGCGGCGCTGGGTCTCCACATAGGAGAGCAGGTTGGATACCGACGACCCCACCCCCGGCACGGCGCCGACGAACACGCCGATGAAGCCACCCCGGATCAGTACCCAGGGATACGTCACGGCCATCTTGAAGCCCTGGAAGATTTCCGAGATCTTGACCTTGCGCGAGGCTTCCGATTCGACGATGTAGCCCTTGTTGGCCAGCTTGAACAGCTCCGAAGCCGCGAACATACCCATCATCGCGGGGATGACCGGCACCCCGTCGAGCAGGAAGGTCTGCCCCATGGTGCCCCTGGCCATGCCCAGCTCGTTGAAGCCAATGGTGCCCACCAGCATGCCGACGAAACCGGCCATCAGCCCCTTCAGCATATGCTCGCCCCGCAGGGTGGCGATCAGCGTCATGCCCCACAGGATGACGGCGAACATCTCCGCCGGCCCCAGCTTCAGCACCATGAAGGAGAGCGGCTGGATCATCAGGAACAGGATCAGGTAACCCATCAGCACGCCGATGACGGACGAGGCCAGCGCCACGCCCAGCGCCTGGTTGTGCTTGCCCTGGCGCGCCATGGGATAGCCGTCGAAGGCGGTGGCAATGGCCGAGGAGGTCCCGGGAATGTTCATCAGGATGGCCGGAATGCCACTGCCGAAGGAGCCACCGGTGAAGATGGCCGTGAGGAAGAGCATGGCCTGCACGAAGTCCATGTACAGCGTCATGGGCAGGAAGATCGCCATGGCCATGGATATCTGCAGGCCCGGCGTGGCCCCGAAGATCAGGCCGATGATGATGCCCGGTACGACCACCATCCAGGGGCTGAAATTGGTGAAGAGCAGCGCGAGCGCCTGCTCGACCGCAGCTAGATCGATCATGGTGTCGCTCCCTCAGTCCGGCAGGACCAGCATGTGCATGGGATAGGGCAGCATCTCGGCGAAGAAGAACGCCGTGCCGAAGCCGAAGGCCAGGCTGTAGCCGCCCAGCAGCAGCCAGTTACGTTCGCCCTTGAGCAGCAGGAACAGGGCAACGAACAGCACCGTGGCCACATCGAAGCCCAGGGTTTCCAGAGAGATGACATAGGCGGCAAACAGCCCCACTACCGGCAGCGTGCGATGCAGCGGTTCCCCACCGTCATCCGGACGGGTGAGCAGAGTGCCCTGCTTCAGGCGAATGGCCACCTCCAGCAGCACGATGGCCAGCACCACGAGAGACAAGGGCAGGATCAGCAGGAGATTCTGTATGGCCGACGAGACCCGAATGGCATCCATCAGGTACCACAGGGTAAAGCCGGCCAGAGCCATGAGGACCAGCAGGTCCCCATAGTCGCGTTTATGGGTGGTCATGAGACGACTCCAGGCGGCCCCGACCATGGCTGGCCGGGGCCGCGTCATGCGGCAGGGATCACTTCAGCAGGTGAGCGTACTTCTCGAACACTTCGTAGTTGGCCTGCATCAGCTCGTTGGCGCGCTCGGGGCCGACCCAGACGCCGCCGATGTCGTTGGCGGAGAGATGATCCTGGACATCCTTGCGCGCCAGGGTGTTCTGGATCGCCTCGGAGAGCGCCTCGAAGCGCTCGGGATACTGGCGCTCCATTTCGCTGCTGACGGCGAAGCCGCGCATCGAGCCCTGCAGCACCGGTACTTCGAGACCCATCGGCTCGAGCGCCTCGTTGATGGGCGGAGCGTCCCACTGGTCGATGCGCTCGTCGTTGACGACGGCCAGCGGCGTGAGGAACTCACGGATGCCCTCGCTGCCCTCGGCGCTGATCGAGGTGAAGTGCACCTGGCCACCGGCCACCGCGGAACGCGCCTCGCCGCCGCTGTTGTAGGTCACCAGATTGAGGTTGTCCTGGGGAATGCCAGCCTCATCGAGCAGCAGCCGAACCATCAGATGGCCCGCCGAGCCCTGCACCACCGAGCCGCGCACCTGGCCGGGGTTGTCGCGGATTGCCTCCAGCAGCGAAGGCAGGTCCTCGAAGCCGCTGTCCTTGTTGGCGGCAATCAGGTCGAGATCGAACCACTGGAAGTTGACGAACGAGAAGTCGTCGATGGCGTAGGACGCCCCACCGGTCAGGATGGTGTTGGTCAGGTACGGCGCAAAGGTGGAGGCGTAAACGGTGTAGCCGTCGTCCGGCCGCGACAGAATGTAGTTGGCGGAAACCTGGGTGCCTGCTCCCGGGCGGTTGGTCACGCGCACGGGCGTCTCGAGTTCTTCGGCCAGGAAGTTGGACATGGCGCGCGCCATGCGGTCGGCGCTGCCGCCGGTACCGAAGCCCACCACCATATCGACGGGGCGATCAGGGTAATCGTCCGCCGCGACGGGCGCTGTCATCGTGAGTGAAGCCAGCACGGCTGCCAGAGTGCCGGTCATGAGCATCTTCCGACCGGTCTGTGAAATTCCTTCGAACATGGCGTGTACACCCTCATTGTTGGTTTATTGCGGAGCCTCGCCCCGGCAGTGCCCACTCTAGAGGGCCAACCTGTCACCAACCTTGCATGATCCATGCATTCGACCAATGTCTAAAGCTCCATTCGCTGAACGGGGCCAGTCAGCAAGAAGCCTCGATAGCACATGCCATCGAGGCTTCACAGACAAGCTGGCGAGACGTTCAGGACTTGTTCACGCTGGCCATGTACCAATCGGGGTTGGCGCGCTTCAGCCCGAGTTCATACACCACATAAGCCATCAGGAACGTGGCGGGAGCCGAGAACCCTGAGATACCCGGCAAGTGCATGATCACCATTCCGACTACCGTTGCCAGAAACCAGGCGGTAAGACCACAGGGGTTATACGCAGGGATATAGGCGTTGTCCAACTCGACGTGGCCGTTGAAACGCTGCCGGTAGGTGCGTGACAGAATGTGAGCCAGTGCCACCCCCACCCAGGCCACCACGAACACCCCCTGGTAGGCGAGTGCCTGAAGGATATAGCTGAATACGTCAGCCATCATCAGTACGTAAGACATTAAACCGATCAGACACCCTGCCACGACCTTGGTAAGCTTGACGCCCGTTACCTTGCGAACGAAGGCCTCGAAGTTGACGGTTGCGAGGTAGTAATTTGCCGTATTGATTCGACTTTGAGTCACCCATACCAACAGCAACCCACCCAGCCCCATCAGCTCGAGCAGGCCCAGCACCACGGAGGCCTCTGACAAGCCACCGATGGGAATCATCGAGTCGAGCAGGATGCCAACGATGCCGCTGAACAGGAAGGTCATCGCGTAGAAGGGAATGCCAAACGTGATCTTGGCATGAAAGGTCGTGTCCTTCTGCTTACCGAAGCGGGCATAATCGAAGGTGAACATCATCAGCACCCAAACCCCCATATAGTAGGCAAAGGTCTGCAGCCAGCCCCACGGCGAAGCCCCGCCCTCAGGCACTCGCGACAGCCAGTCGCTGGGATAGCCAAACTCGGCGATAGCCATGCCCACGGCGATCAGCATGCCAATGACGTAGACCGGCAGAAGAGCACCATTGAACTTGTCCAGCCAGTGCTGAACACTACCGAAGATCAGCGCTACGCCGAGGATAGCCACAATGGCCGTGGTGACCGACATGGGAAGGTTACCGCTCCATTCGGTAAGAACCAGCGCCATCACATAACCCTCGAACACAGCGTAATAGAGCGCCGTGGCAAAGAAGATGAGCGTAGCGACCATGGCCCCCACATGGCCAAACAGGATCTTGGAGAACAGAGCGACGGTCAGCCCGGTCTTCATGGCAAAACGGCTGATCACTCCATTGATCACTCCATAGGCGATCATGGTGAGCACGATACCGATCAACGCATTGGTCGTACCGTAGCTGCGTGCCATGGCCGCAGCCACCACCATGTAGAAGATAGCGCTACAGACTGCCCACCAGGCCATCATCAGGTTGGCACGCGGCATACGCCCTTCGTCGGGTACTGGCCGTTCGGAGAAGTCCAGGTCGGTGGATTGTGGTTGTGTTGCCATTTCGAAATACCTTTGTTGTGCTTGTTTTCGAGACAGACGAGCCCTGCATCGCCGAATTCGGCGATGAGAGGGGCAAGTCAAGGGAAGCTGAAAAGGCCACCCGACGTGCGCCAGGTGGCTTGATGGTCACGGCATCTTTCGCAAGCCCTCCAGCACCTTCCGGTACTCGGCTCGCGCGGCGAGTGCCTCCTCAAGGGTAATGGGAACGAAACGCACCAATTGATGCGGCTGGATTTGCCCCACCCAGTCCATATCGGCACTGATAACGGTGCCGATCATGGCGTAGCCACCACCAGACACGGCATCCCGGTGAAGGATGATCGGTTCACTGCCGCTTGGTACCTGGATAGAGCCGATGGGATAGCAGGCGTCGACGATGTTCGAGGGGTCATCACCGGCGCCGAAGGGTGGCTCACGCTCGTGGAAAGAGAGAGGAGTACCGCCTTTCAGTCGATAGCCAATGCGGTCGGCCTCCGATGCTACCGTCCAATCCTCCTCATAAAAACGCTCACGGCTCTCGTCGGTCAGTCGGTGATCATAGATGCCGGGCACCACGCGCAGCAGATAGTGCTTGGAGAAACTGGGAATCAACGCTTCAGGCAGCCGACGCCCCTCGCGGGCAGCACCAGGGGGCGGCAAAAGCGCTAAACGGTCATCGGCTCGCAACGGCCGCCCTTCCAGCCCACCCAGGCTGCCCAGGGTATAGGTGCTACGACTGCCCAACTTCTCGGGCACGTCGATACCACCTTCGATAGCCAGATAGAGCCGCGCGCCAGCCTTGACGAAATCGAAAGAAAGCGTTGCTCCCGCCGGCACTCGAAACACCTCGTTGAGTGGCCGCGGCTGGCCGTCTATGCGTGGCGTCATCTCGGAACCACAGGCAGCGACAAGGCGGCTCTCGGCAAAGCGCAGTTCTGGCCCCATTAGGGCGCACTCGAGCACCGCGGCTCCCTCCGGATTGCCGAGCAGTAGATTGGCCGCTCGTAACGAACGTTGGTCCATGCCTCCTGAAGGCGGAATGCCCAAGTGATAATAGCCCTGCCGGCCAATATCCTGGACGGATGTCGCCAGCCCCGGCTTGAGCACTTCAATGGTCATTGGAGCACCTCCTTCACACGACGGGCATAGCCATCGGGGTCATGATTGAAGTCATCCAGATCGAAGGTGAAAGGCGCCACCCTGGGTTCGAAACGACCGGCTTCGGCATCGGCCACAAGGCGGTCATACTCATCACGCTCAATGGCACGATGCTTAACGATGTCGCCGGGACGGAAGAAAATCATCGAATCATCGATGTGGGGCTGGCTGCCGCTCGGGTCGTAGATCGGCATCGGAGTGATGCCGAACATCTGGTACCCCCCGGCGCCACGCACCGAATAGATACAGCTGAAGCAGCCCCCGTAGCCTACTGTCTGCTTGGGCGTGTCGGTCCGAGGCCGCAAGTACTTGGGTACCTGGATCTGCCTCTCCCGCGGCACCATCTGGTACATGAATGGCAGTCCTGCCACGAAGCCCACCATGGAGACGAACCACGGATTGCCGCTGTGTGCTTCGATGAAAGCCTCGACGCCGTCAAAGCCGTTGATGCGTGCCGCATAGTCGAGGTCGGTGCCATTCGGGTCCTGATGACGATCACGAAAGCGCATCAGCGTCTCGTGGGTCCAAGGGTCGTTATAGAGCACTGGTACCTCTACCACCCGCGTCTCGATGGTACGTACCCGCTGAGCCGAGACCTCTCTGTCCAACGACTCGAGGATCTCTTTCAAGGCAGCGGCGGAGAGACGGTCCGGATCGTAGCGCACCTGATAGGAGGCATTGGCCGGGCAAATTTCGATTATCCCCGGTGTTTCGCTGCTCTTTAGCCGCTGGGTAATGGAGATCGAGCGGAAGAAGGCCTCAAGAGTCATCTCCTCACTCAGCTCCACGAACATGAATTCATCGGCAGCCAGGCTATAGCGGGCCGGAGTCAACGGATCGGAACTCATGACACCATCTCCTTCTCGCTTGGCGTGGGTATGGTTTGGCCTTCCAGCCAGCGCTCGAGAAAGCTGGTATCCACCTCACCACGGCGCACCTCGGAGTCCTCTAACAGGCGCCGGTGCAACGCCGCCGTAGTGGCGAAGCCTTCCAGCTTGAACTCATCGAGTGCCCGGCAGGCTCGGCGCAAGGCACTGTCTCGACATTCGTCCCAGACAATCAGCTTGGCCACCAGCGAGTCGTAGAATGGCGGCATGCGATAGCCCTCGTAGAGAGCGCTGTCGATACGGACCCCCGGTCCCGTCGGCCACACCAACCGCTGAACCTGCCCGGGAGAGGGAAAAAAATCGCGCTCGGTGTCTTCAGCATTGATACGCAACTCCAAGGCCCAGCCCCGGCACTGAATGTCCCGTTGGGCGAACCGCAACCCCTCGCCCCTGGCCAAACGCAGCATCTCGCGTACAAGGTCGACGCCAGTCACCGCCTCGGTAATCGGATGCTCGACCTGGATTCTGGTGTTCATCTCGATGAAGAAGAACTCACCTGTCAGGTCGTCGTAGAGATACTCCAGCGTACCCGCGCCGAAGTAACCGACGTGCTCCGCCAAGGCCACCGCAGAGCGATGAAGCGCATCACGGGTGGCTTCATCGAGAGCCGGCGAAGGGCACTCCTCGAATACTTTTTGGCGACGACGCTGCAGCGAGCATTCCCGTTCGAAGAAGTGCACCGTCCTCTCGCCATCGCCCAGGATCTGCACCTCGATATGACGCGCCCGTGAAATGAAGCGCTCAAGATAGACCCGATCGTCGCCGAAAGCAGTGCGCGCCTCGGTCTGGGCCATCGGCAGCTGCTTGACCAGTGCCTCAGCATCTTCTGCTATCCGAATGCCGCGCCCACCGCCACCAGCGGCGGCCTTGACCAACAGCGGATAGCCGATGGCTTCGGCCACGGCAAGTGCCTCTTCAAGATCACGTATCGCACTGGGAGAGCCCGGCACCACCGGCACACCGGCTTCGAGAGCCGTCTGTCGTGCTCTCGACTTGTCGCCCATGCGCTCGATGATCGCGGCATCGGGCCCGACGAACACCATCCCGGCGGCCTTCACCGCTCGAGCGAAGTCAGCATTCTCTGACAGGAATCCATAGCCAGGATGCACGGCATCAGCCCTGCTCTGCCGCGCGGCATTCAGTACCGCCTCGACATTCAAGTAGCTCTTGGTGGCTTGGGCCGGTCCGATACAGATCGACTCGTCGGCCTGCTGCACGGCCAGGCTGTCTGAATCAGCCTCGCTATGGGCCACGATGCTGTACATACCCAGCTCGCGGGCCGCTCGCACGATCCGCAACGCGATCTCCCCTCGATTGGCGATCAACAGTCGATGGATCATGACGAAGCCTCCACGGTGGCGACGGTCTGCCCTGCTTCGACCACGGTTTCTTCCGCAATGAGAAAAGCAGAAACCGTGCCCGCCATCTCGGCCCGCAGCTCGAAGAATTGCTTCATTACTTCGATGAGCCCGATCACCGTGCCGACCTCGACACGCTGCCCCTCCTCCACGAACACAGGCTTGTCGGGCGCAGGCCGCCGATAGAACACTCCTGGAAATGGAGCTTGGATGTCCTGTTGCGCCATGTTCATTCTCCTCGGTTGTGATTGTTGGTAGCGCTTATGGGCTCTCAGGGTGCCTGTACCACGTAGCCCGACCGGTCCAGTGCATGGCGAACGGCTCGAACCAGCGATAGAGCGCCAGGCGTATCACTATGGATGCAGATCGATTGAAAACTCACGGGCACCAGGCGGCCACTGACAGACTCGACGACACCCTCGTTGCATGCTTTCAACACCTTCCGTGCCACATGCTCGGAATCGAGCGGTGCGACCTTGCGCACAAAGACGATGGAACCTTCATCGTCGTAATCACGATCGGCATAGAACTCATGTATACGTGCCAGGCCCGCTTCATCAGCAGCCTGATCGATTGCAGTGCCGGCGAGGCAATAGATCGGCAGGGTTGGCGCTACACGTGCAAGAGCGCGGCACAGAGCCCGAGCGAATTCCCCGTTACGGGCAGCATGCATGAAGAGCGCACCGTGAAGCTTGAAGTGGTGAAGAGGGAGCCCTTCGTGAGCGGCCAGCTCGCGTAGCGCTCCCAACTGATACAAAGCGTCATTGACCAGTTCTTCGGCGGGAGCCTGGATGTGCCGTCGACCAAAGCCGACCAGATCACGGAAACCGGGATGTACACCCACCGCTACCCCATGTGTTGCCGCTTGGCGGAGGATGTCAGCCATCGTGCTCGGATCGCCAGCATGAAAACCGGCCGCCACGTTGGCCGAGCTAATCAAAGGAAGGATTTCCGGATCGACGCCATCTCCTACCTTCCAGGCGCCAAAGCCCTCGCCCATGTCTGCATTCAAGTCGATGGTTGTTGTCATGACTGCCTCCAAAGGAACTGTCATTTATTTAAAACAACCATTGAGGGCATCTGGAATTATTAATTTTTGTTTTGTATCTTCAAAAAATCCGAACGCTTGAGATCCCCACATGTCCCGCGACCTTTCCCTGCGCAAATTACGTTATTTTCTGGCCGTTGCCGAAAGCGGCAAGGTCACCCAGGCCGCCGTGGATTTGAACGTTTCGCAATCCTCAATCACCACCGGAGTCAGAGAGATTGAGGAGCAGTTGGGGGTGGCGCTGTTCCAGCGTACGGCCCAGGGTATGACCCTGACCCAGCAAGGCAGCCGCTTTCTGCAACAGGTGCGCCTGGTTTTCCAAACCATTGACGAGGCATTCGACAGCCTTGAGGACACCAGCATGGCGGTAACCGGGACGCTGAATCTGGCCATGAGCTATACGGTCGCGGGGTATTTCATTCCGCCACTACTGGCCAGATTTCAACGCCGTCACCCCGGAGTTCAGGTCAGATTGCATGAAGCTCCGAGACCCGCCATTCAGCAAGGGTTGAGGTCCGGCGAATTCGATCTAGCTATCGTCCTTACGTCCAACATCGATCAAGCTTCCGGCCTGGGACGCCAGACACTGCTGCACTCACCGCGACGGCTGTGGGTCAGCAGTCACCACCCTCTGCTACAACGCGAGAGCATTCGCCTTCGGGACCTGGTGGATGAGCCCTATATCATGCTGACAGTCGACGAAGCGGACCAAACCGCGATGCGCTACTGGGATCCGACCGGCCTGGCGCCAAATATCCTGTTCAGGACATCCTCCGTCGAAGCGGTGCGCAGCATGGTGGCGAATGGCACCGGAATCTGCATCCTCTCAGATATGGTCTATCGCCCTTGGTCGCTGGAAGGGCGACGGATCGAACACATCGATCTTGACGACCCCATCCCTACCATGGAGGTTGGCCTGGCCTGGCCGGAGCAGAAACCACTCTCGGACCCTGCCAGAGCCTTCCAGGAGCTGGCCACCAGTTACCACTACTGATCGAGATCCGCCAGTAGCCTTGCCAGCTCATTGGCAAGGAAACGCGGTTGCACGCACTCGCCGAGATGTCCCGAGGCGAAGCGCAGAAAGCCCTGGGCGGCGTGAGGCAAGCGGCGGTCGCGGCGTACGATGAACTGCCAGTGGCTCTCGATGGGGAAATCGGTGACCGGCAGGATGGCGATATCCGGGTGCTCTGGCGGCAGCACGTGCTCGGAGAGCACGGCCAGACCCATGCCGGCGGCCACGCCCACGCGAATCGCTTCGTTACTGGCCATCTGCAGGGTCGGCCCCAGCGACAGGCCGTGCTCCTGCAACCAGCTCTCGAACATCATGCGCGTGGCCGAGCCCGGTTCGCGCAGCAGGAAGCGCTCCCCCAGCAGCTCGTTCATGGCAATTGCCTCACGCTTGGCCAGGGGGTGCCCCTGAGGGGCCACTACCACCAGCGGGTTGCGCAGGAAGCGGCCGGCCAGGGCATGCACCAGGGAGGGCGGATGGCTGAACACATAAAGGTCGTCGTCCTGACGCTCGAAGCGCGTGAGCATCTGGCGGCGGTTGCCGATGTGCAGCGTCACGTCGACGTCGGGAAATGCCTGGCTGTAGGGACCAAGCAAGCGTGGCAGCACGTACTGGGCGGTGTTGACCAGGGCGATGCTGAAGCGGCCCCGTTCACCGCCTCGCAATGCCTCGAGGTAGTCCCGGTAATCGTCGAAGCGGCCCAGCACCTCACGACTGGCGCGGTAGAGCTCCCGCCCTGCCTCGGTGGGCAGCAAGCGCCCGCGACGCATATGCAGAAGCGGCTCACCCACCGCTTCGCTCAAGCGCTTGAGCTGCTGCGAGACGGTAGGCTGGGTCAGGTGGAGCTGGCGCGCCGCCTCGCTGACCGAGCCGCTTCGTACCACCACGACATAGACCTGAAGCAGGCGGAAAGTAAGGTGACGAACGTTCATGGCGCGGCCCCGCAGCGCGTCATATAGATAATTACCTATAGTAATCTCATCGAGATTCTATTGGAATCAATATCAGGCGCTGCGCACAATCCGCGACTACTCTGCCATTTGCGGTTACAGAAGAAGAGAGAGATATGCCTGACATTGTCGTCATGTTCTTCCTGCTCGGCCTGCTCGCCGGGGTGGTCAAGTCGGACCTCAACATCCCTAAGGCCGCCTACGACACGCTGAGCCTGCTGCTGATGCTGACCATCGGCCTCAAGGGCGGCATGGCACTGTACGGTAACCTGCGCTGGTCGCTGATCCCCGAACTGCTCTCCGTCGCCGCCCTCGGCGCGCTGATTCCGCTGGCGCTGATGCCCATCCTGCGCCGCTTCGCACGTCTCTCTCCCGCCGACAGCGCCAGTATCGCCGCCCACTACGGTTCGGTAAGTGCCGGTACCTTCGCCGTGGCACTGGCCTTTGCCGAAAGCCGCGCCCTGCCCATCGGCGCCGAGGTCACCCTCTACCTGGTGATGATGGAGCTGCCGGCGATCATGGTGGCCATTGCACTTTACCGGCGCCATGCCGGCAAGGAAGCCAGCGAGGCGTTCCAGGGCATCTGGCACGAGACCCTGACCAACCGTGGCGTCATCCTGCTGGCAGGCGGCGCGGTGATCGGCGCCATGTACGGCCCGCGGGAAGGTGCGGCCGTGACCGAACTGTTCATGGGCGCCTTCCATGCCGTGCTCGCCCTGTTCCTGCTGCAGATGGGCCTCACCGCGGCGGAAACCCTGCGACCCATTCCCTGGTACCACTGGCGCCTGCTCACCTTCGCCCTGGTGGCCCCGTTCTTCCTGGCCATGGCCGGCCTTGCTGTCGGCCTGATGCTGGGCCTGCCCATGGGCTCGCTGATGATTCTCACGGCACTGGCCGCCAGCGCCTCGTACATTGCCGCCCCGGCGGCCATGCGAACGGCAATACCTCAGGCCAACATCGGCCTGGCCATGCTCGCAGCGCTCGGTTTCACCTTCCCGCTCAACGTGATCGTGGGTATCCCCATCTACTATCAGTTGGCCATGTGGCTGGGTAACTGAGTCGTCCCTCACTCTCTACGCCACCGGCAACCCCGGTGGCGTTCGCTTTTTTCTCTCTCTACCCTCTTCTTTCCTTATCCTTGCCTTTTCGACATTCGTAGAACGCCCCAAGGCTGCACTTTACGTTAACGTAAACCTCGCCTAGTCTAGTAACATTCGTGAATAGCCATGCGAGCTGCGCCTGCGCGGTTCGCGCAACCTGACAGCTTCGCACCTGACGCACAGCTGCGCTAGCGACAGAAACACCAGCGACGACACAACCATCAGGGAGTTCCGCCATGCTGACCGCCTACAAGCCCCTCGATTTCGGCCTCGACGACGAACTCAACATGCTGCGCGACCAGGTGAACGCCTTCGCCCGCGACGAGATCGCCCCGCGCGCCGCCGAGATCGACGAGAAGAACGAGTTCCCCAACGACCTGTGGCAGAAGTTCGGCGACATGGGCCTGCTCGGCATCACCGTGCCGGAAGAGGACGGCGGCACCGGCATGGGCTACCTGGCGCACTGCATCGCCATGGAAGAGATCTCCCGGGCCAGCGCCTCGGTGGGTCTCTCCTACGGCGCGCATTCCAACCTGTGCGTGAACCAGCTCAAGATCAACGCCAATGCCGAGCAGAAGGCCAAGTACCTGCCCAAGCTGATCAGCGGCGAGCACATCGGCGCGCTGGCCATGTCCGAGCCGGGCGCCGGTTCCGACGTGGTCTCCATGAAGCTGCGCGCCCGCCAGGAGGGTGACAAGTACATCCTCAACGGCAACAAGATGTGGATCACCAACGGCCCCGACGCCGACGTGCTGGTGGTCTACGCCAAGACCGACCCGGAAGCCGGCTCCAAGGGCATCACCGCCTTCATCATCGAGAAAGGCATGCCCGGCTTCTCCACCGCACAGAAGCTCGACAAGCTGGGCATGCGCGGCTCCAACACCTGCGAGCTGGTGTTCCAGGACTGCGAGGTGCCGGTCGAGAACGTGCTGGGCGATGAGGGCAAGGGCGTGCGCGTACTGATGAGCGGCCTGGACTACGAGCGCACCGTGCTCGCCGCCGGCCCCATCGGCATCATGCAGGCGGCCATGGACGTCGTCGTGCCCTACGTTCACGAGCGCAAGCAGTTCAACCAGTCCATCGGCGAGTTCCAACTGGTACAGGGCAAGATCGCCGACATGTACACCACGCTGAATGCCTGCCGCGCCTACCTCTACGCGGTGGCGGCGGCCTGCGATCGCGGCCAGACTTCCCGCAAGGACGCCGCCGGCGTGATCCTCTACTGCGCGGAAAAGGCCACCCAGGTGGCGCTGGACGCCATCCAACTGCTCGGCGGCAACGGCTACATCAACGAGTACCCCACCGGGCGCCTGCTGCGCGACGCCAAGCTCTACGAAATCGGCGCCGGCACCAGCGAGATTCGCCGCATGCTGATCGGCCGTGAGTTGTTCAACGAATCCAAGTAAGGGGAGCCCCGATGGCGATTCTGAATACCCAGGTCAATCCGCGCAGCGACGGCTTCCAGGCCAACGACAAGGCCATGCGCCACGAGGTGATGAAGCTGCGTGAGCTGACCGCGGCGATCAGCCAGGGCGGCGGCGAAAAGGCCCGCGCCCGCCACGAGAGCCGCGGCAAGCTGTTCGTGCGCGACCGCATCGATCACCTGATCGACGAGGGCTCACCTTTTCTCGAGTTCTCGGCGCTGGCCGCCCATGAGGTCTACGAGAGCGACGTACCCGCCGCCGGCGTGGTCACCGGCATCGGCCGTGTGAGTGGCGTGGAGTGCGTCATCGTCGCCAACGACGCCACCGTCAAGGGCGGCACCTACTACCCGCTGACGGTGAAGAAGCACATCCGCGCCCAGGAGATCGCCCGCAAGCATCGCCTGCCGTGCATCTACCTGGTCGACTCCGGTGGCGCCTTCCTGCCCCGCCAGGACGAGGTGTTCCCCGACCGCGAGCACTTCGGGCGCATCTTCTACAACCAGGCCACCCTCTCCGCCGAAGGCATCCCGCAAATCGCCGTGGTGATGGGCTCCTGCACCGCCGGCGGCGCCTATGTGCCGGCCATGGCCGACGAGTCGATCATCGTCAAGCAGCAGGGCACCATCTTCCTCGGCGGCCCGCCGCTGGTGAAGGCCGCCACCGGCGAGACCATCAGCGCCGAGGACCTGGGCGGCGCCGACGTGCACGCCAAGAAGAGCGGCGTGGCCGACCACTACGCCGAGAACGACGCCCACGCCCTGCAGCTCGCCCGCGCCTGCGTGTCGCGGCTGAACTGGCAGAAGCGCGGCCAGCTCAAGATGCAGGCGCCCAAGCCCCCACGGCTGGACCCCAGCGAGATCTACGGCATCGTCGGCACCGATCTCAAGAAGCCGTTCGACGTGCGCGAGGTGATCGGCCGCATCGTCGACGACTCCGACTTCGACGAGTTCAAGCGCTACTACGGCGACACCCTGGTCACCGGCTTCGCCCACATCCACGGCTACCCGGTGGGCATCGTCGCCAACAATGGCGTGCTGTTCTCCGAATCCGCAGTGAAGGGTGCCCACTTCATCGAGCTGTGCGCCCAGCGCAAGATCCCGCTGGTGTTCCTGCAGAACATCACCGGCTTCATGGTCGGCTCCAAGTACGAGCACGAAGGTATCGCCAAGCACGGCGCCAAGCTCGTCACCGCGGTGGCCTGCGCCAAGGTGCCCAAGTTCACCGTGCTGATCGGCGGCAGCTTCGGCGCCGGCAACTACGGGATGTGCGGCCGCGCCTACGACCCCAACCTGCTGTTCATGTGGCCCAACGCGCGTATCTCGGTGATGGGTGGCGAACAGGCCGCCGGCGTGCTGGCCCAGGTCAAGCGCGAGCAGTACGAGCGTGAAGGCAGCGAGTGGAGCAAGGAGGAGGAAGAGGCCTTCAAGCAGCCCACCCGCGAACAGTACGAGCGCCAGGGCCACCCCTACTACGCCAGCGCCCGCCTGTGGGACGACGGCGTAATCGACCCGGCTCAGACCCGCGACGTGCTGGGACTCTCGCTCGCTGCTGCCATGAATGCCGAGGTCGAAGAAACCAAATTCGGCGTGTTCCGGATGTGAGGTCGCCATGACACAGACATATTCGAACCTGAACATCGATGAGCGCGGCGTCGCCCGGCTGACGCTGAACCGCCCCGGCGTGCACAACGCCTTCGACGACAGCCTGATCGCCGAGCTCAACGAGCACCTCGCCAAGCTCCACGACGCCGCCCGCCACGGCGAGGTACGCGTGGTGGTGCTGGGCTCCGAAGGCAAGAGCTTCTCCGCCGGGGCCGATCTCGGCTGGATGAAACGCATGGTGGAGTACGATTTCGAGGGCAACCTGGCCGATTCGCGCAAGCTCTCGCAGCTGATGCACGGTCTGGACACCCTCCCTTGCCCCACCGTATGCCGCGTGCAGGGTGCCGCCTTCGGCGGTGCCGTGGGTCTGGCCGCCTGCTGCGATATCGTGATCGCTTCAGAGAAGGCCAAGTTCTGCCTCTCCGAGGTGAAGATCGGCCTCTCCCCGGCGGTGATCAGCCCCTACGTGCAGCGCGCCCTGGGCTCGCGCCAGATGCGCCGCTACGCGCTCACCGCCGAGGTGATCGACGCCGATAAAGCGCTGGAACTGGGCCTGGCCCACCAGATCGTCGGCCACGACCACATCGACGAGGCGGTCGAAGCGATGATCGCCACCCTGCTGGCCGGCTCGCCCCAGGCCCAGCGCGCCACCAAGTCGCTGCTCGCCGAAGTGGCCCGCGACTCCGACAGCAAGGCCACCCGTGAGCACACCTGCCGCGTGATCAGCGAGCTGCGCGTGAGCGCCGAAGGGCAGGAAGGCCTGACCAGCTTCTTCGAGAAGCGCCGCCCCGCCTGGGCCGACGACAACACGAATTCCTCGGAGCGCCGCTCATGAGCCAGACCGATTCCCGCACCACGCCCTTCGACACCCTGCTGGTGGCCAACCGTGGCGAGATCGCCTGCCGCGTGATGCGCACCGCCCGCGCCATGGGCCTGCGCACCGTGGCCGTGTACTCCGATGCCGACGCCAACGCCCGCCACGTGCGCGAGGCCGACGAGGCCGTGCGTCTGGGCCCGGCCGCCGCCCGCGAGAGCTACCTCAAGGTGGAAGCGGTAGTCGAGGCCGCCAAGCGCACCGGCGCCGGCGCCATTCACCCCGGCTACGGCTTCCTCTCCGAGAACGGCGCCTTCGTTCAAGCACTGGACGCCGCCGGCATCACCTTCGTCGGCCCGCCCGCCTCGGCGATTGCCGCCATGGGCGACAAGTCCGCCGCCAAGGCGCGCATGGCCAACGCCGGTGTGCCGCTGGTGCCGGGCTACCACGGCGACGACCAGGACGACGCCCTGCTCAAGTCCGAAGCCGACAAGATCGGCTACCCGGTGCTGCTCAAGGCCAGCGCCGGCGGCGGCGGCAAAGGCATGCGCGTGGTCGAGGCCCCCGAGCAGTTCCAGGCTGCGCTGGACGGCTGCCGTCGCGAATCCCAGGCCGCCTTCGGCGACACCCGCATGCTGATCGAGAAGTACCTGACCCAGCCGCGTCACGTCGAGGTCCAGGTGTTCTGCGACAGCCACGGCAACGGCGTCTACCTGTTCGAGCGCGACTGCTCCGTGCAGCGCCGCCACCAGAAGGTACTCGAAGAAGCCCCCGCCCCCGGCATGACCGCCGAACTGCGTCGCGAGATGGGCGAAGCCGCCGTACGCGCCGCCAAGGAGATCGGCTACGTCGGCGCCGGTACCGTCGAGTTCCTCCTGGATAAAGATGGTTCGTTCTACTTCATGGAGATGAACACCCGCCTGCAGGTGGAGCACCCCGTCACCGAGATGATCACCGGCCAGGACCTGGTCGAGTGGCAGCTCCGCGTGGCCATGGGCGAAGCCCTTCCGCTCCAGCAGGAGGAGCTGACCATCACCGGCCACAGCTTCGAGGCGCGCCTCTACGCCGAAGACCCGGAGCAGGACTTCCTGCCCGCCACCGGCAGGCTCGAACGCTTCGCCATGGACCTCAAGGGCGCCGGACTCGACCCGCGCCAGGTGCGCCTGGACAGCGGCGTGGAAACCGGCGACGTGGTCTCCATGCACTACGACCCCATGCTCGCCAAGCTGATCGTCCACGGCGACGACCGCAACCAGGCCCTCTCCACCCTCAACCGGGCGCTGGCGGCACTCGACGTACAGGGCGTGGTAACCAACCGCGCCTTCCTGCAGCGGCTCGCCACGCACCCCGCGTTCCGCAACGCGGAGCTGGATACCCGCTTCATCGAGAAGAACGAAGCCACTCTCTTCGCGCCCAAGCAGTACAGCATCGAAGAGTACGCCGGTGCCGCATTGATCGGCCTCAACCAGCTGGCCCGCGAGTGCGAGAGCGACTCGCCGTGGGACCGCCACGACGGCTTCCGTCTCAACGCCCCGCATACCATCCGTATCTCGCTGTGCGACCCGTCCATAGCTCAGGTGCATGACGCCGAAGGCGTGGTCGTGGTGGAAGGCACCCGGGCCAGCGGCGCCGATCCGTGGGACCTGACCATCGGCGGCGAGACCCTTACCGCCCGCCTGCAGCACCTGGAAGGCGACGCCGTGGCCGTCACCCTCAACGGGCACCGCCGCCGCCTGCAGGCACGGCGCGACGGTAACGTCGTCGTGATGGTCGACCCGCGCGGCGAAACCCGCCTGTTCTGGCGCCGCATCGACGCCATCGACCACGGCCACCACGAAGCCGAATCGACCCTCACCGCGCCGATGCACGGCACCGTGGTCGCGCTGCTGGTGGAAGCCGGTCAGAAGGTGGAAAAAGGCATGCCGCTGATGGTCATGGAAGCCATGAAGATGGAACACACCATGACCGCCCCCGCCGACGGCCACGTGGAGAGCTTCCACTTCAACGCCGGCGATACGGTGGGCCAGGGAGACGTGCTGCTCGAGTTTGCTCCCGCCGAGTAAACTGGAAACGAAGTGAGAGAGCCAAGCTAAGCGGCGCCGGGGACAGGGCGAAGCGGAGGTCATTTGCCATGGATGGCAAATGTAGCGTCCAGGGAAGGATTTACAGCGCCTCCGCATAGCCCTGTCGACGGATCAGCCGCGAATCATGACCATGGCCGTGAACAGGAAGGAGTTTACAAATGGCATTTCCCAAGCGCGTGCGCCTGGTCGAGGTCGGCCCCCGCGATGGGCTGCAGAACGAGCCCAATCCGATCGACACGGCCACCAAGCTGGAACTGATCGACCGCCTGGGCGCCGCCGGCATCGGCTACATCGAAGCGGCCAGCTTCGTCTCGCCCAAGTGGGTGCCGCAGATGGCCGACCATCGTGAAGTGATGACCGGTCTCACGCGCCGCCAAGGCGTGACCTACGCCGCCCTCACCCCCAACCTCAAGGGGCTGGAAGCGGCGTTGGAGTGCGGCGTGGAAGAAGTGGCGGTATTCGGCGCGGCCAGTGAAGCCTTCTCGCAGAAGAACATCAACTGCTCCGTCGCCGAATCGCTGGAGCGCTTCGCCCCCGTGCTGGAGCGAGCCAGAGAGGCCAACGTGCGCGTGCGCGGCTACGTCTCCTGCGTGCTCGGCTGCCCCTACGAAGGCGAGATCGCCCCGGCCAAGGTGGCCGAGGTAAGCAAGGCGCTGTTCGATATGGGCTGCTACGAAGTCTCGCTCGGCGACACCATCGGCGTCGGCACCCCGCTCGCCGCCAAGCGCATGATCGAAGCCGTGAGCCGCGACATCCCCATGGAAAAGCTCGCCGCCCACTTCCACGACACCTACGGCCAGGCGCTGGCCAACCTCTACGCCGTGCTGGAAGAAGGCATCAGCGTAGTGGACAGCTCCGTCGCCGGCCTCGGCGGTTGCCCCTACGCCAAGGGCGCCTCCGGCAACGTGGCCAGTGAAGACGTCGTCTACCTGCTCAACGGCCTGGGTATCGAAACCGGCATCGACCTCAACAAGCTCGCCGAAACCGGCACCTGGATCACCCAAACCATCGGCCGACCGAACCGCTCGAAGGTGGGCGTGGCGCTGGCGGCGAAGTAGGCAGCCAGCGGAAACGAAAAGCCCCTGAGCCAGGTGGTTGGCTCAGGGGCTTTGTGTCAGGTGGGTGCTATCACTGTACAGCCTTACTATAGGACGCAGTTGTTATTCTAAAACATAAACATGGCCATCAATACTGCCAAAATAAACACGCCCATCGACTACAGCTGGAGCGGATGCTATACCTGCACCCGTTTCGTACCGCCACTGCATTTCACCGGTATGGCGATCAACTGCATATAGATAGTGGTCGTGACTACCAAAATAAACTATATCTCCAGCTATGGTAGCCCCCCCTCTCACGAAGCCCTCTGTTTCAAATCGCCAAAGCAACTCTCCATTCTTAACATTTATGGCATTCATGTTGCCATGTGCCCCTGCATGACCCTCCCCATCATCGCCAAAAAATGCGACATTTTCAGCCAAACTGACCGATGACATACTCGAATAATCAATGGGAAACTCAGACACCAGCTCTCCGTTAATTTTATTTATTTTGGAAAGCACACTACTTTCCTCACCACTTATCAGAGCATAAATATACTCACCCCCTATAGCCGGGGTGCTAAAATGCCACTGCCTATCAGTGGGCGGAGTAAAACTCCATTGTAGCTCTCCACTCTCAGGTGAAAGAGCATAAATTGTCTGTGAGACATCTTGAAAATACAGGACGCCATTAGAAATAAGAGGCTGCCTATCGCCACCTGAAATAGGGTGCCGCCAGATCTCCTTTCCATCCGCCAAATCTAAAGAAAATATAAAATTAGACATGGATGCCAGAAAAACCATGTCGTTATATATGGTTGGGGAGTCCATTCCCGAGCGATCATTGGTCTCAAACTTCCAGCGTTCCTCTCCAGATTTCCGGTCGATTGCAATCAAGTAGCTTCCATCGCCTTCTTCCGAGAATAGCCGCCCTACGAGTAGCACATCTTCGTCAATTGCAATCTGAAAACTTGGCTGCCCCCCTAGACTCCTCTCCCACAACAAAGTACCGTCACTCTGATTGAGGGCATACACTCCGCCGTCAATATCAACAAAATATACTATGCCACTGTAAACCAACGGTGTGCTAAACACAGCAGCACCTGCATCAAACATCCATGCCAGTACCGGATCACTTTTTGGACCTTCAGCCTCGTAAACACCATTCCTTTCTAGATTAGCTTGGAACATTATAGAGTCGGCCTGCAAAGCTGGCGCCGCCGTCATTAATATAAAATATGACAGAAAGTTTATAACCATAATCTTACTTTGCGACACCTTGTTTTCAATAGCCATGTAACATCCTTGCTCCAACAACTTAATTTATAAATCACCTACGCCCACGAGGCACTTCCAAATCTCCAACGGAAGGATCAAGGCAACGCTGAAAAATTTCATTCAGCTGGTCATCCACACCAGCACGTCGGGTGACATCCTCCCGGGCTATTTCCAACAACCTTTCTTGATAAACTCTTTCAGCTCGATCCAAACACGCATTATAACCACCTTCGGCAACATCTGCAGGCGAGCCATAAATTAGTTGGTTACGTTTTTTCTGGCCGCAGCCATCGACACGGCTACTTCTTGCCTCGTCAGCCATTTCAATGTGCTGCTCCACGATAGCGGGGAGCTGAGATACGCTACTTGCTGCTGCGAGATATTGCGCCGCACACCAAGCTTCACCCCTTATTTTTTCTGCTCCTACCAACAAGCGGATTTGGCCAGACAACCCCAGCGGATCCACCATCCCTGTCGGGTTGCTGACGTAACCATACAGGTTGGTGCCGCCATTCAGACCAATCGGGTCCTGGTTGATGTACCGGCCCTGCTGCGGGTCGTAGTAGCGGTGCCGATTGTAGTAGAGGCCGCTCTCTTCATCGTGCCACTGGCCCTGGAAGCGGATGGGCTGGGTGGTGCGGCCCTGTTCGTTGGCGACCGCGGCCCAGTCGTCGGGCTGGGCTTGCCACAGGGTGTCGCCCCGGGGCGTGACGAGCTGCATGGGTGTGCCCAGGGCATCGGTGACATAGGCACTGATCTGCTTGGCTGCGCCATCACCGGCCTGGTCGATTCGGAGCATGGGCACGAAGCTGCCGGGCTCGTAGACCACGGTGGTTTGGTGGCGCTCTTTCTCTTCGTGCACGAGCCGATCGCCATCCCAGCCGTAGTGGGTGGTGGCGGTGGTGCCGTTGGCGTGATGGACGGTCTTGCTGATGCGCCGCCCCAAGGCGTCGTAGCGGTAGCGGGCTTCTTCGGTCACTCCCTGGGCGCTGGTACGGGTCAACCGTACCAGGCGGTTGGCGCCGTCGTAGCCCAGGCTGAGCCGCTCGCCATTGGAAGTCTCGCGCTCGATCAGGTTGCCGGCACCGTCGTGACGGTAGCGGGCACCGTCAAGCTGGGTCAGGCGGTTGTCGGGCTGAGCGCTGGCTTGGCCTTCGAGGCGGTTGCCGGCGGCATCCACCGGGTAGCGGTGGGCACGGTCGCCGTGCTGACTGGCGATCAGGCGTCCCGCCGCGTCGTAGCTATAGGCGATGACCGGGCTGGCACTACCCTGGCTGCGGAAGCTGAGCCGCCCGAGGGCGTCGTAGCGGTAGTGCTGCTCGCCTTTGGCGCTGCCAGGGCCGCGCAGGCTGAGGTGATCCAGTTGTCCAAGTGCCGTGTAGCCACGCTCGAGAATCAGCGGTTGGGGCTGGTCGGCGCTACTCAGGCGGCGCTGGGTTTCACGGTGTAGGGCGTCGGGTTCGAGGGCGAGCTCGAGGCCCAGCCCGGGAGCGCTGAGGCCGTGCAGGTGGCCGCTGCCGTAGGTGTGCCAGGCGAGTTCGGGCAGATCCCCGTAGCGGCTGGCTTGCCACGCTACCGCCAGGGAAGACAAACAGGTGCCTTCCCTAGCGACGAGGAGTGTGGATCAAACAACATCAAGATTTTGAAGGCAGTCCTTACGGTAGCCATCGTATGTTCACTCAGGGAATCTCACGCCGATAAAGCGAATATCCTTCCACTCGCCAACGGGTGCCAGTCTGTACGTCGTAATACCCTCCTTGCGAGCTACTACCTTCATCCTCGATTTTCCAACTTGCCCCCCCATCGTAACTGACAGCGGTAACATTTCGGCCCAGTAAACTGGATTCATCGATGCCATCGAATAGCAGGCCATCGCTCGGGGTCAGGTATAATGCGTAACCTTTCAGCTCAGGTGGGAACTCGTGCAGTTGATGCAGGGTGTCTCCATTCCAGCTCCATACGACGCTTGGTCGAGGCGCGTCTCGCTCCTCCGAGGGAAGCGAGAAATATGGAGCACCTTGAGTAGCAAGCACGTAGACATTGCCTTCCGTATTGGCAGCGATATCCATTACGACATGGCCGGGGATAGTGAAGGCTTGATGGGAAATATCTTCTCCCCAAGGCAGCGCGTGGATCCGGCTGACATCAGCGGCATGATCATAGAAAGCCATACGCAGCACGTTATCCTGGCCCAGCGCTACCAAATCGAACTGTTGGCGAGGGTTCTCCGGATTTCGGGAGCCTTCGGGTACCGGCAGCTCATCCCAATGATCACCGCCATCTCTCGTGCGCCAGACTCTGGGCCCCCAGCCGATCAGATAGCCGCGCTGAGAATCGATAAAGCGCAGGAAGGTAATGTTCTGTTCCTCGGGCCAGCGAAGCTTTTCCCACTCTTGGCCTTGGTCGGTGGACTTGAAAAGATGGGTGAGCTGTGGGAGATAACGTTGCCCGGGAAGACTCTCCTGGGTGCGATCCGTCCAGCCAGTGGCCAGGTAGATAGTGTCCCAGTTAGGCGATAGCCACCAATCAGCCTGTTGGGCCGGCTCTTCAAAGCGCGAGGATATCTGGCTATCCAACTCCCCAGCTAGAATACGTACTGAACGACGATTGGCTCGTTCTGATGGGCTCGCCATCCAAGATTCGCTATACTCGAGACTGACTCCAGCCTCAATTTCTTCATCTGTTCTTGGTTTGTAAGTAGTTTCAGGCTTGGTTAGCTTCATTGTGATCACAGATTTTTCGTAAATACGAAAATCCCCGACCCCGTAAGGCTTATCTTCTCTCATAAATTCATTGCTAACCTTGCTCCACATCCCTTCGCCTCCAAAGCCATACCCTATCACCAGCATAACCACAATTGCTAAACACAACCCTCGCCATAACCATCGCATAATATCTTCTCACTTAGCGCCGGCGTCGAATCAATGAGCGTAGAGCATTTTCAACGGCATCGCCGGCACTCCGCACCGAATCGGCGACATTATTATACGTATCTACCGCCACCTCACCAAAAATCTCAACGCCTTCTAGAGCGATACCTCTTATTCCTTTTTCACCGTATACCTCCACACCACTGTCGACGGCTTGCCGCCAAGTCTCACCGTCTAACCACTCCTCAACATCAGGCTGACCACCTATTTTAGCCAAATCATCAAGGCGAAGGTCTGCCAGCCCAGCATCGAGATAAGCTGGAACATGGGTGTTAAAGGCAAACGTCTTGAAAGTAGCATTGTCCACCTCAAGTTCATACTGGGCAACTTCCATAGCAACGCTACGATTGGGGTAGCGCAGGCTATGCACCTCAATTTGATCACCACTCATATTATCATCAAGGCCATCTTCAATATTCTCTTGAAGTGCCTTTCTTGCTTTATCCAACCAATTTTTTCCTTGCACGCTTAATCGCGGCCTCAACCTCTCACCATAGGTGGAGCAATAGTAATAGCCGTAACTCACGTAATACTCGGGAGGCTGGTGACCACAGCCAATATGACGCATCATGAAATTAGCGTGCCGAGACCAATCATCATCATCACTTTCCGGCATGATCAGCTGCTCTCGCTTGCTCAGCAGACGCCGAAAAACGATGACATCGTCGATGGGGTTCCATCGCGACGCCCACGCCTTAAGGGCCTCCCAAGTCGATACTCCGCTTTTCTCGATATATTCACCGTGCAGTGGCCGGTAGTAGAATTCGCATCGACCGAGAATGCTCTGTGCAGCAGGGGGCACCTGCTTGTCACAGATATGCAGTGGCACCTCGACACGGTCCGTATCGTCCGCTGGGGTATAAGCTGCATCCGCTCCGCCCAGTACTCGCTCAAGCGATGTCATGACTTAATCCTCCAGAATGTCGATATGAAGCCGTCCCGGCCTTTGGCTTTGTGCTATCTCTGTTTCGCCCAATTCGTTGGTTCGCCCTTCCTGAACGACCTTGCCTTGGGCGTCTGTCATTCTGTAGCGCATGTTGGCGGCAGGGATATTGGTGCCCGCCCAGGTAATGACGAACGCTTGATCATAACTGCCCATTGCAAGCCCCTCTGCACCTACCGGTAACAAGGGCGCCGCCGACCCCTGCCCACTCCCCGAGCCGGGGCTGCCACCGGAGTTGATCTTGACCTGGGCGCCGACGATGGTGATGCCGCTGGGGTCGAGCTTGAGGAAGCTGCCGCCGGCCTTGAGGGTGATCTCGGCGCCGGCGTCGATCACGGTCTTGCTGCCGGCCTGGTGGTGGATCTCCTGGCCGGCTTCGACGAGCTGGGCGCGGGCGGTCTTTTCGTGGCGCGTGGCGCCGACGATGAGGTGGTCGTCGCCGTCGACCTTGAGGTGGCGCTGGCCGCGCACGGTGAGGTGGTCGTCGGCGTGGATCTCGCTGATGCGGTGGCGGTGCACGGTGAGATGGCTGTCGTGGCCGATCTCTTCGGTGCGGTCGTTGTGGGTCAGCAGTTCCAGGTCTTTCTGGGCGTGCAGCCAGATCTGCTCCTGGCCGGCTTCGTCATCGAAGCGCAGTTCGTTGAATCCTTCGCCTTGGTGACTCTGTGTGCGGATGACGGTGCGGGTCTTGTGCGCCGGCAGTTCGTAGGGCGGTGTACTGACGGCGTTGTAGATCCGTCCGGTGATCAGCGGTTGATCGG